>Ga0210040_10000509_pt1 | contig 64712 bp, 59 predicted proteins | sample CryGeyCG12114_NA_FD_185462 | JGI IMG/M metagenome (GOLD analysis project Ga0210040, IMG submission 185462) | Groundwater microbial communities from aquifer - Crystal Geyser CG19_WC_8/21/14_NA (SPAdes) (version 2) | ecosystem: Environmental > Aquatic > Deep subsurface > Groundwater | place: USA...
AGCGTCAGGGTCACCGTCAGAAGCACACCCAGATCCGCATCACGGGCATCGAGAGCTGAGGGGCGACAGATGGCACACAAGAAGGGCGCAAGCTCTACTCGTAACGGTCGCGAGTCCAACGCCCAGCACCTCGGCGTGAAGCGCTTCGGTGGCCAGGTGGTCAACGCCGGCGAGATCATCGTCCGTCAGCGCGGCACCCACTTCCACCCGGGCGAGGGCGTCGGTCGCGGCAAGGACGACACCCTCTTCGCGCTGCGTGCCGGTGCCGTCGAGTTCGGCACCCGTCGCGGGCGCCGGGTCGTCAACATCGCGCTGGTCCCGGCGGTCGTCGCCGCCGAGGCCCCCGTCGTCGCGGCCCCCGAGGTCGCAGCGGTCTGACCGACCGTTCTGACCGAACGCAAGGCTTGTCGAGAGGGTGGCCCTTCCGGGCCACCCTCTCGTCGTTTCACCGGCAGGTCTCCGACCCGCCCAGCACTCCTGAAAGGAGGCGCCCCGCATGGCCATCCCCAGCTTCGTAGACCAGGTGACGCTGCACACCTTCGGTGGGAACGGTGGGCACGGCTGCGCCTCCGTCCACCGTGAGAAGTTCAAGCCGCTCGGTGGCCCGGACGGCGGCAACGGCGGTCACGGCGGTTCCGTGATCCTGCGCGTCGACCCCGACGTGACGACCCTCGTCGACTACCACCGGCAGTCCTACCGGCGCGCGACCAGCGGCACACCCGGCCGCGGCGACCACCAGAACGGGTCGAACGGCGAGGACATCGTGCTCGGAGTCCCGGACGGGACCGTGGTCACCGACGCCGACACCGGCGAGCGTCTGGCCGACCTCACCGGACCCGAGGCCGAGCTCGTCGTCGCGCAGGGTGGCCGGGGCGGTCTCGGCAACGCCGCGCTCGCATCCTCCGCCCGCAAGGCACCGGGCTTCGCCCTCCTCGGCGAGGAGGGTCTCGAACGCACCGTCTCGCTCGAGCTCAAGGTCGTGGCCGACGTCGGCCTCGTCGGCTATCCCAGCGCTGGCAAGTCCTCGCTGATCGCGGCGATCTCGGCCGCTCGGCCCAAGGTGGCCGACTACCCCTTCACCACGCTCATCCCCAACCTCGGCGTCGTCGTCGGTGGCGACGTCATCTTCACCGTGGCCGACGTGCCCGGGCTGATCGAGGGCGCGAGCGAGGGCCGCGGGCTCGGTTTCGACTTCCTCCGCCACGTCGAGCGCTGCGCCGCCCTGGTGCACGTGGTCGACTGCGCGACCTTCGAGCCCGGCCGCGACCCGGTCACCGACCTCGCCGTCATCGAGGGCGAGCTCACGGCCCACGGCGGTCTCGAGGACCGGCCGCGGCTCGTCGCGCTGAACAAGGTCGACGTCCCCGACGCAGCCGAGCTCGCGGAGATCGCCCGGGCCGACATCGAGGCCCAGGGCTACCGCGTCTTCCCGATCTCCACCAAGACCGGGGAGGGCCTGCGCTCCCTGACGTACGCGATGGCCGACCTCGTCGCCCAGCGCCGCGCAGCGCTGCCGCCGCCCGAGCCGAAGCGGATCGTGCTGCGGCCCGAGCCGGTCCGCGGTGGCGGGGGCAAGCCGTTCGTGGTGACCCGCGAGAACGACCTCTGGCGGGTCCGCGGCGACAAGCCGGAGCGCTGGGTGCGCCAGACCGACTTCGGCAACCCGGAAGCCGTCGGCTACCTGGCCGACCGCTTCAACCGGATCGGCATCGAGGACCGGCTGCTCCAGCTCGGCGCCCGCGCCGGCGACGGCGTGGCGATCGGTGGGACGGCGAACGGCGACGGGGCGGTCGTCTTCGACTTCGCGCCGCAGGTCGACATCGGGGCCGAGATCCTGAGCCGGCGCGGTGAGGACGTCCGGCTCGAGGAGCCGCAGCGGCCCGCCGTCACGCGGCGACGCGAGCTCGACCGGGAGTACCACGAGGCCCGCGAGGCCGCGGAGCACGACGGATCCCGCGGTGGTAGCCGGCGCTGAGGACGACCGGGCCGTGGTCTCGGCGGCCCACCGGGTCGTCGTCAAGGTCGGTTCCTCCTCGCTGACCTCGCCGGCGGGCGGGATCGACCCCGTCCGCATCGGCGCCCTGGTCGACGCGCTGGTCGCGGTCCGGCTGGCCGGGCGCGAGGTCGTCCTGGTCTCGTCCGGCGCGATCGCCGCCGGCCTCGCCCCTCTCGGCCTGAGGTCCAGGCCCCGCGACCTGGCCACCCAGCAGGCCGCGGCCTCGGTCGGGCAGAGTCTGCTGATGGAGCACTACGGCCGGCTGTTCGCCCGGGCGGGCCTCGGTGTCGGCCAGGTCCTGCTCACCGTCGACGACGTCACCCGGCGGGGGAACTACCGCAACGCCTTCCGTACGTTCGGGCGGCTCCTCGAGCTCGGGGTCGTCCCCGTGGTCAACGAGAACGACACCGTCGCCACGCACGAGATCCGCTTCGGCGACAACGACCGGCTCGCCGCCCTCGTCGCGCACCTGGTGCACGCCGACGCGCTCGTCCTGCTCAGCGACGTCGACGCGCTCTGGACGGCGCACCCCGCGTCGCCCGGTGCGCAGCGGATCGAGGTCGTGACCGGCGCGTCGGACCTCGACGGCGTGGACGTCACCCGGCGCGGTTCCGCCGTCGGCACCGGGGGCATGCAGACCAAGATCGAGGCGGCCGGGATCGCCACCTCCGCCGGCATCCCGGTGGTGCTGACCGACGCCCCGCACGCCGCGGCGGCGCTCGCCGGGGAGCGTGTCGGCACGCTGTTCACCCCGACGGGCAAGCGACGTCCGACGCGGCTGCTGTGGCTGCGCCACGCCAGCGACGCGAAGGGCCGGCTGGTGCTCGACGCGGGCGCCGTACGTGCGGTCGTGCAGCGCAAGGCGTCGCTGCTGCCGGCCGGCGTCACCGAGGTCGAGGGGCACTTCGCCGCGGGGGAGCCCGTGGACCTCGTCGGGCCCGACGGTGTCGTCGTCGCCCGCGGGCTCGTCGCCTACGACTCCGACGAGTTGCCGGCCCTGCTCGGACGCACCACCCAGGACCTGACGCAGGAGCGCGGTGCCGGCTACGACCGCACGGTCGTGCACCGCGACGCTCTGGTGGTCCTCGCGGACTAGTCGTTCGTCCGCTGCTCCCGGCTTCGGTGCCGTAGGCGTCCAGCACGCCGGCGCTGAGCAACCATCCGCCCGGGCGCCCGACCCCGCGTCGGTCGGACCTGTGCTGGCGCCCGGGCTCCCGCCAGACCCATCCACGCTCAGCGCCGCCGCGCTGGACGCCTCCTTCGACGTCGCCTTCGCTGCGGGCTTCCCCCCCAGCCCCCTGCTTCAGGTCGTCGTCCTGCTCTCTCGCGCGGCTCCGCGGTCGTGCGTGTGGATGGCGCGGTGAGCGAGGACAAGCGCAGCGTCCGGTTCCGGGCGACCGTCGGGCTCGGGGGCAAGACCGCGACCGGGACCGAGGTGCCGGAGGAGGTGCTGGCTCGGCTCGGGCCGGGCAAGCGGCCGGCCGTGTCGGTCACCGTCGGGGGGTACACGTACCGCACCACGGTCGGGTCGACGACGGAGCGGGCCATGCTGCCGCTCAGCGCCGAGAACCGGGGTGCCGCCGACGTGGCTGCCGGGGACGAGGTCGAGGTCGAGGTGACGCTCGACCTGGCGCCGCGCGTCGTGGAGGTGCCGAAGGACCTGGCTGCGCTGCTGTCTGCGGACTCGGCCGCGCGAGCGGCGTTCGACGACCTCGCGCCCGGGCAGCGCAAGGAGCGGGTCCGCTGGGTCACCGAGCCAAGCGGCCCGAGACCCGCGCGGACCGCCTCGAGAAGACCGTCGAGGCGCGTACGACCCCCAGGTCGGCGTCGTCGGTGTGCTGGCCGGCCCGGCCGGGCTGCGCCGGCTCGGCTGGGGCCTCGACCCGGGCTCCGCGTCGACGGAACCGGACGACACCGTTCAGCTGGTGCTCGGTCAGCTCCGCGAGTACTCCGGGCCGGCGAGACCGTCACCCACGCCGAGCTGGCCCGGCGCAGCGGGACCGGGGTCCCGGCCCGCTCGGTCGGATCGATCCTGGCCGCCAACCCCGTGCCGCTCGTGATCCCGTGCCACCGGGTCGTCGCCGCCGACGGGCTGGGCGGGTTCTCCGGCGGCGACCGGGGCCACGAGCTGGAGACGAAGCGCTGGCTCCTCGAGCTCGAGGGCGCGCGGCCCCCGGTCCTGGTCTGAGCGACCTCCTACGCTGCGCGCATGGACATCTGCGAACTGATTCTCTCCGACCACCACGAGCAGCGGCGGATGTTCGCCATGCTCGACGACGTGCCCAAGGACGACACCCACGCGCTCGGCGTGCTGTGGACGAGGCTCTCGACCATGCTCGAGGTGCACGCCCAGGGCGAGGAGGAGCTCTTCTACCCCGAGCTGCTCAAGCTCGGCGAGCGGCTGCACACCGACGCCGAGATCGAGGAGACCGAGGACGCGATCGGCGACCACAACGACATCCGGGACGGCATCCTGGCCAGCCAGGAGGCCGAGGTCGGCAGCGACGCGTGGTGGAAGGGCGTGAACGACGCCCGCGAGGCCAACGACGAGCACATGGGCGAGGAGGAGCACGAGGGCCTCAAGGACTTCCGCGAGAACGTCGACCTCGAGACCCGGCACCGCATCGGCGTGGCCTTCGCCGTGTACGAGGCGGAGCACGTGGCCGGCGTGCCGATCGTGGACAAGGACCCGGAGGAGTACGTCAAGGAGAACAGCTGAGCCTGCGCTGCTCGGCTACGTTGACCCGCATGACGGTGCAGCAGCAGGCCCTCGCCGCCCGGGAGGCGGCGCAGACGCTCGCCACGGCGACCCGCGCCCGCAAGGACGCGGCGCTGCACGCGATGGCCGACGCCCTGGCCAAGGCCGACACCGCCGTGCTGGAGGCCAACGCCGCCGACGTACGACGGGCCGTGGAGGGGGGCACGAGCGACGCGATCGTCGACCGGCTGCGGCTCACGGCTGACCGGGTCGGCGCCATGGTCGACGGGCTCCGGGACGTCGCCGGCCTGCCCGACCCGGTCGGGGACGTCGTCCGCGGCTGGACGAACCCGAACGGCGTGCAGGTCCGCCAGGTGCGGGTCCCCTTCGGTGTCGTGGGGATCGTCTACGAGGCCCGCCCGAACGTGACGGCCGACGCGGCCGCCCTCTGCCTCAAGTCCGGCAACGCCGTGCTGCTGCGCGGGTCGTCGTCCGCCGCGGACTCGAACGCGGCCGTCGTCGACGCCTTGCGCCTCGGCCTCGCCGACGCCGGCCTGCCTCCGGACGCGGTCCAGCTCGTGCCGGGGCCCCGCGAGGTGACCGACGAGCTCATGGGCGCCCGCGGCCTCGTCGACGTCCTGATCCCGCGGGGCGGGGCCGGTCTGATCGACCACGTCGTCCGCAACAGCGTCGTGCCCGTCATCGAGACCGGGGTCGGCAACTGCCACCTCTACGTCGACGCGACCGCCGTCCCCGACATGGCCCTCGCCATCCTCCTGAACGCCAAGACCCAGCGACCCTCGGTCTGCAACGCGGTCGAGACCCTGCTGGTGCACGCCGACGCCGCGCCGCGCTTCCTGCCCCTGGCGCTCGCCGCGCTCACGGACGCCGGCGTGACCGTGCACGGCGACGCGCGCACGGCCGCGTACGGGTCGGGCGTCCGGGCGGCGACAGAGGAGGACTGGGAGACCGAGTACCTCTCCCTCGACCTGGCGGCGAAGGTCGTGGACTCCCTCGACGAGGCGATCGGGCACATCGCCACCTACTCGACCGGGCACAGCGAGACGATCGTGACCGACTCCGAGACGGCGGCGCAGCGCTTCACCGCGCAGGTCGACGCCGCTGCGGTCCTCGTGAACGCGTCGAGCCGCTTCGTCGACGGGAGCGAGCTCGGCTTCGGCGCCGAGATCGGCATCTCCACCCAGAAGCTCCACGCCCGGGGCCCCATGGGCCTGCCCGAGATGACGTCGACCAAGTTCGTCATCACGGGGTCGGGCCAGACGCGCTGAGGGTCTTCCTCGTTTGACCCCCTCGTCGCGCTGGCCCCGCCGCGGCCCAGTCGCAGCCGGTCACGGCGGGGCGGGCGCTCGGGCGGTGTACGTGTGTCCGGTCGGGGTCGAGGTCAGCACGGTACGGGGTTGCCCGTCGAGGCCGTCGTGGACGACGGTGGCGCCCCAGCCGGGCTGTTTGCGCACGAGGTTGTGCCGGGTGCAGAGCCCGCGCCCGTTGGCCAGGGTCGTCTCCCCGCCGTCGGCGTGACGCTGGACGTGGTCGAGGTGGCGGACCGGGGCGCCGCAGAACGCCTCGCGGCAGGTCTGGTCCCGTGCGGTGACCGGGTCGGCCAGGGGTCCGGTGAAGCGACGTCGACGTAGCGCGGTCGTGGGATGAGAGAGGTCCTCGACCTCCTCGACCACCCGCAGCGCCATGGAGAAGACGCTACGACAGGACACCGACGCGAATCGAACCTTTGTTCACATCTGTGGACAACCCGGTGGACGAGGGAGGTTCAGCCGGCGTCTGCAGCGTGGTGGTCGAGCCAGCGCTGGGCTCGGCGAGCGTCGCGGACCACGAGCGGCAGCCCGACGGCGATCAGGACGACGGCGGCGACGGCGGGCCAGCGGGTCAGGGGAGAGGAGCCGAGGACCCATTCCCCGGCGATGTAGAGCCCGAAGCCGCCGTACGCCGGGAGGAGTGCCCGCTGCTTCATCAGGCGCCCGGCCATCGCGACCGCCCGTTCCTGCTGCGCCGCCCCGACCGCCCCGGCCGCCTCGTCGAGCCTGATCAGTCGGAGCAGGCGCTTGCGTTCGGCCCGCGGCAGCAGGGCGGCGGGAGAGTTCCACGCCAGCCCGATCGCTCCCGCCCGACGCGCACGCACCAACCCGACGACCGTGGCGACCAGCCCGACGGCGACGAGGACCTCCCCGAGGACCTGGAGCGCGGGTGCGGGCTCGGAGGACTCGAGGAGCGACGCGGGCGCGTACGTGGCGAGGACGAAGCCCAGCGCGAGGGCCGCTGCGGAGGCGATGACGATGATCAGGATGCGGTTGCGCCTGACCCGTCGGCGCGCGTCGCCGGGCAGCGGCGCGTGGCGGCGCGTGGCACCACCCGCACTCGCCTGGCGCTCGGGCACGCGCTCGCCGTCGGGGCTCACCTCGGTCATCCTCGTCCTCCGTCCCGCCATCACGGTAGCGAGGCCGCCGAGCTCTCGGGGCGACCCGCTACAGTGCAGCCATGAACTTCGGACTGGCGCTCCTGGAGACCGAGCGTGAGCTGCCGATCCCCGCCTGGGGCTTTGGGTTGATCGCCTTCGTGATCCTGCACCTGCTGCTCTTGGTCACGATCTCCATCGGCAAGGGTCGCCCGCACAGCTGAGCGTGCCCGCCCTCCTTCTCGTCCTCCCTGTCGTGACGTCGGTGCCGACCGTCCGCGTCGTGCTGCGGTGAGCGTCCGCAACGGTTCCGACCACGTCGTCTCGACCGGTCTGGCCCGCCAGCCCCGGACCAACGGCGAACGTCACCGGCTCGGCGTGATGGGTGGCACGTTCGACCCGATCCACCACGGCCACCTCGTGGCCGCGAGCGAGGTCGCCACCCGGTTCGCGCTGGACGAGGTGGTCTTCGTCCCCACCGGCCAGCCGTGGCAGAAGGCGGACCGCGAGGTGTCGGCGGCCGAGGACCGCTACCTCATGACCGTCATCGCCACCGCGTCCAACCCACGCTTCAGCGTGAGCCGGGTCGACATCGACCGTCCCGGCCCCACGTACACCTACGACACGCTCGTCGACATCCGCGACGAGCGCGGCGACGACACGGACCTGTTCTTCATCACCGGCGCGGACGCGCTCGACCAGATCCTCACCTGGCGCCACGCCGACCAGCTCTTCGACCTCGCGCACTTCGTCGGCTGCACGCGCCCCGGGGTCGAGATCGACACCCCGAACATCGCCTCGCTGCCCAAGGAGCGCATGACCCTCCTCGAGATCCCGGCGCTGTCGATCTCGTCGACGGCCTGCCGGGACCGGGTGGCCGGCTCGGAGCCCGTCTGGTACCTCGTGCCGGACGGAGTCGTGCAGTACATCGCCAAGCGGGGGCTCTACCTGCCGTGAGGTGTCGCGTCGGGTTGACCGCACCTGGCACTCTTGGCGGGTTGAGCCTGCGCCCCGGGCGTGGCACGCCCCGGACGACAGGAACCGCATGACCGCCACAGAGCACGCCCTCGAGCTGACGCAGGTCGCCGCCGAGGCGGCCGCCGACAAGCTCGGCACCGAGATCGTCGCCTTCGACGTCTCCGAGCAGCTCGCCATCACCGACGTCTTCCTCGTCATCACCGCCGCCAACGAGCGGCAGGTCGGCTCGGTCGTCGACGGCGTGGAGGAGGCCCTGCGCGGGGTCGGGGCCAAGCCCGTACGCCGCGAGGGCGACCGGGAGCAGCGGTGGGTCCTCCTGGACTACCTCGACCTCGTCGTGCACGTGCAGCACACCGACGAGCGCCGCTTCTACGCGCTCGAGCGGCTCTGGCAGGACACCCCTCCGATCAGGCTCGAGCTGGACATCCGTCGGTGACCGCTGCCCGCCTCGTCCTGTGGCGGCACGGCCAGACCGACTGGAACGTCACCTCCCGGTTCCAGGGCCAGGCCGACATCCCGCTCAACGCCACCGGGCGGGCGCAGGCGCAGACCGCGGCGCCCTTCCTGGCCGCGCTCGGACCCAGCGCCCTGTGGGCCAGCGACCTCGAGCGCACCCGGGACACGGCCGCGGCGCTGACCGCGGTCACCGGGCTGACCGCCCGGCTCGACCCCCGGTTGCGCGAGATCGACGTCGGCTCGTGGCAGGGGCTGCAGGGCGCCGAGCTCGGCGAGTCGGAGCCGGAGGCCTACGCGGCGCTGCTCCGGGGCGAGGACGTCCGACGTTCCGCGACGGGCGAGACCGTCTCGGAGACGGGGGAGCGCGTCGCGCAGGCCCTGACCGAGATCGCCGACGCCGCCGCTGACGACGCCACGGTCGTCGTCACCACCCACGGGCTGGCCGGCCGAGCCGGGATGTGCCGCCTGCTGGAGCTCCCGTTCGTTCACTGGCGCGCGTTCGGGAGCCTCGACAACTGCTCCTGGGCGGTGCTGCAGCGTCACCGCGGCGGTGGCTACTGGCGGGTCGCCGAGTACGACGTCGCCGGTCCGCCCACCGTACGAGAGACGATTTCGTGACCCCCGGGAGTGGTTGGTAGTCTTCTGGGGTTCGCGCGGCGGGGTCGAGACCTGGCAGGCGAGCAGCGAGGGGCTTTGGCGCAGTTGGTAGCGCGCTTCCATGGCATGGAAGAGGTCAGGGGTTCGAATCCCCTAAGCTCCACCGAGAACGAACACGCAGGTGCTGGTCGCGTCGAGCACCAGGGTGGACCAGGCTTTCTGAGTGGTCCCGCGAGCCCAATCGGGACGACCCGCCGACCCGCTTCTCCGGCGGTGCCGACGCGGTGACCGCGTTCGAGGACCGCACCGAGCTCCCCTCGAGGCCGCCGACGCCAACCGCGACCTGTCGAGCCACCTGGGCCACTTGGGCCACGACCAGGCTCGACGCTCGCTCACCACGACCAGACCCTGAACCCCCGCCCCTCGCACGGCGAGGAGTCCACGTCTCGTCCCCCTGACCTGACGGACAGCTGCCCTGGTGACCGGGGTGCTCAGGCGCGTCCTCGGTGCGTGCTGGTGGCGGGGAGCGCGGGACGAGCAGACGGGCGACCTGCGGCGGGTCCTGGGCCGGAGCCGCGGCGCGGTGGACGCCGTCCGCGTCGAACGGGGTCAGGCACCGCTCGTGCTGGTCCCGGTGGTCGGCCCACGACGCCATCCCGTAGCGCTCGACGGACCGGTCGGTGTCCACGGGGTCGCTCAGCAGGTCCCACGCGACGGCGCCGGTCCGGAGCCGGCTGGTGCGGAGCTCCGCAGCGGCGCGTAGGAAGGCCGCCTGGTCCTCGGGGCGTACGCGGTGCTCCAGGACGACCTCCACCGGGTCGTCGGCGACCTCCGTCCCGAGCACGCCGCTGGCGGCGACCAGCCGCTCGGCCGCTCTCCTGACGGTGGACCGGCCGCTCCGGTCGAGCGTGGTCGTGCGTCGCCGCCGGCCGACCAGGGTGGCCTCCCCACCACCTCCCTGCAGGCGCAAGGTGGGGCAGGGGCAGGCTGGCCCCGGGCCCGTCGCCCGGGTCCTGCACGGACCCGGACCGGTCGGAGGAGCCCCGTGGAGAGGGAGACGTCTGAGATGAGCGACGCAGGAGCGTTCCCGGCCGAGCGTGCGGTGGTCGTCACCGGGGCGGCCTCGCCGCGCGGGATCGGCCGCGCCACGGCTGACCGGCTGGCTCGGGACGGCTGGTCGGTGGGCATCGTCGACCTCGACGCCGGGGCGGCGTCGGCCACGGCCGCCGAGATCGCTGCGGCGTACGACGCCCAGGTGGTCGGGGTGGGCGCGGACGTCTCGGACGAAACCTCCGTGCATACGGCGTTCGGCGAGCTGGAGGCGGTCCTGCCGCCCGTCGTCGGGCTCGCGAACCTCGCCGGGATCAGCTCGCCGACCGAGTTCATGGACGAGACGGTCGAGGGCTGGGACCGCGTCTTCGCCGTCAACGTGCGCGGCACGTTCCTCGTCACGCAGCGGGCGCTGCAGCCGATGATCGACCGCCGGGTCGGGCGGATCGTCAGCGTGTCCTCGGTCTCCGCGCAACGGGGCGGGGGCACGTACTCCAAGGTCGCGTACAGCGCGTCCAAGGCCGCGATCCTCGGCTTCACCCGCGCCCTGGCCCGCGAGATGGGCCAGCACGGCATCACCGTGAACGCCGTGTCACCCGGCCCGATCGACACCGACATCATGGGCGGCACCCTGACCGACGAGCGCAAGGAGGCCCTGTCGGCCGACGTGCTGATGGGCCGGGTCGGCACGCGCGAGGAGGTCGCGGCCCTGCTGGCGTTCCTGCTGAGCGAGGAGGCGGGCTGGGTCACGGCCGCGACGTACGACATCAACGGCGGCCTGCACATCTCCTGACACTCCCGTCGCGTGCGGCATCACAAGAACGCCGCCCGGCGACCTCTGGACCTGAAGGAGCACCGATGCTCGAGGCGGACCTGCTGGCCGGCTTCCCACCCGAGGTGGCGGTGGCCGCCGCGGTCGTGGCCGCCTCCGTCGCCGAGGAGGGACGGGTGCTGGTCGTGCTGGACGACGACCCCACGGGTACGCAGTCGGTGGCCGACCTGCCCGTGCTCACCCGCTGGGAGGTCGACGACCTGCGCTGGGCGCTGGAGCAGGGCGCGGCCGCGTTCTACGTGCTGACCAACACCCGCAGCCTCGACCCCGCCGACGCCGCCGAGCGCAACCGCGAGGTGGTGACCAACGCGCTCACGGCCGCCGAGCAGGCCGGGGTCCGCGTGGGCTTCGTCAGCCGCAGCGACTCGACCCTGCGCGGGCACTACCCGCTGGAGCCGGACGTGATCGCCGAGACGCTCGAGCAGCGCGCGGGCGTCCGCACCGACGCGGTGGTGATCGTGCCCGCCTTCCCCGACGCAGGCCGGATCACCATCGGGGGCGTGCACTACACGCGCGGTCCCGACGGCACCGTCCTCGGGGTCGCGGAGACCGAGTTCGCCCGGGACGCGACCTTCGGCTTCTCCTCGTCCGCGCTCGCCGCCTACGTCGAGGAGAAGTCGGGTGGCCGGTTCCCCGCCGACGAGGTCATCGGTCTGGATCTCACCCTGGTCCGGGGACCCGCCGCGGGGATCGCCGACGCTCTCGACGCCGCGACCGGTTCGACCCCGGTGGTGGTGGACGTCGTCACCGAGAACGACCTGCGCTCCCTGGCCCTCGGCCTCGCCGAGTCCGAGCGGCGGGGCAGGTCCCTGCTCTACCGGGTCGGGCCGCCCTTCGTCCGGGCTCGGACCGGGCAGGAGGTGCGCGCCCCGCTGACCGCGGCGGAGGCGTACGCGGGCGCCCGGCCGGCGAGCGGCGGCGGGCTGGTCGTCGTCGGCTCCCACGTCGGGCTGACCACCCGCCAGCTCGGGGTGCTGACCGCGGAGCACCCCGCGACGGTGGTCGAGATCGCGGTGGAGACGCTGCTCTCGCCGGAGGGGGGCGCGGCCGAGCTCGACCGCGTCCTGGCCGCCGTGGTCTCGGCCCTGGCGCGCGGGGACGCGGTCGTGCACACCAGCCGGCTGCTGGTGTCCCGCGACGACCCGGCCGAGAGCCTGCGGATCGCCCGCACGGTGTCCGCCGCCGTGGTCGAGGTGGTGCGGCGGACGCTGGCCGAGCACCCGCCACGGTTCGTCGTGGCCAAGGGCGGCATCACCTCCTCCGACGTGGCCGCTCGAGGGCTGGAGATCCGCCGCGCCGTCGTCCGCGGGCCGATGCTGCCCGGCATCGTGTCGCTGTGGCAGCCGGTCGACGGACCGGCCGCGGGCATCCCGTACGTGGTCTTCGCCGGCAACGTGGGCGACGACCGCTCGCTGCTCGACGTCGTCCGCGTGCTCAGCAGCAGCCCCTCCTGACCTCATGCCCGACCAGTCCCGTACCCGTCCAGAGGAGGATCCCGTGCCGTCGACCGAGGAGAAGCCCGCCTACCGGGTGGCCGTGCTGGGGCTGGGAGCGATGGGCCTGCCGATGGCGGCCCGGCTGGCCACCCGGCTGGACGTGCGCGGCTTCGATCCTGTCGCCGAGCGGGTGGCCCTGGCGACGGAGGCAGGGGTGCAGGCGTTCGACTCGGCCCGGGCCGCCGTCGAGGGCGCTGACGCGGTGCTGCTGGCGGTGCGCAACGGCGCGCAGCTGGACGAGGTGCTGTTCGGCGAGACCGGTGTGGCGCAGGTGCTGAGCCCCGGCGCGGTGGTGGTGCTGGGCAGCACCGTGGGGACGGAGGCGATCCCGGGAACGGTGGAGCGGCTGGCCGCGCTCGGCGTCGAGCTGGTGGACGCGCCCCTGTCCGGCGGTCCGGCGCGGGCGGGAGCGGGGGACCTGCTGATCGTGGTCGGGGCCTCGCCGGCCGCGCGGGAGCGGGCCCGGCCGGTGCTGGAGCTGCTGGCCTCGACGTTGACCGTGGTGGGTGACCACCCGGGGGACGGGCAGGCGTTGAAGACGGTGAACCAGCTGCTGTGCGGGGTGCACATCGCGGCCGCGGCGGAGGCGCTCGCGCTGGCCGACGCGCTGGGCCTGGACCTGGAGAAGACGCTGGCGGCGCTGGAGGCCGGGGCGGCGGGGTCGTTCATGCTGTCCAACCGGGGGCCGCGGATGCTGCAGGCGTACGCGGAGGAGGGGACCGAGGAGGGGGCGCAGGTGCTGAGCCGGCTCGACATCTTCGTCAAGGACATGGGCATCGTCGGCCGCGCGGCCCGGGCCGCCGAGATGCCGGCGCCGGTGGCCGCCGCGGCCGAGCAGCTCTACCTGCTGGGTGCTGCCCAGGGCCTGGGCGCCGAGGACGACTCCGCGGTGATCAAGGTGGTCGCCCCGACCCGACGCGAAGGTTCGTCCGACCCCCGGTAAGGCCCGACCCGTCCTGATCGGCCTCGAGGAGGAGCGCCGTCCGTGTCCACCGTCACCGGCAACGGGCTGCTCGAGTCACCGGTCCTGAGGTCGGCCATCGCCAAGGCGACCCGGCGGCTGATGCCGATGCTCGTCATCCTCGACGTGGTCGCCTTCCTGGACCGCACAACGAGGGCTTCGCCGAGGACGGGCTGGAGGCCGACCGCGGCGTCGGGGCCGGAGCGTTCGCCCTGGGTGGCGGCATCTTCTTCATCGGCTACGCCATCTTCGAGATCCCCAGCAACCTGGCGCTTCGCCGGTTCGGGGCGAAGGTCTGGCCGGCCCGGATCGCCATCACCTCGGGGGTGGTCGCCGCCCGCTTCGCCCTCGTGCAGGGCGAGACCTCGTTCGTCGTCCTCCGCTTCCTGCTCGGCGCCACCGAGGCGGGGCTGTTCCCGGGCGTGATCAGGTACCTGGCGGCCTGGTTCCCGAACAAGGTGCGGGTCCGGCTGTTCACCATCTTCTCCCTGGCCCAGCCGTTCTCGCAGATGATCGGTGGTCCGCTGCCCGGGTGGCTGATCAGCATCGGCGACGACCTGGCGGGATCCGCGGTTGGCAGCTGATGTTCCTCGTCCAGGGTCTGCTGGCCGTCGCGGCCGGTGTCGCCGCCTAACTCCTGCTGACCGACGGGCCCGAGAACGCGACGTTCCTCGACGAGGACGAGAAGCGCGCGCTGGCGGAGATCACGAGCCTCGAGGACAAGGTCAGGTCGGAGACCGGTCCGCAGGGCGTCCTGGCCGCCATGCGGCACGGGAAGGTCTGGTACTTCACCGTCATCTACTTCTGCCTGCAGGTCGCCGTCTACGGCGTCGCGTTCTACCTGCCCCAGCAGGTCGCCTCGCTGACCGGCCACAAGGTCGGCCTGGCCGTGCGCCTGCTCGTCGCCGTGCCCTGGTTCTTCGGGATCGTCGCCTGCTACGTGGTGGGCCGGGCGGCCACGACGGTCCGGCGCCGCCGCGTGCTCGGCGTCGTGCTCGTCCTGGGCGGCATCTACGCCCTGGGCGCCCTGCCGTTCCTGGCGGCGCTCATGACGTCTGCGACCCGCTGGTTCGAGAACAGGGCCGACGACCTGCTCTGACCCCCGCGCGCCGCGTACTCCCGTGCACGGTGGCTGGTCAGGGCGAGCAGCAGCAGGACCGCGGTCGCGGTCGCGGGCAGGCTCAGCAGGGTGACCCGGGACGAGCCGGTGAGGTTCGAGGCGAAGGCGACGACCGTCGTCACCACGGCTGCGCCCATCAGCAGGAGCCGGGCCCAGTCACGCCCCGCGAGCATCGCCAGGCCGAGCCCCAGCTCGACCAGGCCGGCGACCACCAGCGCCAGGGCGAGGAGCACCCCGGCGATCCGCTGCGCGAGCAGCCGGACCAGGGACGGCGACCCGGAGACCAGCTGGCTCAACGACCCCGGCGAGACGAGCACGTCGACGGCGGCCAGCAGGTAGAGCAGGCTCCGTACGAGCACGACCGCCGCGCCGAACACGGTCTGCGCCGGGCGTCGGTCGCGGCTGTCGGTCGGTCCCGCGGCGGCGGCCTCCGGCGGGTCGGGGGAGCGGCCGACGCCGAGGACGGGCAGGTCGCCGTCGGTCTCGATCCGGTCCCCGCCGCCGTTGCGGGCGTGGAAGCCGGAGGAGAAGTGCGTGATGACCTCGACCGGGGTGCCCGGCAACGCCTGCACGACCGTGGAGACGATGAAGTCGCGCTCGACGTCGGTGTCCGCCTCGACCTTGTGCGTGATCTGCAGCGTGAACAGCGACAGCCCGACGCTGCGGTCGTACGTCCCCGCCGCCAGCCAGTCGACGGCCGTGCCGCCCGGCAGGAACCACCCGTCCGGGCACCGCCAGAACCGCACGTGGTGCCGCTTCGACGGGCTGCCGGCCACCTCCTGCTGGTAGGCGAAGTCCTGCGGGCGGTCGAAGAGGCTGAGCGGGCTCACCGGCGCTGCGGGGTAGCTCTCCCGGCGCAGGGTGGACGACACGAGCCGCAGGCCCGTGGCGAACGAGAGGTCGTCCGCCCGCGTCCAGCCGGCGGCCGTCATGGCCGCGTGCACCTGCGCCTCGCTCCCGCGCAGCGCGAGGTTGACGGGGTCGCCGAGCAGGCCGTCGCTGGTCCGTGTCCGGCCGATGAAGTAGCCGGGCACGTAGACCCAGGTGAGGACCCGGTGGATCCGGGGCAGGGTCAGGTAGGTGACGACCAGCCAGAAGGGCAGCAGGAGCAGCAGCGGCCAGCCCGGCCGGATGCCCGACCGGGCGAGCAGGTAGGCGAGCCAGACCGCCGCGAGGCCGGCGAAGCCGAAGAGCAGACCGTCGACCCGGCGCAGGAGCCGCGTACGCTCCCGCACCGCCGTCCCGGGGTCAGACGACGGGCCCGCCACCGTCGATGTTGCGACGCTCGACGACGCTCGTGTGGCTCGTGCTCCGACGCTGCTGCTGCAGCACGAGCGTCAGGATGATGGCCAGCACGCCGGCGCCCATGCAGATGTAGCCGATGGCGGTGAGGTCCACCGCGCTGAAGGAGTCCTTGACCCCGAAGGCGAGGATGCCCCCCACGACGAGCAGGGCGATGCCGGTACCGAGACCCATGATGGTCCTCACGTGAGACGCGCGACCGCCAGCCGGAGGACGCAGTCGGACATTAACAGCGCGCGACCCCCCCGGTGGAGGTTCGCGCGGATCGCCGCCGAGTCGCGACCAGCAACTACCGTGGACAGGCGCACCAGCGCGTTCAGATCGTCGAGGAGAACCCGGACCGTGATTCTTGCCGCCGTCGCCGCATTCGCGGCGGCATTCTCCTTCGCCCTCGGCTCTGCCCTGCAGCAGCGGGTCGCCGGCGGCACGACCCCGGACGAGGAGAGCCAGGGCTCCTTCTTCGTCCGGATCGCCGGCCACCCGTCCTGGCTCGTCGGGCTGGTGCTGAGCGCCGTCGCGTTCGCCCTGCACGCGTTCGCCCTCAGCCGGGGCGACCTCGCGCTGGTCCAGCCGATCATCGTCAGCGGCATCGTCTTCGCCGTCGTCATCCGGGCGGCGCTGGAGCACAGGTTCCCCGCGATCAGCACGCTGGTGTGGCTGGTGATCACCTGGGCCGGGCTGGCCCTCTTCCTCGCGGTGCGGCCGTCGACCGCCGACCAGCCCCCGCGGAACGGTCTCGGTGCCGTGCTCGTGGTCGTCGGTGTGGTCGTCGCGCTCGTCGGCATGGCCATCGCCTCGCGGACTCGGACGCCCCAGCTGCGCGGAGCGATCCTCGCAGGCGTGTCCGGGGTGCTGTTCGGGCTCGTCGCGGGCCTGGTCAAGCTGGTGCTGGCCCGCTTCAGCGGCGGGCTGGGCGCCGTGCTCGGCTCCTGGTCGCTGTGGGCGCTGGTCCTGACCGGCGTCTGGGCCGTGCTGCTGAACCAGCGCGCCTACCAGGCCACGCGCCTGTCGGTCACCACGCCGATCCTCAACGTCGCCGAGGTGGCCGTGGCCATCGGCTTCGGCCTGCTCGTGCTGGGCGAGGACCCGGGCCAGACGCCGACCATCCTCGCGGGCGAGGTGGCGGGGCTCGCGCTGGTCATCGCCGGGGTCATCAAGCTGGCCTCCGCGGACGGTCCCGCGCAGGCCGCAGAGCCGGCGCCGGCCGCCGAGGCGCACGCCGAGAGGTGAGCCGGGCTACGAACGTGTAAACCCTTTCCGAGCCGGGCTCGTGGAGTGGGCACTCGGGTGCGGGGCGTGGAACACTGAACGGCGCTGCGGGGCCGGACGAGAAATTCTTCGGTGCCCGCCCGGTTGGCGGACCACAAGTCCTGCCGACCTTCCCCTCTCGATCGGAGAACCCATGTCTCACCTCCCTGCGCGCCGCGGGCGCGTCCTCGCGCTCGGCGCGAGCCTTGCCGCCTCAGCCCTGCTCCTCGCCGCCTGCGGCGGTGGCGGTGGCGGCACGACCGCCGGCAGCTCCGCGGGTGCGAGCGGCGGCACGCTGGTCATCGGCACGACCGACAAGATCACCTCGCTGGACCCGGCCGGCTCGTACGACAACGGCTCGTTCGCGGTGATGAACCAGGTCTACCCCTTCCTGCTCAACACCCCGTACGGCAGCCCGGACGTGCAGCCCGACATCGCGACGTCGGCCTCCTTCACCTCGCCGACCGAGTACACGGTCAAGCTGAAGCCGGGTCTGAAGTGGGCCAACGGGCACGACCTCACCTCCTCGGACGTGAAGTTCACCTTCGACCGTGACGTCAAGATCGCCGACCCGAACGGTCCGTCCTCGCTGCTGTCCAACCTGTCCAGCGTCAGCGCCCCGGATCCCACCACGGTGGTGTTCAAGCTCAAGGCGGCGAACGACCAGACGTTCGCCCAGGTCCTGTCCTCCCCGGCGGGCCCGATCGTCGACGAGGAGGTCTTCTCCCCGACCGCGGTGACGCCCGACAAGACCATCGTCGACGGCAAGGCCTTCGCCGGGCAGTACACGATCGCCAGCTACGACGTGAACAACCTCATCCAGTACAAGGCGTACCCCGGCTACCAGGGTCTGCTCGGCCCGGCCAAGACCGGCACGGTGAACGTCAAGTACTACGCCGACGCCTCCAACCTCAAGCTCGAGGTCAGCAACAACTCGATCGACGTGGCCTTCCGCAGCCTGTCGGCCAACGACGTCGCCGACCTGCGCACCAACAACAAGGTCAAGGTCGTCGACGGGCCCGGCGGCGAGATCCGCTACATGGTCTTCAACTTCAACACGATGCCGTACGGCGCGAAGACCTCCTCGGCCGACCCGGCCAAGGCGCTGGCCGTCCGCCAGGCCACGGCCGACCTGATCGACCGCAGCGCGCTGTCGCAGGGCGTCTACAAGGGCACCTACTCGCCCCTGTTCTCCCAGGTCCCGAAGGGTCTGACCGGCGCGAACGAGGCGTTCAAGGGCCTCTACGGCGACGGCAACGGCGCTCCGGACGCCGACAAGGCCAAGCAGGTCCTGGCGGCGGCGGGTGTGAGCACCCCGGTCGACCTCAAGCTGCAGTACAACACCGACCACTACGGTCCCGGCTCGACCGACGAGTACGGCGCGATCAAGGGCCAGCTGGAGTCTTCGGGGCTGTTCAAGGTCGACCTGCAGTCCACCGAGTACGTGCAGTACTCCAAGGACCGCGTCAAGGACTCGTACCCCGTCTACCAGCTCGGCTGGTTCCCGGACTACTCCGACGCCGACAACTACCTGACGCCGTTCTTCTCCAAGAACAACTTCGTGGCCAACCACTACGACAGCGCGCCGGTGCAGAAGCTGATCGCCGAGCAGCTGGTCGAGACGGACAAGACCAAGCGCGCCGAGCTCATCGGTCAGATCCAGGACGCGGAGGCTCGTGACATCTCGACGCTCCCGCTGCTGCAGGGCTCGCAGGTCGCGGTCGTGGCCTCGAACGTCTCCGGCGCGGACCAGACGCTCGACGCGTCGTTCAAGTTCCGCTACGCAGCCCTGTCGAAGAGCTGACCTTGTCCGACGTACGCGTCACACGCCTGCCGGAGGCCCTCCGGCAGGCTCGGGGAGCGACGACCGCATGACCGTCGTCGACGCCCCGGAGAGCGTGGGAGCCGTCACCCCCGCGGCCACGAGTCGCGGGGGTGGCGGCCTCGGCCGCTACATCGTCATCCGCTTCCTGCTGATCATCCCCACGGTGTTCATCCTGGTGACCCTGGTGTTCCTGCTCATGCGGACCACCGGCGACCCGATCACCGCGGCGCAGGGCGGCCGGCTGCCGCCCGAGCAGCTGGCCGAGCGGATCCACGCCGCCGGCTACGACCGGCCGTTGATCGTGCAGTACGGGAGCTACCTCGGCGGGCTGCTGCGGGGCGACTTCGGCACGACCATCAGCGACAACCGGCCGGTCACCGAGGTGCTCGTCACCTACGGCACGGCCACGCTGGAGCTGGCGGTGTACGCCCTGATCGTCGCGTTCGTCGTGGGCATCCCGCTCGGGATGCTCGCGGCGTACCTGCGCGACCGCTTCGGTGACGCGCTGCTGAGGGTGTTCGCGATCCTCTGCTACGCGACCCCGGTCTTCTTCGCCGGGCTGCTGCTCAAGCTGGTGTTCAGCATCAAGCTGGGGTTGCTGCCGGTCTCGGGCCGCGCCAGCACCGGGACCGAGCTCGACCTCCAGCTGATGGACGGCCGCACCGGCATCTACCTCATCGACGCCATCCGGCTCGGCGACCCCGCAGCGGTCGCCGACGTGCTCGAGCACGCGGTGCTGCCGGCCGTCGCGCTGGGTCTGCTGACCGCCGGGATCTTCCTGCGCCTGGTCCGCACGAACGTCATCGGCACGCTGGGGACCGAGTACGTCGACGCTGCGCGGTCCCGCGGCGTCAGCGAGTACCGCCTGGTGCGCCGCCACGCCTACCGCCCTGCCCTGATCCCGATCATCACGGTGATCGGGCTCCAGATCGCCCTGCTCCTCGGCGGCGCGGTGCTGACCGAGACGACCTTCGAGTGGAAGGGCCTGGGCTTCCAGCTGGCGCAGTACCTGACCGCCCGCGACTTCGTCGCCGTCCAGGGGATCGTCGCGCTGCTCGCCGTGATCGTCGCGGTCACCAACTTCGTCGTCGACATCCTGGCCGCCCTCATCGACCCACGGGTGCGCTACTGATGGCCGCCTCGACCGCCACCGCCGTCGCGGGTCAGGCCCTTCACGGCCGGCGCCGCACCTGGCGCGACCTGCCGGTGGTGCACCAGCTCCGGCAGAGCATCGGCGTGCAGCGCGGGATGCTCGTCTCCGGCCTGGTCCTCACCGGCATCTTCGTGCTGGTCGCGCTGCTCGCGCCGCTCATCGCCCCCTACCGCTGGGCGCAGCGGGAGGCCGACGGGCGCCCGTTCGACACGCTGCAACCGCCCGGGGGCGACCACCTGCTCGGCACCACGCAGGGCGGCTACGACGTGCTGTCGCGGGTCGTCTGGGGCGCGCAGACCGCCGCCGAGACCATGGTCGTCGCGGTGGTGCTCTCGATCTTCGTCGGCGTCGCGCTGGGCCTGGTGTCGGGCTACCTCGGCGGCTGGCTGGACCGGGTCCTCGTCGTGGTGGGCGACGCGATCTACGCCTTCCCGACCCTGCTGCTCGCGATCGTGGTCTCCATCGCCATCTCCGGCGGCCAGTCGAGCAAGTGGGGCGGCGTCCTGGCGGCCGCGTTCTCGATCACCGTCGTCTACATCCCGCAGTACTTCCGGGTGATCCGGGCCGAGACGGTCCGGATCAAGGCGGAGGCGTACGTGGAGTCGGCCAAGGTCGTCGGGGCCTCGACGCTGCGGATCATGCTGCGCCACGTGCTGCGCAACGCGACCCGGACGCTGCCGCTGATCTTCACCCTGAACGCCAGCGAGGCCCTGCTCACGCTCGCGGGCCTGGGGTTCCTCGGCTTCGGCATCGAGCCGACCTCGGCCGCAGAGTGGGGCTACGACCTGCAGCGCGCCGTCTCCGACGTCACCGGCGGCATCTGGTGGACCGGCGTGTTCCCGGGTCTGGCCATCGTGCTCGCCGTTCTCGGCGTCACCCTGGTGGGCGAGAGCCTGAACGACCTCGCGGACCCGCGGCTGCGCGGTCGCCGCGCGGTCAGCGCCGCCAGCGGCACCGTGGCCGCCACGTCGGTCGTCCCCGGCGGGACGCTCGACTCCGCGGCCGGGCTGGAGACGCCCGGCCAGGACGCCGACGAAGGACGCGACCGATGAGCCTGACCGACCGTGCGTCCGGCACGCAGCACGACCCGCAGCACGACCCTCAGCACGACACCGGGGGCCCGGTGGTGGACATCCGTCACCTCGTGGTCTCGTTCGCCAGCGACCGGGGCTCGGTCAAGGCCGTCGACGGGGTGAGCCTGCAGGTGGCGCCCGGCGAGGTCCTGGCCGTGGTCGGGGAGTCGGGCAGCGGCAAGACCGTGACGGCGAAGAGCATCCTCGGCCTGCTGCCCGCCAGCGCGACCGCCTCCGGCATGGTGCTGCTCGCCTCCAAGCGCGGCGACGCCGCGACCGACGTCATCGCGGTGCCCAGGTCCCGGCTGCGGGAGCTGCGGGGCACCGACGTCGCGATGGTGTTCCAGGAGCCGTCGAGCGCGCTCAACCCCGTCTACACCGTGGGCTGGCAGATCGCGGAGGGGCTGCGCGCCCACCTGAAGGTCGGCCGCAAGGAGGCCCGGGCGCGCGCGATCGACGTGCTGCGCCGCGTCGGCATCCCCGACCCCGAGGAGCGGGTCGACTACTACCCGCACCAGTTCTCCGGCGGGCAGAAGCAGCGGGTCGTCATCGCCATGGCGCTCGTGCTCGGCCCCGGCCTGATCGTCGCCGACGAGCCGACGACCGCGCTGGACGTGACCGTGCAGGCCGAGATCCTCGACCTGCTGCGGAGCTGCCGCGACGACGGCACCTCCATCCTGCTGATCACGCACAACCTGGGCGTCGTGGCCGACCTGTCGGACCGGGTCGCCGTGATGTACGCCGGGGAGGTCGTCGAGCAGGCCACCACGGCCGAGCTGTTCGCCCACCCCCAGCAGGAGTACACCCGGACGCTGCTCGCCGCCGTGCCCTCCGTCGGGCAGGGCCGCCAGCGCGCGGCCGTCCGGGCCGAGGCCCGCGTCGCGGCGCAGGCCGCAGGGACCGAGCCCGAGACGCTCGTGCAGGCCGACCGGCTGCGCATCACCTACCCCGGTCGGCTGGGCCGCTCCGGCTTCACCGCCGTGGACGAGGTCTCCTTCACGCTGCGGGCGGGCGAGGTGCTGGGCCTGGTCGGGGAGAGCGGGTCGGGCAAGACCACGATCGGGCGCGCCATCGCCGGGCTCACCAGGGTGACGGGCGGTTCGCTGCGGGTCCTCGGGCAGGAGATGCGCGGGGTCAAGGAGCGCACGTTCCGCCCGCACCGGGTCGACATCGGCTTCGTCTTCCAGGACCCGGCCTCCAGCTTCAACCCGCTGCTCACCATCGCCGACTGCGTCGCGGAGCCCCTCGTGGTCCACGGGCGCAGCAGCGACCCGCGGGCCGCGCGGGCCCGGGTCGACGAGCTGCTCGAGGCCGTGCAGCTGCCGCGCGCGTACGGAGACCGCTACCCCCACGAGCTGAGCGGCGGTCAGCGCCAGCGCGCCAGCCTCGCCCGGGCCCTCGCGCTCGACCCCAAGCTGCTGATCGCCGACGAGCCGACCTCGGCCCTGGACGTGTCCGTCCAGGCCCGGGTGCTCGAGCTGTTCTCCGAGCTCCAGGCCGAGCTGGGCTTCGCCTCGCTGTTCATCAGCCACGACCTCGCCGTCGTCGACCTGCTGGCCGACCGGATCGCCGTGCTGTACCACGGCGAGCTGGTCGAGGAGGGCACCGGCGAGCAGGTGCTCGGTGCGCCGCAGCACCCGTACACCCAGCGGCTGCTGGCTTCGCTGCCGGTGCCGGACCCGGTCGCCCAGGCGGAGCGCCGCGTCGAGCTCGGCCGCCTCCGCGCCCTGGACGTCGACCGGGCCTGAACCGGCGTCGTCCCGCTCGGGCTGCGATGATCGGTCGCGTCGGTGACGGCCGGGGTGGTTCCGGGCGGGCGAGATCAGGGGGGTGTGCGGTGTCGGGCCTGCGGTCGTCTGCCGAGCGGCGGAACTCGCTGCGGACGTTCGGTCGCGACCCGAGCCTGCTCGACCCGATCGCCCCGGACTGGGTGGTACGCATCCTCGCGCCCAAGCGGGCGCCGGTGCCGTGGGTCGACATGGTCCGCTGCATGCTCACCGTCCCCCCGCTGCTGGGGGCGGGGCTGCTCCTGGGCCAGCCCGGGCTGGCGGTGTTCACCGGGATGGGTGGCATGGTCGGCGCCTTCGGTGACAACGGCGGCACGTTCCGGGCCCGGTTCCGCCGGGTGCTGCTCGGGGGCGGCGGGGGGCTGGTGGGCCTGCTGGCCGGCCGGTACATCGAGCTGGGCGTCGCCGCCGTCCTCGCTTTCGCCGTGCTCGGGGTGGTCTCGGCCCTGCTGAGCTCGCTGAGCTCGAACCTCTCTTTCGCGGGCCTGCAGCTGCTGGTCTACGCCGCCGTCGCGGCCGCCCTGCCCCGCGGGGTCGGGGTGCACGTCATCGCGGCCGCCTACCTCGCCGGGCTGGCGTGGTCCGCGGCGCTGTCCTTCCTGCAGACACGGCTGGACCCGCAGGAGAACCAGCCGCGGGCCGTGGAGATCTCGGTGCTCTCGCAGCTGGCGAGAGAGCTCCGGCGACCGGCGGAGGCGCCCGACGCGACGGCCGTGCACGACCGACGCGCCGCGCTGACCCGCGAGCTGTCCCAGGCGGTCGACGAGATCGTGACGGCCCGCTCGACCTCCGCCGGACGCCGGGACGACCTGCGGCGGCTGTCCTCGGCGCTCACGGCGACGTTCTCCCTGGTGACCGCCGTGTTCGACCTGCAGCTGCGGGCCCCGGCGGTCCGTCCCGGGCTCGCCGACCTCGTCGACCGGCTCGCCGCGCTGGTCGGGCAACGCCGGGACGGGGAGGTGCGCGGCGAGCTCGACACGCTCGAGGGCGACGTGGACCACGCCGCGGCCGACGACGTCGAGGCCCAGCCGGTGCTGACCGCGCTGACGCAGGTGGTCCGCACCGTCGAGGGCCGGGCAGCGTCCCCGTCGGGCAGCGACCGCCCCTCCTGGGCGAGCTACGTGCCCGCCCGCAAGGCCTGGGTCTTCGCCACCCGGCTCGCCGTCACCATGGCGGTCGCCGAGACCGTCCGGCTGCTGGTGCCGCTGGAGAAGCCGTACTGGATCGTGCTCACCGCCGCCCTCGTGCTGAAGCCCGACTTCGGCTCGATCTTCGCCCGCGGTGTGCAGCGCACGCTGGGCACGCTGGTCGGGGTCGTGCTCGGGGTCGGCGTCGTGGCGGTCGTGCCGCACGGCGCCTGGCTCCTGCTGCCGATGGCCGTGTTCGCCTTCGCCTTCCCGTACGGGAAGAGCCTCAACTACGGGCTGCTGTCGACCTTCCTCACGCCCCTGGTCCTGCTGCTGATCGACTTCGGCACGCGGGTCGACGCGCGGGTGGTTGTGGACCGGTTGCTGGACACCGTGATCGGTGCGGGGGTCGTCCTGGTCGTGGGCTACCTGTGCTGGCCCAGCACCTGGCACCCGCGGCTCGGCGAGCACATCGCCGCCGGGGTCGAGGCGCTCGCCGGGTACGCCCGGGTGGCGTTCGGCCCGGACCGCAGCCTCGTCGGGCCCGCGCGCCGGCGGGCGTACGCGGCGATGTCCGACGTCCGCTCGGAGCTGCAGAGCACGTTGGCCGAGCCTCCACCGGTGTCGCGGCAGGCGGCGGCGTGGTGGCCGATGATCGCCCAGCTCGAGAAGACGACGGACGACCTCAGCGAGGCCGCGGCGCGTGCCCGGCACCCGGCCGCCCGGCCGCCCGGCGACGACGCCGCCCAGCTGGTGGCCGGCTTCGACGACCTCGCCGGAGCGTTGCGGGAGCACCGGGCGCCCCACGACCTGCCGCAGCCCGCCTCGGCCCTGCTGGACGACCTGGCGGGTGACCTGCGGGGCCTGCAGGGCATCGCGAAGGGGCCGATCGGTGTCTGAGGACCTGGGCGCGGGGGGACGTACGGAGCTCGAGCTCGCCGACTGGCGACGGCGGGTGGCCGGCCTCTACGCCGACGTGCGCGCCGAGGGGGACGCGGCCGCGGCGCACGGCATCTGGCGCGCGGGCCGCGACGCCCTGTTCCTCGAGCACCCGCAGAGCCCGCTGCCGCCCGGGAGCCCGCTGCGGGAGACCGGGCTGCCCTGCTGGCCGTACGAGCCGGACCTGCGCTTCGAGGTGCCGCTCGCCCCGGTGCCCGAGGGCACCCGCACCCTCGAGCTGCCCAGCGGCGAGACGGGCAGCACCCTGCTGCGCGCGGTCGGGACCGTGGACCTGCCCGACCCCGTCGGGGCGAGCATCACCGTCTGGTGGCTCGAGCAGTACGCCGGCGGCCTGTTCCTGCCGCTGCGCGACGGGACGGCGGGCGGTGCGGACCCGACCGCGGCCAGCTACGGCGGCGGCCGCTACCTGCTGGACACCGCCAAGGGTGCCGACCTCGGGGCCCGGGGTGCCCGGTTGATCGTCGACCTGAACTTCCTCTACCACCCGTCGTGCCGCTACGACGACGCGTGGCTGTGCCCCCTCGCGCCCCCGGAGAACTCCGTGACCGCGCGCGTCGAGGCCGGGGAGCGGATGGCCTGAGTCTCGCGTGCACCTCGGGGGCACGGGCTCGGGACCGTCGTGCCCGGGCGGTCAGCGTGCGTTGTACACCGACTGCACCTGGGTGGCACTCAGCGCGGTCGTGAAGAACGCGGCGTCGTCGAGGCTGCCGCCGAAGTAGGGGCTCGTCGGCTCGTTCTCCCAGAAGGTCACCTTGTCGAAGGCGACCCGGACGTAGGAGGTCGAGCTCGCCTCGCCGGTGGTCGTGCTCGGGTCTGAGCCGACCTGCCGGCCGTCGACGTACAGCCGCATCCCGGCGCTGGACATGGTCGCCACGCTCAGGTGCCAGCTGCCGTCGTTGTAGGACGAGGACGACGAGATCGTCTTGTTGCCGCTGGAGTAGACGCCGAAGTAGATCCGCCCGGTGTCGGTCATGTAGACGTGCCGGTCGTAGTTCGGCGACTGGCCGGTCTGCGCGTTCCCGAAGCCGATCAGCTTGCCGCCCGACGTGGTCGTCGTGCGGAACCAGACGGACAGGCTGAAGGTGTCCGGGGACCCGCCGGAGACCGCCGGCGAGCTCAGGTAGCCGCTCGAGCCGTCGAAGGTCATGGCCCGGCCCGAGTCGTTGCTGCAGGGCTTGTTCGTCGTCGAGGTCTTGCCCGACGAGCCGTAGACGCCGGTCCGGCCGTTGCCGGAGCTGTCGGTCGCGGCGGTGGCGGAGGACGACGTCTCGTCCATGCGGTACAGGAAGTAGGGGTTGAACGAGGTCAGCGCGCTCGCGCAGCCGAAGTAGGTGGGCGTGGCCAGGCTGGCGGTGGTGGCCGTGGTGGCGCTGAACCGGGCGTCGGCCGGCGCGGTGAGGGCCGAGGTGGTGAGGGCCCCGGCGAGCAGGCCCGCCCCCAGCAGGGCGGCCACGCGGCGCAGGGCGGGCCGCTGCCAGCCCGCGCGCTCCGGCGAGGTGACCGCGGGGTCCTCGGGTCGGGGTGGGTCGGGCTCGTCCGGGAGGGGCTCGTCCGGACCGGTCTCGGGCGGGTCGTCGTCGGCGAAGCCGTGGTCACGGCTGCTGCTCGCGACGAGGACGAGCAGGGCGAGACCGGCAGCGACCAGCCCCAGGTCGAGCCACTGGCCCTGCCGCACCCACACGACAGGCAGGGCGATCCACGGCACCCGCAACGTCCCGATGCCGCGGACGGCGCTGAGCGCGACATGGGTCGAGTCGTCGGCTTCGTTCGCGTCGCCCCGGGTCACCAGCAGCCCGTCGTCGTCGATGCGGACGAAGCGGTGCATGCGCAGCCGCCCGGCGTGGTCCGGGTCCTCGAACAGCAGCACGCTGGTCAGCGGTGGCGGCTGCGGCCCGAGCGGGCGCGACACGGCGACGTCGCCGACGTGCAGGCGCGGCAGCATCGAGCCGCTGCTCACCGTCGTCGGGTGCCACCCGATGAGCGCCGGCAGGGCGCCCCACGCGGCGAGGCCGAGCAGGCAGGCGAGCAGCGCCCTCGCCAGGGTCACCGCGACCAGGCGCCGCCAGGTCCAGAGGGGGTTCTCGGTCACGGTCAGCTGTTCTGCGCCTCCCAGGTGAGACCGAACGACGCGGTCCCGCCCTGGGCGGAGTCGGGGGTGCTGCTGCTGATGACGTAGGCCACCTGGAACGTCCGGGTGTCGGTGGAGCCGCCGGCGGGGGACCAGCTGCCGACCCCGTTGCTGTACGACGTGGCCGAGCCGGTGAAGCCGGCCAGGGTGCCCGAGTAGACGGTGGCGCCGGAGGAGAGGGCGGTGAAGCCGGAGCACGAGCTGTACGACCCCCCGGTGCCCTGCGTCACCGTCCAGCTGACGTAGGTCGAGAGGCTCTTGGTGGTGGTCGCGTCGGTGGCGTAGAGCTTGACCGCCGCCGGGAGGGAGCCGCTGGAGGTGACGGCGATGCACCGGGAGCCGGACGAGCCCGGCCTGAGGTTGCTGAGCGAGAAGAGCGCGGAACCGCTGTCGTCGTCGTTCAGCACGACGGTGCCGACCCCCAGGACGTTGCCGGAGTTGACGACCTTCGCGCTGAACGCGGAGTACGAGGCCTGCCCGACGACGACCAGGCTCAGCAGTGCCGCGAAGGGCCAGAGCAGCCAGCGGCTACGGCGCACGGCACGGTGTGACGGGGGCTTCATCGGGGGCTCCTGGAGCTCTGCGCGCAGGCATGGGTCAGCCGCCCCGACGGCTGGTCCGAGGATAGCGGAGCGACCCCGTCCGCGCCGTGACCCCACCGGTGGACGTCGGCGAGGCAGACTCGGGTGGTGCTCCCGTCTGGTCCCGTCGTCGGTCGTCGACGCCTGCTCCTCGGCGCGGCTGGGCTGGCCGCGGGTGGTCTGGCCGGGTGCGGCGGCGGACCGACGGTGTCGCCGCCCGCGGGCAGCGCCACGTCCCAGCCGTCGGCGCCCACGAGCGCCGCACCGAGTACCGGCGCGGGTGGGGCCGCGACTCCGAGCCCGACCTCCGGTGCGACGGCCGGCCCGACCCCCAGCCCGACCCCCAGCCCGACCCCCAGCCCGAGGGCCACGCCCAGCGGGCCCCCGCGCCCCGACGTCGCCGGGACCGTCGCCGACGACCTCGACGTGCCGTGGGGCCTCGCGTTCTTCGCCAACGGCGACGCCCTGGTGTCCGAGCGCGACCGGGCGCGGCTGCTCCGGGTCACGCCGAAGGGCAGGGTGACCCGGCTCGGCGAGGTCGCGGGGGTCGCCCCGGCGACGGGGATCGGCGAGGGCGGTCTGCTCGGCGTCGCGCTCGCGCCCGGCGACGAGGACACGGTGTTCGCCTACCTGACGTCGGCCTCGGACAACCGCGTGGTCCGGCTGAGCATCCGCGGCGGGAAGGTGGGCCGGCCGAAGGCCCTCCTGACCGGCATCCCCACGAGTGCCCACCACCACGGTGGCCGGCTGCTCTTCGCCCCCGACGGGACGCTCTTCGTCAGCGTGGGGGACGCCGAGGACTCCGCGCTCGCGCAGCAGAAGGGGTCGCTGGCCGGGAAGATCCTGCGCCTGCGTCCCGACGGGCGCGCGGCGTCGGGCAACCCGTACGGCAACCGCACGTGGAGCTACGGCCACCGCAACGTCGAGGGGCTGGCCTTCGACGCGGCCGGCCGCCTGTGGGCGACCGAGTTCGGCGACAAGCGGGCCGACGAGCTGAACCGGATCGTCAAGGGCCGGAACTACGGGTGGCCGCGGGTCGAGGGCCGCAGCGTCAGTGGTAGCTCGAGCGGCGACGACTACACCGGTCCCCGGGCGACCTGGTCGCCGACCAGCAGCTGCTCACCGGCCGGGCTCGCCATCACGCGCTCGACCGCATTCGTGGGGGCGCTGCAGGGGCAGTGCCTCTTCTCCGTGGCCCTCGACGGGACGGACGCGGCGAAGCCGGAGGCGCACTTCGCCCGCGACCACGGCCGCATCCGCAACGTCGCGGTGGCGCACGACGGCTCGCTGTGGATGACCACGAGCAACACCGACGGACGCCGGACGCCGGGCAGGAACGACGACAAGATCCTCCGCGTCACCTTGTAGCGACCCCCACCTCCACCCGGGAAGTGGTCGCTCCGGTGCGCCTCCGCTCGGCGTGTCGGCCCTCGGACCGACCACTTCTCGCGGGACGGGGGAGCAGCGGACCAGAGCGGGCAGGTCAGTCGGCGACGACGACCGCGCCGAGGAGCAGCCGGCGGGCGAGGTCCTCGCCGAGGTCGGCCACGTTCGCGGAGCCCTCGTCGAGCAGCGCCTGCACCGGGGCGACGTCCGCCTCGTCGAGCGCGAGCTCGCCGGCTCGGCTGCGCAGCACGCCGCGTCCTGCGGCCGAGTCGAGCGAGGCGGCGAGGTGCTCGCGCAGCCGGACGAGCGTGCCCGGTACGAGGGCGGCGACGGCGTCGAGCTGGCGGAGCGGGCCCACCGGCGCCGGTCGGCGGGAGTCACGGTCGGACCGCTGGAGCGCCGCGGCCAGGGTGTCGAGGTCGGCCGCCCGGACGGCGTCGACCAGCGCGGCGCGGACGCGGTCGACGTCGGCGGCGAGGGTGTCGGGCCGGGTCGGGTCCGTGCCGAGGGCGAGCGAGGCCCGCAGGTCGGCGTCGGCGGCCAGCGACCGCAGGGCCTGCGCGGTCAGCTGCTCGGCCAGGGTCAGCCGCGTCCAGGTGTGGACGCCGAGCGTGAGGTGGGTGCTGACGCCACCGAGCGCCGTCGCGGCGTGCAGGAAGCCGCGCGGCAGGTAGAGGCAGTCGCCGGGCTCGAGGACGGCCTCGATCAGGGGCGGCTCGGCGGCGGCGCGCTGGACCGCGGCGCGGCGGTCGGTCCAGGGCTGGTCGCGCAGCGGCGACTCCCAGACGGGGGCGTGGACGCGCCAGCGCTTGGCGCCGGAGACCTGCAGCACGAAGACGTCGTGGACGTCGTAGTGGTCGTCGAAGCCCTGGTTCTGCGGCGGGGTGACGTACGCGTTCGCCTGCACGGGGTGGCCCAGCTCGGACGCCAGTGCACCGACGAAGTCGATGATCGGGGGCCACACGCGGTGCAGGGCCTGCAGCACGATGGTCGCGCCGTCGCCGAACAGCGCGACCAGCTTGCTGTCGCTCACCTGGTCGGCGATCCCGGCGCCCACGCCGCCCGGCGCGGTGAAGGAGCGGTCGGAGAGGGTCTGGCCGCTCTTGGCCACCCGCAGGAAGGGGGCGCGCAGCCCACGCTCCGAGACCAGCTCGTCGACGCTCCGCTCGTCGAGCAGGTCCGTGAACGGCTGCGGCAGGTCGGCCGCGCGGCTCAGCAGGGCCTGGCGGCCCCAGTGCTGGTCGGTGAACGTGGCCAGGTCGGTCGCGACGAGGCGATCGAGGGCCGGGGTGGGACGGTCGGGCACGGGGTCCTCGTACGGGCTTTCGGTCTGGTGCTGCTGGTGAGCGGCGGTGCGGCTTCGGCCGGGGTGCAGGCGGTGCCCGGCCACGCGGCCGGGCACCGTCTGCTCATCGTGGGCTAGGCGCTGCCGTCGGCTCCGCCGTCGCTGACGCCCGGGGTGCCCTCGGCGCCGCCGTCGGCGGGACCCTCGGCCCCGCCGTCGGCTCCGCCGTCGCTGACGCCCGGCGTGCCCTCGGCGCCACCGTCAGCGGGACCCTCGGCCCCGCCGTCGGCTCCGCCGTCGCTGACGCCCGGCGTGCCCTCGGCTCCGCCGTCGGCCGGTCCTTCGAGGCTGCTGTCGCTCATAGTCCTCCGTCGTGCTCGTGCGGCTCTGCAGCGGACTGCAGGAGCCGCGGTGACGCGCCGGATCGGCGCCCTGCCCACATGGAACCACCCCGGTCCTCCTGCGTGCCGGGAGGGTCGTCGCCGGTCCCGCTCGACGTCCGGTTCTGTCGGAGGGCGCGGTTAGCATCGCGGGCATGCGGGGCGACGAGGCGTTCGAGGCGGCGGAAGCCGCGCTCTCCGGCCTCCTGGAGCCCGCCGGACCCACCACCTCCCCGCCCACCTCCGGTGCCGCGCCCGGCGTGGCCGCGGCGCTGAGCGACGGGGCCATCACCGCGATGGTCGGGCCCGAGGCCTTCGCGCGGGCGCTGGTCGCCGTGCGCTCCGGGCACGTGAGCCACGTGGAGGTCGACGACGCGGCGCGCACCGTGTCGGGGCGCGTGCGTGGCACGCACCGCGACGACTACGAGGTGACCGTGTTCCTGGCGTCGTCGCCGTCGGGCGCGACGACGGTGCACCGCAGCCGGTGCTCGTGCCCGGTCTCGATGGACTGCAAGCACGCCGCGGCGGTCCTGGTCGTCGCCCGGCACCAGCAGGGCCCGGGGCCCCGCGTGGAACGTCCGGAGTGGGAGCGGGTGCTCGGCCCGCTGGTGACCGCTCCGCCGCCCGCCGGGTCGGTGGAGGTCGCACCCCTCGCGCTGGAGCTCGGGGTGGAGCGCATCCCGGCGCACCGTGGCTACGCCGGCCGGCTCGACCTGCGCGCGCGGCCCGTCCGCCGCGGTCGGGGTGGGGGCTGGGTGCGCTCGGGCATCTCCTGGGAGGACCTGGACTTCGTCGCGCGCTCGTACGTCCCCGCCCACCGCGAGCTGCTGCTGCAGTTCCGGGCGGCGGCCGGCGCCGGGGCCCGCAACGCGCTCCCGCGCAACCCGTGGCTGTCGCTGCAGGCGGTCAGCAGCGCGTTCTGGTCCCTGCTCGACCAGGTCGGCGAGGCCGGGCTCGAGGTGGTCGTCGAGGAGCCCCTGCGCGACCTCGAGGTCCTGCCCACCGCCGAGGTCACCCTCGACGTCCGCCGCGTCGACCAGGTCGGGCTGCTCGTGGGTCCGCGGGTCCGGGTGGGCGAGGGAGGGGTCGAGCTGACGTCGGTCGGGGTGCTGGGGGAGCCGGCCCACGGGGTCTTCAGCCTCGGGGCCGACTCGCGGCTCGTCGTCGCGCGGCTCGACCGGCTGCTGCCCCGCGAGCTGCGCTCGATGGTGGTCGGTGCCCGCCCGCTGCTGGTGCCCCGCTCCGACGAGGACCGGTTCCTCGACGAGTTCGTCCCAGGGCTGCGTCGGCACGCACCCGTCGGTTCCCGCGACGGCAGCGTGGCCCTGCCCGTCGACGTCCCGCCGCGGCTCGCGCTGACCGTGACCCCGCGCGACCAGCACCGGGTGCGCCTCGACTGGTCCTTCCGCTACGCCGCGCCCGGGTCCGCCGGCCCGGTCGCGTCCTACGACCTCGACGACCTCGGCGGTCCGACCTCCCGCCGGCAGCGCGACCCCGCGGCCGAGCGGGCCCTGCTGGTCGACCTGCCGCTGCCGTACGCCTCGACGCCGGTGCTGCGGGAGCCGGGCCCGGAGCACGCGACGCCGGCTGCGCACGCGCTGCTGGACGGTCTGGACGCCGCGCACTTCGTCGAGCGCACCCTGCCCGAGCTCGAGGCGGCTGGGGTCGAGGTGACCCTGGCGGGCGAGCTGCCGGGCTACCGCGAGTCCGTCGCGGAGCCGTCGATCGCGGTGAGCGCCACCGAGCGGGCCGACACCGCCGACTGGTTCGACCTGCACGTCGAGGTGTCCGTCGAGGGCGAGCGGGTGCCGTTCGACCAGCTGTTCGTCGCGCTCAGCCACGGCGAGGAGCACCTGGTGCTGGAGAGCGGGGTGTGGTTCAGCCTGCGACGACCCGGTCTCGACCGGCTCCGCGACCTCATCGAGGAGTCCCGCTCGCTGGCCGACCACGACTCCGGCGAGCTCACCCTCAACCGCTTTCAGGTCTCGCTGTGGGAGGACCTGGTCGACCTCGGCGTCGTCGCCTCGCAGGCCTCGCGCTGGAGCCGGGCCGTCCGCGGCCTGGTCGGCAGCGACCCGTCGCCCGCGCCGGACCTGCCGCCGACGCTGCAGGCCGAGCTCCGGCCGTACCAGCGGGAGGGCTACGCCTGGCTGCACACGCTCTGGTCGAACGGGCTCGGCGGGATCCTCGCCGACGACATGGGGCTGGGCAAGACCGTCCAGACGCTCGCGCTGGTGGCCCAGGCCCGGCTCGAGCAGGCGTCGGCCGCCGAGGCGGACGGGTCCGGGTCGCCCGCCCCACCCTTCCTCGTCGTCGCGCCGACGAGCGTGGTGCCCGGCTGGGTGAGCGAGGCCGCACGGTTCGTGCCGTCGCTCCGGGTCGCCGTCCTCGACCCGCGGGCCCGCCGCCGGGGGTCGCTGGCCGACCTCGCCGCGACCGCGGACCTCGTGGTGACCTCGTACGCGCTGCTGCGCCTCGACGCTGACGAGATCGCCGCCCTGCCCTGGTCGGGCCTGGTGCTGGACGAGGCGCAGTTCGTGAAGAACCACCGGGCGAAGACCTACCAGGCCGCCCGCCGGGTCGACGCACCCTTCGCCCTGGCCATCACGGGCACGCCGCTGGAGAACAGCCTGATGGACCTGTGGTCGCTGCTGTCGGTCACCGCACCGGGGCTGTTCCCGTCCCCCCAGCGGTTCTCGCAGTTCTACCGCCGCGCGATCGAGCGGGACGGCGACACCGACCGGCTGCGGCAGCTGCAGCGCCGGATCCGGCCGTTCGTGCTGCGCCGGACCAAGCAGGCCGTGGCCGCCGACCTGCCGCCCAAGCAGGAGCAGGTCCTGCAGATCGAGCTGGCGCCACGGCACATGCGCGTCTACCAGACCCACCTCCAGCGCGAGCGAGCCAAGGTGCTCGGGCTGCTGGACGACCTCGACCGCAACCGGTTCACCGTGCTGCGCTCGCTGACCCTGCTGCGCCGGCTCTGCCTCGACCCGGCCCTGGTCGACGAGGCCCACGCCGACATCCCGGCGGCCAAGGTCGAGGTGCTGCTGGACGACCTGAGTGCGCTGGTCGCCGAGGGGCACCGGGCGCTGGTGTTCAGCCAGTTCACCAGCTTCCTGGGCCGGATCCGGGAGCGGCTCGAGCTGGCGGGGATCGAGCACGCCTACCTCGACGGCTCGACGACGCGCCGGGAGGAGGTCGTGGAACGCTTCCGGCAGGGCGAGGCGCCGGTGTTCCTGATCAGCCTCAAGGCCGGCGGCTTCGGGCTCAACCTCACCGAGGCCGATTACTGCTTCGTGCTGGACCCCTGGTGGAACCCGGCGACCGAGGCCCAGGCCGTCGACCGCGCGCACCGCATCGGCCAGACGCGGACGGTGATGGTCTACCGGATGGTCGCCAAGGACACGATCGAGGAGAAGGTGATGGCGCTCAAGGCGCGCAAGGCCGAGCTCTTCGGCTCGGTCTTCGACGTGGACGGCCTGGGCGGTGCCGAGCTGGGCGCGGACGACATCCGCGAGCTGCTGGCCGCGTAGGCGAGAGGCTGCGAGCCCGCTTCTGTCGGGACCACGACCGGACGAGCAGCACCTGTCCTTGAGGCAACGCTGAGGAACGCTTAGCCCGAGCCGTCCGAAGACATGAGCCTGCGGCGGGAGGATGGGACATCCGGGCGCGAGCGTCCGGACAAGGACAGGACCCCGTCAGGTCGACGCGGGAGCCCGGGTGCACGTGCCGGGCCGAGGCGGCGGCGGGCGGGGCCAGGTCGGGGCCTCCGCCCGGTTGGGGGAGCACGGCCGACGGACGACGACGTCTGCGGGTCTTCGGGGGAACGACCGGCACGAGGGGTGGACGGGTGACGCACGACGCCGTCCGCAGGTTGTCCGAGCACGACGCGTCGCGAGGGGGTGCGGCGTGAAGGAGGAAGCAGGGGCGTCCGGGTCAGCGGAGCAGCCACGGCCCTCCGGTTCGACGAGGGGGAGAACCGGCGGTGGTGGACGAGCACGGTGGGGGGACGCCGGGCTGGCGTCACAGACGTCCTGCGCGGACCCCGGCGCAACCGGTCGTGGACCGGTCCCGGGAGGTTCGCCGACGGGACAGCACGCCGGAGCACCAGGAGGTCCGATGGCCGAGCACGACGCCATGATGGCGCGCTTCGTCCACGACTACCTCGAGCTGCTCGACCACCGGGTCTCGTCGATCCGCAACCACCTCGAGCAGCGCAACTTCATGACCGCGCACGTCGCGCTGCTGAGCCTGGAGTCCACCAGCGTGATGGTGGGGGCAGGACAGCTGGCGCAGGCCGCGGGACGGCTGCGCGAGGCCGTCGAGCTGGGCGAGCGTGACACGGTGCCCGCGTTGCTGGCCGTCGTCAGCACCGAGGCGGAGCACACCCGGGTCGAGCTCGCCGAGGCCCCGCCCGGCGCGGGGTCCGACCACTCCGGCTGAGGGTCAGCGGCGCGAGTCGGCGAGCCGGTAGCCGACGCCGCGGACGGTCTCGATGTAGCGCGGGGAGGCGACGGGATCGTTGAGCTTGCGGCGCAGGTTGGCCATGTGCACCTCGACCGCGCGGCGGTCGGAGTCGCTGACGTAGCCGCTCGTGGCGTAGTCGCCCCGCAGCTCGAGGGCCAGCGCGTCCTTGGAGATGACCCGACGGTTGCCGGACATGATCGCCAGCAGCAGGTCGAACTCGCTGCGCGTCAGCTCCAGCGGCGCCCCGTCGAGGTCGACCAACCACATGTCGGAGTTGATGCGCAACCCGTTGTGGCTGACCCAGCCGCCGGTCCCGTCGTCCTCGGGCTCGGGCGGAGCCGCGGCGGGGGTCGGCCCGGCGACCGGCGGGGCCCGCCGCTGCCGCGGCCGCCTGCACCGGGGTGACGTAGCGGCGCAGCATCGCCTCGATCCGCGCGCGGAGCTCCCGCGGCCGGAAGGGCTTGGTCAGGTAGTCGTCGGCGCCCGCGTCGAGCCCCATCAAGGTGTCGATCTCCTCGTCGCGGGCCGACAGCATGATGATGTAGGTCGAGCTGAAGGCGCGGATCTGGCGGGCGACCTCGAAGCCGTCGATCCCCGGCAGGCTGATGTCCAGGGTGGTCAGGATCGGGTCGTACGCGCGGACCGCTGCGATGCCGTCCTGGCCCGACTCGCAGCTGTGACAGCTGAACCCGGCCTGGTCGAGGATGGCCACGAGGAGGTTCCGGATGTCAGCGTCGTCCTCGATCACGACGGCGATGCGTTCCGGCTCGGCTGCCATGCTGGTCACCGTACCGACATCGTTGACGTTCGCGGCGGACGGCCGGGCATTAGGTGTGCCACACGAGGGCGGAGAGTGCTCACGGAGGTCTCTCAGACGCTCGTCGGCGCAGGGACCGGCTCGTACGGCGCAGCGTCCTGCTCGAGCTCGTCGGCGGTTCCGTCGCTCGTGCCGTCCAGCGCACGGGGCAGGGTGAAGTGCAGGGTCGCGCCGCGGTCGAGGTTGTTCGTGGCCCAGATCCGGCCTCCCGAGCGCTCCACCAGGCTACGGCTGATGGCCAGCCCGAGACCGAAGCCGCCCTTCTCGCGGGCGTCGCTGGAGTCGACCTGCTCGAAGCGGTCGAAGATGCGCTCGAGCCGGTCGCTCGGGATGCCCCGACCCTGGTCGGTCACCGCGAACTCGACCACGTCGTCCCCGGCGTGGGCCGAGATCTCGACGAGGCCACCGGGGTAGGAGAACTTCAGCGCGTTCCCCAGGAGGTTGATGAGGGTCTGCGCCGCACGGTCGGGGTCGGCGTGCACCGTGCCGGACACGCGGCCCACCCGCATCTGCACCCCGGCCTCGGCGGCGAGCACCTGCATCTGCTCGACGGCCGTGTCGATGACCGCCCGCGCCGGCTGCCGGCCGGGCTGGAGCACGAGGACGCCCGACTCGATGCGCTCGATGTCGAGGATGTCGTCGACGAGACGGTTGAGCCGGTGCGCGCTGATGGAGGCGATCTCGAGCATCCGGGCCGCCGGGGCCGGCAGCGGGCCCAGCGCCCCGCCGGAGATCAGGCCGAGCGAGCCCTGGATCGCCGTGAGCGGCGTACGGAGCTCGTGGCTGACCATCGAGACGAACTCCGACTTGAGCCGTTCGACCTCGCGGCGCTGCGTCACGTCGCGGAAGATGACGACCGCTCCGAGCACGGTGTCCTCCTCCGTCAGCGGGGTCGTCGTCACCTCCACCGGCAGGATCTGGCCGTCCGAGCGGACGTAGCTGTCGTCCTCGGCCGTGCTGACGAGGCCCTCGCGGACCGCCTCGGTGATGTAGCAGTGGTCCTTGGGCAGCAGCCTGCCGCTCGGCCCGCGCGCGTGGAACGTCGCGTGCGCGTCGCGCCCGGTGAGGTCACCGGCGTCGTAGCCCAGCGCCAGCGCGGCCGCGGGGTTGACGAACGTGATCATCCCGTCGGGGTCCACCCCGTAGATGCCCTCGCCGACCGAGTCGACGACGAGGTCGGTCCGCGCACTGATCTGGCGCAGCGACCGGGTCCGTTCCGCGACGCGCTCCTCGAGCTGGCGGCGCAGCCGGTCGTTGTCGACCCCGAGCACGCTCTGGCGACCGAGCACGGCGAGCACGACCAGCAGCAGCAGGACGACAGCCGGCGGGCTCACGCCCTGCACGCGGAACGTCGCGAGCGTGATGCCCAGCGCCACCAGGAACAGCACGAACATCACGGCCGTGCCGAGCACCGTCGACGCCTCGGTCGAGGCGCCCTCCGGCTCCGCCGCCCTGGCAGCCGGTGCGAGGGGCACGACGGTCGGCGCCCAGATCGCCAGCACCAGCAGCAGGTAGCCCGACAGCCAGCCCGCGTCGACGATGGAGCCGTAGGTGAACTCGCGGCCCGACGCGGCGACGAAGGCGAAGCCGAAGTCCGAGGCGGCGAAGCAGTAGAAGCTGACGGCGACGAGGCCGAGCATCAGGCGGTCGCGCCGGGAGCGTACGTAGAGCAGCGTGGCGAGGGTGGCCAGGACGACGTCGGTCACCGGGACGACGAGCAGCGGCCAGCCGCCGGGGTTGTCGACCAGGAGGTCGGGGAAGAGCGTGACGTCGGCGACCAGCAGGACCGACCCGCCGATCACGATGCCGTCCAGCACCATCCGGGTCAGGTCGGTCGTGCGCCGGGCGGTGCTCGGGAACTGCACGAGCCCGGCCACCCCGACCGCGAGGGCCAGGGTCAGCACCAGGTCGCCGGGCATCGCCTGCCCGGGTGCCGCGATGCGCGGGAGGGCGAGCTGCAGCAGGTTGGAGGTCGTGGCGAGCAGGCAGGCGCCGACGAACAGCAGGTACGCCCGTCGTCGCCGGCCGGTGGTGGACAGGATCCGGCGCCGGAACCCGAGCGCCGCGACGAGGCCGCTCGAGGCGAGGGTGGTCAGGGTGACGGTCTGGCGGACGTGGTGCGGCAGGTCGCTGAGGAGGACCACCGCCAGGACGGCCAGCACCAGGGTCACGAGCAGGCCCATCAGGCGGAGCCGCCGAGCCGCCCGGTCCCGGGCGTCGACCGAGCCCTCCATGGCCGTAAAAATAGCATCAGCGCCCCGCCGGGCGCCCTACGATGGCTGCGTGACGGGGCCGGTCCGGCGCGTGCTGGTCGTCGACGACGACGAGCTGTTGCGCGAGGTCGCCAAGGCCTCGCTCGAGCTGGTGGCCGGCTGGTCGGTGACCACGGCGGAGTCCGGTGGGGAGGCCCACGAGAAGGCCCGTGCCGAGCAGCCCGACGCGATCATGCTGGACGTGATGATGCCGGGCCAGGACGGGCCGACGACGTTCGCCGCGCTGCGCCGCGACGAGGCCACCCGCGACATCCCGGTGATCTTCCTGACCGCCAAGAACAACACCCTCGGCTGGAGCGGCGGCGGGCTCGCCGGGGTGATCGCCAAGCCCTTCGACGCCATGCGGCTGGCCGCCCAGGTCAGCGAGCTGCTCGGGTGGCAGGAATGAGCACGAGGGGGGAGGCCGCGGACGAGGCGACGGACGAGGCGGCGGACGTCGAGGGCGACGACGTCCCCCTCGGCGTGCCGGTCGACGGGCCCGAGACCCTGGCCGAGAAGCGGCTGCTCGCGAGCCTCGGTCGGCAGGCCCGGGCGGTCGACCTCGCCCGGGTGGTCCGGCTGGTCGAGCTGCTCGACTCCGTCGACGCCGGAACGCTGGACGAGACCGGCAGGCGCGAGGCGGAGAGCCTGGCCCACCAGGTCGTCGGGTCGGCCGAGACCTTCGGCGTCCGGCCGGCGGGGTCCGGACCCGGCTCCCGACGCCGGGCTGGTCCGTCGCACGCTCGCCCCGCTGCGGGCCGACTTCACAGGCTGACGAGGGCTGGTGCGGGCTGGCGGGCTCAGCCGTGGAGCCGGGCCGCCGAGGTGGTCCGGCGGTCCACGTCCCGGCGGTGCAGGAGCCAGGCCGCCAGCACGCCGCCCGCGGCGCCACCGAGGTGCGCCTGCCAGCTGATCCCCGGGTTGCCCGGCAGCACGCCCCAGAGCAGACCGCCGTAGACGAGCAGGATCACGACCGCGAGCGCCACCTGACCGGGCCGGCGCGACCACAGCCCGCGCAGGAGCAGGTAGGTCAGCCAGCCGAAGATCAGCCCGCTCGCGCCGAGCACGACCGTCCCTGCCGGCGTCAGCAGCCAGGCGGTCAGGCCCGACGTCACGACGCTCACCAGGGTCGAGACCACCCAGCGTGCGACCCCGCCGAGCAGGACCAGGAGCCCGAAGGCGAAGAAGGGCACCGAGTTGCCGGCGAGGTGCTCCCACCCCGCGTGCAGCAGCGGCGCGGTGAAGATCTCCGGCAGCCCGTCGACCTCGCGGGCGTGGATCCCGTACGCGTCGAGCGCGTTGCCGCTCAGCTGGTCGACGCCCTCGAGGACCCAGAGACCTGCGAGCAGCACCGCCATCATCACCACGGCGGGCAGGGGGCGGACCGGCTGGTTCGTCATGGTTCCTCCGTCGAAGGTCGGCGGACCCAGGGTGCCTGGCGTCGGCAAGTCCGCGAGCGGCCCGGGCGGTCGTGCCGCCCGTCCACAGGCTCGCCCCGCCTCCCACCGCCGTCCACACCCCGGTCCGTCGCAGCGGCACGACGCGGCCCCGTCGCACCACAGTGCAGACGTGACCACCTCGTACCGTCCCGCTGTCCCTCCGTCCGACCCCGGACCCGTCCGGCTGAAGGCGCGCCGACCCGCCGACCTGCTGGCGGCCGTGCCGTTCCTGCTCGGCTTCCACCCCGAGGAGTCGCTGGTCGCGCTGTTCCTGGGGTCGGGCCGCGTCCGGCTGACCGCGCGTTACGACCTCGGCGACCGCAGCGCCCTCGACCTCGCTGACCTCGTCGAGCAGCACCACCCGAGCGGGCTGGTGCTCGTGGCGTACTGCACCGACGCGGAGCGTGGCCGGGCCGAGCTGCGGGCGCAGGCCGACCAGCTCGACGACGTGGACCTGGTCGACCTGCTCGTCGTCGACGGCCGGCGTTGGTGGTCGCTGGTCTGCTCCTCGGGCTGCTGCCCGGCGGAGGGCAGCCCGTACGCCCCGCAGGAGCACCCGCTGAGCGCCGAGGCCGTCTGGGCCGGGCTGGTCGCCCGGCCCGACCGTGCCACGGTGGTGGCGACGGTCGCCGGGCCGCCGGCCGAGGGATGGCACGGTCTGCGTCGCCGGGTCCGGCTGATCGGCGCCCGCCTCGAGCGCGGCAGCCGGACCGACCGCCAGGACGCCCTCGCTCGCGCGGTCGTCGACGCCCTGCCCCGGCTCGACCCCGCCGACGACCCCGGCCTGGGGGAGCGTGCCACCGGGCTGGACGACGAGACGTGCCTGGAGCTCGCGCTGCTGGTCCGCGACACCCTCGTCCGCGACGTCGCCTGCGCGCTCGTCACCCGCGAGGACGCCCGGCGGCACCTGGCGCTGTGGCAGGAGGTGCTAGCTCGGACACCGCCCGAGCTGGCGGCCGCTCCGCTCTGCCTGGTCGGCGTGGCGGCCTGGGCGAGCGGCAACGGCACCCTGCTCAACGCCTGCTGCGAGCGGCTGTCCGAGCTGGACCCGGCGTACCCGATGGGCCAGCTGCTGTCCGACGTGAGCCGCCGGGCCCTGCCGCCGGCCTGGTGGGACGCGATGGCCGACGGGCTGCGCCGCGATCTCGGGCTGGAGAGCTGACGCCTGCCGGCGGCGGGGCGACACTAGATTGCGGGCATGACGCGCTTCGTGGTGTGCGGGGAGACCCTCATCGACCTGGTCGAGTCGTCGACCACCGTGCCGACCTCGTTCCGCTCGACCTGGGAGGCGCTGTCCGCCGGCGGCCCGATGAACTCGGCCGTCGCGCTGGGCATGCTCGGGGCCAAGCCGCAGTTCCTGGGCCGGCTGTCCCGCGACGCCTTCGGTGCGCAGCTGCGCGAGCACATCCTGGCGGCCGACGTGGGGCTCGAGCTGTCCACGGAGTCGTCGCAGGCGACCTCGATCGCCGTGGTCAGCCTCGACGACCAGGGCGTGGCGAGCTACACGTTCCACTTCAACGACACGGCGAACTTCGGCTGGCAGGTCGACGACCTGCCGAGCCTCGACGGGGACGACTGGCTGCACATCGCGTCGCTGTCCTGCGTCGTCAGCCCCGGGGCCGAGGTCCTGCTGGACTGGATGACGACGGTCCGCTGCGGGGTGTCCTACGACATCAACGTCCGCCCGACCGTGATCACCGAGCCGGACGAGTACTGGGCCAAGGTCCAGCCGTGGCTCCGCGCGGTGGGCCGCCGTGCGGGGATGGTCAAGGCCAGCGACGAGGACATCAGGTTTCTCGCCCGGGCGACGGGCGGTACGGACCCCCTCGAGATCGCCGCCGGCTGGGTCGAGCGCTACGGGCTCGGGCTCGCGGTCGTCACGCTGGGACCCGGCGGCGGGGTCGCCGTGGAGCCGGGCGGTGCGGTGACGCGCGTGGCGGGCTTCCCGACCGACGTGGTCGACACCGTCGGTGCGGGCGACACGTTCATGGCCGGGTTCCTCGAGGCGCGGGTGGGTCAGGAGCTGTCGCTGGAGGACAGCCTGCGCCGGGGTGCGGCGGCGGCGTCCATCGTGTGCTCGCGCCAGGGGGCCCAGCCCCCGACCTCGGCCGAGGTGGACGCCCTGATCACCCCCGGCGCCTAGCCGACCCAGCCGGTCAGACCGGGGGGACGTCGTCGGCGCGGGCTGCGGCGACGAGAGCGGCGAGAGCCTCGGCGTCGCGTCCGGGTGCCGGGCGCCGGCCGTCGGGCTCGGTGACGTAGAAGGTGTCGATGGCCTGCCCGGCCAGGGTCGAGACGTGGGCCGAGCGGATGGACAGCCCGACGTGGCCCAGGGACGCGCCGAGCGCCCAGAGCAGGCCCGAGCGGTCGCCCGTGCGCACCTCGAGCACGCTCGCGGACTCGCTGGCGTCGCCGACCGCCTCCACGTGCACCTGTGCGGGCTCGGGCCGGGCCCGCGACTCCCGGCGGCGTACGGGTTCCAGCGCGCCGCGGTCGCCCGCGGCCAGGCGCTCCAGCTGCTGGGTGAGGAACGCGGCGTCCGGGACGTCGGCGACGCGTTCCTTGTCCACCCGCCAGGTGTTGACCGCGACGCCGTCGACCGTGTGGAGCACGGCGGCGCGCACCTGGACCCCGGCGGCGGCGAGCAGCCCCGCGGTGTCGCTGAACAGCCCGAGCCGGTCGGGCGCGGCGATCAGCAGCTCCGCACCGCCGGGACGGGGCTCGACATGGACCCGGGCGCGCGCGTCGAGGGCGACCGAGCGGGCCAGGCCGAGGTCCACCAGGCGGGAGAGGTCGACCGTGCGGTCCTCCGGGCGGCCCTCGACGAGCATCCCCTCCACCTGGTCGGCGAGCGAGCTGATCAGCGAGGCGCGCCAGGGCGACCAGGCGGCCGGGCCCGCTGCCCGGGCGTCGGCCTCGGTCAGGAAGCGGAGCAGCGTCAGCACGTCGCTGCGCCCCTCGACGGCGGCGACGAGCGCGTCCTGGGTCTTCGGGTCGGCGTGGTCGCGCCGGGTGGCCAGCTCGGCCAGCGTCAGGTGCTCGCGGACCAGGAGGGTGACGAGGTCGGCGTCCTTGGCGGCGAGGCCGATCCGGTCGACCACCTGGCGGGCGATCGGTGCCCCTACGGCGGGGTGGGAGGCCCCGGCGCCGGGCAGCTTGCCGATGTCGTGCAGGAGGGCGGCGAGCAGCAGCAGGTCCGGCCGCTCGACCTGGGTCAGGTGGCGGTGCGCCTCGACCACCGTCTGGACCGAGTGCCGGTCGACGGTGTGCCGGTGCACGGGGTTGTGCTGGGGCCGGGCGCGGATGGGCGTCCACTCCGGCAGCCAGCAGGTGATGGCGCCGGCGAGGTCGAGCGCCTCCCACACCGGCAGCAGGTTCGCCCCGGAGGCGAGCATGGAGAGGAACGCCTCGCGCGCGGCCTCGGGCCATGGGTCGGGCAGCGGGCTCACCCGGGCGCCCAGGTTCTCGGCGGTGACCGGCGAGATCGTCAGCCCCTCCCTGGCAGCGAGTGCACCTACCCACAGCCCGGCGAGGGGGTCGTCGGCGGTCTCCACCCGGGCCAGGCCCACCTCGGCGGCCCCCTGGCTGCCGGAGACGATGAGCCCGTGCTCCGCCGTGCGGTACTCCGGGCGACGCTCGCGCCGGCCGAAGCTGAGGACGCGGCGCTGGGGGACCGACTGGCGGGCCGCGCGCACCGTCAGGTCGACGGCGTGCGCGATCCGGCGGGCGCTGAGGCTGACCTCGCGCCGCAGGTCGTCCGGGTCGGCGAAGCCCAGCAGCTCGGCCACCTCGTCGACCTCGGCCGCGAGGAGTCGGTCCAGGACGCGACCCGACGTGACGTGCAGGGCGTCACGGACGTCGAGCAGCCGTTCGTACGGGGCCTCGACCCCGTGGTGCGGCCGGTCGGTCAGCCAGGTCGCGGCGAGAGCACGCAGCATCGTCATGTCCCGCAGGCCGCCGCGGGCCTCCTTGAGGTCGGGCTCGAGCAGGTACGCCGCGTCCCCCGACTTTGCCAGCCGGTCGTCGAGGGAGTCGAGCAGCTCGGGCAGCCGCCGGCGGGCGTTGGTGCGCCACGCGGTGAGCAGCGCGGTCCGGGTGGTGCTCACGAGGGCGTCGTCCCCGGCGATCACGCGCAGGTCGAGCAGGCCCACGCCGGCGCTCACCTCACGACCGGCCACCGCGGTGCACTCGGCGGGCGTGCGGACGGAGTGGTCCATCTTGACCCGGGCGTCCCACAGCGGGTACCAGAGCCGTTCGCTCAGGCCGCCGGGGTCGCCCTGGCGCCCGTCGTGCAGGAGCACGAGGTCCAGGTCGGAGCGCGGGCCCAGCTCGCGGCGAGCCAGGCTGCCCACGCAGGCGAGGGCGACGCCGGTCGGAGGTGCTCCGGCGGCGTCCCAGAGGCCGACGAGGGCTTCCTCGACGCGGCCGGTCATCGAACGCCGACGATCCGGCCCTGCCTGGGGTGCCCAGGAGGACCGGATCGCGACGTCGAGCCGTGCGGTGATGAGGCCGGCGTTCAGGCGACCGGTGAGGTCGCCTCCGGGTTCAGTCGTCAGAGGGCTTCCGCCCCACGCTCCCCGGTGCGGACCCGCACGACGTCGTCCACGGGGACGGACCAGACCTTGCCGTCACCGATGCGCCCCGTCCGGGCGCTCTTGACGAGGACGTCGATGATGTCCGTCGCGTCGTCGTCGCCGACGAGGACCTCGAGGCGCACCTTCGGGACCAGGTCGACGGTGTACTCCGCACCCCGGTAGACCTCGGTGTGGCCCCGCTGGCGGCCGAAGCCGCTGGCCTCGCTGACGGTCATGCCCTCGACGCCGAACGACTCGAGGGCGCTCTTCACCTCGTCGAGCATGTGCGGCTTGATGATCGCGGTCACGAGCTTCACGCGTTGACCCCCTTCTCTGCGTTGTCAGAACCGGCGCGGTGGGCGACGGCGGCACCCAGGGCGCCGGTGGAACGGAGCGTGCCGGCGAGGTTGCCGAGGTCGTACGCGGTCTCGGCGTGCTCGACGCTGTCGACCCCCTCGAGCTCCTGGTCCTCGGGGACCCGGAACCCGACGGTCTTCTGCAGAATCGTGCCGATGACGAGGGTGAGCACGAAGCTGTAGACCAGGACGGCGAGCGCACCGACGACCTGGCGCCACAGCTGGTCGACGCCGCCACCGTAGAACAGGCCGTCGACCCCCGCCGGGGCCTTGGACGTCGCGAAGAACCCGACGGCGATGGTGCCCCAGAGGCCGCCGACGAGGTGCACGCCGACCACGTCGAGCGAGTCGTCCACGTTCAGCTTGTACTTCAGCCCGACGGCCAGGGCGCACAGCACACCGGCGATGGCTCCGAGGAAGATCGCGCCGACCGGGCTCACCGAGGAGCACGACGGGGTGATGGCGACCAGGCCCGCGACGACGCCGGACGCGGCGCCCAGCGAGGTGGCGTGACCGTCACGGATGCGCTCCGTGGCGAGCCAGGCCAGGGCGGCGGCGCCGGTGGCGACCAGCGTGTTGACCCAGACCACGGAGGCGGAGTTGCCCGCGGTCAGCGCGGAACCGGCGTTGAACCCGAACCACCCGAACCACAGCAGACCGGCACCGAGCATGACCAGCGTCAGGTTGTGCGGCCGCATCGGGTCGCGCTTCCAGCCGGCCCGACGACCGAGCACGATCGCGAGCGCGAGGCCCGCGGCGCCGGCGTTGATGTGGACCGCCGTGCCACCGGCGAAGTCGATGGCCTTGAGGTTGTTGGCGATCCAGCCGCCGACGTGGGAGACGACGCCGTCGTCACCGGTCACCGTGAAGTCGAAGACCCAGTGCGCGACCGGGAAGTAGACGATGGTCGCCCAGATGACCGTGAAGATCATCCAGGTGCCCCACTTGGCACGGTCGGCGATGGCCCCGGAGATCAGGGCCACCGTGATGATCGCGAACACGGCCTGGAAGGCGACGAAGGCCATCGTCGGCAGGCTCGCCCCGGTGTCCTCCATCAGGCCCTTGAGGCCGAAGTACTGGCCCGGGTTGCCGAGCAGGCCGCCGCCGACGTCGTCGCCGAAGGCCATGGAGTAGCCCCACAGCACCCAGACGACCGAGATCGAGGCCAGCGCCCCGAAGCTCATCATCATCATGTTGAGCACGGTCTTGGCCCGCACCATGCCGCCGTAGAAGAGGGCGAGGCCGGGCGTCATCAAGAGCACGAGCGCGGCGGAGGTGAGGATCCAGGCGGTGTCGCCTGAGTTCACGTCGAGTGGAGTCATGCTGCTTCTTCCTGCAGGAGGAGACTGGATGAACGGCTGCCGGGGGACCTGCCCGCGCCGAGGTCGCAGTGGCGCGCGAGGATGAGGCGAACTCTGCTGGACTCGTGTTGCGCCAGACGTGCGGCTCGTTACAGCGGCATGACAGTTCTCACCGATACGTGACGCACAGGTTTCGCGTGTGAGGTACTTCGACGAAAGGGCATGCCCATGACGTGGTTGGTCACCGGAGGTGCGGGCTACATCGGGTCCCACGTGGTGCGGGCGTTCCGCGAGGCGGGGGAGTCCGTCGTCGTGATCGACTCGCTGACCAGCGGGCACGACTCGTTCGTCCCGTCGGACGTCCCCTTCGTCCGCGGCACCCTGCTCGACGGCGACCTCGTCCGGCGCACCCTGGTCGAGCACGAGGTGAGCGGCGTGGTGCACCTCGCCGGCTTCAAGTACGCCGGGGTCTCGGTGACCCGGCCGCTGCTCACCTACCAGCAGAACGTCACCGCCACGGCCACGCTGCTCGAGCAGATGGAGGCCGCCGGCGTGCGGCGGCTCGTCTTCTCCAGCTCTGCGGCGACGTACGGGACCCCCGACGTCGACCTGGTCACCGAGCAGACGCCGACGCACCCCGAGTCGCCCTACGGGGAGAGCAAGCTGGTCGGGGAGTGGCTGATCGCCGACCAGGCCCGGGCCGCGGAGCTGGGCGGGACAGCGCTCGCGCACACGTCCCTGCGCTACTTCAACGTCGTCGGCTCCGCCACCCCCGACCTCTACGACACGAGCCCGCACAACCTGTTCCCGCTGGTGCTCGGCATGCTGGCGCGCGGGGAGACGCCGCGGATCTTCGGCGACGACTACGCCACGCCCGACGGCACCTGCGTGCGCGACTACGTGCACGTCGCCGACCTGGCGCACTCCCACGTCGTCGCGGCGCACGCGCTCGAGGCCGGCACGACCCTGGAGCCCGTCTACAACCTCGGCAGCGGGGACGGCGTCTCGGTCCGCCAGATCATGGACGTCGCCGCGGAGGTCACCGGCATCGCCTTCGACCCGTCGGTCGCACCCCGGCGTCCCGGGGACCCGGCACGGATCGTCGCCTCGGGCGAGCTGGCGGCGCGCGACCTCGAGTGGGCGATGCGGTACTCGCTGCGCGACATGGTGGCCAGCGCCTGGGAGGCGCAGGAGCGGCACTCCCGGTGAGCCGAGGGTGCGAGCACTAGTCTCGGACGCGGTGGTCGTGCGGCCACCGGTGCGAGGAGGAACAGCGTGAGCAGCAACGTGGTCGAGGTCGGCGACATCAGGGACTGGCAGGGCCTCAACGTGGTCGACGGGACCGGCTCGAAGATCGGCTCGCTCGAGGGCGTCTACTTCGACACCTCGACCGACCAGCCGATCTTCGCCAGCGTCAAGCGCGGCGTCCCGGCCAAGCTCGTGTTCGTGCCCCTCGTCGGCGCCACCGTCGCACCCAAGCAGGTGCGGGTGACGGTCGACAAGAAGACGGCCAAGGACGCGCCTTCCATCGACACCGAGGGCGAGCTCAGCTCCGAGCAGGAGCCCGAGCTGTACGCGCACTACGGCCTGGTCTACGAGCGCGGCGCGAGCGGCGAGCGTCGGCTCGGCCGCCGCTGACCGAGCCCGGCCCGGTTCCCGACGGCCCTCTCCTGAGCCCGTCGAGGGGCTCCCGCCTGCTGCTCGGCCTCGACCTGGCGGCCAAGCTCGCGCTCGTCGTGCTGCTGCTGGTCGCGCTCGCGTACCCCGACCTGTCCAACCTCAAGGCCAAGGGTGCGGGGGCGCGGCTGGTCATCTATCCGTTGGGCGCACTCGTCGTCCCTCTCTGGTGGTGGCTGCGCGGGCGTCGGCGGCAGGCCCGCAGGTTTCCCTGGGGGGCCGACCTGCTCGTCACGCTGCCGTGGTTGTCGGACCTGCTCGGCAACCGGCTGAACTTCTTCGACACGGTGACGTGGTGGGACGACGTCAGCCACTTCGCCCACTGGGCGCTCCTGACCGCGGGTGTGCTGCTCGCCTGGCACCCGGGACGGCGGACCGGCGGCGGCGTCGTGGTGATGGTGGGCCTCGGCTTCGGGGCGACCGCGGCCGTGCTGTGGGAGCTGGGCGAGTACGCCGCGTTCCTGCGCTACCTGCCGACGTACGCGTACGTCTACCCCGACACCCTCGGCGACCTCACCCTCGGCACGAGCGGGTCCCTGCTCGCCGGGGTGCTGGTCGCGGTCGGCCGACGGTTGCGACCGCCCGACCACTCCTGAGGTGGGTTTACACTCGCCTACGTGTCCGGGACCTCTCTGCTTGCCTAGCCGCGCGGCGATCGCTGCGCGGCTGCCCCTGGTGCCTGCCGGCACGGGGGCTTTTTCATGCCCGGACCCAGAACGAGGAGATCACCCATGACCGCCGTCGACGCCGCCAGCGCCCCGGAGCGGGACGACGCGCCCGACCGCTACGACGCCGCCGCGGCCCAGCTGCGCTGGCAGGAGTTCTGGGAGGCCGACGGCACCTTCGTCCCGCGCGACGACGACTCCGCGGAGCGCGCGTACGTGCTCGACATGTTCCCGTACCCCTCCGGCGACCTGCACATGGGCCACGCCGAGGCGTTCGTGATGGGCGACATCGCCGCCCGCTACCTGCGGCTCAAGGGCTACGACGTCCTGCACCCGATCGGCTGGGACTCCTTCGGCCTGCCCGCGGAGAACGCGGCCATCCAGCGCGGCACGCACCCGGCCGAGTGGACGTACGCGAACATCGACACCCAGGCGACGTCGTTCCGGCGCTACGGCCTGAGCCTGGACTGGACGCGGCGCCTCCACACGTCCGACCCCGAGTACTACCGGTGGACGCAGTGGCTGTTCCTGCGCTTCCGCGAGCGCGGCCTGGCCTACCGCAAGGCCAGCTTCGTCAACTGGTGCCCGAAGGACCAGACCGTCCTGGCCAACGAGCAGGTCGTCCAGGGCACGTGCGAGCGCTGCGGCACCACGGTGACCAAGCGCCAGCTGACGCAGTGGTACTTCCGGGTGACCGAGTACGCGCAGCGCCTGCTGGACGACATGAGCGAGCTCGAGGGCGGCTGGCCCGACCGCGTGCTGGCCATGCAGCGCAACTGGATCGGCCGCTCCGAGGGTGCCTACGTCGACTTCGCCGTCACCCTCGGCGACGGGTCGCAGCGCGCGGAACCGGTCCGGGTCTTCACCACCCGCCCCGACACCCTGTACGGGGCCACGTTCTTCGTCGTCGCGCCGGAGGCACCGCTGGCCGCCGAGCTCGTCACCGACGAGCACCGCCCGGCCTTCGAGGCCTACCTCGAGCAGACCAAGCGGATCACCGAGATCGAGCGGCAGTCGACCGACCGGCCCAAGACGGGCGTGTTCCTCGGGGTGCACGCGACCAACCCGGCGGACGGCGCGCAGATCCCGGTCTACGCCGCCGACTACGTGCTGGCCGAGTACGGCACCGGTGCGGTGATGGCCGTGCCGGCCCACGACCAGCGCGACCTCGACTTCGCCCGCGCGCACGGCCTGGACGTCCGCGTGGTCGTCGACACCGGCCTGCCCGACCCGGCCGAGACCGGCGTCGCGACCGCGGGCGACGGCGCGTACGTCTCCTCGGGCCCGTTGGACGGGCTGGCGGACAAGACCGCCGGCATCGCCCGGATCGTCGAGCAGCTGCAGGACGACGGGGTGGGTGAGACGGCGGTCACGTTCCGCCTGCGCGACTGGCTGCTGAGCCGGCAGCGCTACTGGGGTGCGCCGATCCCGATCATCCACTGCCCGGGCTGCGGCGAGGTCGCCGTGCCCGACGACCAGCTGCCCGTCGAGCTGCCGCACCTCAGCGGGGCCGCGCTGGCGCCGAAGGGCACGTCCCCGCTGGCCAGCGCCACCGACTGGGTGAACGTCGCCTGCCCGCAGTGCGGGGAGCCGGCCAAGCGCGACACCGACACGATGGACACGTTCGTCGACTCCTCGTGGTACTTCTTCCGCTACTGCAGCCCCGGCGACACCACGGCGCCGTTCGACCCCGACGACGTCCGCCGGTGGATGCCGGTGACGCAGTACGTCGGGGGCGTCGAGCACGCGATCCTGCACCTGCTCTACATGCGGTTCTTCACCAAGGTCCTCTTCGACATGGGCCTGGTGGACTTCGTCGAGCCGATGCGGAAGCTGCTCAACCAGGGCCAGGTCATCAACCAGGGCCGGGCCATGAGCAAGTCGCTGGGCAACGGCGTCGACCTGGGCGCGCAGATCGACGCCTTCGGCGTGGACGCGGTCCGGCTGACCGTCGTCTTCGCCGGTCCTCCCGAGGAGGACATCGACTGGGCCGACGTCTCGCCGGCCGGCTCGCTGAAGTTCCTGCAGCGGGCCTACCGGCTGGCCACCGACGTCACCAGCGCGCCCGGGACCGACCCCGCGGCCGGTGACCGGGCCCTGCGCCGCGAGACGCACCGGCTGCTGGCCGACGTGACCGCAGCGCTGGACAGCCAGCGCTTCAACGTGGCGGTGGCGCGGGTGATGGAGATGGTCAACGCCGCCCGGCGAGCGGTCGACTCCGGCCCGGGTGCGGGCGACCCCGCGGTCCGGGAGGCTGCCGAGGTCGTCACCGTGGCGCTCAGCCTGGTCGCGCCGTACGTCACCGAGGAGATGTGGGAGCGTCTCGGCCACGCACCGTCGGTCGCGCACGCACCGTGGCCCCAGGTCGACCCGTCGCTGCTCGTCGCCGAGACCGTGACGTGCGTGTTCCAGGTGCAGGGCAAGGTCCGCGGTCGGATCGAGGTGGCGCCCGACGTGAGCGAGGACGTCCTGCGCGCCGCGGCGCTGGCCGACGAGGGTGTGCTGCGGGCCCTGGCCGGACGTGAGGTGGCGAAGGTCATCGTGCGTGCACCCAGGCTCGTCAGCGTCGTCCCCGCCGGCTGAGCCGGGCGCTCGCCGTTCGCGGGCGGGTGCGGAGGCCCCGGTCCGGCCCGCGCTCGAGGCCCGGTCCTGGGGTGCTCCGGACCGGGCGGCGGAAACCTTGACGAAATCTGCTGCGATCCCGGGCTGAGCCAGATCCCGGCTGCTGGTTGACGCCTCAACCTTCTGGGGACGGCCTGCTCCCAGGCCCCCGACCCCCAGGAGAACCGATGCGCACCCGTCTCGCCGGCCACGCCCCTCTCGAGCTGGGCAGCCTCGACGTGTGTGACGTCGTGCTGACGCGCAGGGCTGCCGACGGCACGGTCACCAGCCGGGTGCGGTGGGCCGCGAGGTCCACCAGCCACGCCGTGACGTGCGACTACCTGATGGGACGCCGCTTCCGGGAGTGCAGCTGCTGCGCCTCGGACGACGCGGTCCGCTGAGGCAGCGCCGGGCCGTGTCTCAGTCGGCGCCCGCGAGGGTGACGAGCAGCCCGAGGTGGTCGCTGCCGGGCATCCGCACCGTCCGTAGCGCGGTCGCGGTGAGTCGGCCGTTCACCAGCACGTGGTCGATCGGGAGCAGCGGGGGGAACCAGCGGTCCGCCGGGTAGGTCGGCACCCAGCCGGCGCCGACGAGGTCGGCTGCGCTCCGCATCCCGTCGGCGTGCAGCCGCTGCAGCGGTGCGTGGTCGTCGATCGCGTTCAGGTCGCCCGCGACCACGAGCGGTGTCCTCAGGTTCGCCCGGACGGTCGCCTCCAGCACCGCGTGGTCCCGCGCGAACGCACCGTGGCCGCAGTAGGGGTTGCACGGGTGGGTGCCCAGCAGCCGGACGGCGGCGCGGTCGGGGACGGCCACCGTCATCACCCACTGCGGCGACGTCGACCCCGGCAGCAGGTGCGCGTCGGAGAGCGGGAAGCGGGAGAACACCGTGGTGTCGGTCGGGGGCCCGGAGAGGTCGCCGGCGGCGTACGGGTAGCGCGCGTCCCAGGCCGGCGTCTGCAGCGCGGTCAGGAAGCTCCGGGTCGTCTCGCTCAGCACCACGACGTCGGCACCGTCGGCCACCGAGGTGAGCCGGGCCGTGTCAGCCATGCCGAGGTGGACGTTCTGGGCGAGGACCGTGAAGGAGGGCCCGACGACCGGTCGGTGGTCCGGCACGAAGAAGGGCGCCACCCAGCTGACGTGCAGAGCGGTGAGGGCCGCGACGACGACGGTCAGGAGCGCCAGCGGGGTACGGCGCCGGGCCCGGACCAGGGCCACCAGCAGCAGCACGAGGGCGAGCACGTAGGCCACCAGCCCGTACGGCACGAACGAGGCGAGCAGGGCCCCGCCGTCGCTGCTGGGCGGGAACACCCTCAGCAGCGTCGCTCCGACCGCGGGCACGAGCAGGACGAGGGCCAGCACGACCGGCACGGAACGGGGTCGCCGTCGGACCGGGGTGCTGTCCCAGGCCGGCCTCGCGGTGGTCGTCGCCCTCACGCGGCGCGACGTGGCCGGTGGCGCACCTGCTTGACCATGCGGAGCTCCTCCGGGTGCGGCGGGTAGCGGCACGGTCGTCGCTGCCCGGTCTCGGTCCAGCCGTGGCGGCGGTAGAAGGCCCGCGCACCCGCGTTCCCCTCCAGGACCCACAGCCCGGCCTCGGGCTCCCCGTCGTCGTGGATCTCGCGCACGGCGAACTCCAGGAGGGCCGAGCCGTATCCGAGCCGGGTGCGGTGCGGTGCCACCGCGAGGTGCAGGAGCTCCCCGCCGGAGAACGCGACGAGACCGAGGGCCTCCTCCTCGCGGTCCAGAACGAACACCCGTGAGCCCGGGTCGTGCAGCAGCCGACGCCAGCGGCTGGTGACCTCTGCGACCGGGTAGGCGACCTCCTCGGGCGGGAAGAGGTGCTCCAGGTTCTCCTCGCCCGCCGCCCGCTCGATGCGGGTGAGCAGACGGGCCTCGTCCGGTCGCGCCCGGCGGATGCGCAGCCCGGTCTCGACGTCCTCGAGCGGCGGGTCGCGCAGCTCCAGGGCGTCGATGAGCTCGTGGGCCACGGCGTCCGCCCGTGTGAAGCGGCCGCGGCGCATCGAGAAGTTCGACTTCTGCACGCACCAGGCCTCGGCCACGCCGTCGTCGGACCCGACGACCAGGCCGTTCTCCCCGGGCGCGATCAGCCTGATCTCGTCCCAGGCGAAGGAGCGTGAGGAGAACGGGTTGCGCACGTGCACGCCGTCGTCGTCGGCGACCAGCCGCGGGTGCAGGCCGAAGCGCCACGCGTAGACGAGCGCGAGCAGCACGAGCACGCCGAGCGCGCCGGGGACCCACGGCGAGCTGTCCCGGCGGTGGACGAGGTAGGCCAGGCCCGCGAGCGCGGCGACGGCCAGCACCGTGAAGACCACGACCGCGGCCGTGGTGCCCGGCGCCGCGCGCCAGACGCGCCTCGACACCCTGGTCACCGCTGCTGCTCTCCCTCGTCCCCGTGCCGTTCGGGCGGACTCTACGTCGTGGTGCCCAGTGCGCGCGCCTTCCGTACGTTCCTCGGGACGGGTCCTGCCGGGCCGCTTGCTCCCGGTCGCGCTTCCTGTGGTCGCCCTCCCCGTGCCGCTCGTCCACAGCGCGGGTGCGGGCCGCGCGCACCCGTGCACAGCCCGACGTCCGGCCGGTCCGTCCGGGCGTCACGTCCTTACAACTCTGGTGTGGCCCGACGACCTGCTGCACCCGACCCCGAGCTCGCCGCCCTGGCGCGTGAGCGTCTGGCGCGCGTGCTGGGGGGCGGCACGGCCGGCCCCCGCCGGGCGGCCCGCCTGCTGGACGAGGACGTGGGGGAGGGCGCAGCCGAGGACCGGGACGTCGTGGCGGCGCCCGTCGCGGTCCACGGCCAGCGACCGGTCGGGCTCGACGACCTCGAGCCCCCGCGCCGGTTCACGCGCTGGCACCTCGGGGTCGTCGTCGCCGTCCTGCTCGTCGGGCTGGTGTGGGGCGGCTGGTCCTGGGTCCGGGCACGGCCCGAGGCCGTCGCGGCACCGCAGCCCGTCCAGACGGCGAACGTGCCGGCTGCGTCCTCGGGCGCTGGGGCGTCAGGTGCCGCCACCTCGGCTGGCGGGCCGCCGGGTGGCAGCGGTCCGGGGGCGGGGCCGTCGCCCGGCGCGTCGCCCGGTGCCACGGCGTCGGCCGCGGGGCTGGTCGTGCACGTGCTCGGGGCCGTACGCCACCCAGGTCTGGTGCGGCTGCCCGCCGGGGCCCGCGTCGCGGACGCGATCAAGTCCGCCGGCGGGCTGCGGGACGACGCTGACCCCGACGAGCTCAACCTTGCGCAGCCGCTGGACGACGGCGTGCAGGTCGTGGTCGGGACGCACCGGCACCCCGAGGGCGAGGTCCGGTCGTCGGGAGGCGGGACGAGCGGCACCGGGTCGACGGCGTCGAGCGGAGGGTCGGGCGGGTCGGCGGCGGGGTCCGGTGCGAGCGTCGACCTCAACCAGGCCAGCGTCGAACAGCTGGACACGCTGCCCGGCGTCGGGCCGGTGACCGCGCAGAAGATCGTGGACTGGCGCGAGCAGCACGGCCGGTTCACCAAGGCCGACGAGCTGCAGGAGGTGGACGGGATCGGGCCCAAGACGTACGCCCGCCTCGCGCCGCACGTACGGGTGTGAGCGTGCGCGACCTGCGGATGGTCCCGGTCGCGCTGGCGGCCTGGGCCGGTGCCTGGTTGGGGACCACCGGGTCGGGGGCGGCCTGGGGCGCGACGGTGCTCGTCACGGTCGGGGTCGGGATGCTGGCCTGGCGGCGCCGTTCCACGGTGCTGGTCGCGCTCGCCTGCGTGCTCGTCGCGGCGGGCGCGTCCGGCGGCGTGCGGGCGGCCGCGCTGACGTCGGGTCCGGTGGCGACGCTGGCCGCCCAGCGGGCGGTCGCCGACCTCGTCGTCGAGGTGCGGGGAGACGCACGCGTCCACCCCGCCCAGGGTGTGCGGCCCGCGTACGCGAGCCTCGACGCGGTCGCGGTGGAGGTCCACGGCCGGGGACGTTCGTGGCGCACCCGGACACCGGTGCTGCTGGTCGTGACCGGCGGTGCCGTCCCGGCGTGGAGCCACTGGCCCGTCGGCTCCCGGCTGAGGATCGGTGGCCGCCTCGAGAGCGCCGAGCCGGGCGACGCGTACGCCGCCGTCGTCCGGGTCCGGTCCGAGGGCGCCCTGGTCCGGCCGCCACCCGCGTCCCTGCGGCTGGTCGAGCGGGTCCGATCCGGCCTGCGGGCGTCCGTCGCCCACCGGCGGCCCGAGCCCCGCGCGCTGGTGCCGGCGCTGGTGCTGGGGGACACGTCCGCCGTGACCCCGGCGGTGGTCGACGACTTCCGCACCACGGGCCTGTCGCACCTCACCGCGGTGTCCGGGGCGAACCTCACGCTGCTGCTGGCCTTCTGCCTGGTGCTGGCCCGCTGGGCCGGGGTGCGCGGGCGCGCGCTGCGGGTGGTCGGGCTCGTCACCGTGGCGGTCTTCGTCGCGCTGTGCCGGACCGAGCCGAGCGTGCTGCGGGCGGCCGCGATGGGCCTGGTCGCACTGGCCGCCCTCGGGGCCGGCGGGCGGCAGGCCGGGATGCGGCACCTCTCGGTGGCGGCGACCTTGCTCCTGCTGCTGGACCCGTACCTGGCGCGCTCGGTCGGCTTCGTGCTGTCGGTCCTGGCCAGCGGGGGGATCGTCTGGTGGGCACGTCCCTGGACCGAGCTGCTGCGCCGGTGGCTGCCGCGGGTGGTCGCCGAGTCCGTGGCGGTGCCGCTCGCCGCGCACCTGGCGACCCTGCCGGTCGTCGCGGCGATCTCCGGGCGGGTGAGCGTTTCCGGTCTGCTGACGAACGCGCTCGCGGGACCGTTCGTGGGACCGGCGACCGTCCTCGGGTTCGCGGCGGCGGCCGCGTCGCTGCTGAGCGCGCACCTGGCCACCCTCCTGGGCTTCGGGGCCGCCTGGGCGGCGCAGCCGATCCTCTGGGTCGCGCACGCGGGTGCGGCGCTGCCGGGCTCCTCGCGGGACTGGCCGGCCTCTCCGTTCGCGCTGGCGTGGCTGGGTGCCGCCTCGCTGGCGACCGCCTTCGTGCTGCCGTCCGTGCTCGCGCGTCGGTGGCTGACCCTGGCGGTCGCGCTCGTCATGGTCGTCGCGCTGGTCGGCTCACCGCGGCGCCCGGGCTGGCCGCCGTCGGACTGGGTCGTGGTGGCGTGCGACGTCGGCCAGGGCGACGGCCTCGTGCTGCGGGCGGGGCGGCACGACGCGGTCGTGGTGGACACCGGTCCCGACCCGGGCCCGATCCGACGCTGCCTGGCCGAGCTCGGGGTCCGCCGGGTGCCGCTGCTGGTGCTCACGCACTTCCACGACGACCACGTCGGCGGGCTCGACGGCGTGCTCGGCGTGCGTCCCGTCGGACAGGTCTGGGTGTGCCCGCTGGAGTCGCCGGGCCCGGGGGCTGCGCGCGTGCACGCCGCCGCCGCAGCCCGCGGCGTCCCGGTCTCCACGCCGGCCGTGGGCACGACGGGCACGGTCGGCGACGTCGGGTGGGAGGTGCTGGGTCCGCGAGCCGGACCCGCGGCCGACGTGGCGGCCGAGGACGAGTCGGGTCGGCAGAACGACGCCAGCCTCGTGGTCATGATGACCGTGGCGGGCCTGCGGGTGCTGCTCAGCGGGGACGTCGAGCCGCCGGGCCAGGAGGCGATCGTGGCCGCCGGGTCCGACCTGCATGCCGACGTCCTCAAGGTGCCGCACCACGGCTCGTCGCGCCAGGACCAGGCCTTCCTCGCCGCGACGCACGCCCGGCTCGCGATCGCCAGCGCCGGCGTGGACAACGACTACGGACACCCGGCACCCGGCACCGTGGCGCGGCTGCGCGCCCTCGGCATGCAGGTCCTCGCCACCAACGAGCACGGCGGGGTGGCGCTCGAGGAACGTCGCGGCCGCCTCACCGTGGCGACCGAGCGGTGACGAGGTCAGCGCGCAGCGGTGAGACCGGTGACCGGGTCGAACCGCAGGCGCCGCCCGCCGCAGGTCAGGACCACGGCGTCGCCGGGGTCGCCGGGCACGGTCGCGGTCGACGCGGGGTCGCGCTGGCCGCCGGCGAACCGGGCGCGCACCTCGCGCTTGTCGCCGCAGACGAAGCGCCACAGCGCCGGCCCGCCGTGCACGGAGACCGCGACGAGCTGGTCGGTGGTCCGGTCGAGGCGGTTCGAGCCCGCGAGGACGACGACGTCGCCGTAACGGGCTCCGACGAGAGGCCGCGGGGTCCCGGCCGGACCGGTCTCCGGGCGGCTCAGCAGCGGTCGGTCGGGCTCCTCGACCGCCCCCGTCGCCGGTGCCCGCAGCGCCACCGGCGAGACGGGCACGCCCGCCGGGCTGGTGCCCACCTGGCGATAGCCGGCGTACGTCGTGACGGTCCCGCAGCCGGAGCCCGAGACCGCCACCGTCTGCGTCGGGGTGTCCGCGGGCTGGTCTGTCGTCGGTGGGTAGACCCAGGTCGCGCAGGTGAAGTGCAGGTCCGTGCCCGGGCTGCCGTAGCGCAGCTCGGTGACCCGCCGGTCGGCCACCGTCTGGCCCGTCCACCAGAGCTCGACCACCGCGACGAACGCCAGCGCGAGGGCCGCGTACCAGCGCCAGGAACGCCGCCCGTCACGGCGCGGCCAGCACTGGTAGGCGAGCCAGACGACGAGCACCAGGAGCGCGCCGAAGAGGTAGAGCCGCACGGACGCCGAGGTCAGCAGGGCCGCGTAGCGCAGGCCGACCGAGTTCCCGCCGAGCAGGGCGGCCTCCGAGCGGAGCCCGGGGGCCAGGAGCCAGCGTCCGAGGGCCAGCGGTCCTGGCACCAGGACGATCCAGCCTGCGACGAGGAGGCCACCCGTACGGCTGGTGACCGGGTCAGCGGGCGCGAGGCCGGCCAGGACCGCGTGGGTCACGGCCCACCAGGTCGAGGCGAGCCACACGAGCAGCACGATCACGGCCAGCGCACCGGCCGTCGGACCCCCGACCGCCTCCTCGGCCAGGAGGACCAGCGTGACGGCGGTCCCCACGACGGCCGGCACCACCAGCCACACCCGGGCGACGAGCCGGCCGCGACGCACCAGCACGGCGAGCGCGCCGCTGCTCGCCAGCAGCAGTCCTGCGGTCACGGGACGGCCCAGCACGGAGAGCACGCCCAGCTGGTCCAACCACCAGCCCTGCGCCGGCAGAGCCGTGGTCTCCGGCAGCCCCCCGGCCACCACGAACAGCCACTGCACGCCCAGCAGCACCGCCAGCGGCACCGTGGCGGCCCGCCGCACCGTCCGGCGCAGGACCTCGAGCTCGCGGCCGCGCCACGGCGAGCCCAGGGCGGGCTCGACCTCGGCCTTGGCGACGTAGCCGTGAGTGAGCGTCACCGTGCGGCCGCTCGCGGCTCGAGGTCCGACGGTGCGGGGAGCGGCACCGGCGGGCCGGGCCAGCCGCGTCCCTCGGTCGGCCAGTCGACGTCGACGACCTCGAGGTCCGTGCGGTCGACCAGGCCGCCCAGGAACGTCGTCGGCAGCGCCCCCTCGAGCAGCACGCCGAGGCTGAGCCCGGTCAGCTCGGCCAGGGTGCGACGCCGGACCGCCTCGGTGGTCCTGGCCGACACCTCACGGGTGAGCCGGTCCAGCAGCGCCTCGTCCACGCCGTCGAGGCGGTCGAGCGCATCCGCACCGGAGCTGCCCGACGGGTCCGCGAGGTCGCGCAGGCCCGAGGAGGAGTCCGAGACCACGACCGTCAGCCGCAGCTCGACCTGCTGCACGACGCGCTCGTCGAGCGTCTCGAAGGGGCCGATCCGTAGCCAGAGGTCGACCGGGTCGTGGCTGACGACCACGTACGTCGAGGTGTCGCCCCCGAGCAGGGCCGGCAGGACCAGGCTGCCGGCCGGGAGCACCCGCAAACCGGCGTCGGGGCGCAGGAGCAGCACCGAGGTGCGGTCCCCGACGTACGCCACGCGATCGACGGCGCGCGGCCGGCTGACCAGCCGGGTGGGCCTCAGGGCCGGCACCGCAGCGGCCCGTCGGCGCATGGAGCGCAGCAGCACGGCCTCCAGCAGCGGCGCGACCACGACGACCCCCTCGCCGAGACGGACCCGGCCTGCAGGCAGGTTATCGACGATCAGCCCTGGGCCGTCCCTGGCGCGATCGGGCGCGCGGGCGTGTCGGCGGCGCCTGGCATGCTGACGCCGTGGCCGCAGCGACTCGGGGACGTAGCGCTCCGTCCCCGTTCGGCCGGACGACGCTGGTCGCCGGGCCCGAGGGGCTCCTCGCCGACCGCGCGGTCGCCGAGCTGCTCTCCCGGGCCGCGAAGGAGTCGCCGGAGGTGGAGGTCAGCCGGACCGAGGCGTTGGTCCTCGACGGCGGGCGGCTGACCGAGCTGAGCGGGTCGTCGCTGTTCGCCACCCGCAAGGCGGTGGTCGTCACCGACCTCGCGAACCTGCCGCCCGAGGTCGCTCCGGACCTGCTCGAGGTCGTCGCCGCCCGTCTGCCCGACGTCGCGCTGGTGCTCGTGCACGGCGGTGGGCAGAAGGGCAAGGGCGTCCTGGACAAGCTCCGAGCCCTCGACGTGGCGGTGGTCGACTGCCCGCCGGTGAAGACGTGGGAGCTCCCGCAGTTCGTCGCGGCCGAGGTCCGGCAGGCCGGCGGCACGGTGGAGGCCGGCGCGGCCCAGGCGCTGGTGGACGCGGTCGGCAACGACCTCCGGGCGCTCGCGGCCGGTGCGGCCCAGCTCGTGTCCGACACCGAGGGCCACGTCGAGGTCGAGGACGTCCGCCGCTACTTCGGCGGCCGGGCCGACGTGACGAGCTTCGCGGTGGCGGACGCGGTCCTCTCAGGGCGTACGGGTGCCGCGATGGAACAGCTGCGCTGGGCCCTCACCACCGGAGTCGCGCCGGTCCTCGTCACCAGCGCGCTGGCGTCAGGTGTCCGGGGCCTCGGCCGGCTCGTGGGTGCAGCGCCGGGTCAGCGCGACGTGGACCTCGCCCGCGAGGTGGGCGTACCGCCGTGGAAGCTGAAGTCGATGCGTTCCCAGGCGCGCGGCTGGGACGCGCGGGGGCTCGCGACGGCGCTCAAGGCCGTCGCCGTGGCCGACGCGGACGTCAAGGGCGCGGCCGACGACGCAGCGTTCTCGTTGGAACGTGCCGTCCTCGCCGTGGCGGCGGCCCGACGGTCCTGAGTCTGGATCTCCGCGCCCGGACGCACGACGTCCCGGCCACCTCGCGGTGACCGGGACGTCGGGACAGCTTGATCAGACGATCGAGGCGGCCTTGCTGGCGATGGCCGACTTGCGGTTGGCCGCCTGGTTGGCGTGGATCACGCCACGCGACGCAGCCTTGTCGAGCGCACGACCGGCGGCACGCGCAGCGGCGGTCGTCTGGACGGCGTCGCCGGACTCGGCGGCCTCCCGGAACTTGCGCACCTGGGTGCGCAGCGCCGACTTGACGGCCTTGTTGCGCTGACGAGCCTTCTCGTTCGTCTTGATGCGCTTGATCTGAGACTTGATGTTGGCCACGGGGTATTTGATCCTTGCGAGGCTGGCGTGAGTGACAGAGACAGGGGTGCCTGTTGCCAGGCACGATCTGTCAGACTACCGCGCCAGGCCCGGACCCTCAACTCGACCGGCGCCCGATCACCTCTCGTCCCCCGACGAGCCTCCAGGCGGATCCCAGGTGCGCGGCCGCACCACCCCGGTCCTCACGATTTTCGGCGTCGGGGGTGCTGGGCCGCATGGAAGACTCTTGCATCGTGATCCCTGCCCCGAGCCCCGGCCGCACCGATCCCGCGCTCATCCGGAACTTCTGCATCATCGCGCACATCGACCACGGCAAGTCGACGCTCGCGGACCGGATGCTCGGGCTGACCGGTGTCGTCGACGCACGTTCGGCGCGGGCGCAGTACCTCGACCGGATGGACATCGAGCGCGAGCGCGGGATCACCATCAAGTCCCAGGCGGTGCGCCTGCCCTGGCGCACCTCGACCAGCGCCGCGGACGCCCCGACCTACATCCTCAACATGATCGACACTCCCGGCCACGTCGACTTCACGTACGAGGTGTCCCGCTCGCTGGCCGCGTGCGAGGGGGCCGTGCTGCTCGTCGACGCCGCCCAGGGCATCGAGGCGCAGACCCTGGCCAACCTCTACCTCGCCCTCGAGGCGGACCTGACGATCATCCCGGTGCTCAACAAGATCGACCTGCCGAGCGCGCAGCCCGACAAGTACGCCGCGGAGCTGGCCGGGATCATCGGCTGCGACCCCTCCGACGTGCTGCGGGTCTCCGCCAAGACGGGGATGGGCGTCGCTGATCTGCTGGACGCCATCGTCGCGCAGGTCCCGCACCCGGTCGGCGACCCGGCGGCGCCGGCCCGGGCCCTGATCTTCGACTCCGTCTACGACACCTACCGCGGCGTGGTCACCTACGTCCGCGTCGTCGACGGCGAGCTCAGCCACCGCGAGCAGGTGCAGATGATGTCGACCCGCTCGACCCACGAGGCCCTCGAGGTCGGGGTCATCTCGCCCGACCCGGTCAAGTCACCCTCGCTCGGCGTCGGCGAGGTGGGGTACCTGATCACCGGGGTCAAGGACGTCCGGCAGTCCCGCGTCGGCGACACGGTCACGACCCTGTCGCGGCCGGCGACGCAGGACCTCGGGGGCTACAAGACGCCCAACCCGATGGTGTACGCCGGGCTCTACCCGATCGACGGCGCCGACTACCCCGAGCTCCGTGAGGCCCTGGACAAGCTGCAGCTCAACGACGCGGCGCTGGTCTACGAGCCGGAGACGTCCGGGGCGCTGGGCTTCGGGTTCCGGATCGGCTTCCTGGGCCTGCTGCACATGGAGATCGTGCGTGAGCGGCTGGAGCGGGAGTTCAACCTCGACCTGATCTCCACCGCCCCGAGCGTCGTCTACCGGGTGGTCATGGAGAACGGGTCCGAGCTCACCGTGACCAACCCGTCCGAGTACCCGACGGGGGGCAAGATCGCCGAGGTCTACGAGCCCGTGGTGAAGGCGGCGATCCTCACCCCGGTCGACTACATCGGCACCATCCTCGAGCTGTGCCAGGCGCGGCGCGGGGTGCAGCACGGCATGGAGTACCTCTCCGCCGACCGGGTCGAGATCCGCTACACCCTCCCGCTGGCCGAGATCATCTTCGACTTCTTCGACGCCCTGAAGTCGCGCACCAAGGGCTACGCGAGCCTCGACTACGAGCCCGACGGCGAGCAGGAGTCGGACCTGGTCAAGGTGGACGTCCTGCTGCAGGGCGAGCCGGTCGACGCGTTCTCCGCGATCGTGCACAAGGACAAGGCGTACGCCTACGGGCTGCTGATGGCCGGCAAGCTCAAGGAGCTCATCCCGCGCCAGCAGTTCGAGGTGCCGATCCAGGCCGCGATCGGGGCCCGCGTGATCGCCCGGGAGACCATCAGCGCGATCCGCAAGGACGTGCTCGCCAAGTGCTACGGCGGTGACATCACCCGCAAGCGCAAGCTCCTGGAGAAGCAGAAGGAGGGCAAGAAGCGGATGAAGATGGTCGGTCGGGTCGAGGTCCCGCAGGAGGCGTTCGTCGCCGCGCTCTCCACCACGGAGCCGGCCAAGAAGTGACGCAGGCGGCGGACGGCGCCGACGTCGCGGCGCGGCACGCACGCGTCCAGGCGCTGCTCGCCCGCCCGTCGAGCTCGGGCACCGTGCGCTTCGTCGTGTCCGTCGCCGCCGGCCTCGTGGTGGGCGCCGTGATCGCTCTCTCGACCGCGCCGCGCTACGGGGTCCTGACCGGTCTTGAGACCATCGCCGGCACGTACGTCGTGTGGACCTACCTGGCGGTGCGCCGGTTCATGGGGCTGGGGACCTTCGTGCACGCCGGCAAGGAGGACCCGAACGTCCTGGTGCGCGAGGTCGGCATCACGCTGGTGATCGTCGGCAACCTCGCGGGGGTCGTCGCCCTGCTCGTGCTGGACCGCGGCGGTCGCCACGACGTCGACGCAGGCCTGGCGGTCGGCAGCGTGCTGCTGTCGTGGTTCCTGCTGCACACCCTCTACGCCCCGCACTACGCACGCCTCTTCTACGGTCAGCCGGACGCGGAGCCCGGTGTGCCCGCCGTGGAGCTGACCGAGCCCGGGACCGGTCGGGCCGTGCGGGTGGCGGGCGGCATCGACTTCAACGCTCCCGGCTACTGGCCCGCGTACGCCGACTTCACCTACTTCGCGTTCAACCTGGGGATGACCTTCCAGGTGTCCGACACCTCGGTGTCGAGCCCGGCGGTCCGACGGCTCGTGCTCGGCCACTGCCTGCTCTCGTACTTCTTCGCCACGGCCATCACGGCCACCGTCATCAACCTGGTCATCGGACTCGTCACCTGACGGTGCCCGGCAGGCGGGGTCGGGCGGGAACACCGTCGCGAGACGCCTGGTTGTGCCGATGAACACCCACCCCGAGGAGATCCGACCATGCGAGCCCTGACCTACACCGAGCACGGCGGTCCCGAGGTCCTGCACGTCGCCGCCATGCCCGAGCCGCACGCCGGCCCTGGGCAGGTCCGCGTCAAGGTGACGGCGGCGGGGATCAACCCGATCGACTGGAAGCTCGTCGGCGGCTACATGCCCGGCAGCGAGGCGCCCACGGAGGCCGCCGTCCCCGGCTTCGACGCGGCCGGCGTGGTCGACGAGGTCGGCGAGGGCGTGAGCGGGGTGTCGGTCGGCGACGACGTCCTCGGTCTCGGTCAGGGCACCCAGGCCGAGCACGCGGTGCTCACGGCCTGGGCCCCCAAGCCCGCCGCGCTGGACTGGAGCGTCGCGGCCGCCGCGCCCAGCGCCCTCGAGACCACCGAGCGCGTCCTGCGCCTCGTCGGCGTGCAGCCCGGGCAGACCCTCTTCGTGGCCGGCGGCGCCGGCGGCGTGGGTGCGGTGCTCGTCCAGGTCGCCGTGGCCGCGGGCATCACCGTGGTCGCCTCGGCGGGTGCGGACAACCAGGGCTACCTGACCGAGATCAGGGCGATCCCCGTGCTCTACGGCGACGGCCTGGTCGACCGGGTGCGGACCGCGGCCCCGGGCGGCGTCGACGCCGTCGTGGACGTGGCCGGCAAGACCCCGGCGGCGGACCTGTTCGCGATCGCCCCGAGCCACGACAAGGTCATCTCGATCGCCAACTTCGACCTGGCCGCCGAGGGCGCTCTGGTCACCGTCGGGGGGCAGGGCGAGCAGCACCCGGTCGAGGCGCTCGCCCAGGGTGTCGACCTGCTGCGCGAGAACAAGATCGTGATCAAGGTCCAGACCTTCCCGCTCGACCGGGCGCGCGAGGCGTACGCGACCAGCCTGTCGGGTCACGTGCGCGGCAAGCTCGTGCTGCTCCCGTGACGCGTCCCCGAGACAGGACCGCTGGTGCCCTCCGCGCTGCCTGACGGCGACCCCGCACCCGACGACGGGCGGCTGCCCGACGAGGTCGTGGCGCAGGTCGGGGAGCGGCCGTTCGGGATCTACCTGCACGTCCCGTTCTGCACCACGCGCTGCGGCTACTGCGACTTCAACACCTACACCGCGACCGAGCTCGGGCCCGACCCGGGCGCGAGCCGACTCGGCTACATCGACCGGGCGATCACCGAGCTCGACCTCGCCGTCGCCTCCCTCGGTCCGACGACGCCCCCGGTGTCGACGGTCTTCGTGGGCGGCGGCACGCCGACCCTGCTGCCGCCGGCCGACCTGGCGCGCTTCCTCGCGGCCGTCGACGAACGTTTCGGGCTGGCGCCCGACGCGGAGGTGACGACCGAGTCCAACCCCGACTCGATCGACGCCG
>Ga0210040_10000510_pt1 | contig 64700 bp, 68 predicted proteins | sample CryGeyCG12114_NA_FD_185462 | JGI IMG/M metagenome (GOLD analysis project Ga0210040, IMG submission 185462) | Groundwater microbial communities from aquifer - Crystal Geyser CG19_WC_8/21/14_NA (SPAdes) (version 2) | ecosystem: Environmental > Aquatic > Deep subsurface > Groundwater | place: USA...
GAATCTCAAACCCAGCCCAAAGGCCAGGTCGAGGTAATTTGGCATTGACTTAGTGCACGCTGTTGAGTTCTCAAGGATCGGACGCACCCCACTCCAGACTCAACAAGCCTGGGCCATGAGGGCAACTTCTAAATCCACCATTCTTGTGGAGCCTTACGATCGGGCTCTTGCTCGGCCCGATTGCAATCGGTCCTCGCCGTGAAACGATCTCATCGACCGCTTCGGAATGGATTTTCCACTCTAGGCTCAGCTCGTCGATCTGGCAAGTCGTGAAGACGAGAAGATCTAGAACCTGAACCCAAGGGATTCGGTCCCCACTTGAGGCTGGGATGCTGGGGCTATTCGCCGCTCTTGCTTCCCGCACCTTTGGGGTGACAGGTAGATACGTTACGGGTGAACAGCATCGTTGGCAAATCGAACGTGCGCCTCGGTGTGTCGCCCATGATGGCGCTGTTCTCAGTCGATGAAAACGCCCGCGAGGGTCTTCTTGCCGCGCCGCAGAACCGCGACGCCTGCGCCGAGAACTGCGGCCTCGAGCGTCACGGATTCGTCCGAGACCTTGACGTTGTTCAGGTACACACCGCCTTGAGCGACAGCTCGCCTAGCTTCACCGAGACTCGTAGTGAGGCCGGTGTCGACCAGCGCCTGGATGACGCTGATGCTCGCGGGTGCGGTCGTATTGGGTGTCTCGCGCAGCGCGTCGACGAGTGTCGTCGCATCGAGGGCCTCGAGAGCCCCACCGCCGAACAGGGCTCCCGAAGCCTCGATCACCTTCTCAGTAGCGTCTGTCCCATGGACGAGCGCGGTGACTTCCCGGGCGAGAACCCGCTGGGCCTCCCTCCGGAACGGCTCATCCGCGGTCGCCCTCGCAAGGCGCTCGATCTCGTCTGAGTGCAAGAAGGTGAAGATCTTGAGCCTCGAAACCACATCGTCGTCGAGAGTGTTGATCCAAAATTGGTAGAACGCGTACGGCGAAGTGAGCCTGCTATCCAGCCATACGGCGTTGCCTTCGCTCTTGCCGAATTTCGTTCCGTCTGCGTTCGTGATCAGGGGCGTCACGACGGCATGCACCGACTTGCCTTCAACCCGGTGGATGAGGTCAGTACCGCTCGTCAGATTGCCCCACTGGTCGCTTCCTCCGGTCTGAAGGATGCAGCCGTAATCGCGAAAGAGCTGCAGAAAGTCATAGCCCTGCAGGATCTGGTAGCTGAACTCGGTGTAGTTGATGCCGGCTTCGGAATTGAGCCGCGCGCTCACGGCGTCTTTCTTGAGCATGGTGCCGATACGGAAGTGCGATCCGATATCGCGAAGGAAGTCGATCGCGGACAGCGATGCCGTCCAGTCGAGGTTGTTGACCATGCGCGCCGCATTGGCGCATTCGAAATCGAGGAAGCGCTCGATCTGTGCTCGTAGACGATCGACCCATTCGGCGACGGTCTCTCGGGAGTTCAGGGTGCGCTCCGCCGTCGGGCGTGGATCACCGATCAGTCCGGTCGATCCGCCCACCAACCCCAGAGGGCGGTGTCCCGCGAGTTGCAATCGCCGCATGAGCAGAATCTGGACGAGGTTGCCAAGGTGTAGTGATGGCGCGGTCGGATCGAATCCGGAGTAGAAGGTGATGGAGCCTCCACCGAGCAAGGTACGTAGTTCATGCCCGTCAGTCGACCCGTGAACGAGACCGCGATATTCGAGCTCGTCCCAGATGTTGCTGAAGGACGGATCGTTTCGTTGGGTCGACATCGCGTTGTGCACACCTCAACGGTAGCAACGCTTCCGAGTATCGATCAGGGTGAGGGCTTGATCTCGGTTGAACAAGCTTTGGGGCTTGTTGTCGGGGAATCAGGCTTGTAGGCTGGATACATGTTCGTCATCACCGCCGATCAGGTCAATAGCCGTGGCGAACTCGATCGCGCTCCAGCGGCGCTTGCAATGCTCGAAGATCTCGATTCCAGCTTCGCCACCGAGGCGGACCGCAATGCCGGCGACGAGATTCAGATCGTCACCGAGTCCGCCGAGACGGCGCTCGAGGTGCTTCTTCGTCTCTCCCGGACCGAGCAGTGGAGTGTCGGGGTCGGGGTCGGGGCTGTCCGGCTGCCACTGCCCCGGATGGCTCGCGAGGCGAGCGGCGCGGCGTTCATCGAGGCTCGCGAAGCGGTCGCCGCAGCCAAGCGGCGACCGACTCGTTTCGCCCTTCGAGCAGGCTCTGATTCCCTCAACGGTGGAGCGCATGCCATGGCTCTCGTCGAACTTCTCATCAGCCTGCGCGATCGGCGCTCCGCTGAAGGATGGGAGGTCTGCGACCTCCTCGCAACAGGAATCAATCAAGCCGAAGCCGCCGAATCGCTCGGCATCACACCACAGGCGGTAAGCCTTCGTCTTCGGATCGCGGGCTGGCGGATCGAGCAGGATGCGCGTCCTGCCCTCGCCGTAGTGTTGGAGTCGCTCGAGCGCTCGAGCGGAACGGAGAACGCCGACGATGATCACTGAGCCGACCTTCGCGATTCCGCTTTTCGCAGTTCTCTACTGGATCGTCCTCGCCGCGACCATGATCGTCGCGGCGGTTCTCGCCGCCCTCAGTTGGCATCGGAGCGGGCGCGCATTCGTCTACGGCGCGGGCGGCGCGCTCGCCCTCGCTCTCCTGCTGGCTGCGACGCCCACCGCCGGAATCGATGCCGGTTTCTTCATGCACGCGCTCATCTCCGTGTTGGCGCTCGCGACCGCGGTGCTCGGCGGCGGCCCCGCCGCGGCGCACGTGCTCGCGCTGGCCAGCAACGGCAACATCAAGGACGGCGACAACGGCGGAATCCTGCGGGACGGTGAAGAAGTCCTCCGCGGCGGGACGACGATCGGTCTCCTCGAGCGCCTCGCCGTCGCCGGCACGCTCCTCGCGGGGTTCCCGGAAGGCATCGCGGTCATCGTTGCCGTCAAAGGCGTCGGCCGGTTCTCGGAACTCGCCGACTCGGCGACGCGTGAGCGATTCATCATCGGCTCGCTCGTGAGCTTCATCTGGGCCTGCGCCGCCACCGGCGTCGCGCTGCTCGCACGCGGCTGAGCAACGGCAGGTAGGTCTGACTCAGCCGGGAGCGGGGCCTCGCCGCTTGGGCACGTGCGCCTTGTACGGCGAGACGGTCTGATCATTCGGCAGGAAGAACCGCCAAGGGAACTCGATCCCACCCCCTTCGCCGCTCACTCCGGTGCGCGCGCTCGTCTCGAACCGAAGCGGCGTCACCGGTAGCTCGATGCGGTACGGCGAAGAGGATAGGTCGGCCCCATCGTCCGAGAGTGGGATTCCGAGCGCTGTCGCCAACCGCGCCGGGCCGCGTGCCAGGTCCCGGAACGGCACGCTTTGCCCCCGTCGCTCTCGTGCGAACTCCTCCCCCTCGACCACGGTGCCACCGCGCATCAGGACGCCCGCGGCCTTTCCCTCCGGGAGACAGACCACATTGGCGCAGACGTGCATTCCGTAGGTGAAGTAGGTGTAGAGCCGCCCCGATGGCCCGAACATGACCGCGTTCCGTTTCCGAAGACCACGGTGAGCATGCGATCCGGGATCGAGTCCCTCGCCCGCGTATGCCTCGACCTCGGAAAGCCGGACGGTCACTGTTCCGCGCTCGTTCGTACGGCTCACGAGCGCACCGAGAAGCATCGGCGCAACCTCCTCAGCGGGCCGGTCGAACAAGGACCGCCGGTCCGCCTCGGAAGCCATCAGACGAATGTGCCGTTCAGTACGCTGACGCTCACCGCGTAGACCAGAACGGCGACCGCTAGGACCACCAGTACCGGCACCAGCCAGCTTCTGCGCGAGCGGCCTCTCCCCCGTCCGCCCGTCATCTGCGCTCCCTAGCGAAAGCCCGGATCTGCTCGGTGAGAGCGGCAAGCTGCTCGCGCACCCGCACGGGTGCCGTCCCGCCGAGATTGTCTCGGCTCCCGACCGAACCGTCGACGGTCAGCACTGCGCGGATCCCCGCGGTGAGGTGCGGCGAAACAGCGAGGAAATCCGCATCGGTGAGTCCGTCGAGGTCCGTGCCCTTGGCCTCAGCTGCTCGGACACAGGCGCCAGAGATCTCGTGGGCGTCACGGAACGGCACGCCGTTCGCCACGAGCCACTCGGCGACGTCGGTCGCCAGCGAGAAGCCCTGGGGGGCGAGTTCACGCATCCGCTCGGTATCGAACGTGAGCGTCGCGACCATGCCGGTGAAGGCGGGCAGAAGCACTTCGAGGGTCTCGATCGAATCGAAAACCGGTTCCTTATCCTCCTGCAGATCACGGTTGTACGCGAGCGGCAGTCCCTTCAGCGTGGCGAGGAGACCGGTCAGATTGCCGATCAGCCGGCCGGATTTTCCGCGCGCGAGCTCGGCGATATCAGGGTTCTTCTTCTGCGGCATGATCGACGACCCCGTCGAGTAGCCGTCGTGCAGTGTCACGAAACCGAATTCGCGTGTATTCCAGAGGATGATCTCCTCGGCGAACCGTGAGAGGTCGATACCGATCTGCGCGGTGACGTACGCGAACTCCGCAACGACATCGCGCGCCGCTGTGCCATCGATGGAGTTCTCGACGACGCGGGAGAACCCGAGCTCCGACGCGACCTGTGCGGCGTCGAGTCCGAGCGTGCTCCCGGCAAGAGCTCCCGATCCGTACGGCGACGCGTCGGAGCGACGTGACCAGTCGGCGAGGCGCTGCAGGTCACGCACGAGCGGCCACGCGTGGGCGAGGAGGTGGTGCGCCAGCAAGACGGGCTGCGCATGCTGCAGGTGAGTGCGGCCCGGCAGGATCGCGTCGAAGTTGCGGTCGGCCTGTGCGGCGATGGCGTCGACCAGGTCGACGAGCTGTCCGCTGATCGTCGCGGCATGGTCGCGCAACAGCATCCGGACCAGGGTCGCGATCTGGTCGTTGCGGCTGCGGCCCGCCCGCAACTTGCCTCCCACATCGGCACCGGCACGGTCGATGAGTCCGCGCTCGAGTGCCGAATGCACATCCTCATCGGTCGCCTGGGGACGGAACCGACCGTCGGCGACATCCGCCGCCAAAACGTCGAGCGCCTGCAGCATCTGCGCCAGCTCGTCGTCGGTCAGCAGCCCCGCTGTCGCCAGCGCCCGTGCGTGAGCGCGTGAACCGGCGATGTCGTATTCGGCCAGCTGCCAGTCGAAGTGAGTCGACCTGCTGAGCCGCTCCAGTTCGGGCGATGGGCCCGACGCGAAACGGCCGCCCCACAGGGCGCCGGCGCGAGTCGCCGGTGACAGCTCGCTGCCCGAGCTGTCGATTTCGTTGTCGGCCATGATCTCCTCGTCGCGGTCAGTGGGTTCGTTCACGCCTCGGTCTCCGCACGCTCCAGACCCGCGTCTGTGCTGCGGCCCGTCCTTCACACCTGACGGAGAAGCCAGACCAGGAGGGCCTTTTGGGCGTGGAGGCGGTTCTCCGCTTCGTCCCAGATGACGCTTTGCGGACCGTCGATGACTGCCGCGTCGACTTCGTAACCCCGGTCGGCGGGAAGGCAGTGCAGGAAAAGCGCATCGTCTTTGGCGTGCGTCATCAGCTCAGGTGTGACCTTGTACGGACTGAGCGCGGTGATCCGCGCGGCCTTCTCATCCTCGCGTCCCATCGACACCCAAGTGTCGGTCACGACGATGTCGGCTCCGCCGACGGCAGCGACCGGATCGGCGAGGACCGCCACAGACCCGCCGGTTTGTTCGGCGAGCGCCCAGGCATCGTCCACGACGGACTGCTCGGGCTCGTAGTCGATCGGCGCACCGATTCGAACGTTCATTCCGGCGAGCGCACAGGCGAGGAGATAGGACTGCGCCATATTGCTGCGGCCGTCACCGAGGAACGAGACGGTGAGTCCCGCCAGCTCGCCACGATGTTCCCGGATGGTGAGCAGGTCGGCGAGCAGCTGGCACGGGTGGAAGTCGTCGGAGAGAGCGTTGACGACCGGAACTGTCGTCGAGCGCGCCATCTCCTCGAGCCCTGATTGGGCGTAGGTTCGCCATACGATCGCCGAGACCATCCGTTCGAGCACCCGAGCGGTGTCTGAGGCGGTCTCCTTGCCGCCGAGCTGACTGCTCGCCGTCGAGATGATGAGCGGGTTGCCTCCGAGATCGGCGATTCCGACGGCGAAGGACACCCTCGTCCGCGTGGACGTCTTGTCGAAGATGACCGCAACGGTCTGCGGACCTTCGAGGGGCTTCTCCGAGTATCGGTCCTTCTTGAGCTCGAGAGCCAGATCGAGGATCTCGGCTTGTTCAGCTGCCGTGATGTCGTCGTCGCGCAGGAAGTGGCGGGTCACTGTGTCTCCAGTAAGGCAGATCAGAAGGAGGCGATCGTCGCGCGGAAACGTTCGTCGAACGCCTCCAGCTCGGCGTCACCGATGGTGAGAGGCGGAACGATCCGAAGACTGTCCGGGTTCGGTGCATTGATGATGAGGCCATTCCCGAGTGCTGCGTCGGCGACCTCGGCAGCGCGGCCGTCGGCGATGCCGACGCCGACCATGAGACCCTTGCCGCGGACCGCGGTGATCACGGGTGAATCGATGGCGGCGATCAGGTCCTGGAGCTGCGCTCCACGAATCCGCGCATTCTCTACCAGCCCGGCCCTTTCGATCTCGGCGAGTACTGCGCCCGCGACAGCTGTTGCAAAGGGATTACCGCCGAAGGTGCTGCCGTGATCGCCTCGGCGCAACAACTCACTCGCTTCGCCGAACGTGACGAGGGCGCCGATCGGGATACCGCCCGCGATCCCCTTGGCGATAGCGACGGCGTCAGGAACGATGCCGTCGTGCTGATAGGCGAACCACTCCCCCGTGCGGCCGACCCCTGTCTGGATCTCGTCGATGATGAGCAGCGCGCCGTGACGTGCCGTCAGCTCGCGGGCGTGCGCAAGGTACCCGTCAGGGAGAGGAACGACGCCGGCTTCGCCCTTGATCGGCTCGACCACGAGAGCAGCGACGGAGCCGTCGACCTCGGCATCGAGCGCTTCTATCGTCGAATCGATGTGTTCGACCCCCGGCACCATCGGCAGGAAATGCTCGTGCAGTGCCGTCTTCCCCGTGAGGGCAAGCGCTCCCATCGTTCGACCGTGGAAGGAGTTCTTGAGGCTCAGGATCCGGTGCCGGCCGTCGGCTTCGTTGCGTCGAGCCAGCTTGAACGCGGCTTCGATCGCTTCCGCCCCGGAGTTGCCGAAGTAGACCCGCCCTTGCTCGCCCGCTCCGGTGATGCGTCGGAGCTGCTCCGCCAGCGCCACCTGCGGAGGGGTCGCGAAATAGTTGGAGACGTGCACGAGCGTGCTCGCTTGCCGCGTGGCCGCCTCGACGACCACGGGATGTGCGTGGCCGAGCGAGTTGACGGCGATACCAGCCAGGAAATCGAGGTAACGGTTGCCGTCGACATCCCAGACCCACGAGCCATCACCCCGTTCGAGCACGAGCATCGGGGTGCCGAGCGTGCGCATGAGGGCAGCCCCATGGCGCTGTCTGATCTCTTCTGTCGCGGTCACGCCACGACCTCCGTCCCGATGCCGCTGCCCGTGAAGATCTCGAGCAGGATTGAGTGATGGATGCGGCCGTCGATGACCGCTGCCTTCTCGACGCCTCCCTCGACCGCCGCGAGGCAGGCCGTCATCTTCGGGATCATGCCCGAATCGAGGCTCGGCAGCAGCGATGTCAGCTCGGCCGCACCGATGTGCGAGACGAGCGAGTCGCGGTTCGGCCAATCACTGTAAAGGCCGGCGACGTTGGTGAGGATCACGAGTTTCGCCGCTTGTAATGCGACAGCGAGGGAAGCGGCTGCGGCGTCGGCATTCACGTTGAGGCTCTGCCCGACAACGTCGGTGTCCGGGGCGATCGACGAGACCACAGGGATGCGGCCTGCGTCGAGCTGAGCGAGTACAGGCTCGGGGTCCACTGCGATGACGTCCCCGACCAGACCGAGGTCGACCTCCTGCCCGTCGACGAGCGCCGTCCGGCGCCTTCCCGTGAAGAGCCCGGCGTCTTCGCCCGAGATCGCAGCCGCCAAGGGGCCGTGCTCGTTGATGAGCCCGACGATGTCGCGGCTGACCTGCCCGGTCAGAACCATTCGTGCCACTTCCATGACTTCGGGAGTCGTCACCCGGTAGCCGCCGCGGAACTCGGTCGTGATGCCCAACCGCTCGAGCATCGCGCTGATCTGGGGGCCGCCACCGTGAACCACGACCGGGCGGATACCGACGTGTCGGAGGTACACCATGTCCTCGGCGAAGGCCCGGAGAGATTCGTCGTCGTCCATCGCGTTACCGCCGTACTTGACGACGATCACCTGACCGGCGAAACGTTGCAGCCACGGCAGCGACTCGATGAGGGTCGCGGCCTTCACCTCGGCCTCGTCGCGGGTGGTGGTCTGCACGGGAAGCCCCGCAGTGATGGCATTCGTGGGTTCGGTCACGGAAGTCAACTCGAGTAGGCGCTGTTCTCGTGCACGTAGTCGTGCGTGAGGTCATTGGTGTAGATGCTCGCGTGCTCAGCGCCGACTTTGAGGTCGATCAGTACGTGCACGGCGCGACCGGTGAGGTCGACGTCGTCACGTGGCCTATCGGGCGCCCCCGCGGAGCAGACCCGGACGCCGTTCATGCTCACATCGACCGCGTACGGATCGAACTGAGCCTGCGTCGTACCGATCGCCGCAAGCACCCTGCCCCAGTTCGGATCGTTGCCGAAGATCGCCGTCTTGAACAGGTTGTTACGGGCGACCGAACGGCCGACCTCGACGGCGTCGTCCTCGGTCACAGCGTTGCGCACCTCGATCAGGATGTCGTGTCCCGCGCCCTCGGCGTCGGCCTGGAGCTGCACGACCAGATCGGTGCAGACGTCGACGAGCGCAGCGCGGAAGTCGCCGAGGTCAGGGCGCGTTCCAGATGCACCGGACGCCATGAGAGTCACCTGGTCATTCGTCGACATGCAGCCGTCGGAGTCGAGCCGGTCGAACGAGACACGAGTTGCCGCACGCAGCGCGCCATCGAGCTCGTCGCTTTCGAGAACGGCGTCGGTTGTGAGGACGACGAGCATCGTTGCAAGCCCCGGAGCGAGCATGCCTGCGCCCTTCGCGATGCCGCCGATACTCCACCCGTCCCCCGTGAAGGAGGACACCTTCGGCACCGTGTCAGTGGTCATGATGGCGCGGGCCGCGTCGAGGCCACCGTCGCCCGAGAGCGCGCCGGATGCCGCGTCGACACCGGCGACGAGTTTGTCGCGATCGAGCTGCTCGCCGATGAGCCCCGTCGAACAGACGAGCACATCCCCCGCGGACACTCCGAGCACGCTGCCGACAGCTTCGGCGGTCGCGTGAGTCGTCTGGAACCCTTGCGACCCGGTGAAGCAGTTCGCGCCGCCGGCGTTCAGCACGACTGCGCTGACGCGTCCATCGCCGATGACCTGCTGGCTCCACAGGATCGGGTTCGCCTTGGCGCGGTTGCTCGTGAACACGACCGCCGCATTCTGGAGAGGACCGCGGTTCACGATGAGCGCCAGATCAGGCGCCGGCGTCGAGCGAAGGCCGGCAGACACCCCGGCTGCGTCGAATCCGGCCGGGGCGGTGACGCTCACGGCGCAACTCCGTTCGTGCTGAGGCCGGTGATCTCGGGCAGGCCGAGGGCGATATTGGCCGACTGGATGGCGGCACCTGCGGTGCCCTTGACGAGATTGTCGACCGCGGCGACGACGATCACACGGCCGGCAGCCTCGTCGACGGCGAGGCCGAGAAGAGCGGTATTCGCGCCGAGCACATCCGCCGTCCGCGGGAACTCGCCTTCGGGGAGGAGCTCGACGAAGGGCTCACTCGCATATGCCGACTCCCACGCGGCGCGGACCATCCCAGTTGAGATCCCCGGCGCGAGCACGGCCGTCGAGGTCGCCAGGATGCCGCGAGACATCGGCACGAGGACGGGAGTGAAGGAGATGGTGGGCGCCTCGGCGCCCGCCCAGCGCAGCGCCTGCTGGATCTCGGGAATGTGGCGGTGGCTTCCCCCGACGGCGTACGGGTTCGCGCTACCGAGGATCTCGCTCGCCAGGAGATTGGTCTTGAGGGCCTTGCCTGCACCGGAAGGACCGACGGCGAGGACGGCGACGATGTCGGTCGGCAGGATCACCCCGGCCGCGATCCCCGGCGCGAGCGAAAGCGCCACAGTGCTCGCGTTGCAGCCGGGAGCCGCGATCCGGCGAGCGCCGACGAGGCGTGAGCGTTGCTTCGCGAGGAATTCGGTTGCCGCGGGAGCCGCATCGCTCCGGTCGACCGCCGGGATCGGGAGCTCGGGAACCCCGTAAGCCCACGCGCCGTGGAAATCGCCGCCGTAGAAGCTGCTCCAGTCGGATTCCACCTCGAGCCGGTGATCGGCACCGCAGTCGACGATGAGGGTGTCGTCCCCGAGCTGGGCGGTGATCGCTCCGGACGTGCCGTGCGGCAACGCGAGGAAGACGACATCGTGACCGGCGAGGGTCTCGGGCGAGGTCTCGACGAGATCGAGAGAGGTGAGCGAGCGCAAATGCGGCTGGACTGTGCCGAGTTTCTGGCCTGCGTTCGAGTGGGCTGTGACCGTACGGATCTCGAACTCGGGATGCCCGAGGAGCAACCGCAGGATCTCACCGCCCGCGTAACCGGAGGCGCCGGCTACGGCAACGGACAGAGACATGTTTCTACCTTACTGACGAGGATGGACGGGGCCTTCGCATACGGCGACGTCCTCTCGCTGACCGCAGAGACCGGTCAGGGGAAACGTCGCCTAGGGTCGGCGCACGCGTCGACGGTCGCGCCGAAGCGCGAGTCCGTGCCGACGAATGTCCATAGCGGAAAACCTTAGCCCTTACAGACTGCAGAACGCTATTCGCGCAGTTGAGCTCCTGTGCGTTCTGCAGCAACTGCTACGCCGGCGAGCTTCGCCTCCGTCGCTTCGGCCGCCGTCAACGTGCGGTCGTCGGCGCGGAAGCGCAACGCGAAGGTCAACGACTTCGCGCCGTCGGGAAGTCCGGCCCCCCGGTAGTCGTCGACGAGGGTGATGCGCTCGAGGAGCACCCCCGCGCCTTCGCGAACCGCGGCCAGCACGTCCCCCGCCGGAACGGTCTCGTCGACGACGAGCGAAAGGTCCTGAGTCGCTGCGGGCACACCGGAGATCAGCGCCGCGTGCGCATCCTCGTCGGCGAGGCGGATGAGGGTGTCGAGATCGAGTTCGGTCACGGCCACGACCGCGGGCAGGTCGGCATCGGCCGCGACCGACGGGAGCAGCTCGCCGGCGAACCCGACGGTGACAACTCCCTGCGGGGTGTCGACGACGAGTTCAGCGGTGCGTCCCGGATGCATGGCCTGGTGCCGCCCCTGCACAGGACGGATCGCGACTCGCACGGCCGCTGCGACCTGCTGAGCCGCGGTCAGCGCGTCGCGCCAGTCGTAGGAGAAGGCTTCCTGCCCGGGCTGCTTCGCTACCTTTTCGCCCATTCGTAGCACCGCGACGTGGCGCGGCTGAGGAGGAAGGCTCGCGTTCAACTCGACGACGGTTTCGCGCGACGGTAGGACAGCGATCGGTGGGATGTAGTCGGTCCCATAGGTCACCCCCGGCTCGGGCCGGAACACGGAACCGATGTCGAACAGGTCGAGGTCGACCTGGCCACGCGACCGGTTCCGCTTCGCCGCGTCGAGGAGCCCCGGCAGCAGTGAGGTGCGCAGGTACGGCGCCTCGCCATCGAGCGGATTGGCGAGGCGAATTGCAGCGACGTCCCCTGCCTTCGCGGCACCGAAGAGATCGTTCGCTGCCTTGCCGACGAATGGGAAGGGCAGCACCTCGACGCCCCCCGCCGCGGCGAGGGAGCGGGCAACGCTGCGACGCAGCTTCTGGCCACGGGTCAGGCCCCGGCCGGGAGGAGCGACGGGGAGCACTGATGGGATGCGGTCATAGCCCGCGAGACGCGCGACCTCCTCAGCGAGAGTGGCCTTATCGGTGAGGTCGCTCCGCCAGGAGGGCGGCGTGACCCGGAGGCCTGCGGCGGTCGCCTCGACCTGGCCGCCGATCTCGCCGAGGGCCGCACTGATTTCGGCCGGGCTGTAATCCACTCCGATGAGTGCGCTCACGTAGCCCGCGGGCACCTCGATGGGTTCCCGCTCGGAGAAGTCCTGATACGTGGATCCGATGTTGGTCGCGCTTCCGCCCGCCAGATCGACGAGGAGTTGCGCGACGCGGGCCGCAGCCGATCCCGCGACGGCGGGGTCGACGCCACGTTCGAAGCGTTTCGACGCTTCGCTCGGCAGCTTGTGTCGTCGCGCGGTGCGCGCGATCGAAACGGGATCGAAGTTCGCGGCTTCGATCAGAACATCGGTGGTCTCGGCACCGACCTCAGTGCGCTCACCGCCCATCACTCCGGCGAGACCGATCGGTCCGCTCTCGTCGGTGATGAGCAGGTCTTCGCCGTGCAGCTTCCGTCGCTGGCCGTCGAGCGTCGTCAAGGTCTCCCCCGAGCGCGCACGCCGAACCGTGATACCGCCGTCGAGAGTCGACAGGTCGTAGGCGTGGATCGGCTGCCCGAGTTCGAACATGACGTAATTCGTGATGTCGACGGGCAACGAGATGGATCGGACGCCCGCCAGCTTCAGGCGTGCCACCATCCACGGAGGTGTCGGCCGAGTCGCGTCGATTCCCTTGACGACGCAGGTCACGAACACGCTTGCCCCTGCTGCGCCGCGGATCGGTGCGTCGTCGGCGATCGAGACGTCGAATCCTTGTGCGGGGACGTGCTGGGGCACCGCAGCGGGGTCGCGGAAAGCCACTCCGGTCGAGTGGGCGTATTCACGGGCGATGCCGCGCACCGAGAATGCGTAGCCGCGGTCGGGAGTGACGTTCACCTCGACCGCGGAGTCGTCGAGGTGGAGGAGCGCAAGCGCATCGGTGCCCGGCTCCGGATCCAGATCAAGGGTGACCAGCCGGAGGATGCCGTCGTGGTCGTCGCCCAGGCCGAGCTCTTTGCTGGAAGCGATCATGCCGTCCGAGACGTGGCCGTAGGTCTTGCGCGCCGCGATCGGGAACGGCCCGGGCAGGACCGAGCCGGGAAGGGTCACGACGACCTTGTCACCGACCTCGAAGTTGCCGGCGCCGCAGACGATGCCGCGCACATCGGCTCCGCCGTCGGCCGCCTTCTCACCGTCGGGGGCCACGCGCACCTGGCACCAACGGATGGTCTTGCCGTTCGTCTGCGGCTCGGGAGTGAATCCGAGGACCTCGCCGACGACGATGGGTCCGGTCAAGTCGAAGCGATGCTCGGCTTCTTCCTCGAGGCCCACCTTGACGAGCGCGGCATGCACATCGGCAATGGTGGTTTCGGCGGGGAGATCGACGTACTCGGCGAGCCAGCTGAGTGGGACGCGCATTTACAACACCATTCCGAATTGTTCGCTGAATCGGGCATCACCCTCGGCCATGTCGCGCATGTCGTTGAGGCCGTTGCGGAACTGCAGCGTCCGCTCGATGCCCATGCCGAAGGCGAAGCCCTGATATTCGTCGGGATCGATCCCCGCCGCACGAAGGACGTTGGCGTTGACCATGCCGCAACCACCCCATTCGACCCACCGCGGGCCGCCCTTGGCGCCGGGCTGCCACACGTCCATCTCGGCGGACGGCTCGGTGAACGGGAAGTAGTTGGGGCGGAGCCGGATGCGCGCCTCGTCACCGAACATGATCCGTGCGAAGTGCTCGAGTGTTCCGCGCAGGTGTGCCATCGTGAGGCCCTTGTCGATCGCGAGCCCCTCGAACTGCGAGAAGACGGGAAGGTGGGTCGCGTCGAATTCGTCGGTGCGATAGACCCGCCCGGGGCAGAGCACGTAGACGGGCAGCGGCCGGTCGAGCAGCGAGCGGACCTGGACCGGCGACGTGTGGGTTCGAAGTACGAGGTGGCGCTCGGGTGGGTCGACGAAGAAAGTGTCCTGCATGGCGCGCGCCGGGTGATCTTCGTCGAAGTTGAGTGCATCGAAGTTGAACCACTCATGTTCGAGCTCTGGCCCTTCCGCGATCTCCCACCCCATGCCGACGAAGATGTCGGACACCTCTTCTTGCAGAAGGCTCAGCGGGTGACGGGCGCCCGGCCGCCAAGTGCTCGACGCGGCGGTGACGTCGACTCTTTCTCTTTCGAGCTTTGCGGCCGTCTCGGCCTGCTCGAGCTCGGTTTCTCGTGCGGCGAACGCCTGGGTCACTCGTCCGCGGGCCTGGCCGACGAGCTTGCCGGCCGCGGCTTTCTGATCGGCGGGGACCTCGCGCATCTTCGCGTTGAGTCTTGCGAGCGCGGATCCCTCCCCCGCATGCTCGGAACGGGCGGCTTTCAACTCGGCGAGTGAGGTGGCGGCGCCGACCGCGGCGAGCGCCGCCTCGACGGCACCGGAGACCGCGTTATCGCTGATCGGTGAGGCGTCTGACACGGTTGACGAGTCTACCGACTGCGCCCAGTGGACCGCGTGCCTCAGACCTTCGGAACCGAGGCGACGGCGATGTCCTTTCCCGACTCCTCGCTGCGGATCGATACAGCGGCGACATCTTCTCGGAGCACCGCCGCGTTCAGGCGACACTCGATCTCGCCGCTCGCGGCGAGAAAGGTTCCTGAGTCGTACTCTCGTCCGCCGGTGTCGGTGACGACGACCTGGTAGCTGCCACTGTCGAGCCCGCTGATCTGCACCACCGTTTCGGTTCCCCAGGTGTGCGCGACGAGCTCGGCTTCCGTCTCAACCCCAGCTGGTTCTCCTTCGAAGTCGACGGGCTCTGCAGCTCCGAGCGTCCCGGGCGGCCCGGCGACGGGAGCGGCATCCCTATCCGGTAGAAGCGCCCCGATGACCACCCCGATGACGAGGCAGGCGGCGGCTCCCGCAGCCAGCGCAAAACGAACGGGACGACCGCTGTCCCTATGAAGGGCCGTCACCGCAGCTGAACGTGCGCCGCGTTCGCCTTCAGCTCCATCCGATGGCGCGGACTCATTCGGAAGCCATGGCGGCAGTGTGTTGAGTGCACCGGTCACCTCACCGAGCTTGGCTAGTTCCCTGTCGATGCTCGGGTCGTCAAGGCGCATCCGGTCGAACTCCTGCAGCTCGTCCGGAGTGAGGTCGCTCGCGAGCGCGGCCGCCATCAGTTCCGCCCGTCGATCGCTGCTCTGCTCGGTCATGCGTCCTCCTCTCCCGCGTCAATCATTTCCCTCATCGCTCGCAAAGCGTAGAAGGCTCGTGTTCGGAGCGTCCCGATCGGCGTTCCGGTTTCCTCGGACAGCTCCTGGTACGCCCGGCCGAGGATATGCACCCCAACGACGACGTCACGTTGATCATCGGAAAGCCGCGCGAGCGCTTCGATGAGCCCCAACCGCCCGAGCAGATCGGTTTCGGGGGCGGCCGTGTCCTCCAACTCGCGATCGTCCGCGATACGAGGAAGTCGTGCTCGTGCCTTCGCTGCGTCCGCGACGACCCTCCGAGCTATCGCGAAGAGCCACGTCCGCTCACTGCCGAGCTGCGAGTCGAACGATCCTCGCGCCCTCCATGCCCGGAGGAACGTCTCTTGGACGCAGTCCTCGGCGAGCGTCCGATCACGAAGAGTATTCACCGCGAACCCGAGGAGGGCATCCGAATGCTGACCGAATGCCGAGCCGGCGTTGAACTGCGACATCGTCCGCGGCACGTCTCCCTGAATCATGCTGACCATAGCGACGCCCGTCGGCACGAGCATCGTCTTGAGCATAGGGGCGATGAATCGCGTGCTCGTGTGGTGGCCGACCTCGTTGGGTCCTGGACTGTCTGCTTTCTCTCAGTCTTTGGAATGAACGCGAGCCCCCCGATGGCGGTAGACCCCGATGAGCGCGGCAATCGCGTTCGACGATAGGAAGGCGCACCCCATGTCGACGAAGAGGACACAGAGAGCAGCAGTAATCGGCGGCGTCGCCGCAGCAGCAGTGGCGGTACTCGCGACGAGCCCGGCGCACGCTGAGACCGAGGTGGCAGAGCCCGACTCGTTCACGAGCGCGTTCACCGTGATGGCGACTCCGGATCAGGTCGTCGACGGCGACGGCAACGCGGCCCCGGGCCAGGAGGGCGCGATGGGTCAGTACAACTTCCGGATCAACTCCGACCTCGAGATCATCTGCTACGACATCACTCTCACCGGAGTCAGCGGCGACTATCAGAGTGCTGCCAAGACGGCGACACATCTCCACGAAGCGGTCGCCGGCGAGTCAGGGCCCCCCCGGATCTCGTTCCCCAATCCGGAGCCGATCGGTGATGCTCCACGCACGAGCAGCGGGTGCTTGCAGGGACCGTTCACCACGGGCGTCACCAACGACGAGGACGTGGACACTGGCGACGGCTTCTCGCTCGCTCAAATCGAGGCGAACCCGGCGGGCTTCACCGGCGACTCGCACACCGTCGACTTCGTTCCCGGCGTGGTTCGCGGACAGCTCGAGCAGGTTCCCGTCGGTGGCGTCAGCACGGGCGGCGGCGGAGCGAGCAGCGAGAGCGGAGTTCCGGTTGCCGCAGGTGCAGCAGGTGTCGCTACGGTCGGTGTCCTCGGTGCCCTCGGCTTCATGCTGACCCGGCGCCTGCGCGGTTCGATCGGATGAGTGAAGGGCTTGCGGCGGGCGCGGATCTGCGCGCCCGCCGTCGGACCCGGCGCCGGTCACGCCCTACGACGGCCGGCCTGGTCGCGGCCACTGTCGCGGTGTCCGCCGTTCTCTCGGGCTGTGCGGGGCAGGCCGAACCACCCTCTCCAGCGCGATCCGCGTCGGACCCGTTGGTCTCCCCCGCGACCACCGCGGAACCCGAAGCAGAACCGAGTTCTGCGCCGTACGTACTCGGAGAAGGCGTCGAACCAGCCTCGATTCGTATCCCCCGCATCGGGCTCGATGAACCGCTCATCCACCTCGGTGTCAAAGCGGATGGCACGATGGGCGTGCCGGCCGACTGGGATGCCGTCGGCTGGTTCAGCGAAGGCGGGAAGCCAGGCGGTCGTGGACCCACCGTCATAGCGGGCCACGTCGACTCGGTGACGGCCCCCGCAGTCTTCCACCGACTCGATGAGCTCGTGGTCGGCGACACAGTCGAAGTCCGGGACATCGACGGAGTCACAGTCGGCTACACGGTGCATGAGGTCGCCGACTTCCCCAAGGCCGAGTTCCCCACGGCGAGAGTCTTCGGTGCGATCCCGGCTGATGAGCTCCGGCTCATCACCTGCGGCGGATATTTCGACCCGAACGCAGCCTCCTACGTCGAGAACCGGGTCGTTTTCGCGTCCCGTTCGTGACTGGCGATCGCTACATCGCCCCGTTCGGTCGGTCAGTGATCGGTCGAAGACCCACTCCGGGGCGTGCGTCCTCCCTGACTGACGGGCAAGACACTCGCACGAGTTCCGCCCGCCATCAGCCGAGCGCCGCCGAAGACCCCGCGCCCGGGGATCCTCGGACGGGGCGTGCCGGAGCCGCTGCGTGCGAGTCGGCGGGCGAGCAGCGTGAGAGCGAAGTTGATGACGAGGTAGATGGCGAGCACGACGAAGAACAGCGAGAAGAAGTACCGGTTTCCGAAGTAATTCGACAGCTGGTTCGTGCCGACCCGCAGCAGCTCGCTGTACCCGATCACGTACGCCAGTGCGGTGTCCTTCTGCAGTACCACGAGCTGCGCCACGATGATCGGCAGCATCTGTCGGAACGCCTGCGGGAACTCGATGCGGAACCGAGTCGACGTCGGGGTGAGGCCGATCGCGAGCCCCGCCTCACGTTGCCCCTTGGGCAGAGAGACGATTCCTGCGCGAAGGATCTCGCTGATGATGGCACCGTTGTAGAGAGCGAGTGCCGCGACGCCCGACCAGTACGGGCCGGCCGAGAACACCAGCAGGACGAAAAGCATCATGAGCAGCACGGGCATACCGCGCAGCAGCTCGAGCACGACTGTCGTCGGGGTCCGAATCCACGCTGCCCGAGCCGTACGGAGGAATGACAGCAGTACACCGAGGGAAATCGCGATCACCGCCGCCACCGACGACATCTGCAACGTCGCGAGTGTTCCGCGCCAGATGGCGCGCCAAGTGGCGAGGTCGAGGAAGATGTCCCACCGGCTCGCGTCGAACATGCCAGGAAGCTCGGCACCGTTGTCCGTCGTTCGGGGAGCAGCGAGGAACGCGATGAGGACGTAGAGCAGTCCGGCGATGAGCAGGGTCGAGATCACCGAGATGATGAGGTGCCGCCGGCGGGCGCGTGGCCCCGGTGCGTCGTAGAGAACCGAACCGGTCATCGCTTCACCGCCACTTTCTTCTCGATGATCGACGCGATGACGCCGAGCGGGATCGTGATGACGAGGTAGAACGCCGCAGCGGCGAGGAGGATCGCAATGACCTCGTCCCCCCGGAAGTTGATGACCTGACGGGACGCCGCGAGTAGCTCGCCGACGAAGAACGCTCCCGCCACCGATGTGTTCTTGGTCAAAGCGATGAAGACGTTGATCAGGGGCGGGATGACCATGCGCACCGCCTGCGGCAGAACGATGAGCCCGAGTGTCTGACCGAAACCGAGCCCGATGCTTCGGGCCGCCTCCGCCTGACCGACGGCGACACCGTTCACCCCCGAGCGGATCGCTTCAGCGACGAACGGTGCGGTGTATGCGGTGAGTCCGATGAGCGCAAGCGTGCGGTAGGGCAACTCCACTTCGAGATACGGCAGCACGAAAGCACAGAAGAACAGCACGAGGGTAAGGGGTGTGTTGCGCAACAACTCGGTATAGATGGCGGCGAAGGCGCGTAGTGGCGGAACAGGGGAAATCCGCATGGCGGCGACCACCGTGCCGAGCACGAATGCGCCGGCTCCCGCGACGACCAGCAGCAAGAGGGTCTGTCCGAAGCCGTTCAGGAACGTCGGCAGGTATTCGATGATGGCGTCCATGCGTAGCTCCCCTCCTCGATAGCGATCGTCATTGTCGTCCATTGCGCGGAACCGGCGGAGCGACCATGAGCGCCCCGCCGATTCGAGCGCGAATCAGTAGCGGTCGACCGCCGGAGGCTCCGGAGTGTCGAGGACGCTGCCCGCGGTGGACTCCCACGCGTCGACCCAACGGCCGTCGTCGTAGGACTCTTCCAGCACGTCGTTGACCCACATGCGGAAGTCGGTGTCGTCGAGCGCGAGACCGATGCCATACGGCTCCTCGGTGAAGGGAGCGCCGACGACCTCGAATTCGCCGTCATTCTGGTCTGCGAGCCCGGCAAGGATCACGTTGTCGGTCGTGACAGCGGCAGCGGCGCCCGTGCGCAGAGGTTCGAGGCAGTCGGAGTAGCCGGCAGCCGCGATGATGTTGCCCGTGTACTCGGAGATATTCGCCTCGGACGTCGATCCGCTCACCGTGCAGACGACCGCGTCGGGGTTCTCCGTGAAGTACTCCGGACCCTCGATGCCGTCGGGGTTTCCCGAAGCCACGAGGAGGTCCTGGCCCGCGTTGTAGTAAGGGCCGGCAAAGGAGACGACCTCTTTACGCGTGTCGTTGATCGTGTAGGTCGCGATGACCAGGTCGACCTCGCCGTTCTGGATGAACGGTTCACGGTTCGCCGAGATCGCCTCCACCCACTCGATGTCTTCGGGCGCGATGCCGAGTTCACCCGCGATGATCTTGCCGATCTCGATGTCGAACCCCTCGGGCTCATCCGTGGTCGGATTCATCAGACCGAACAGGGGCTGATCGAACTTGGTGCCGATCGTGATCGTGCCCGCCTCGCTCAGCTCGGCCATCGTGGTGCCGGCCTCGAACTCGACTTCCTCCTCGACCGTCGGCTCTGCCGTCGGTGCCTCCGAGTCGGTGCAAGCGGTCAGCCCGATCGCGCTGATAGCCGCGATAGCCGCGATTCCCAGACCTTTTTTGAGTCTCATCGTTCGCCTCCTAGTGCTGTGGTTCTCCCCCGCGATATGCGGGAGGAGTCGGTGAACGCCGCCTGTGACGGCGATCGAAATCAGTGGGTGAGGATCTTCGACAAGAAGTCTCTGGCCCGCGTCGAACGCGGCTCGGTGAAGAAGCTCTCCGGTTCGGCTTCCTCGACGATCTCTCCATCGGCCATGAAGACGACGCGGTCGGCGACACGTCGGGCGAAGCCCATCTCGTGCGTTACCACCACCATCGTCATTCCGTCTGCAGCGAGACCCGTGATCACATCGAGCACCTCGCCCACCATCTCGGGGTCGAGAGCGGAGGTCGGCTCGTCGAAAAGCATGACCTTCGGCTGCATGGCGAGCGCGCGGGCGATGGCCACGCGCTGCTGCTGCCCACCGGAAAGCTGGGCGGGAGCTTTCGCCGCTTGATTCGCAACGCCTACGCGTTCGAGTAGGGCCATGGCTCGCTCGTTCGCGTCGCGCTTGTTCAGTCCGCGCACCTTGATCGGTCCGAGCGCGACGTTTTCGAGCACCGACTTGTGGGCGAACAGGTTGAAGGACTGGAACACCATCCCCACGTCAGCACGTAACCGCGCGAGCGCTCGACCCTCAGCGGGCAGCTCATCGCCGTCGATACGGATCGACCCGCCGTCGATGGTCTCGAGCCGGTTGATGGCGCGGCACAGCGTCGATTTGCCGGAACCACTCGGACCGATGACGACGACGACCTCGCCGCGCTTGATCTGGAGGTCGATGTCTTTCAGCACATGCAGGTCACCGAAGTGCTTGTTCACACCGTCGAGGACGACGAGCGGTTCGCCGGGAACCGCCTTCGAAGTAGTCGCGTCGTTACGCGGAGACCCAGCCATGCTTTGACCCTAGGTCGCGCCCCGCGCCGTCGCCAGTTGAGCCGAAAATCGTAATGCTGCTGAAATGCGCGGAGCGGGTTAGCGTCGTCAGATGGCGGATCTGGAAAGCAGCGGGATCGGCCCGGGTCGATACGAGCATTACAAGGGCGACCACTACGAAGTCCTGCATCTCGCCCGGCACAGCGAAACTGACGAAGCCCTCGTGGTCTACCGCGCCCTTTACGGCGACCGTCGAGTCTGGGTGCGTCCTGCCGCGATGTTCGCAGAGACCGTCACCATAGATGGCGTAACGACTCAGCGCTTCCGGCGGATTCCCGGATGACGCTCGGTCAGCGCTGCGCGAAGGCGCTTTCGTAGAGGCAGACCGACGCCGCGGTGGCGAGATTGAGCGACTCGGCACGGCCGTAGATCGGAACGGAGACCGTCCGGTCCATGCGGGCGAGATCTTCGTCTTCGAGCCCACGCGCTTCGTTGCCGAAGATCCACGCAGTGGGTCCGGCGAGTTCCCCCGTGTTTCGGATCTCGAGTAGGTCGGCCCCCTTCACATCGGCGGCGATCGTCTGAATTCCTGCGCCCCGCGCGCGCTCGAGCACGTCGGAGAGCGTCGCCCCCACTGCGACGGGAAGATGGAAGATCGATCCGGTCGTCGAGCGGACGACCTTCGGGTTGTACAGGTCGACCGCGCGTCCGCTCAACACGACCGCGTCGGCACCTGCGGAGTCGGCGGCGCGGATGATGGTGCCGAGGTTGCCTGGGTCGCGGACTTCTTCGAGCACGGCGACGAGTTTCGGAGCGTTCGCGAAGATATCGCGGATCGAGGTGGGGAACTGTCGACACACGGCGATGAACCCTTGCGGGGTCACAGTGTCGGACATCGCTTCGAGGACCGGCTCGGTGACGTACTCGATCTCGAGATCCGCCGCGGCGGCCCGCTCGGCGATCTCCGGGTACCGTTCGAGCGCCGTAGGGGTGGCGAAGAGCTCGAGCAACAGCTCAGGCCGCCACGTGAGCGCTTCGCCGACCGGCTGCGGACCTTCGAGCAGGAAGACACCGGTGTCGTTCCTCGCGTTCTTCGTCGCCAGTTTCGCGATGGTCTTCACGCGTGCGGCACGGGGGTTCTCGAGCATGAGCTATCTACCGGTATCCGTTAACGACGAACTGCCCACTCGTACTAGTCGACCCCTCGCGGGACTAGCAGAGATGGGCAGTTCGGCTGAGTGGGTTAGGCCTGAGCCTTGGGCGCCGACGTGTCGGCGGGCAGAGCAGCCTTCGCAGTGGCGACAAGGGCCGCGAACGTGGCGGGCTCGTTGACGGCCAGCTCGGCGAGGATACGACGGTCGACCTCGACACCCGCGAGGCCGAGGCCCTGGATGAAGCGGTTGTAGGTCATTCCTTCGGCGCGTGCGGCAGCGTTGATGCGCTGGATCCAGAGACGACGGAAGTCGCCCTTACGTGCGCGACGGTCGCGATACGAGTAGACGAGGGAGTGGGTGACCTGCTCCTTCGCCTTGCGGTAGAGGCGCGAACGCTGACCGCGGTAGCCCTCGGCGCGCTCGAGGATGACCCGACGCTTCTTGTGGGCGTTGACAGCCCTCTTCACTCTTGCCATGTCAGTTGTCCTTTACGTTGCGTCGAGGTCTTAGTGACCGAGGAGCTTCTTGGCGACCTTGGCGTCGGCCGGCGCCAGGACCTGGTCCTGGTTGAGGCGACGGGTGCGGACGCTCGACTTGCCCTCGAGGTTGTGCCGCATACCGGCCTGCTGCTTCATGATCTTGCCGGAGCCGGTGACCTTGAATCGCTTCTTCGCACCGGAATGCGTCTTCTGCTTGGGCATTAGTTCTCCTTGGGTGTCTCGGCTGCCGCGTCCGCGGTGCCGGTGGTCGTGGGGGCAGCAGCCTCTGAAGCCGGTGCCTCATCGGACTTGCTGCTGTTGGCCTTCGCTCGCGCCTGAGCCTCGGCCTTGGCGTCTGCCTTGTTCTTGAGCGGCCCGATGATCATCACCATGTTGCGGCCGTCGATGGTCGGGGTCGACTCGACAGAACCGAACTCGCTGACGTCCTCGGCGAAGCGCTGCAACAGTCGGACGCCCTGCTCGGGGCGCGACTGCTCGCGGCCGCGGAAGAGGATCATCGCCTTGACCTTGTCGCCCGTCTTCAAGAAGCCTTCCGCGCGCTTGCGCTTGGTCTCGTAGTCGTGCTTGTCGATCTTCAGACGGAACCGGACCTCCTTGAGGATGGTGTTCGTCTGATTGCGGCGGGCCTCTTTCGCCTTCTGAGCCGTCTCGTACTTGAACTTCCCGTAGTCCATGATCTTCGCGACCGGAGGACGCGAGTTCGGCGCTACCTCGACGAGGTCGAGATCTGCCTCACGCGCAAGACGGAGGGCGACGTCGATAGCGACGACACCGACCTGCTCGCCACCCGGGCCGACAAGTCGGACCTCGGGTACGCGGATACGGTCGTTTGTACGGGGATCGCTGATGCGTTGCTCCTTCACTCGTTTATTGACTGCGAGGAAGTGGGGCACGTCTCGGTGCAACAAACACACCTTGCCCCCCGGCAACCGTTTCGCTGAGCGATACGGGCGGGGTGCCATCGACCCGGTAACCTGATGAAGCGGTCATCGCGGGTGGGAGTCGAACTCCACTTTCCTGTGTCACCGGCGTCGCACCCTAGGGCACGCGCTATGACAACCCGACGATCTTAGCAGAGGCCGTGCCCGATTCGTAGGGCTCGTCTTTTCGAAAGGACCGCCATGACCGACGACGCACGCGTCTCCGGGGCCGAGGACCGGTACGCCGGAGAGTACGGGGGCGATTACGTCCGCGACATCGGCGAGGTTCCCGCGGTCGAGGTGATCAACACGGTGGCCGTCCATCTGCTGAGCGCGGCGGCGGTTCAATGCGGCCTCGGCACCGACGACGCAGGCAATCCGAGCGCTGTCGCTCCAGACCTCGACGAGGCACGCAAGCTCATCGATGCCCTTGCCGGTCTCGTCACCGCGAGCGCGCCGTATCTCGGAGACCATCACGCACGCGCACTTCGGGACGGCCTCCGGTCGGTTCAACTCGCGTTCCGCGAGGCCTCGCGCTTTCCCGACCCGATTGGTAAGGGTCCCGGCGAGAAGTGGACCGGGCCGGTCAACTGAGCGTCAGCTCGCACTGACGAGTTTGACCGTGAGACCGTCGACTCTGTCCGCGATGATCTCGCTCGCACTCCAGCGTTCACCGATTCGTGCGATCACCTCACGTAACCGCTTCGCGTCCATACCGGGTACGAGCTCGAGTGCGACGACGAGTTCCGGGCCGTCGAGCGCCGCGCGGGGATCCGCGGGCGAGAGCCGCACGGCGCGGACGGCCTCCTCGTCCGCGGTCGCCGCAGTCACGGCGTCGATCACCGCCGGATCGCCCCAGCACGGCAGGAAGGACGTTCCGGTCGCGAGCGCCCTGAGGCTCGACCGACGCAGGCCGTGCTCGGTCTCGGACGTCGGATCGAGAATGACGAGGTCCGTGTCCTCCGACGCCGCCGCGAGCGCTACCCGCTCAGCTTCGACGGGCACCGGTCGCGCCTTCGGATTCCACGCCGACATGGCGCTGACGGAGGTGAAGGCGGGAAGGACTCGACGCCCATCGCGAGCCGCGACCGTGACGATAGCCAGGTCGGCGCTTTTCTCGACGAGCCGGCCGTGCGGGCCTTCCGCCGCCTCGCCGAGGACGGCGAGCATCGGCACGAGCAAGCGTGTGCCGCGCAGCGCGGTCACGACGTCCACGACGCTCGACTCGCCCGCACGGAATCGGATCAGCGCATCCCGAAGGCCGGCGGGCGCAGAACCGTCGTCGTCCGCGAACGAGGTCTTCTCGAAGTGGCGACCCGCCCACGGTTGGCCCGCCGAATCGACCAGACGGTTGTCGTCGGTCACAACGTGTCAGCGCCCGGCGATATCGAGCGCTTCGGCGAGGGTGAAGTTACCGGCGTACAGCGCCTTGCCGACGATCGCGCCTTCGAGACCCTGAGGCACGAGCTCGCGTAGAGCCGCGATGTCGTCGAGGCTCGAGATCCCGCCCGAGGCGATCACGGGACGCGAGGTGCGATCCATGACCTGCTGCAGCAATTCGATATTCGGCCCGCGCAGCGTGCCGTCTTTGGTGACGTCGGTGACCACGTATCGGGCGCAGCCCGCGTCCTCGAGTCTGTCGAAGACGGACCAGAGGTCGCCGCCGTCCTTCGTCCATCCGCGGGCGGCGAGAGTTGTCCCCCGCACATCGAGGCCGACCGCGACGGCCTCGCCGTACTGGGCGATGACACTGGCTGCCCACTCGGGATTCTCGAGCGCTGCCGTGCCGAGGTTGATCCGCTTCGCCCCTGAGGCGAGCGCGTGCTCGAGAGATGCGTCATCGCGGATTCCACCGGAAAGCTCTACGTTGACGCCGCGGGAGGCGCGGATCACCCGCTTGAGTACCCCACCGTTGCCGCCGCGTCCGAAAGCCGCATCGAGGTCGACGAGGTGGATCCACTCGGCGCCTTGGCGAACCCAGTCGGCTGCAGCATCGACGGGATCGCCGTAGCTCGTCTCGGATCCAGCCTCGCCCTGGACGAGACGGACCGCCTTGCCGTCGGCCACGTCGACTGCAGGAAGCAGGGTGAGCTTCGGGGTCCGGGTGAACTCACTCATGGGCGTGCTGCGTCCTTCTGTGCGGTTGATCGGAGCAAAACGCCAACGAGCATATCGTCGCGCGAGCGGTGGCGTCGCATCGGGTGGTCAGAGCGAGCGGATCCAGTTGGATAGCAGCTTGATTCCGGCTTCACCGGACTTCTCAGGGTGGAACTGGGTCGCCGAGAGCGGCCCGTTCTCCACAGCGGCGACGAAGCGCTCCTCATGCGTGGCCCAGGTCACCATCGGCTCGCGGTGCGGCTTCTGCACCTCGAGGGTCCAGTCTCGCGCACCGAACGAGTGCAGAAAGTAGAAGCGTTCCTCTTCGAGACCGTCGAAGAGGACGGACCCCTTCGGAGTTTCGACAGTGTTCCATCCCATGTGCGGAAGGACGCTCGCCTGCAGCCGCTCTACCGTGCCAGGCCACTCGCCGAGGCCATCGGCGCCGTCGCCGCGTTCGATGCCGTACTCGAACATCACCTGCATTCCGACGCAGATTCCGAGCACCGGCCGACCTCCAGCAAGTCGACGGTCGATCAGTTCGCCGCCGCGAGCATCGCGAAGCGCATCCATCACAGCGCTGAAGGCGCCGACACCCGGCACGACGAGGCCGTCGGCCTCGAGCGCTTCGCCGCGGTCGGGGGTCAGCTCGACATCGGCTCCGGCCGCCTCGAGCGCTTTGACGGCGGAGTGGACGTTGCCGCTTCCGTAGTCGAATACGACGACGGATGGACGGCTCACAGCGCACCCTTCGTGGAGGGGATTCCGGTGACTCGTGGATCATAGGACTTCGCAGCCCGGAAAGCGCGGGCGAAGGCTTTGAACTCGGCCTCCGCGATGTGGTGCGGATCTCTGCCTCTGAGCAGGTCGACGTGCACGGTGAGGCCTGCAGCGAAGGTCACCGCTTCGAAGAAGTGACGGATCATCGAGCCGGTGAAGTGCCCGCCGATCAGGTGGAACTCCAGGCCCGCCGGTTCACCCTGATGCACCAGGAATGGTCTCCCCGAGATGTCGACGACCGCGCGCGCCAGCGCCTCGTCGAGCGGCACCGTGGCGTCGCCGTAGCGCGCGATCCCACTCTTGTCGCCGAGCGCTTCGCGAATCGCCGCGCCGAGCACGATGCCGGTGTCTTCAACCGTGTGGTGCACATCGATCTCGGTGTCGCCGGTTGCCCGAATGGTGAGGTCGGTCAGCGAGTGCTTGCTGAATGCGGTGAGCATGTGGTCGAAGAAGGGCACAGTGGTCGAGATATCAGCTGCCCCCGTGCCGTCGAGGTCGAGACGAAGATCGATCGACGACTCACTCGTCGTGCGCTGTAGTCGCGCGATGCGCGACGCGACCGGAAAGCCCTCTGAACTCATGTCTCCAGTCTAGGAGCGCCTCGCCGCCGCTCCGTCAGCCCCAGAAAGGGCGCCGAGGAACTCGGTGGTCTCGGCTTCGGTTCCCGCGCTGACCCGCAGCGTGCTCGGGATTCCGAGGTCGCGAACCAGCACATCACGATCGAGCAGGTACTGCCAGGTGGCATGCGGATCATTCACTCCGCCGAACAGGACGAAGTTCGCTTGGCTCGGCCACGGTGCGTAGCCGAGGGCGGGGAGCTCAGCGATGAGTCGGTCGCGCTGGGCCTTGATCTCGTCGACCATCCCGAGCATTTCGGCCGAGTGGCCCAACGCCGCGATCGCGGCCGCCTGTGTGATCGCCGACAGATGGTACGGGAGGCGGACGAGACGGAGCGCATCGGTCACTACTGGATCTGCCGCGAGGTACCCGACTCGGGCGCCCGCGAACGCGAATGCCTTGCTCATCGTGCGCGACACCATCAGTCGAGGCCGATCGGCGAGGAGACTCAGCGCGCTCGGTGTCCCCGTCGGCATGAATTCCGCGTACGCCTCATCAACGAACACCATGCCGGGGGTTGCGTCATAGGCCGCCGCGATGGCTTCAAGCGACACCGGAGTACCTGTGGGATTGTTCGGTGCACAGAGGAAAACGACATCGGGACGGGTCCGCTCGATTTCTCTCACGACCGTTTCCGGCGAGATCTCGAACTCCGCATCCCGGTCGCCCTCGACCCAGTCGGTTCCGGTCGCCGCGGCGAGGATCGAGTGCATCGAGTAGGTGGGCGGGAATCCGAGCACGCTTCGTCCGGGCCCACCGAACGCCTGCAAGACGTGTTGCGTGACCTCGTTCGAGCCATTGGCGGCCCACATGTTCGACGCCGTCAGACCGTGGCCGAGATACTCCGCGAGCTTCTCGCGAAGCACGGTGAATTCGCGATCGGGGTACCGGTGGATTGTGAGAATCGCCTCAGCGACGTTACGGACGATGTCGTGCGCGACGTCTTCGGGAACGCCATGACTGTTCTCGTTGACGTTCAGCGCCACCTTGACTTTGCGCTGAGGCGCTCCGTATGGCTCGAGGCCACGGAGGTTGTCGCGGAGAGGCAGATCATCGAGCGAGGTCACCGCTCAATCCTAGAAGTGCCGCATCACGCTCGAGCGCTACGCCAGAAACACTCCGCGCGTTTTCTCCTTGACTACCGCGTGTACGCAGCAGGAATGGCCAGCGATGCGCCAGCTGCGATATCGGACGACTCGAGCCCATTCAGACGCTCGATGTCGGAGATGACCTCCCGCGGGTCGGACATGGGGGCGACCCGCTCCGCAACCGACCAAAGGGACTCGCCGGACGCGACGGTGACGTACTCGAATGTCCCCCCGGCCGACTCATCAGTCGCGGTCGCAGGCAGTGCAGAGAGCGCGATCGAAGCAATCACTGCGACAGCAGGCAGCGACACCAGAGTGCCGAGCACGATGCGCCCGCGACGAGTGATCCTGAGAACGGGACGGACGATCGTGTCGTTCTGGACGTGCGCGCCGATGCTGCTCATGATGACCTCTTTCTCGCGGGAGCGAAGATGTGTTTCGAATCTATCTTCGAATGTCGAACACGTCAACCATGGCCGCCATCACCGACAGAGCGCCGTTCATTCGAAGACACGCTCGAACGAACGTTGCCAAGTGGCTGCGGCGGCGGATACAGTTTCGATGTTCGAGTAGATCGAAACAGCACCCTCCGACATCGCTTACGAATCGGCGGAACGCAGCGAAACGAGGAACCGCAAATGGCCGTCGAACGAGCAGGCACACGCCGCAGGAAGAGCCTCAGCGAGAAGCAGTTGGCAATCCTCGACACGATCCAACGGTCGGTCTCGTCACGCGGATATCCGCCGAGCATGCGCGAGATCGGCGATGCGGTCGGCCTCTCCTCGCTTTCGAGCGTCACGCATCAGCTGAACCAGCTCGAGCTTTCCGGTTACCTGCGTCGCGACCCCAACCGGCCACGCGCGCTCGAGGTACTCATCGATCTACCGACCTCAGACGGAGTGGGCGACGAGCCGCACACCTCGCCGGTGGGCGACGCCGCTATGGTGCCGCTCGTCGGTCGAATCGCCGCGGGTATTCCGATCACCGCAGAGCAGCAGGTGGAAGAGGTCTTCCCCCTGCCCCGCCAGCTCGTCGGCAAGGGCGAACTGTTCATGCTGAAAGTGGTCGGCGAATCGATGATCGATGCGGCGATCTGCGACGGGGACTGGGTCGTCGTGCGAGCCCAGAGCATCGCCGAGAACGGGGACATCGTCGCAGCGATGCTCGACGAGGAAGCGACGGTCAAGGTGTTCCGTCAGCGAGACGGCCACACTTGGCTGCTCCCCCGCAACTCGGCCTTCGAGCCGATCGTGGGTGACCATGCCCAGGTACTCGGCGTCGTCACCGCTGTCCTGCGCTCGGTCTGACCGAGACCCGCTCCCCGACCGAGCCGTTCAGGTTCAAACCAGGTACGGAGCGAGGCTTGCCCGCTCCTCGTCCCCTACGTTGGCGTGCACTCGCGTGCCGCCCTCCTCGTAGTCGAGGTCGAGCACCTGACCTCGCTCGTGGATCTGAGCGATGATGTCGCCCCGGTCAAACGGTACGAGAGCGTGGATCTCGTGTCTCGGCGTCGGCAACATCGCGGCGACGCGGTCGAGGAGCTCGTCGATCCCCTCGCCGGTGCGCGCCGACACGAAGATCGAGTCGGGCTCGAGACCGCGGAGCACGAGACGGTCGTCAGCCGAGGCCAGATCCGCCTTGTTGAACACCACGAGCTCGGGGATGTCTCGGGCGCCCAATTCGCCGACCACGCCGCGAACCGTGCTCAGCTGAGCACCCGGGTCGGGATGCGATGCGTCGACTACGTGTACGAGCACGTCAGCGTCGGCCGTCTCTTCGAGAGTTGAACGGAATGCCTCGACGAGCTGATGCGGAAGATTGCGGACGAAGCCGACCGTATCGGCGAGCGTGAACGAACGACCGTCTGGAGTCTCATACCGGCGCACGGTCGCGTCGAGAGTCGCGAACAGAGCGTTCTCGACGAGTACGCCAGCCCGCGTGACGCGATTCAGAAGGCTCGACTTACCCGCGTTCGTGTAACCGACGATGGCAACGGAAGGGACCTCGTTGCGCTTGCGATTGGCGCGTTTGGCTTCCCGAGCCGGCTTCATCGCGACGATCTGACGTCGGAGTTTCGCCATCCTCGAGTGGATGCGACGTCGATCGAGCTCGATCTTCGTTTCACCGGGACCGCGCGAACCCATTCCCGAGCCGACGCCGCCGACCTGTCCACCGGCCTGACGCGACATCGAGTCGCCCCACCCGCGCAGGCGGGGAAGCAGGTACTCGAGCTGCGCGAGTTCCACCTGCGCCTTACCTTCTCGGCTCTTGGCATGCTGGCTGAAGATGTCGAGGATCACCGCGGTGCGATCGATGACTTTGACCTTCACGACGTCTTCCAAAGCGCGACGCTGGCTCGGTGCCAGCTCGGTGTCGGCGATGACGGTGTCCGCGCCGAGGGCCGCGACGGCTCCCCTCAGTTCCTCTGCCTTCCCCCGCCCGAAGTAGGTGCTCGGGTCGGGGTGCGGACGACGTTGGAGGAGGCCATCGAGCACCGACGCACCCGCCGTCTCCGCGAGGGCGGAGAGTTCGCGCAGCGAGTTCTCCGCGTCGGACAGATTGCCCTGCGAGTAGACGCCGATGAGGATGACCCGCTCGAGGCGAAGCTGCCGGTATTCGACCTCGGTGACGTCCTCGAGTTCCGTCGAGAGACCGACGACGCGACGAAGCGCCTGCCGCTCTTCGAGGTCGAACTGTTCGCCGTCGTGGTTGCCGGCGGAGCCAGAGGCTGCGCGGGCGGGGAATATCGAGTAGTCGGCGGAGCGCCGCTCAGCCGCCCCGAGCACGCGCGCGACGACATCTGCTTCGTCGTCGGGACGCTCGGGCTGATCATTCATGGGCGATAACACTATCTCCTCGTTTCCGCTAAGTTGCCTCTATGTCCCGGTCGGCAGAGTGCTCTCGATGACCGGGGAGCACTACTTCTCGGCCGACCCGGTGAGCGAGATGCGTCCCCGGCTCATCGCTCTCTCCCTCGCCGGTCGTGACGTCGAAGTGATGACCGCGGCCGGGGTCTTCAGCCCACAGCACCTCGACTGGGGAACGCGGGTTCTCCTGTCGAACGTTCCACCCCCGCCTCCCGGTGGCGATCTGCTCGATCTCGGCTGTGGTTGGGGACCGATCGCGCTCAGCCTTGGAATCGAATCGCCGCGCGCGACCGTATGGGCTGTGGACGTGAACGAACGGGCTTTGGAACTGACCCGCCGCAACGCTGACGGACTCGGTCTCGACAACGTCAACGCTGCACTGCCCGACGATGTTCCGAGCGACATCCAGTTCCGCACCATCTGGTCGAATCCACCGATCAGGGTCGGCAAGAGCGAGCTGCACAACATCCTGTCAACGTGGTTGCCTCGCCTGGCGCCAGGCGGGGACGCCTGGCTCGTCGTGCAGAAGAACCTTGGCTCGGACTCGCTGCAGCGGTGGCTCGAAGCGTCGCTCCCCGACGACTTCTCGGTCTCGCGGTCGGCCACGAATCGTGGTTTCCGGGTTCTGAGGGTGCGGCGCCGGGCCTAGATCTCGGCCGTGCCCTCGAAGACCAGCTCGGCCGGTCCGCTGAGGCTCACGTGTTCCCCGTCTTCGGCGGGGAACATCCGGACTCCGAGGACCCCGCCAGGCACTTCGACGCGCCAGGAGTCGGGAGCGGCCTCACCTGCCCAATGTCGTGTGGCAAGCGCGGCAGCAGCAGCACCCGTTCCGCAGGAAAGCGTCTCGCCGGAACCGCGCTCGTGGACGCGCATCCGGATCCGTCCTACCCCGTCCTTCACCAGCGGATCGCTCGGCAACACGAGCTCAACGTTGGTGCCGCCGGTCGGTTCGGGCTCGACCACCGGAATGAAGGAGAGGTCGGCGCCGTCGAGCTCGGCCTCGTCGGCGACTGCGATCACGACGTGGGGATTCGGCACCGTGATGCCGAGTCCTGGTCGCGCGACCGGAAGGCTTTTCACATGCACAAGCGATTCGCCGCCGGAAAGCCGCCAACGCCCGAGGTCGACCGCGAATCCGCCGTCGATGCTGGCGCGCTGCACGTCCCGTACGCCGCCGCGGGTGCCGATGGGTATGGTCGCTCCGGGCTCCAGGCGAGCGAGACCTTCATCGAGCAGGAACCTGGTGAAAACGCGGATTCCGTTGCCGCACATCTCGGCGACGCTGCCATCGGCATTCCGGTAGTCCATGAACCATTCGGCGTGCGGCTCCTCCGCCAAGGCCTCGGCGCCGACATCGATGTTGCGGGACCGGACAGCGCGGAGGACTCCGTCGGCGCCGATACCGAAGTGTCGGTCGCAGAGACCGGCGACCTGTGTCGGCGTCAGGTCGAGTTCCCCGTCGGGGTCGGCGATCAACACGAAGTCGTTGCCGGTGCCGTGCCCTTTGGTGAACGCGATCCTCGTCATGACTCGAGTCTAGGTTCGAGGATCCGCGTGGCGGCGCCGGGAAGACCGTCCGCGAAGGCGTCGAGGCGGTGGGCCTTGTATCGGGCGAACCAGGACCGCTGCCGACGGACGTAGCGCCAGGTGAGAGCGATCGTGTCGTCGACCGCCGCCGAGAGCGGGAGCCGGTCTTCGATCACGGCGATGGCTTGGGCGTACCCGATCGCGCGGGAAGCGGTCGTCCCCTCCGCGAGCCCCTCAGCGAGGAGCCCTCGTGCTTCTTCGATGAGGCCGTCGGCGAACATCGCCCGACTCCGGCCGGCGAGACGCTCCTTCAGCGCAGGACGACACTCCTCGGTCGCATCGAGGACGAAGACTTCGGTCGGCATCACGTATCTGCTCTCGTCCGGCAGGCTCGCGCTGTACCGAGCGCCCGTGAGCTCGATCACTTCGAGGGCACGGATGACCCGTCGGGAATTACCGACGTCGATCGTCGCAGCCGCGTCGGGATCGACCGCTCGCAGTCGCTCCCATAGGACATCCCCGCCCCGCTGGTCGAGTTCTTTCTCGAGTCGTGTACGTATCTCCGCGTCGGTGCCGGGAAAGCGGAAATCGTGGATCAGCGCTGAGATATAAAGGCCCGAGCCGCCGACCAGGATGGGCACGGCTCCCCTGTCGCGAATATCGTCGACCGCAGACCTCGCCCGACGTTGATAGTCGGCGACGGTCGATGGTTCGTGGACGGCGAGCACGTCGAAGAGGTGGTGAGGGATACCCCGTCGCTCGTCGAGGCGCAGCTTCGCGGTTCCTATATCCATGCCTCTGTAAAGCTGCATAGCGTCGGCGTTGACGATTTCGGCGGGTCGCCCGAGCCGGGCGAGGGATTCAGCGAGATCGAGGGATAGGCCGCTTTTCCCCGTGCCGGTCGGACCGGCGACCACCACCAATGGCGGCGCGGTCACCGCCCGACGCGGAGGGCGGGCAGGCCGAGCGAGACGGCCCGGGTCCCAGCTGTGGCTCCGTCCGGTGTCGGCACACCGCAGGAGTCGGCTTGCGCGCGCTCCCACGCGTCACCCGCGCGAGTGGGGGTGATTCGCAAGGGTGCGCCGTCGATGCTGTCGGCGAGGAGGTGGAACGGTGCCGCGCGCGTGACGACCGCCGTCACGAGGTCACCGGGACGTGGTGCCGGAGATTCTGACGGGATCTCGAAGTGAACGAGCCGACTGTCACGGGCGCGTCCGGTGAGGCGGTGCGTCGCGCCATCTTTGCGCCCCTCACCGGTCGCGACAAGAATCTCGACCTCGCGGCCGACCTGCTTCAGGTTCTCTTCCCAGGAGATGCGTTCCTGCAGAGCGGTGAGACGCTCGTAGCGCGCCTGCACTACCTCCTTCGGGACCTGGTCAGGCATGGTTGCTGCGGGGGTTCCTGGACGAATGGAGTATTGGAATGTGAAGGCGGTGGCGAACCTCGCTTCTTCGACGACGCGCAGCGTTTCGAGGAAGTCGGCCTCGGTCTCGCCGGGGAAGCCGACGATGATGTCGGTGCTGATCGCCGCGTCCGGAATCTGGGCACGAACCTTGCGCAGGATGCCGAGGAACTTCTCGGAACGGTAGGACCGCCGCATAGCGCGCAACACCCGGTCGGACCCGGATTGCAGAGGCATATGCAGTTGCGGCATCACGTTCGGCGTCTCGGCCATCGCCTCGATCACGTCGTCGGTGAAGGCTGCCGGGTGGGGGCTGGTGAAACGAATCCGCTGCAGACCTTCGATCGCGCCCGCCGCACGCAGTAGCTTGCCGAAGGCGAGACGGTCGCCGAATTCGACGCCGTACGAGTTCACGTTCTGGCCGAGAAGCGTGACTTCGATGGCGCCGTCATCCACGAGGGACTGCACCTCGGCGAGCACATCGCCCGGCCGTCGATCTTTCTCTTTGCCTCGCAGGCTGGGCACGATGCAGAAGGTGCAGGTGTTGTTGCAACCGACGGAGATCGAAACCCAGCCACTGTAGGTCGAGTCGCGTTTGGTCGGCAGAGTTGACGGGAAGACCTCGAGCGATTCGAGAATCTCGAGCTGAGCCTCGCCGTTGTGCCGAGCTCGTTCGAGCATTCGTGCAAGCGATCCCATGTTGTGGGTACCGAAGACGACGTCGACCCACGGCGCCTTCTCGAGAATGACGTTTTTGTCCTTCTGCGCGAGACACCCGCCGACTGCGATCTGCATGCCGCTGCGCCGACGCTTCACGGAGGCGAGATAGCCGAGGTTGCCGTAAAGCTTGTTGTCGGCGTTCTCGCGAACAGCACAGGTGTTGATGACGACGACGTCCGCCTCCTCGCCGTCGGCGGGCACGTAACCAGCCGCTTCGAGCGAGCCGCTCAAACGTTCGGAATCGTGCACGTTCATCTGGCAGCCGTAAGTGCGTACGAGATAGGTACGCGGTGCAACTTGGCCGACACGTTCGAGAAGGTCGCTCATGATCCGGCCAGTGTAATCGGGCGGGCGCCCGCGTCGGTCCTGCTCAGCTGCCCTGCCCTGCGGACTGTGCTATCGCCTCGTCGACGGCCGCTCGCGCGACCTCACCCGAGTACCCGCGACGCGCGAGCATGCCGTAGAGCCGCCGCTTCGCCGTCTGCTGGTCGGCGTCGCGGAGAGTGCGTACTTTGCGAACCGCTAAGTCGTGCGCCCGTTCGTATTCTGCTTCGGTGTCGAAGCCGGCGATGGCCTCGCTGTAGTCGGCCGGGTCGATCCCGCGACGCTTCAACTCGGCGACGATCGCGGTACGCCCCTTGCCCTTGCGTTCGGATTCGACCCGAACGATCTCTTCCGCGAGACGCGCGTCGTTGAGGTATCCGGCGCTCAACAGTCGATCGATTTCGGGTAAGACCTGCTGCTCGGTGAAGCCTTTTTCGACGAGCCGAGACGCCACTTCGGCCTCGGACAGCCCACGGCGGGCCAATGCCGCCGTGCTGATGTTCTCGATCCGGCGACGCGGTGCGAGCTTCTCATCGGTGTGGTCGTTTCCTGCTTCGCTATCGCTTCCGTGCGCGCTCTCGCTCGTCGGAAACAGATAGGTCACCGGGGCGACCCACTCGACTTCGCCCGCACCGCTGTCACCGGACATGGATCAAGCTCCCTTACGCGCTGCCAGTTTGGTGTCGATGGAGACAGGGGCCTCGTCGGCTCCCTCTGCCACCGCCACAACCGGGCCTACACCGAGCTTCACCTTGATCTTCGTCTCGATATCGCGGGCGATGTCCGGGTGCTGCTTGAGGAAGTTGCGAGCGTTCTCCTTACCCTGGCCCAGCTGGTCACCTTCATAGGTGTACCAGGCGCCCGACTTCTTGACGATGAGGTGCTCGACCCCGAAGTCGATCAGGCTGCCTTCCCAGCTGATGCCGGTTCCGTAGAGAATGTCGAACTCGGCCTGCTTGAACGGCGACGCCATCTTGTTCTTGACAACTTTCACTCGAGTGCGGTTACCGACAGCGTCGGTGCCGTCTTTGAGTGTCTCGATGCGGCGGATGTCGAGCCGGACCGAAGCGTAGAACTTGAGTGCCTTACCACCCGCGGTCGTCTCGGGGCTACCGAAGAACACGCCGATCTTCTCACGCAGCTGGTTGATGAAGATCGCGGTTGTCTTGGTCTGGTTGAGACCACCGGTGAGCTTGCGCAGCGCCTGTGACATGAGTCGCGCCTGGAGACCGACGTGCGAGTCACCCATGTCGCCCTCGAGTTCAGCTCGAGGAACCAGCGCGGCGACCGAGTCGATCACAACCAGGTCGATGGCGCCGGAGCGCACCAGCATGTCGGCGATCTCAAGCGCCTGCTCACCCGTGTCGGGCTGCGAGACGAGCAGCGCGTCGATGTCGACACCGAGCTTCTTCGCGTACTCGGGGTCGAGTGCGTGTTCGGCATCGACGAAGGCGGCGATGCCGCCTGCGCGCTGCGCGTTGGCGATGGCATGCAGCGTAAGAGTCGTCTTACCCGACGATTCGGGGCCGTAGATCTCGATGATTCGCCCGCGCGGCAATCCACCGATGCCGAGCGCGACATCGAGGGCGATGGATCCGGTGGGGATGACTTCGACAGGGGCGCGCTCGTCACTGCCGAGGCGCATCACCGAACCTTTTCCGAACTGGCGGTCGATTTGTGCGAGGGCTGTTTCGAGGGCCTTCTCGCGGTCTGCGGGTGATGGCATTGCATATCTCCTTGGTCGGTGGCCCCCGTGCACTGAGCGCGACGGCGAAACGGCGCCTATAGGCTGTCGCGTCGCCCTCGTGACAAAGGTCTGAAGGTGCGGCTCGACAAGGCATGTGATGACTTGTTCCGTGTGTCTTCAACCGTAGATTCGACCACCGACATTGCCTGCCGGTGCCGGGTCTGCGGTGCAAAGATCACGGACTTCGCCACCTGTTGAGGAGATTACGCCGAATCGAAGATATCTTCGATAGTGGAGGCGGCGTGTCGAGTGTCCAGCGTCACTCGGGATCCGGCAGGCCACGTCCATGCCAACGCTCGATGGGCACATCCGTCTCTCGACACAGCGCCGCCCACACCGCTGCGGGCGGACGGCCGGCAGCGAGGCCCTCCTCCGCCGTCAGCCCCTTCAGGTCGCCGAGAGTCATCTCGCGGACGAGAGCACGGCCATGTACTTCTCCGAACTCTTCAGCTACCGCGAAACGGAACTCGCTGATGCGCATCGCAAGCGCTCCCTTCCAGGCACTCTGACGGGCACATGCAGAAAAGGCCCCGCTCCCGGCGAGGCCTTCTCTGTCGTGAAGTCAGCTCTCAGCGCGCGACGAGGTCGGCGTTGAAGTCTTTCGCGAATGATCCGGAGCCAGTGAAACGGTCACCGAAGTCAGCGGGCAAGGCGTCGGGAACGTCGATTCCTTCGAGCACCGCAAGCCGATCTCCGACCTCACGCATGATCACCGAGATGGGGGTGTCGAGCGCATCCGCTACCGACGCGAGGATCTCGGAAGACGCTTCCTTCTGTCCTCGCTCCACCTCGCTGAGGTAACCGAGCGCGACGCTCGCCTTACTGGCGACCTGGCGGAGGGTGCGGCCTTTTTGCAGACGGAAGTCCCGTAGAACGTCTCCGAGCTCCTGACGAACTAGAACCATGTGACCCTCCTCACGTTGGTTGTGTGATCGGCGCCCCGCAAGACGCCATCATGCGGCCGATTCCCAAACCCTAAGTTGGTGGTTTGAGTATTACTTGTGAACACGTTATCGATAACCGAGTCCGAACCTGAGTTATTCCGACTCAACCCGGAACGCCCGGCGATGTCGATGCTCGCGAGAGACCGGCCACTTCGATGACGAGGTTGAGCGCCGCGATCGTCGCAGCTTCTCTCACGGCGTCACGCTCGCCACTGAGGAGAAGCCCCCGCTCCTCGCTCCGGCCCGCTATGACGACTGCGATGTAGACCTCGCCGGCGGAGTGACCGTCCTGCCCTTCGGGGCCCGCCACACCCGTGGTAGCGACTCCGATGTCAGCACCGCAGCGCTCGCGAACCCCAGCCGCCATCATCGCCGCGACCTGAGGGTGGATCGGTCCGTGCTCGGCCAGTAGCGCGGAGTCGACTCCCAGGAGCTCATGTTTGAGCTCGGTGGCATAAGCGACGACTCCACCTCTGAGCACGGTCGATGCGCCGGGAACTTCGACCACGGCAGCCGTGACGAGCCCACCGGTAAGCGACTCCGCGACGGCGAGGGTCAACCCTCGTCCGGCGAGCCCCTGAACCAGCTCGGCGGCGACTCTCCCTGCCACCGTCACGGACGCGCCCTGCCCAGCCGATACGCCTGTACGAGGTAGTCGATCCCAGTGACCACCGTGAGCACGACCGCGGTGGACATGAGAGCGATATCGATCCCGGTGAACCAGGGTTCTGTTCCCGCGACACCGATCGCATCGGCGGAAGCTGCGAGGGGCGCGAGAGCGAAGGAGATGGCGACGGCCTGGAACACCGTCTTGAGCTTCCCGCCGCGGGAGGCCGGGATGACCCGATCCCGTAGCACCGCGAACCGGAACACGGTGATGCCGATCTCGCGAACGAGTACGAGCGCTGTCACCCACCACGGCAACTCGCCCAGGATGGAGAGCGAGACGAGCGCTCCGCCGATGAGTACCTTGTCCGCGATCGGGTCAAGGAGGATACCGACGTTGGTGACGAGATTGCGCCGCCGGGCGAGCATCCCGTCGACGCCGTCGGTCGCGATGCCGAGCACGAAGAGACCAGTCGCGACCCAGCGGAGCGCACCGCCCGAATCTCCGGCCGCGTCGGCGATGAGGAGGTAGATGAACAGCGGCGCGAACAGGATCCGGACCGCGGTGATGATGTTCGCGATATTCCCGTCACTGGCCTTCGAGTCGCCGTGTCGGATGACACGACCCCGTGCCCTTTCGACGACTCGTGCCTGGCCGCGCTCGTAACCGTCTCTCGCCCGCCCCGCGATACCCGACTTACGAGGGTCGGCGTCGTTGCCCATCACTCGTTCTCCCTGCCGGTTCCGGCCTCCAAGGCGAGCGCCTATCGACCGATGTCCACATTAGCGGCCAGGCCGTGCTGCGACGGGCTGTCAATCGCGGCCGGTCAGGCCCCACGCATCCTCGTCGCCGCTGTCCTCGACGACTTCGAGTCCGTCGAATTGAGCTTCCACCAGGTCGGGTGACGAAGCGGCTGTCGCGACAGGAGCGGCCGCGGGGGCCGCAGCGGCAGGCGGGGCCTGCTTGGCAGCCGGCTCTTCGCCTCGCAGGCGTGCAAGTACCTGCGGAAGCTGTTCCGCGGTCGCGAGCACATCGCGTGCCTTCGACCCTTCCGACGGGCCGACGATCTCGCGGGACTCGAGGAGATCCATGAGCCGTCCCGCTTTCGCGAACCCGACCCGCAGCTTGCGCTGCAGCATCGAGGTCGAGCCGAACTGCGTCGTGACGATGAGTTCCGCCGCCTGCAACAGGAGATCGAGGTCGTCTCCGATGTCGGCGTCGATCTCCTTCTTCTCCGCAACCGCGGCGACGTCCTGCCGGTATTCGGGGCGGGCCTGACGTGTGACGAATTCGACGACCCGGTTGACCTCGTCTTCCTTCACCCAGGCGCCCTGCACACGGATCGGCTTGGACGCACCCATCGGAAGGAAGAGACCGTCGCCCTGTCCGATGAGCTTGTCGGCGCCAGGCTGGTCGAGGATGACTCGTGAATCGGTGACGCTCGTCACCGCGAACGCGAGCCGCGACGGGACGTTGGCCTTGATCAGACCGGTCACCACGTCGACGGACGGCCTCTGGGTTGCGAGGACGAGGTGGATACCCGACGCACGTGCCAGCTGGGTGATGCGCACGATCGAGTCTTCGACGTCGCGCGGCGCGACCATCATCAGGTCGGCGAGCTCGTCGACGACGACGAGGAGGTACGGGTAGGGCTTCAGGACCCGTTCGCTGCCGACGGGGAGGATGATCTCGTTCGCGACGACGGCCTTGTTGAAGTCGTCGATGTGACGGAAGCCGAACGACGCGAGGTCGTCGTAACGCATATCCATCTCTTTGACGACCCATTGCAGCGCTTCCGCTGCCTTCTTCGCGTTCGTGATGATCGGCGTGATGAGGTGCGGCACACCTGCGTACGGCGCGAGCTCGACGCGTTTCGGGTCGATCAGCACCATACGTACTTCGGAAGGCTTCGCGCGCATGAGCAGTGAGGTGATCATCGAGTTGACGAAGCTCGACTTACCGGAGCCGGTCGCGCCTGCGACGAGGAGGTGGGGCATCTTCGCGAGGTTCGCGACGACGAAGCCGCCCTCGACGTCTTTGCCGACTCCCATGGTCATCGGGTGGACGTTCGCGGCTGCGGCCTTCGACCGCAGGACGTCGCCGAGAGACACGATCTCGCGGTCGGTGTTCGGAATTTCGACGCCGATGGCGCTCTTGCCCGGGATCGGCGAGAGGATGCGGACCTCGTTGCTCGCCACCGCGTATGAGATGTTCTTGCTGAGCGCGGTGACGCGCTCGACCTTGACGCCAGGGCCCAGTTCGACCTCGTAGCGGGTCACTGTCGGCCCGCGGGAGAACCCGGTGACCTTCGCGTCGACGGAGAACTGGGTGAGCACGCTGGTGATCGACGCCACGGCCTCGTCGTTGGCCGCCGATCGCGCCTTCGCCGGGTCTCCGGGGGCGAGAGATGATGCGGGCGGAAGTCGGTACGGGCCGCTCGGAATCGGGCTGGCCATCCTGTCGACGGCGTCGTCCGCGTCGGCTTCAGCCTCGGCCTGCGGTTCGACGGGCGTCTCCGGCTCGAGCGGACGGAGGATCTCGGTGGCACTCGCCGAGTCGTCGCGGATGCCGGTCGCAGTGGCGGGGATCTCGCCGCTCGCATGAGCGACCGCGTCCTCGGCCTTCAGCATGTCTTGAAGGAGTTCGATACCGAAGTCGACGCTGTCCTCGGGCGCCTGCACGGCGCCGGCACCGCCTGCCGCGGGAAGCTTGGCCCCGTCGAGCACCTCGGTGAAGGAATCTTGAATGATGGGCGTATCGAAGGCGGGTTCGACCTCGCGACCTGTCTTGTTGCGGCGCCACCAGGGCATGTTGTCGGGATCTTCGTCCTCGACGGCCGCATCGTCGGACGCGACGGAGCTGGCCTTTGCCCGCCCCTTGGACTTCGTCGTGGCGGCCTCACCTTCTTCGAGCGTGTCGGCGAAGAGGTAGTTGTAAAGCTGGCCGATGCGCTCGGGAACCTTGTTCGGCGGTGTTTTCGTGAGGATGAACAACGACAGCAGCCCGAGCAGCACTATGACGGCGGTCGCCCCGATCACCGTGATGGCCAGCACGAGTGGCGCGCCGATCAGCCAACCGAGCACACCCCCGCTCAGCGCGACGTTGTCGATACCGTCCCACGGAGCGACCTGGCCGCCGTAGATGTAACAGAGCCCCGAGATCGAGACGAGCAGGAGCGAGAGACCGATACCGAGACGCCCGTTGTCGTGCACGGAACTCGGATGGCGGAACAGCCAGATCGCGAAGACGAAGAAGATGACCGGCAGAGCGAACGCGAGGCGCCCGAAGAGGCCTCCGAAAGTCCACGCGTCGAGTGCGCGCGCGACCGGTTCGTTGACGAGGAACCATTCGATGACCGCTCCGGCGAGGGCGAGAAGGAGGAAGAGGAACGGGACGCCGTCGCGACGCTGATCCTTCTGGAGCGTTTCGGGGCCGAAGATGCGCGCGGCTCCGCCCGCCAGATGGGCCATTGCGAGCCACAGCTTGGTGGGCAGTCCCTGCGGTTCAGGCGCGACCGGGAGTTTGCGGGTGCGCGCCGAAGTGCTGGTGCTCCCGCTGCGGGAACGTGTTGCCGCACCGCTTCGAGCAGTCGTGCGCGCACGACTCGATGTCTTGCTGCTCTCAGCCATGCTTTCCACCATACGGCGGGACTCTGACACGATCCCGTTGACACGCGACGAGGGTTCGAGAGGCGGTCAACCGTCAGCTCCCTTCTGTGGGAAGAGCTCAACTCCTCGAGTGACGAACCGAGCCCGGAAGCGGAACACTGTTGCGTCAATCTCCGATCGCCGCTCATGCATTGCAGGCCTTCAGGCGCGACCGCTTGGGCGGCAACCCCCGGAAACGGCCTTTACAGGATCGTCACCCGTTGCGCGCGTTGCGCACCATGACGACGGCCGTGTCCCCCGACGAAACGGTGACGAAACCTTCGCTGATGTAGAGCCGTTGCGCGAAGTTGCCGCGATCGACACTCAGCGCCATCCGCGAATGGCCGGCCGCCGCTGCGGCCGCCAGGGTCGCCTTCAGGAGCGAACGACCGACACCCTGAGCGCGCCAGACAGGTCGAACTCCGAGGGTCAACTCCGGGACGCCGGGGATTGCGGCGAAACCGGGCCGATCGGCCGCGAAAACGCGGTACCAGCAGGCTCCGATCGGCTCGCCCTCCGCGTCCTCGGCGATGAAACCGACGTCTCCCGGACGGGGCCACGACGCGATGTACTGCCGGCGCATCGGGTCGGCGAGGACGGTGACTCGCGGCTGCTGGCGGTTCACGTCCCAGTTCGCCGCGTCGACCAGAGCCTCGGTGAGCACGATCGCATCGGAAGCGGTCGCCTCGCGAATCCGATAGAAGCTCACATGCGAATACTGTCACTGCTGCGGGTACGACGCATCCCTCCCGAAGCAGCCGTCAATAGCGGATCGCGTCGATCACCTTGACTCTCACAGCGACGAGCGCGGGGAGGAGACCGGCGAGCGCCCCGACCGCTGTCGCCGCGAGAAGGCCCGTCACGGCGGCGTCGACCGGGAACGGGGGCAGGTCGCTGATGCCCTGACCGACGAAGTCCTCTGTGATCGGATTCTTCACGATGAGGACCGCGAGCATGACTCCGACGATGCCTGCGAAGACCGTTGCCACGACGCTTTCCATCATCACCGCGAAGAACACGCGTGATGCCGTCGCGCCGAACGTGCGCCGGATCCCGATCTCTCGGATCCGCGACCGAACGGTGACCAGCGCGATGTTGATGAGCCCCAGCGCCCCGAGTAGGAGGACGAGAACTGCGATACCCGCGACGATGAGCCGCACCTGCCCGAGCGCCTCGGCCGATTGCTCGGCGTAGTCGTTCCGGTAGACACCGACATCGACGCCGTCGCCGAGTTGAGCGCTGATGTCAGCGGTGAGGCGGTCCTGCAGTGCTTGAGCCTCAGCGGGGGGCACCCATACTTCGTACTGCGCTCCCCCGCTGGCATCGTCGCCGGCTCCGCCCTGCACCTGCCGCGCCTGATCGGCGAGCATGTACATGGATGGGTATTCGACGAACGATGGAGTCGGTGTCACTCCCACGATGACCGCGGTGACATCCATCTCTCCGAGCAATGTGACGGTCGGGTGAGTGCGCAGATCCGGGGAACCGATCCGGTCCCAGAACCATTCGTTGACGACGAGCGCGGGTGCCAGCCGCGACGCGTCTGCGTCCGTGAACCAGTTGCCGGAGAGCAGCTCGATGCGATGCATCTCACCGTATGGAACCGAGACGAGATCGGTACTGACGTCCATGAGCCCGTCCGGGAACCGAACCCGCTGGCTGCCCCATCCGCGCTCACTCGCATACGAGATCCCGTAACGCTCGGTGGCGGACTCGAACGCCGTCGCGAACGCTTCCTGATCGACCGGTGAGCCGTCGAACGTGTATGCGTTGACGCTGAGCGTCGCGGCGCGACCCGACGAGCGGTCGCTCTGCTCCCGCAGCGTCTGCTCGGCGATACTTCCCGCCGCAACGACGACGGTGAGCGCCGCGACAGCTACCCCTACGCCGATGAGCGACAGCAGCACCCGTCCGCGGTGGACTCGGACCTCTGACCATGCTTCAACGCACGCCGCGACGAACGCGGTCCCTGCCCTGCTCAGCCACGCGATCACAGTCTCACCAGATCGTCGGCGACGGCGAGATGACCCGCATCGAGGCGGTAGTGCCGACTCGAGCGCACTGCGACGTTGACGTCGTGGGTGATGGTCACGAGTGCGGCATTCGTCTCATCCGCCACCTGCTCGAGAAGCTCCATCACGCTTTGACCGGTTGTGATGTCCAGGGCCCCCGTCGGCTCGTCGGCGAGGATGAGCCGGGGCCTCCGGACGAGCGCTCGCGCGATCGCGACCCGCTGCTGCTCGCCGCCGGAGAGCTTGTCGGGAGTCGAGTCGAGACGGTGCCCGAGGCCGACGTTCTCGAGCATCCGAGAGGCGATCTGCCGTCGCTTCCAGAACGCCGATCCCGTCTCGTAGAGCAGCGGGGTGATGACGTTCTCGAGCGCCGTGCGGCCTGCCAGCAGATTGAACTGCTGGAAGACGAACCCGATGCTGCTACCCCTCAGCCGGTCGCGCCTCGACGACGACAGTGCCCGGACGGGGGTCTCGTCGAACAGGATCTCCCCCTCTGTCGGCGCATCGATCAGCCCGAGAATGTTGAGCAGCGTCGACTTCCCCGATCCCGAGCGACCCACTACGGAGATACGGTCGCCTGGGAAGATATCGATGTCCACGCCGCTCACGATGGTGAGCGCTTCACCACTCGGAAGTTCGACGGCGCGAGTCACTCCTTCGGCGCGGAGGATGCTCACATCATCCCCCCGGCACAGATGACCGCCCCGGAGCCGTCGTCGTAACAGTCGTCGCCGTTCATCGGCGCAGACCCGTTCGGCGTGAACTGCAGAATCGTCTCGCCTTCTTCGAGCCCATCGACGACTTCGATGCGGCTTCCGTCCGAGAGGCCAAGGGTCACGGGACGTTCTTCCTGGTCCCCGTCCGGTGACGTGACGAAGACGATCCCCGACTGGGCGCCGCCGTCGACCGCAGTCGTAGGGATGACCAGAACGTCGTCGGCCTGCCCGGCGGGAATCGTGATCTCCGCTGCAAGCCCCGCGAACACCGTGACATCGTCGGGGATGGCGCACCGGACCGCAGTTCCCCCGCCCGCTCCTCCCCCGACGTCGTTGCCGCTGCTACCCGAGCTGCTCTCTCCGGCAAGCGGAGTGGTGATGGTGAGGTCGGTGCAGGTGAAGGGAGCCGGTCCGCCGCTGATCGTGACGGTCGCCTCACTCGGCCGGTCGAGAAGCCGATACTGCTGAGCTGGTTCGAGAGTCCCCGTTGCCGAGAACGTTGACGGGGCGACCTGCCCGCCCACGTCACCCACCGCGACAGCCTGCCCGTGCAGCACCGTCAGAGAGGACAGCGTTCCCCCGGTCGGGGCGAAGACCTTCTCGAACGAGATGACCGGCTTCGGTTGGGAGATCTCGACCGAGCCGTCTGCTCCCACGGTCTCGACCGGGTCTCGAGGGGTTTCGACCTTGATGTCGTAGAGCAGATCGCCCTCCGAGACAACCGAACCTTCACTCACGAAGAGTTCATCGACGGTCCCCGCGGCTACCGCTTTCACGGCGACCGCTGCGTCCGCCGAGACCGCGCCCTGAATCGCCACGTCGTTGACGATCGATCCTCGTTCGACTGTCATGACCGGGTCGGTGATCGATCCCGTCGGAACGGCGGGCGCAGCGTCACCCGAGGCGTCAGCGAAGAAAGCCAGCTTCACCAGAGCCGCAGCGATCACCGCGAAAACGACGATTCGAAGAATCGGGAAAACCCACTTGCGCCAGACACCCACGTCTACTCCTCACAGGGCGCTGTCGAACGCCACGTCAGACGCTATCGACGAACGGCGCTGCTCCGAATCATCCTCGCGGAGGAGACGAGGACGCCTTCAGAGGGACTCTTCGGCTGGCGGTGCAGCGGCGTCAGCCCTCGAGGACGATGGGCACGATCATCGGGCGACGCCGATGCTTCGTATTGACCCAACGCCCGACGGTGCGCCGCACGATCTGCGACAACGCGTGAGTGTCACGGGTGCCGTTCTCGGCCGCCTCGATGAGCGCCTGTCGGATCTTCGGCACGACCTCGTTGAATACCGACTCGTCGGGCGCGAATCCGCGCGCGTGGATCTCGGGACCGGTGATGATGTGTCCGGTCTGGGTGTCGACGACGGTGAAGATGGAGATGAAGCCCTCTTCCGCGAGGATGCGACGGTCCTTCAGATCGGCCTCGTTGATCTCACCGACACTCGAACCGTCGACGTAGACCATGCCGATGTCCAGCTGGCCGACGACCGTCGCGACCCCGTCGCGGAGGTCGACGACCGTGCCGTTGCCGCCGACGATCGTGTTCTGCTCGGGCACGCCGGTGTCGCGCGCGAGCTGCGCGTTGGCGTACAGGTGGCGGTATTCGCCGTGCACGGGCATGACGTTCTTCGGCTTCAGGATGTTGTAGCAGTAGAGCAGTTCGCCCGCGGCCGCGTGACCTGACACGTGGACCTTCGCGTTGCCCTTGTGCACGACGTTGGCACCGAGCTTCGTCAGACCGTTGATCACGCGGTAGACCGCGTTCTCGTTGCCGGGGATGAGGCTGGAGGCGAGGATGACCGTGTCGCCCTCGCCGATTTCGATCTGGTGCTCGAGATTCGCCATGCGGGCGAGCACTGCCATCGGTTCCCCCTGCGAGCCGGTCGACATGTAGACGATTTGATCGTCGGGCAGGTCGACAGCGCGCTTGGCATCGATCATCACGCCTTCTGGCACCTTCAGGTAGCCGAGATCGGCGGCGATACCCATGTTGCGGACCATGCTGCGGCCGATCAGCGCAACGCGGCGGCCGTGTGCAGCCGCGGCGTCGAGCACCTGCTGAACGCGGTGCACATGGCTCGAGAAGCTCGCGACGATGACCCGCCGCGGAGCGCGTGCGATGACCTGATCGAGAACGGGGCCGATCGAACGCTCGAGGGGGGTGAACCCGGGAACGTCGGCGTTGGTGGAGTCGACCAAGAACAGGTCGACCCCCGCTTCACCGAGCCGCGCGAATGCACGCAGGTCGGTGAGGCGATCATCGAGTGGGAGCTGGTCCATCTTGAAGTCGCCCGTGTGCAGCACGACACCCGCGGAGGTGCGGATGGCGACGGCGAGGGCGTCGGGGATCGAGTGGTTGACAGCGACGAACTCGAGCTCGAACGGGCCGAGCTTCTCGACCTGTCCCTCCGCGACGGTGAGGGTGTATGGCTTGATCCTGTGCTCTTTGAGCTTCGCCTCGATCAGCGCGAGGGTGAGCGAGCTGCCGATCAGCGGGATGTCCTCCCGCATCTTCAGCAGATACGGCACGGCCCCGATGTGGTCCTCATGGCCATGGGTCAGGACGATCGCGACGACATCCCCCAGCCGATCCTGCACCGATGCGAAGTCGGGGAGGATCAGGTCGACGCCCGGCTGGTCCGCTTCTGGGAACAGCACGCCGACATCGACGATCAGCAGCTTGCCGTCGATCTCGAAGACCGTCATATTGCGGCCGACCTCGCCGAGGCCGCCGAGCGGAACCACTCGGAGGGTGCCCGGTTCGAGGGTTGGGGGTTCGGAAACGGTGTCGTCGTGCATTGCACTCCTCGTGTCTTGTCGAGGCGTGCTCGACCTGTGGCCGCTTCGAAGCGGGTTGTGAAGTTATGGGGTCAGCGAGTGGTGCCCGCGACCTTGGGCAGGGCGCCGCCCGCGGCCGCATTGCGGTCGGGACGGAAGTTACGGAAATCGACCCCGGGGATCTGGCGCACGTGGTCGATCTCGTCTTCGATGAGTGCCGCCTCCCACTCCTCGGGCCCGACTAGCGGGAGTCGAACGCGAGGAGAGCCGATACGGCCGAGGCCGTGCAGGATGTACTTCGCGGCGACCGTGCCCGGGACATGGGTCATGGTGGCACGGACCAGCGGCTCGAGCGCCTTGTGCATCGCGGTGGCCGTGTGCAGGTCACCGCTGTTCACCGAGTCGATCATGGTGCGGTACGGAGCCGGCGCGATGTTCGCAGTGACACCGATGAGGCCGCTCGCGCCGATGGCGAGATGCGGGAGGACGTTGGCGTCGTCGCCTGAGAAGTAGAGCAGGTCGGTCTGGTTGAGGACCCGGCTGACCTCGCTGAAGTCGCCCTTCGCATCTTTGATGGCGAGCACGTTCGGATGCTTCGCGATACGGAGGATCGTCTCGTACTTGATCGGGACCCCGGTCCGGCCGGGGATGTCGTAGAGGATAACCGGCAGATCGGTCGAGTCGGCGACCATCCGGAAGTGAGTGAGGATGCCCGCCTGGGTGGGCTTGTTGTAGTACGGCGTGACGATCATGATGCCGTCGGCGCCCACCTGCTCACTCTTCTTGTAGAGCTCGATCGCGTGCGCGGTCTCGTTGGATCCGCCACCGGTGATGATCTTCGCGCGGTCGCCCGCGACCGACTTACCCACTTCGACGAGGCGTACCTTTTCGGGGTCGGTGAGGGTGCTGGTCTCCCCCGTCGTGCCGGTGACGACGATTCCGTCGGCCCCGTTGCTGACGAGATGATCGATGTGCTTCTCGACGCCCGGCCAGTCGACTTCGCCGTCGGCGGTGAACGGTGTGACCAGGGCGACGAGCACCTGGCCGAACGGATTCTCGGGCGCAGACACGCCCCAAGGCTATCGGTACCGGGTCCGCAATACGTTCGGGCCCAAATCAAGGAGAACCGAGCCGCCGGAACCGGAGAGCAGCCGATTGAGCAAGATGCGAGGCGAATCTCCTTGAGATGTGTCGCAGGAAGGTCCTCCACTGGGGCGATCTGATGGCGAAATCCCCCAGTGCGCGCTAGTCGGAAGGACGCGATGCTCTCCAACGACGAGCGTGTGAATGATGTTGGAGCTTCAACGATTCATCGAGGGCAGAGGTGGCCTGGCTGCGACGTGGGAACTCCATGGGTTCGGCATGACGCGGCGTTCCTTGGAGGACGTGCTGAGAGCTGGAGCCATCACTCGCGTCAGGCAGGGCTGGTACTGCAATCCGTGGCTGGAAGTGCCTGCTCAGCAGGCCGTGCGGGTTGGCGGACAGCTCGCATGCAGTAGCGCCGCGACTTTCTGGAACCTTTGGGTGCCGCCGACGACTGACGCTCTGCATATCGCGGTAGACCCGAATGCCTGCCAGCTGAGAACGCGGACCAGTCACCGCACCCGTTTGACCGCAAACGACAGCTCGACATGTCTGCATTGGACCGGCCGAGATGGCACCGTGTCTCGAGCAGTCGTTTCGCCGTTGACGGCCCTCAAGCAAGTGATCGGCTGTCACCAGCCCGAGTTCGCGCTGGTCGTCGCTGAATCGGCACTCAATCGCGGACTGGTGTCACAGACCGAGTGGGATGCACTTCTGGAGCGTCTACCCCGAAATGGTGTGCGGGCTGTCGCCGGAGCAACCGGCGCCTCAGGCAGCGGGATCGAGTCGATGTTCGTGCATCGCATCAAACGCCTTGGCGCTCCGGTTCGTCAGCAGAAGTTCATTTCGGGGGTCGGGTATGTCGATGTCGTACTCGGCGAGAAACTGATCGTCGAGCTCGATGGGGAGGCGTTTCATCGTGACGCCGCGCGCGACCGCCGCCGAGATGCCGTCTCCAGCATCTCCGGCTACCGAGTACTCAGATTCCTCGCCAACCAGGTTCTTCATGAATGGCAGCTCGTCGAGGATGCGGTAGTCGCAGCACTTTCTCGAGGCGACCATCGAGCTGCCTGACCTTGCCGCACAACTCAAGGAGAATCAGGGGGTTGCTGTCCTGTTACCGCTTCGAGAACGAGCAGTGCGGCCGCTTTTCCTTGATTTGGGTCAGTCAGCGGCCCTTGAGGGCGCCGGCGGCGGCGAGGCGAGCGGGGAGCATACGGGCCGCGGCCACGATGAGCTTGTAGCGGATGCTCGGGATGGTGATCGCACGGCCGCGGTCGGCGGCACGCAAAGTCTTGGCCACGACGTAGGGCGGGTTGAGCCAGAGCACCGACGGGATGCCGTCCTTCGTCACCTTCATCCGTGAATGGAATTCGGTGTGCACGAAGCCAGGGGCGACCGCTGTGACCGTCACGCCGCGACGGCGGTAGGTGATGTTCGCCCAACGACTGAAGGAGAGCACCCACGCTTTCGCCGCACCGTAGGTGCTCCGCGGGGTGTATCCGGCGACACTCGCCACATTGACGATGACACCCTCGCGGCGGTCGAGCATCGACGGAAGCGCGGCGTGGGCGAGCCGCATGGGCGCGGTCACGAGGACATCGAGATGGGCCTGCTCGTCTTCGATGTCGCCGCTTTCGAACGGAATGTTCAGTCCGTAGCCGGCGTTGTTCACCAGCCAACCGATCGGATGGCCGGAGTCGCGCAGACGCGTCTCCACCCGCTGCACGTCGGCGCGCACCGAGAGGTCGGCGGGGAGCACTTCCACCGCGACGCTGTGTCGCGCGCGGAGATCGGCGGCGGTGCTTTCCAGCCGGTCACGGCTCCGAGCCACCAGGACGAGATCGTGGCCGCGCGCCGCGAGCTGAGACGCGAATTCGGCGCCGAGGCCGGCGGTCGCTCCGGTGACGAGTGCCGTTCCCATGAGGATTACGGGGCTACCCGGCCGTTGCCGTTGAACGCCGCATAGGTGAGCGGCATGAGCTCGCTGAAGTGTCCTTCCATCTGCTCGGCGACCATCTCGATCTCGCGCTGCGGGAAAGAGGGGAACTGGCTGTCCTCGCGCTTCGTGCGCAGGCTGAGGAAGTTCATCAGCGAGCGAGCGTTCATCGTCACGTACATCGACGAATAGAGGCTCAAGGGAAGAACGATGCGGGCGACTTCACGTGCGATGCCCTGAGCGAGCATCGCCTGATAAGCCTCGTAGGCGTGGGCTGCCACGGCCTTCGTCTGCTCGTCGACCAGCGCCGTCATCTCAGGGGTTCCCGGCTGGAAGTCGTACGCACCGGGTTTACCGACCTGAACGAGATTCCGCTCGGCGGAAGGCACATAGAAGACTGGACGCATCTCGCGGTAGCGGCCGGATTCCTCGTTGTACGAGGCGATACGGTGCCGCATGAACTCGCGGAAGACGAAGATGGGTGCTTGGACATAGAAGGTCATCGAGTTGTGCTCGAACGGCGAGCCGTGCCGGTCGCGCATCAGGTAGTTGATGAGGCCGCGATCGCGTTTCGCATCGGCCTCTGCGCCTTCTTGAGCACCCTCGAGGGTCTTCTCCCCCTGAGTCGAGACACGTGCGGCGAAAAGCACGTCGGAGTCGTGCGCACTGGAGCGGACGAGCTCGACCGTCATCTCGCTTTTGAACTGGATTTCGTCTGCGGAAGGCACGACTCTCACCCTAGCTCGGCCATACGATCGACCGGCTCTTCGACCGGCCGTGATGCGTTCGTGGACTTCCCCGCCTTGCGCCCTAGGCTGGAGGCCATGGCGGCCCCCAAACGCGTTCCGGTCCCCCCGGCACGGCCGGTCACGCCGAAACAGCCGAGCGTACCGCCCCGCAGGCCGGCTCCTGACCCAGCGCCGGGACCGGGACCGGCGAAGCCGACGCCCGGCACCGACAGCAAGACACCGGCGAAGCCCCGGGCTACGACTCCCCCGGCGTCCCCGAAGTCGGGCCGCGAACCGCGACCCGTTCCTCGTGCTCGCCCCCGCCGCGACGGGAAGCTCCGCGTCCTCATCGCCGGGGCGAGCGGCCTCATCGGTACGGAGCTACAAACTCAGCTCACGTCGGCAGGCCACGAAGTACTCACACTCGTCCGTCGCGAACCGCAGAAACCGAACGAGTACACGTGGGCGCCCGACGCCAAGATCGTCGACTTCCGCCTTTTCGACGACGTCGACGCGGTCATCAACCTTTCCGGCGCGTCCCTCAATCGTCTCCCCTGGACCAAGGGCTATCGCGAGCAGATACGCCGCTCGCGAGTGAAAGCGACACAGGCCCTCGTCGACGCGATGGCGATGGTCGCGAACCCGCCGTCCGTATTCATCAGTGGCTCCGCGGTCGGTATCTACGGTGACCGACCCGGCGAGCGGCTGACCGATGACGCCGCGCGCGGCTCAGGATTCCTCTCCGACGTCGTCGAAGCGTGGGAGGCGGCCGCTCTGCTCGCCCCCGACCGGACCCGGACAGTGCTCGCCCGCACCGGTGTCGTCCTCGCCCCGTCCGGCGGTGCGCTCGACCCGCTCCGGTTACTGACCCGCCTCGGGATATCGGGGCCGCTCGGAACAGGCAGTCAGCACTGGCCTTGGATCAGCCTCCACGATGAGGCGGCAGCGCTCGTGCACCTGCTCACCTCCAAGCTCGACGGTCCGGTCAATCTCGCCGGTCCTGCGCCTGCGACCGCCGACCGGATCGGCTCGAAGCTCGCGCAGAACCTGCACCGGCCGTTCGCCCTGAGGGTGCCGGAGAAGATCATCGAGTTCGCGCTGCGCGATGCCGGACGTGAACTGCTTCTGTCGAGTCAGGATGTCGTACCAGAGCGGCTACTCGCCGACGGGTTCGTGTTCCGACACGAGACCAGCGATGCGGCGATCGACGAGATCACCAAGCACTGACCTCCCTGCCCACTATCGCTGCGAACGCTCGAACGCGATGGCTTGCCGGATGGCCGCGCGCGCTCGTCGCCGGTCTCCGCTCGCGTCATAGGCGAGACCGAGCCGGAACCAGGCCCGCCAGTCCTCTGGCGCTTCTTCGACCGCAGCGCGATAGGCGGGGAACTCGGCGTCGGCCGCCTCCCTGACCGGCCGGCCGCTCGCGCGCCGAGGCAGTTCGTCGGCGGGCAGACTTCCTTCATCGGCCATCGTGTCGCCGAGCCGGCTCGAGCGGATGCCGAACAGAAGTTCACGGGTGAGCGCCCATGCGCCGATGAGCGGCAAGACGATCAGAGCGATTCCGAGAGCGACCGCGACGGGTTCGCCCGTCGCGATGAACTGGACCGCTCGCCAGCCGAGCAGGACGATGTAGACCGCGAGCAGCACGGCCATGAACAGCGCCGCCCCAAGCGCCCCCGTTCTTCCTCGACTCACGGCGTGGTGGCCGCAGCCTGACCTGACGGCGCACCGTCGGCGACCGGCTCAGCGCCGCTGTTGTCGGGGACGCCGAGACCGAGAAGCGAGTCGAGACCGACTACCACTCCGCGGATCGTCGGGGCCGCCGCGAGCGCCAGCTGGATGCCCGCACTATACGAGTCGGAGTTGTAAGTGTCGTGCCGGAGACTGAGCACTTCGCCCACGCCGCCGAACAGCACTTCCTGGCGCGCGAGGAGTCCCTGCAGTCGCATCGAATGGACCGGAATGCTCGCGACCTGCTGACCTCGTGCACGCTGGTCGACGTGTGGCGCCTCGACAGGTCCGAGGTCGGCCCGCGCCGCGCCGATCAGCTCTGCCGTGCGCACCGCTGTCCCCGACGGGGAGTCGACTTTGCCCGCGTGGTGCCCCTCGACGATCTCGATCGAATCGAAGTAGCGTGCGGCGATCGCTGCGAAGTGGGTCGCGAGAACAGAGCCGACGGAGAAGTTCGGAATGATGACGACACCGACGCCCGCGGCCTCTGCCGACGACCTCAACTGGTCGATGCGGTCGCTCGACCAGCCCGATGTCCCGACGACGACGGGAATACCTTGTCCGATCGCATGATCGACGACCGCCTGCGAGACATGAGGGAGGGTGAAGTCGACGACGAGGTCGGCGCCGTTCATCCCGTCGAGCGAATCACCCGAGCTGAGACCGGCGACGAGTTCGAGCGTGTCGGATTCTTCGACGATCCGGGAGACCAGGAGTCCCATCTTGCCGGTCGCACCGACCACGGCGACCTTCGTGCGTGCACCGGCTTCGTCGACGTCTCCGACCATGCCGACAAGCCTACCGTCGGGCATCTTCGTCCACTCGTGCTCGTAGGCTCGGGGAATGGAGTTTCGAGTGGCACATGTCGACTCACCGCAGGCCGTCGCGCTACTGGACGCGTACTTCTCGAGTCGTGAACTCGGTTTCGTCGGCGGCCAGTACAAGGTGGTGCGTCCACAGCGTTCGGTGTTCGAGCCACCAGCCGGCGTTTTCCTGCTCGTGCTCGACGACGCAGGCGCGCCAGTGGGCTGTGGCGGGATTCGGCGCATCGCCGATGCTGACGACGGCGCGATCCGGTACGAAGTGAAGCACCTGTATCTGCGCCCGGAGACCCGCGGACGCGGCTGGGGCCGCGCGATTCTCGACGAGCTCGAGACGCGGGCAGCCGGCTTCGGCGCTGCCCGCGTGGTTCTGGATACGAACGCCACCCTCACGGCGGCCGGCGGCCTCTACCGCTCAGCCGGTTATCGATCGGTTGAGCCTTACAACGACAACCCGAACGCGACGAACTGGTACGCGAAAGACCTCTCGGTCTGACGAACCTCGTTCGGACTGATCAGACGGGCTGCGCCTCCGGGAGGCCTGTACGCAGCTCGACCGGCAGGTGCGCGAGGTCGTTGTGAGTGATGAGCACCGGCGGCTTGGCCGAGCGGACGCGGATGATCGTCAGCCCGCAGTTGGCCTGATTGAGGCCGAGCCAACGCCAATTCGGGGCTTCGAACACGTGCCGGACGAACCAGCCGATGACGAAGTTATGGGTGATGAGCAGCTCGTGCGAGTCACCGCGGGCCGGTGCGAAGTACTCATCGACAGCGTCGGACATCTGCGCCATTCCGGCGTCGATTTCTTCTTCGGTCACCGAGTGGAAGAACGATTCGAATGCTGACGGCATATCAGGCGAGGGCCCCGAAGGGATGCAGTCGAAAAGAAGAGCAGACGGCTCCATCGTCAAGGCGGGCATCAGCTCCCCCATCACCTGAGCGGTCTCCTCCGCCCGCCGCAACGGCGAATGCGACGCCCTAGTGAAAGGCACCCCACTCAGGCGCTGTGCAATCAGCTCGGCCTGCCGTCGTCCCCGAGGCGAGAGCGGGCCATCGGGCATGCCGTGCTCGGCATCGAGCTGTTCGCCGTGACGCACGAGGTAGAGGTAATGAGACATTGGATTCAACTCCCGGCCGGTCGCGTCATCGCGACGGCCTCATCGAAGTGGTCGGAGGACATGGGCCCCACCGCGGTCAAGGACCACGGGGCGGCCATCAGTTCCACGGCAAGGTCCCTGACATCGTCGGCGGTGACCCGGGCATAACGCCGCAGCAGTTCATCGAGGTCGACGAACTCCCCCGTTGTGATCTCGGCGCGGCCGAGTCTCGACATCCGGACGTCGGAGTCTTCGAGCGCGAGGGCGGAGCCTCCCGACAACTGCCCGACAGCGCGACGAAGCTCGTCGGCGGACAGAGCAGTCACCGCGAGCTCCTGCAGCTGTTCTCGCATCAGGCGCGCGACCATCGGTGCTTTCGCCGGGGCGCACGCGGCATACATGCCGACCATGCCCGCGTCCGAGAACGACGCCGCGAAGGAGTGAACGGAGTAGGCGAGGCCACGCCGCTCTCGGATCTCTTGGAAGAGCCGCGACGACATCCCGCCACCCAACACCGCTGATAGGACGGCCAGAGTCGGACGCCGCCTGTCGGTAGCCGACATGCCGGGTGCTGCGAGAAGGACGTGCGCCTGCTCGATCGGACGCTCGACCACGACCAGCGGTGAAACATCGCCGACCACTGCCGCTTCGGGCGCGCGGCGAGGCAGCGGTGCTGCGGGAACATCGAGATCCCAACCCGCCGTGCTGAGCGCAGCGGAAACGCGGGCCACGAGGGTGTCGTGATCGACGCCGCCGGCTGCGGTCACGATGAGGGTGTCCGGACGGTATTGGCTCTGGTAGTGACTGAATACGCCGTCGCGGGTCGCCTCCGCGATCGTGCCAGGGTCTCCGCCGATAGGGCGCCCGAGGGGATGCGCGCCGAACACCGCCTCGAAGCCGCGCTCGTTGACCACGTCCCCCGGATCATCGGCTGCCATCGAGAGCTCTTCGAGGATGACCTCGCGTTCGGTCTCGAACTCGTCTGCGTCGATGACGGATCCGGCGATCATGTCCGAGAGAACATCCACCGCCATGTCGAGGTCGATGTCACGGACCTTCGCGTAGTAGCAGGTGTACTCCTTGGCGGTGACCGCGTTGTGCTCACCGCCGACCTCGTCGAACGCGATGGCGATATCGAGCGCACTGCGACGCGCGGTGCCCTTGAAGAGCAGATGCTCGAGGAAGTGAGTGGAGCCACGAGCTTCGGGAGCTTCGTCGCGCGAGCCGGCGGGAATCCAGAAACCCACTGTCGCACTCTGCGCACCGGGAACGACCTCGGTGAGGATGCGTAAGCCGCTCGGAAGAACTGTGCGCCGGACGGTCGCCGACCCCGCTACCGCGAAGGTCAAGTCGGCCTCGGCCAGGGGCAATACGACCGCGCCACTCATCACTCAAAGCCTACGGCACTGGTCGTCGGCATCCCCCGAACTGGGGAGGCGAGACAATGGAGGACATACAGACTTGTCTGTCCCCACCTGCTATGTTCTTCACAGGAAGTTACGACTTCTCGCCAGGGCCCACCCCTCCCTGGTCGCACCACAGGTCAGCCCCGCTCCCCCATCGGGTGCCTGACCGCGACGGTTCGAGATCCTTTACCCGAATCGAGAAGAATGGCCACCTGAATCAGTCGGTGGCCGAGAGGAGATGCCGTGGCGGCCGAACCCCCCATCCCGGCCGCCCGGCGTCCCTCTGCAGCAAAGATTCGCCTGTTGGAAGTCGCCGATCGGCTCTTCTACGCCGAGGGTATTCACACGGTCGGTATCGACCGGATCATCGCCGAAGCCGGCGTGACGAAAGCAACTTTCTACAAGCAGTACGGCTCGAAGGACAACCTGATCCTGGCCTACATGCACGGTCGCGATCAGCAGGTCCGCGAGTCGCTCACGACACTTTCGTCAGAAACGGGCTCCGCTGAGCAGACCCTGCGCACGCTCATCGAAGGCATCATCGCGGATCTCGGGCGTCGTGACTTCCGTGGCTGCCCGTTCCTCAATGCCGCAGCCGAGTTCGCGGACGAGAAACATCCCATCCGTCAGGCCATCAGCGAACACCGCGACTGGTTCACCGAATTCCTCGAAGATCATCTCGGCCGAATCTCGCACCCGAGCCCAGGAGCGGCAGCCGACGAGCTGTATCTGCTGCGCGACGGAGCGATGGGCGGCGGTTACGCGGGTGACCCGATCGCTGCGACGTCAGCGCTGCACCGCGCGGCGGACCGCATCCTGGGCGAGGCGCCCCCGAGCGACTGAGCGGCTCGATTGACGAGCCCGTGGCCTAGTCCGACGCCTTGTCGAGCGAGGCCACCTGCGAGCGAGTGAGGTGAATATTCACCGCCGCGAGCAGGTCGGGAATCTGCTCTCGACTGCTCGCCGCCACGACCGGCGCCGTCACGAACGGCTTCGTCTTCAGCCAGGCGAGCGCAACCGCAGCAGGCGCGACGCCCTGCTGTCTGGCCACCTCGTGGACTGCCGACCGGATCCGGAGACCGCGTTTCGTGAAATGCGGCGCCACGTCCGCCATCCGCGGCGGGCTCACCCGAGCCCGTTCCACGCGTTTGCCCGGGTAGCGACCGGTGAGGAATCCGCTGCCGAGCACACGGGTGGGAAGCACCGCGAGACCTTGAGCGCCCGCGACCGGAGCGATCCCCCGCTCGAACTCATCGCGGGCGAGGAGACTGTAGTCGACCTGTACGGCGACGAAACGCGGCAGGATCAGCTGGCCGGCGAGCACACGCGCCTCCATCAGCCGCTCCGCCGTATAGCCAGAGGCTCCGAGAAAGCGGACTTTGCCCGCTCGAACGAGCGCATCAGCTGCGGTGAGGCTCTCTTCGAGGGGCACCGACTGGTCGTCCGTATCGAAAGTCAGAATGTCGAGATGCTCGACGGCGAGTCGGCTGAGGGATGCGTCGACCGCAGCGGTCACATCCGCCGCACTCGAGGAGGAAGCGGCGTCGCCGCTCGAGACCTTCGTGGACAGGACGACCTCGTCGCGGGCACCACGCTGGTGCAGCCAGCGGCCGATGACGTGCTCGACATGCACCGCCGAAAGACCTCCGGGGACGTCGACGGCATTTCCGCCGGCGCCGACGTAGGCGTCGAGAATTGCAAAGGACTCGGCGTCGTCGACGGCACGCTCGAAACCGCCGCCCCCGAGGACGAGGGGGAAGATCTGCAGCTCCGATTCTCCGAGCGGTCGCGTCGGACGCTGCGGCGCCGGTGCCCCGGGGATCGGTTGCGTCTCGGCGCTCTTCATCACCTCGATACTCGAGGTGACCACTGACAGCGCATCCGCGATTATCGCCGCCGATTCAGTCCCCGTCGCCGGCACCGGGCCTTCGAGCGCCGAAACAGGGCGAGAGGCCGGTGCGGCACCCGGTCCGAAAGATCGCGTCTCCTCGAGCGGCCGATAGTCGTCGTCGATCACGATCCCCCTTGCTTGGCAACTATCCCTCGATGTTAGGGCGGCGTCGGACCAACAAGCACCCGCGGGTGACCGAATCGTTATCAGATCGTCGGCGTGTCTATACCGACTCAGGCGGAAACCTTGTCGAGTTGCGCGACGTGGTTCCGGTTGAGCAAAGGCAACTGGACATTCTGGACGAGGTCGAGAAGCTGTGCACCATCTTTGGCTCTGATCGCGACCGCGGCGACTTGAGGCTTCGAGAGCACCCATGCGATCGCGACGCGCCCGATATTCTCTCCCACCTCATGGGAGATCTCTTCGAGTACTGCGAGGACGCGATTCCCTTTGCGACCGACGTACCGCATCGCACCAGCGAACATGGGCGAGCTCGGCAGGTCGTCGCGCGAACGGAAATCGCCACGCAGATAGCCGCTCGCGAGCGGAAGTCGTGCAATGACACCCAGCTCATACCCCTCGGCAACCGACGCCAGCTCGGCCTCGTAGTGAGTGCGCTCCATGAGGCTGTATTCGGAGATCAGAACCCCCGGTGTGCGCAGGCCCAGCTTGGCAGCGGTCTGCATCGCTTCGACCGCGCGGCGTCCCCCGTATTGCGCGAGACCGAAATGCTGGACCTTCCCCTGCGCGATCAACTCGGCTACCGCGGTGAGGCTCTCTTCGAGCGGGGTCTCGGGGTGGTCGCCGTCGAAAGACAGAACGTCGATGTAGTCCGTCCGCAGGCGCTCGAGCGAGGCATCGACGGCACCCCGGATGCTCGCCGCGGAGAGACCTGGGGCATCGGGATGACGTCCGACCTTGGTGGCGACGACATGATCGTCGCGACGCTGCTTCGCGAGCCACGAGCCGATCATGATCTCGCTTCGACCGCCGGCGTAGTGGTCGGCCGTGCTGATGAGCGTGCCGCCGGCGGTCGCGAATTGATCGAGTACGGCGATGGTGGCGTCGTAGCCGGCCGCCCAGCCGAAGACCGAGCCGTCGATACCGAACGGGAAGACATTCAGTCCGGTCGGACCGATCGTTCGCCGGAGAGAAGACATGGCGTCACCGCTCATGGCCGCCCCTCTCATCGCGTGTCAACCCATACTACTCACAGGACCACGCCCCCGGCATGGGGCTCCGGCGGTCACCCCTGAGTCAGGGCCCATTCGACCGCCGCCTCCGCGTGGATGCGCGTGGTGGGGAAAACCGGGAGGTCGACATCATTGTTCCCGATCAGCATTTCGATCTCCGTGCATCCAAGGATGACCCCCTCTGCACCTCGACTTGCTAGGGAGTCGATGATGCGCCGGAACTCCTGGCGGGAGTCGTCGCGGACGACGCCATGGACGAGCTCGTCGTAGATGACCCGGTGGATGGCGTCTCGTTCGCCCGCATCGGGCAGGACGACCTCGATGCCGTGCCCGGTGATGCGGTCGCGATAGAAGTCCTGCTCCATGGTGAACCGGGTGCCGAGCAGCCCGACCCTTTCGACGCCCGCATCGCGCACCGCGACCGCGGTCACATCGGCGATGTGGAGAAGCGGGACTCCGACCGCTGCCGCGATCTCATCGGCCACCTTGTGCATCGTGTTGGTGCACAACACCAGCACGTCCACTCCGGCTCGCTCCAGACGGCGACCCTCCTCGCTGAGCGCCGCCGCCGCTTCAGCCCAAGCTCCGCGGGACTGCATCGACTCGATCTCGGCGAAGTCGACAGAGGTCATCACGCATCGGGCTGAGTGATAACCGCCGAGCCGTTCGGCGACGAGCCGGTTGATGAGCGTGTAGAGGATCGCCGAACTCTCCCAGCTCATCCCGCCGATCAGCCCGATCGTTTTCATGGGTGCCTTTCGCTTCTCGCCGCAGGCCAACGGTAGCGGCTCTACGCGAGGTGCAGAAGGCGTCTCAGACGCACCTGGGGCAACGACGAAGGCCCGCCCCGCAACGTGTGCAGGACGGGCCTTCGTGTCGATCAGCCTCAGATGGAGGCGTCGACCGCCTCGGCGTCGCCTTCAGCCTCGACGGCTTCGGCGTCCTCGACCACGGGGGCGAGCGACAGCTTTCCACGGTCGTCGATCTTGGTGATCTCGACCTGGACCTTCTGACCGACACCGAGCACGTCTTCGACGTTCTCGACCCGCTTGCCACCGGCGAGCTTGCGCACCTCGCTGATGTGCAGGAGACCATCACGGCCCGGCATGAGCGACACGAACGCACCGAAGGTCGCGATCTTCACAACCGTTCCGATGAAGCGCTCACCGATCTCGGGGTTGTGCGGGTTCGCGATCGCGTTGACCGCGCTGCGCGCGGCCTCAGCCGACGGACCATCGACAGCGCCGATGTAAACGGTGCCGTCTTCTTCGATCGAGATGTCGGCGCCGGTGTCGTCCTGGATCTGGTTGATCGTCTTGCCCTTCGGGCCGATCAGCTCACCGATCTTGTCGACGGGGATCTGGACGCTGATGACGCGAGGCGCGGTCGGCGCCATCTCGTCGGGTCCGTCGATCGCCGCGTTGATGACGTTGAGGATCGCCGTTCGGGCTTCCTTCGCCTGCTTCAGCGCACCGTCGAGCACCGACGAAGGAATACCGTCGAGCTTGGTGTCGAGCTGGATCGCGGTGACGAAGTCACTGGTGCCTGCGACCTTGAAGTCCATGTCGCCGAGTGCGTCTTCGGCGCCGAGGATGTCGGTGAGCGCCGCATAGCGGGTCTCACCGTCGACCGTGTCGGAGACGAGGCCCATCGCGATGCCGGCGACCGCGGCGCGCAGCGGCACACCGGCGTTCAGGAGGGCGAGGGTCGAGGCGCAGACGGAACCCATGGAGGTCGAGCCGTTGGAGCCGAGCGCCTCGGACACCTGGCGGATCGCGTACGGGAACTCCTCACGCGGCGGCAGCACCGGCACGAGGGCACGCTCGGCGAGGAAGCCGTGCCCGATCTCGCGACGCTTCGGCGACCCGACGCGGCCGGTCTCACCGGTCGAGTAGGGCGGGAAGTTGTAGTGGTGCAGGTAGCGCTTCTTCGTGACGGGCGCGAGCGAGTCGATCTGCTGCTCCATCTTGAGCATGTTCAGAGTGGTGACACCCAAGATCTGGGTCTCGCCGCGCTGGAAGATCGCGGAGCCGTGCACGCGTGGGATCACATCGACCTCGGCGTCCAGCGGACGGATGTCGGCGAGGCCTCGACCGTCCATGCGGACACCCTCGGTGAGGATGCGGTCGCGGACGACCTTCTTGGTCACGGACTTGTAGGCCGCGCTGACCATCGGCGGGATGTCGCCGCCCAGTTCGCCGGACTCGACCTTGGCGCTGATCGCAGCCTTGACGCGCTCCTTGAGTGCATCGTCGGCGTTCTGACGCTCGATCTTGTTCGCGATCTGGTAGATCGACGACAGCTCTTCCTTCGCCTCGGCGGACACAGCGTCGAAAGCTTCTTGCGAGTAGGGCAGGAACACCGGGTAGTCGGCGATCTCCTTGGCCGACTGGGCAGCCATTTCGGCCTGCGCCTTGACGAGCTGCGCAAGGAACGGCTTCGCGGCCTCGAGGCCCGCGGCGACGACAGCCTCGTCGGGCTTCTTCGCGCCGCCCTTGATGAGGTCCCAGCTGTGCTCGGTGGCCTCCGCCTCGACCATCATGATGGCGACGTCTTCTTTGCCTTGGGCATCGGTGACGAGGCGACCCGCGACCGTGAGGTCGAAGACGGCACGCTCGAGCTGCTCGAAGGTCGGGAAGGCGACCCACTGGTCTTCGATGAGGGCGAGACGGATTCCACCGATCGGGCCGCTGAAGGGCAGACCCGAGATCTGGGTGGACGCCGACGCGGCGTTGATCGCGAGAGCGTCGTAGAACTCGCCCGGGGCGATCGAGAGGACCGTGATGACGATCTGGACCTCGTTGCGGAGGCCCTCGACGAATGAGGGGCGCAGCGGCCGGTCGATCAGACGGCAGACGAGGATCGCTTCGGTGGAGGGGCGTCCTTCGCGGCGGAAGAACGAGCCGGGGATCTTGCCCGCGGCGTATGAACGCTCTTCGACGTCGACCGTCAGCGGGAAGAAGTCGAAGTTGTCCTTCGGGTGCTTGCCGGCCGAGGTGGCCGACAGCAGCATGGTGTCTTCATCGAGGTAGGCCGCGACGGCACCCTGAGCCTGCTGGGCGAGACGTCCGGTCTCGAAACGGATGGTGCGCTTACCGAACTTGCCGTTGTCGAGGACTGCCTCGGCGAACTTGATTTCTGGACCTTCCAAAGGTCACATCTCCTTTGCTGCCGCATTCGCTATGCGGCGTACATGCACATGACGTGCTCGTTGCAAAAAGGAGCAGGAGTAGGCAGGAAGGGCCGGGCCGCGAGAATGTTCGCCGCACGGCATGCTCTGGCCAGCAGTAGAAGTGCTCCGGAGGGTTCTATGGCGAACGAGGCCGGAAGACCACCACCGATGACCAGCTTCGTGCCGGCCTGCTCCGTAGTGCTCGGCTCATATGAGCCACCCTCAGCCTAACAGCGCCCTACCACATTCGGGGCGGTCCCCCTTCGCGGGTCGTCAGGTCCAGTTGCGGCGGGACGGATTGCTGACCTCTGGCAGGGCGCGCGGTGACAGAGGCGCAGCCCAGCGGACACCGTTCGCGAGCACCCGCCGGATCTGCGGGTGGAAGTAGACGGGGTACTCCTGATCGCCGGGGCTGAAGTAGAAGATCCGGCCGCGGCCACGCGTGAACGTCATGCCCGATCGGAACACTTCGCCGCCCTCGAATCCGCTGACGAAGACAAGGTCGTCGGGGTCGGGGATGTCGAAGTGCTCGCCGTACATCTCCTGGTGGTCGAGAACGATGGGCTGGTCGACGCCCTGCGCGATCGGGTGGCCGGGCTTGACCGTCCAGACCAGTTCGCGTTCGGCCTCGTTCCGCCAGGCGAGCGAGCAGGTCGTGCCCATGAGCTCGATGAAGATCTTCGAGAAGTGCCCCGAGTGCAGAACGAGGAGCCCCATGCCGGAGAGAACGTGACGGCGGACCCGCTCGACGACCTCGTCGGAGACACGGTCGTGAGCGATGTGGCCCCACCAGGTGAGCACGTCGGTCTCGGCGAGCACCTCTTCGCTCAGCCCATGCTCGGGGTCATCGAGGGTAGCCGTGCGGACGCTGGCGTCGTCGCCGAGCAGCTCACCGAGCCCTTCGGCGATGGCGCCGTGGATTCCCGCCGGGTAGATCGCGGCGATGGACTGCTGAGTGCTCTCGTGGACGTTCTCGTTCCATACGGTGACGCGGATGGTCATGCGCTTTCTCCGATCAGAAGGTCCTCGAGACGCAGTTCGCGCCCCGTGGCCGCGGATGCGTAGCAGGCGTCGATGATCCGCGCCCGGCCGAGCGCGAGCGAGCCATCGTGCCTCGACCACGCCCCCTTGTCGCGGACCCGCTCGATGAAGGTCTCGACGACGGCGCCGTGACCTCGTCCTGGATCGGCGTCGACAGCGATGTCCTCGCGCGTCTCACCGTCGCCTGTGAAAAGCGTCAGCTCGCCGACGGGCGCGTAGTCGATGACGCGGAGATCCGCTCCCCCGTCACTGCCGTAGAGGGTGATGCCGAATTCGTCGCCACTCGGTCGATGCGCTGCCCAGCTGGTTTCGATCATGAGCGACCCACCGCCCTCGAGCCGTAGCATCACCGCCGCGAGATCCTCGACCTCGTACGCCGAACCGACCGCCTGCTTGGCCGAGCCTCCGACAGCACCGCCGAGACCGCGAGGCCCGAGCTGCGAGTGCGTCACCGCTGAGACCGCGACGACCTTCGGCTCCCGCATCAGATGCAGCGCGTAGTCGAGCACATGCACCCCGAGGTCGATGAGCGGACCTCCGCCCGCCATCTCACGGTTGGTGAACCAGCTGCCGAGCGACGGGATGCCCGAGCGGCGCAGCCATGTTGCGCGTGCGTGATAGGGAGTGCCGATCGTGCCGGCGTCTACCGCGGCGCGGATCGCTTCGATGTCGCCGCGGCGGCGATGGTTGAATGCGATCTCCAAGACTTTGCCCGACCGCTTCGCTGCGTCGACCATGGTCGCGGCTTCCGCGCCGTCTCGGGCGATCGGCTTCTCGCAGAGCACGTGCAGACCCGCGTCGAGAGCCGCAACGGTGATAGGCGCATGGAGGAAGGTCGGCACCGCGACACTCACGGCATCCAGTTCGGCACCCGTCAGCAGATCGGTCCAATCACCGAAGTGCCGCTCGACCGAGTACTGCTTCGCAAGATCGCGACGAAGGTCTTCCTCCTTGCCCGCGATGGCGACGAGTTCGACGCCGTCGAGCTCCGCGTATGCGTCCATGTGCTGTTGCCCGGCCCAGCCGAGGCCGATGACCCCGACCCGGAGGGGCGCGCTCCCGAAGATGCTCATCTGGCCGATTCTTTCAGCACTGAACGGCCTCGTGCGAGCATCCGATGGGACGGTCAGCCTTCGTCACATTTCGTCTTAGAGACGCACACCCGCCTACACGGCGGCTACGGTACCGGTCATGGTCACGAACACCGCTTCGCGCGAACTGCGCTGCCTGCTCGTGCGCTGTCTTCCGCGGATGCGCTGAGGTCGGCCGCCCCTACCGCCGCTGTCCTCTCGTATCCGCTTCGCCGAATCCGATGTCGCCGACCCGGCGACTCAGCCGACGAGAAAGACAGCAGAGCAATGACCAGCAACAAGACCCTCCCCGTTCTCGACCTGTCGCGCCTCTCCGCGGGCGAGGATGAGGC
>Ga0210040_10000511_pt1 | contig 64648 bp, 52 predicted proteins | sample CryGeyCG12114_NA_FD_185462 | JGI IMG/M metagenome (GOLD analysis project Ga0210040, IMG submission 185462) | Groundwater microbial communities from aquifer - Crystal Geyser CG19_WC_8/21/14_NA (SPAdes) (version 2) | ecosystem: Environmental > Aquatic > Deep subsurface > Groundwater | place: USA...
ATTTGCCCGGCAATAGTTCTTGTACCCGCTCCCAAGCCTGGTCATTTATTTCATAGCGCCGCATATACTTTTTAACTTCTTAACATAACGAATTATATATAATTCATTTATTTGTCAACACGACCTAGTATTTATACCAAATAGTTTAAAGTTAATTCCATAAGTTTAATATCGATTTTAAGTACAGTTTAATTACTCTAATCGTACTCAAACCCGTCATTCTGCAAGAATCTTCTGATTAGGTAACCCAGAAGGTTCTTGCAGAATGACGGGTTTGAGTGGAATAATTACTATTCAATGGAAGCATCTTCTTACTATTTGGTATTATTCTCCTAAATAGATATTATCGGCATTTTAAAACATAATGAATTGATCTATTTGCTCCTGCAATAATTGTAAATACAGGGAGTTGGTAAGTTTGCCTTCGCTTAGGTTTTTATGAATAAACATGAGCCGTGGTTTGGCGGCCAGTACGTGTACGCCTAAATAATTCAGGACATCGGTAAAATGACTGATGGCCAAAGCTCCCCCTTGGGTACCAGTAGAAATACCAATTAAAGCCGATTTTTTATGGCGCAAAGCATTGGGGTAACTTAAGCCGTCTATAAAAGCTTTTAGTACACCCGGAAAAGAATTATTATATTCCGGTATCACAAAAACCACTTTCTCTGAATTTTCTAAAAGTTGCGTTAGCTGGTTGAAGCCTTCGTGCTGACCGCAATTTTTATACAAGGCCGTTTGAATAAAGTCATTTGGTAAATCTATTAAATCCAAAACCTGATTTGTAATGCCGCGCTCGTTAAGCAAGCCAGCATAAATATCGGCTATAATGCGGGCATTAGCCTGCGGACGATTGGTACCCGATATAATGGTAATCATAGTTAATTATACAAAATACAAGCGATTAATAATAGTAAATAAAAGAAAAAAGCGGGCTTTTGTGGCCCGCTTTTTTCTTTATGAAGAAAACACATATTAAACGTTCTCGGAGGTTGCTTTGGCGTAGATATACTCGCGGTTTAGCATCGCAATGTTTTCTAAAGAAATACCAACCGGGCATTCGGCGGCACAGGAGCCAATATTGGTACAAGAGCCAAAACCTTCGGCATCGTGTTGCGCCAGCATATTTTCTACGCGGGTTTTCCGTTCTTGCTGTCCTTGGGGCAGTAACGCTAATTGCGAAACCTTGGCACTTAAGAACAACATAGCCGAAGCATTTTTACAAGCGGCAACGCAGGCGCCACACTGAATACAGGTAGCGGCATCAAAGGCTTTATCCGCAATAGATTTCGGAATCGGAATCTCATTGGCATCGGGTACCCCGCCGGTATTAACCGAAATATAACCACCCGCCTGCTGAATGCGGTCTAAAGCTGAACGGTCCGTACTTAAATCTTTATGGATTGTAAAAGCATTAGCGCGCCACGGTTCAATTACAATGGTATCGCCATCATTAAATTTACGCATGTGCAGCTGGCACGTAGTGGTGCCTTTCTCCGGACCGTGGGCCCGGCCATTAATAAAAAGGCTGCACATACCGCAAATACCTTCGCGGCAGTCGTGGTCAAAAGCAATCGGTTCCTGATTATTGTGTACCAGGTCCTCATTCAATACATCTAACATCTCCAGAAACGACATTTCCGGAGAGATATCTTTTACATTATAAGTTACCAGCTGGCCCTGCGTTTTGGCATTTTTCTGTCTCCAAACCTTTAGGGTCAGGTTCATGGGCTTGCTGTTGGGATTATTACCTGCCATTTTCTTTCTTCAATTATGAATTAAAAATTACGCATTAGAAATTATATCAGAAAGAATAAAGCCAGTTATAAAAACCTGTAAATGCATTTCTAATTTTTAATTTCTAATTTTTAATTAAAATATTATTTATAGCTACGCTGGGTTAATTTCACGTTTTCGAACGTTAGCTCTTCTTTGTGTAAAGCAGCTTCGCTGTTAGGACCGGTAAATTCCCAAGCGGCTACGTAGGCGAAATTTGCATCGTCCCGTAAAGCTTCGTTTTCCGGTGTCTGGTATTCTTCGCGGAAGTGACCACCGCACGATTCGTTCCGGTGCAGCGCATCCGTTACCATTAATTCGCCCAGCTCAATAAAGTCGGCTACCCGGCCGGCTTTCTCAATGGTTTGGTTCATTTCCTCGTTTACCCCGATAAGCTTTACGTTGCTCCAGAACTCTTTTTTCAATTCCTGAATTTTACCTTTGGCATACGTTAAGCCTTCGGCGTTGCGCGACATACCGCAGTAATTCCACATAATGTGGCCTAATTCTTTATGGAACTCATCAACGGTTTTGGTGCCGTTAATAGATAGCATTTTCTGTACTGTTGCCCGTACGTTGGTTTCTGCTTCTTTAAAGGCTGGATGATCGGAGGTTACTTTAGCGGCAGGCATTTGCGCCAGGTAATCGCCAATAGTATAAGGTAACACAAAATAACCATCGGCCAAACCTTGCATTAAAGCCGACGCACCCAAACGGTTAGCACCGTGATCGGAGAAGTTGGCTTCGCCGGCCGCATATAAGCCCGGTATGGTAGTCATCAGGTTATAATCTACCCACAAGCCACCCATGGTGTAATGCACTGCCGGGTAAATACGCATGGGACTTTCATAAGGATTTTCGCCGGTAATTTTTTCGTACATCTCGAATAAGTTACCGTATTTCTCACTTACCCGGTTTAATCCGTCGCGTTTTATGGCATCAGCAAAATCCAGGTAAACCGCTAAGCCAGTAGTGCCAACGCCCCGGCCTTCATCGCAGGCTTGTTTGGCGTTACGGGAAGCTACGTCGCGGGGTACCAGGTTACCGAAGGACGGATATTTACGTTCTAAGAAATAATCACGTTCGGCTTCCGGAATCTCCTGCGGCGCCCGTTTGTCGCCTTTGGCTTTCGGTACCCAAACCCGTCCGTCGTTCCGCAAGGATTCCGACATCAAAGTTAATTTAGATTGATATTCGCCGGAAACTGGAATACAGGTTGGGTGAATTTGGGTGAAGCAAGGATTACCAAAGAAAGCGCCTTTTTTATAAGCCCGCCAAATAGCCGTGGTATTGGAACCCATGGCATTGGTAGACAGATAGAAAACGTTGCCGTAACCACCGGTAGCCAGAACAACGGCGTGGGCGCTATGCGATTCGATATGCCCCGTAACTAAATGACGTGTAACGATACCGCGGGCTTTTCCATCTACCAGTACTACGTCCAGCATTTCGGTACGCGGAAACAGTTGTACCTTGCCGTAGGCAATCTGGCGGTTTAAAGCGCTGTAAGCACCTAATAATAATTGCTGGCCGGTTTGGCCGCGGGCGTAGAATGTACGCGATACCTGAGCTCCCCCAAAAGAACGGTTAGCTAGTAAGCCGCCGTATTCGCGGGCAAAAGGTACGCCTTGCGCTACGCATTGGTCAATAATATTAACGGATACCTGGGCTAAGCGATACACATTGGCTTCGCGCGAACGGTAATCGCCCCCTTTAATGGTATCGTAAAACAAACGATGCACACTGTCGCCATCGTTCTGGTAGTTTTTAGCGGCATTAATACCACCCTGCGCCGCAATACTGTGGGCGCGGCGGGCACTGTCCTGAAAGCAGAATACTTTTACGTTATAACCTAACTCCGCTAAAGTTGCCGCGGCCGAAGCACCTGCTAAACCGGATCCTACAATGATAATTTCGTACTTACGTTTGTTAGCCGGGTTTACCAGCTTAACGTTAAATCTATGGTTATCCCATTTCTCGGCTAAAGGCCCTTCAGGAATCTTTGAATCTAATGGCATATACAGAAACTGGTCTAGTGTAAAGAAAAGAAAAAGTAAAGGGGCATAGCCGCAAACGCAGCACACACCACAATCGAGAAAAAGTAACCAAAAATACGGATGGTCGGCGTATATTTCTTATGATTTAAACCCAAAGTCTGGAAGCCGCTTCGGAAGCCATGAATTAAGTGAAACGCCAAAGCTACCATAGAAATTACGTATAAAGCTACGTACCACCAATGGCTGAATGACTCGACGGCAATGCCATATAAGTTTTTATTGCCAGCCGCATCGGAGCCTATTTCACCAAACTTCATTTTAAAATAAAAGTTATATAAGTGTACCAGTAAGAAAATAAATATAACGGTCCCCAGTAAACCCATATTACGCGACGACCAGCTACTGTTTTGTTCGGCATGATTTACCGCGTATTTTACGGAACGGGCACTTTTGTTCCGGCGGGTTAATGCTACAGCCTCCCAGATATGAATAGCAAAAGCCAGTAATAAAATAATTTCCATCGCCCGGATCAGCGGGTTATGGGTCATGAAATAACTGTAGGCATTAAATGCAATGCCCTCATCAGCAGAAAATAACTGCAAATTACCAATAAGATGCACTACTAAAAAAGAACAAAGAAAAAGGCCGGTTACGGCCACCAGCAGCTTGCGGCCGATGGTACTGGAGAATGCTTTTGTAAACCAACTCATTTGTTTTTGTAAATAGTTTTAGAAATTTACACTTTATAACATGCCAAAGGTACACGCCGACCTTTTATAAAACAATATTAAAATCTGATTTTTAAACAATCTAAATTACATGCCGTTAGGTAAATATTTACATTTGTTCAAAACTGCTTTTCTTTGTTGAGTTAAAACCAGAATAGTATTAATACTAATAAAAGGTTAATTTCGTTTACATCAAAAACGGATTATATGCATCCAAATATACGCTCTAAAGTTACTTTTCTTTTATCGCTCTTCTGGTTCTTAATCTTGTTGGGAGCCACGGTAGAGAAAGCATCCGCTACCCACATTCGGGCCGGGGAGATTACGGCTCATCCCGATACCACTAGTGGTAATAATCCGCTACGTTATTTCTTTAAACTGGTAGTTTATACCGAATCGGCAAGAACGGATGCCCAAAACCCGGAAGCAACCCTTTTTTTTGGTACCGGAGAAAGTCAGACATCGGACAGGAACGGACCTTATGCTACCCGTGATCCTGATACCAAACGCAATGTTTATTATTTTGATTACATCTATCCAGCTCCGGGTACTTATCAAATTACTTACGCTGAAGTAAACCGGCAAACCGGCGTGGTGAATATTGCCAATTCGGCGGGGCAAAGTTTCCTGCTACGTACTACTATCACCATCGATCCGTTTTTAGGGGTAAACAGTACGCCGCAATTGCCGGTTCCGCCCATTGATTATGCGGCTTGTGGTCAGGTTTTCGTGCACAATCCGGGTGCCTACGACACAGATGGCGACCGGCTGGTTTACCGCCTGGTTACGCCGCTAAAAGATCAATTTCCAGATGATGCTAGTAAGACCTTAGCAGTGCCGGTAGATGGTTATAGAGAACTAAATGACCCTTCTATTTGCCAAGGTTCGGCAAACGCCGGAGCGGGTACCTTAACCATGGACCCCAATACCGGGCAGCTAACCTGGGATGCCCCTTGTTTGCAGGGTGATTATAACGTAGCTTTTGTGGTGGAAGAATACCGCAACGGCCGTAAGTTAGGCGAAGTAATGCGGGATATGCAGGTACGGGTAAGGTGCGTACCAAACTTAAGGCCTACTTTAATAATGCCGGAAGATATCTGCGTGATTGCCGGAGAAACGGTAAATGGCGTTGTAACCGCCAGCGACCCGGATAATAACCCGGTAGTTCTGGAAGCTTTCAGTGAGTTTGGCGTACTGCCGCCGGCTACTTTTACCCAATCTGGCAATACCGGTACCTTTAACTGGAAGACTACCTGCGAAGATGTTTTGCGCGATACAGTGCAGGTTATATTTAAAGTAACCGATGTGGTGCCGAACGGCGGCACGCCATTAACTGATCTTCAGCCTTGGCGTATCCGGATAGTGGGGCCGCCGCCGCAAAACTTTAAAGTATTACCAACGGGCAATTCTATTAACCTATCCTGGAATCCGTATACTTGCCAGAATGCAAAACGTATTGCTATTTACCGCCACGAAGGTCCTTCTGATTTTGTACCGGGGCCTTGTGAAACCGGCATTCCGGCCAGCGCCGGGTTTACCCGCATCGGCGAAGTAGACCTGAATACCTTAACCTTTACCGATACCGGCGGTGCGGAAGGCTTTAAACGCGGTGTGTCGTATTGCTACGCCATCTACGCCGAATTTGAAGGCGGTAATTACCGGGTTATACCCGGTATAGCAACCTTGCCGGTTTGTGTAATGCTGCAAAATAATGTACCGGTTATAACTAATGTAAGCATTGAAACAACCAGCGAAACTAACGGTACCGTGCTGGTACGGTGGATTAAACCGCGCGAAGGATTAGAAAATTTAACTCCTCCGCAGCAATACCGTTTATACCGGGCACCCGGCGATTCACCGGAAATTTATACCGAAGTTTACCGGACCAACAATGTAAACGATACTACTTTTATCGATCATATCGGTACTACCGTCGGTACGGCTACTTTAAAATGGATATATAAGCTGGAGTTTTACCACAATGCGGCTGTTTCGCCAGCTATAGTTGATACGGCGGCTACCGCTTCCAGCGTGCAATTGAAAGCCACTACCCGGTCTACCTCCGTAAATTTAACCTGGAATTACCAGGTGCCTTGGGATAACACGAAGTTCAAACATTATATTTACCGGAGGGCAGATGCCGGAGCATACGCGCTGATTGATAGTGTTAGTGCTACCGCCAACGCCGGACAATATACCGACCAGGGTACCTTTGGCAATGCGCCTTTAGTGCCCGGCATTAATTACTGTTATTACGTGGAAACCCGGGGTGGTTACGACGATCCGACCCTGCCGAAGCTGCTATTGAATAAGAGCCAGGAATTCTGTGTAGTTTTAAAAGATTCGGTGCCTCCTTGTCCGCCGGTATTAAGTATCGATCCTTTGGATTGTGAAAGTTTCCTGCGTAATCCAACGAGTCCGCCGTACCAAAACGTGCTGACTTGGGTACCCGACCAAAGTCCGGAATGCGACCAGAATATTGCCTACTTTACTATTTATTACCGCCCAAGTGAAGAAGGTGAATTTGATTCGATTGCTTATACAAACGGTGATATTAACACCTATCTGCACCAAAACCTGCTTTCCTTTGCCGGGTGTTATACCGTTTCGGCTACCGATACGGCGGGCAATGAAAGTGCGATGAGTAATATTGTATGTAAAGAAAACTGCTTCTTCTTCCAGTTGCCTAATATATTTACCCCAAATGGCGACGGGAAAAATGATGAGTTCCGGCCGGACCGGCGCTCACAGTTTATAAAATCGGTGAAGTTTACGGTATTTACCCGCTGGGGCGATAAAGTTTACGAAAGCACCGACGACCCCGGTATAAACTGGACGGGCGTAAACAATGCAGGTAAACAGGTTTCGGATGGTACCTATTATTACACTGCCGAAGTCGAGTTCCAGAGTTTGTCGCCGCAGAATGCGAAACAGACCTTTAAAGGGTGGGTTGAGATTGTGCGTTAACGCTTTGCAGAAATTGAATGATTAATAAAAAGCCGGTTATATTGTTAGCCGGCTTTTTTATTTGCGGGTGTGTCTGATAATCTTTTAATTTGTTTTAAAGTAAAAATCACAATAGAAAATCCGGTGGGAAATCTAATCCGCCTATTCATCAAGAAGAGCAATACATCAAAATAAAACTATGAAAGCATACATTTTTCCCGGTCAGGGATCGCAGTTTCCGGGCATGGGTCAGGATTTATACCTGCAAAATCCGGAAGCCAAAAAATTATTCGACCAGGCCAACGACATACTGGGTTTTTCTATTACCGATATCATGTTTGCGGGTTCGGAAGTTGACCTGAAGCAAACTAAAGTTACCCAACCCGCTATTTTTTTGCATTCGGTTATTCAGGCCGCAGTGTTAAGTGATTTCAAACCCGATATGGTAGCCGGTCATTCTTTGGGCGAATTTTCGGCTTTGGTTTCGAACAAAGTGCTGCGCTTTGAAGATGCTTTGCAACTGGTAATGAAACGGGCGCTGGCCATGCAAAAAGCCTGCGAAATAGAACCGTCTACCATGGCGGCTGTTTTGGGTCTGGAAGACGAAAAAGTAGAGGAGATATGTGCCGGTATTGATACCGAAATTGTAGTGCCGGCAAATTACAATTGCCCCGGCCAGCTGGTTATTTCGGGCAGCGTGCCGGGAGTAGAACTGGCCTGCGAAAGATTAAAAGCGGCCGGTGCCAAACGTGCGCTGGTACTTCCGGTTGGTGGCGCTTTCCATTCGCCGCTTATGCAGCCCGCCGCCGAAGAATTGGCCCAGGCCATAGAAGCTACAACATTCAACACCGGCATTTGCCCGGTTTATCAGAACGTAGATGCCCAACCTTATTCCAACCCGGAGCAAATCAAAGCCAATCTGCTCAAACAATTAACGGCGCCCGTACGCTGGACCCAAACCATTCAGCACATGCTACAGGATGGCGCTACCGAGTTTATTGAATGTGGTCCGGGCAAAGTACTGCAAGGCCTGATAAAGAAAATAAACAAAGATGCGGCTGTAAGTAGTGCAGTGTAAGATGTATCGGTTTTGTAGCATTATACCGGATGATCATTTTAAAGACGATTATCGAGTAATAAGTACAATGACAAAATTAGTGAATGAGTGATTAAGTGAATAAAGGATTAATAATGAATTTATTAAACTAATGTTTATTTAAAATTAATTTTGTCCGCTTACTTAGCAATATGTATCCGCTATTTTGAAACTTGCTAATAGCAGCAAAGCTGGATATTTGTAGTTGAATGCACGTGATGCGCATTATTAGAAAAAGTTTAAGCAGTAATTAAATTCGAAAAACTTATTGCTCCTTCTCCATTAAAACAGAACTGATCCGGGATTTTTATCCGGATCAGCTTTAAATACCATAAGGACTATTCCGGTGGTAAAACTCAATCACACCATCAAGAAGTCGGCACTTTACTGCTTAGGCCTAAACTGGAACGGATGCCGCTGGTAAGCCCGTCTATCCAATAAGTTATAACCGACCGGTTTTGGCGGTAAGGTGTATTAATTTCACCGGTTTTAAAACCATTCTCCTCCGGCGCATTATCGGTATTTAAAACTACTTTATTCGCGAAAACCGATAATATCTTTTTACCTAACGATTGCTTCGGCTTTTTGTCTTTGCTATCTGCTTTCGGTTTCGATAACATATCTACCTTAAAATTCTGATAATGTAACTGCATGGTCCCTTTTGCCCCGGTGTTGGTTAGTACCATCCTGAAATGGCCTTTTTGCACGGTGCCGCTTTTTACCCGGATAAGCTGGTCCTGTTCCAGAATGGGGTTCAGGATTTCGGGTTGGCCGTTGCCGATGGTTCCCCGGATGGTGTGATAGCCGTTGGGGCTTAAAAGATTGTACCGGATTGTGCCTCGCAAAGAAGTTTTGCCCATAATCAATAAGCTGCCGCTTAAAACAGCCGGGGTTTTGGCCGACATCCGGTTTTTATCGTTGCTGATATTGGCTAGGATCAGGTTCATATTCTGAAAAGTACCCAAAGCCATTTTGCCCGTTTTTCGGGATAATTCCCGGTATCGGATATCCAGGTCGGTAACCTGTATCTTATTAATACTTAGGCCCATTTTTAGTCCCTGAATAATTTGGTGCGGTAAAGGTTGCGGTACCTTATCTTTAAAATGCAAGGCATCTTTGTAAGTTGTAAGACGCGGATTTTGGATTTTAACCAAGTCCAAAGCAATGTTTCCGTAGCGGGAGAAATCAGAAAAGTTAACCCCAGCTAGTTTTACCTGCGGAATGGCTAACTTAAATTGCGTTAAAGCACTGTTAATTTTCCGGGACATACCTGCTGCCGAATACAGGGGCACCAATTGGGTTTGGGTGATAGCAATGGTTTTTGCCCTTGATGATAAGCTAACCTGCTTTATTTTAAGGCGGTAAAAAGCCTTGGGCAACAATATATCTGCTTCATTTGCCAGTAATTTAACTTCCTGCGCATAAAAGAAGCGGTTCGGATCGTTGTAAGCCAGGCTATCCAGGCGCAGGCCTTTTACCTGTAAATCCGGGATGCCACAGGCAATTGTATTCTGTTCTTTTTGGTAGTCCTTCAAAACCAGGTGGCCTTTATCGATGCTTATTTCCCCGATGCGTAAGTTCTTTAACCTGCCGGTTAGGTTCTGGTGTAAGGGTTTACCAGGCGGTTTCTCTACGGGCATTTTATAAAGCACCAGCTGCGGCTCCAGCAGGTATATTTTATCGAGTTGCAGGGGTTTCTGCAAAAGTAAACCGATGTAACTAAGGCCCTGAAGCTGAAGTTGCGCCGCTTTCATTTGACCTACTATTGGTGGTGCTGCAACCGTATCTTTCTGCTTTTGTTTTTCCCAAACTTTAAAGTCAGGTGTAAGCGTCAGACCATCGAGGGTGAGAGAACCGCCTAAAAGCGAAACTTCTAAGTTCCGTAACGAAAGAGAATAAAGACCTGCGGTACGTTCGGAAACGGTAGCTTCCAGCTTTTTTTGTAACCAGGGCTGCAAGTAAAACATCCGAAAAATAGTAGCAGCCAGTATTAAAATAAAAAGGATACCTAAAAGGCAGGCCCACCACTTATTTTTTAATCTTGTTGATTGCACGTAAAGTCGATTTTTTTAAGTAGGACTGTGTACGTGAAATTTGTTTATTCAACTAAAAAGAAGTTGAGCGTACCTGCAATTGATTAGAGAATGTATTAAGGAAAGTAAAGAATTGCCAGGCATATTGTTATTGCTTATTTACTAAGCTCAGGCGGTTACTTTAGCAAGAATATTTTTCTTAATAACCAAAGAGGTAAAACAAAAAACGTCCCCTTACTCCGGGAGCAAGGGGACGTTAAGTTGATTAAAAACGCTAGTTATTATTTATTCGCGAACCATGCGCAGGTTTTGGACACCACTGTTGGTAACTAACCGGACTATGTAAACGCCGGCAGCAGCGTTAGCAGCATCCCATTTCACTTGTACCGGGGTGTTGGCTTTAGCCTGGCCTCCTGGTAGTTTTTTCACTAACTCACCTTGTACGTTGTAAACTTCCAGGCTGTACGTTTCATCCTGAGCAAAAGCAAACTCAATGGTTGTATTATCTCTAACTGGATTTGGATAAGCCTTAAAGGAAGCTTGTACCCCGGTAAACATGTCGGCGGCATCGGCTACGCGTTCTGATTTTTTAGTTGTAGCTTGTTGAATTACTATTGAACCTCCACCTATAGCTGTTGTTGCATCAGCGTTTTCAGCTGCTCCAGCTTGATTGTCATATACAACCGCTAAACCGACTGTTTCCCAGATTTTAATTCTGAATCTATCAGGACTACCATCTATTGCGGATACCATAAAGCTGTAACCAGCTATTCCGTTTATTGATCCGGTACCTTTATAGATTGCTTTAGTTGGGGTTACTACAAGAGACGCACCCTCATGTAATAAACTTTTGAAATTTAAATCACCTGCTTTGAAGTTGAATTCAGTATTACCATCTACTTCTGTAAGACCTTTCTTATACTTGGCAACGAATCCGAAATTGGCTTTACCACCAACTCTCATGAAAGTACAAGTTGGACAAGTAGTAGAAGTAGCAGGAACAACCGGAGATTCAATCCAGCCACCGCCAGTTACAAAACCACCATTCGGATCATATACTGGCAGATAGGCAATTGATTCAGAACATCCAGATCCGGCAACTGCTCTTACGGTGTAAACACCAGTTTCTAATACACCTACGTTAAAGGTGGCAATACCAGAGGCATCTGAAATAACAGTTAAAGGAGTTGAGCTATTATCAAAATAAAGGTTAACCGGAACGTTCGCTGCTACAGTATTAGTAAGAGTAGTTACTTTAACGATAACATTTGTTGCTGTGGTTTTTACAGCTTGCGGCGTACTGTTAACAGAAGCATCAGCAGTTACACCTTCAATGGTTAAAATACCTTTTGCAAATGTAATGGTGTAATTGCCGGAAGTCAGACCTGAAGGAATTACATCAAATGAACCAACAGTACTAATAGCAGTAGCTTCAGTAGCAAAAGTTAATGTACCACTTAAATCAGCTGCGTCATCACCATTTACAAAGCCGGTATAAGTAACCGAGAAAGCCGGATTGTTCTGGCCACATAATTTGTTGCTGGCATTTGCCTTAATACTTAATGGAGCAGTTGTGATAGTCAGATTCGCACCAGCGTAAGTTAAAGCGTAGTTGTTGCTCAAAGCAACAGAACCTTGTATGATCGCATAAGTACCAACATTCTCACCAGTAGCTCTGGTCAAAACACCCGTGAATTTATCCGAGAAAGCTAAAGAACCCTCAGAAATAGCGTAAGTTAATTGTGGATCTACTTCGCCGTAAGTTTTGGTTTCAGCATCGGCCGCAATGGTTACCGGACGAGTGGTAATAGACAAAGCCGCAGGTGAGTTGGTGATGTCGTAGTTACTTAGTACTGTCACCGGAGATAAAGTAGCGGTGATGGCATAAGGACCGCCGGCAACCGTCTCACCAGTTTCCCGGCTGTAAGCAGCTGTAACATGATCGGCATCCAAGAAACCAGTTAAAGTACCTGCAAATGTTGGATCAGCTGTACCGTACACTTTTGTTTGCGCGGCTACTACTACAGAAGCAGCTTTCTTGGTGATAGTTAGGCTAGCACCCGTGAAAGACAGATCGTAGTTGTTGCTTAGAGCTACTGTTCCTTGTTTGATGGCATAAGTACCAACGTGCTCACCAGCTTCTCTAATCAAGGCACCCGTAAAAGTATCCTTATTCACCAAGTTTCCGGTGGCGATAGCATAAGTTAAAGCCGGATCAGCGGCACCATAAACTTTCGTTTTAGTATCAGCCGTAATGCTAACCGGACGAGCCGTGATGGTTAATAATCCATTAGTAGCTTTAACATCATAGTTGCTTAACTTATCACCCGCAGCGCTGGCCGTAATAGGATATGAACCTACAGCACTAGTTGCACTAGCAGCAGAAGTGTAATTAACCATAATAGCATCACTGTTCTTCACACCAGTTAGTGTACCGGTAAATTTCGGGTTCTCATCGCCGTATACTTTTGTCGCATTATCAGCAACAATTGTTAAAGCCGCTTTTGTTATAATTAAAGTGCCTTTTTCAAAACTGATAGAATAATTGTTGGAAGTTAAGCCCGAAGGTATAACATCGTAAGAGCCAATGGCGCTAGCCGCCGTAGCATCCGTAGCGAAACTTAAGGTACCACTTAAATCGGCTGCATCATCTTTATTTACAAAACCGGTGTGAGAAACCGTAAATTCTGGGTTAGCCTCACCATATACTTTAGTAGCGGCTTTAGCAGTAATGGTTAAATCTGCTTTACCTATTGTTAAAGTACCGTTAACAAGAGTTACTGAATAGTTTGTAAGTTTATCAGCAGCAACAGCAGGAATAATAGCATAAGTGCCGACAGAACTAGCGGCAGGAGCTACCGTAGAATAAGTTGCTGTAATTGCATCGTTGTTCTTAATACCAGTTATTTTGCCGGTAAAAGTTGGATTAGCAGCCCCATAAGTTTTAGAAGCATCATCAGCTGTAGCGGTTAAAGAAGCTTTATTTACAGTTAAGGTATTACCCGCATTGGTTACCGTATAGTTGCCTGATTTACTGGTTGGATCAAGCAGCGTAGCTACAATTGCGTACGTATTTACAGTTGCTGCTGCAGGTGCGCCGGCGCTACCGTAAGTAACTGTAATGTTATCGTTGTTTTTAATACCCTCGATGCTACCAGTAAGGTCGGTGAATTCATCACCATATATTTTTGTCTGCGGATTAGTTTTTACCGTTAAGGCGGCTTTTGTTACGGTTAAAGTGCCATTGGTTTTAGCTACATTATAATTGCTCAAAGCATCGCCGGACACAGCAGGAACGATATCGTAATTTCCAACCGGGCTTTCTACTGTTGCAGCAGAAGCGTAAGAAGGGGTAATAGCATCGTTATTCTGGATACCAGTAATCGAACCGGTAAAATCAGGGTTGGCATCACCGTATATTTTAGAAGCATTACCGGCTACTACCGTTAAGGTTGCTGGTGTTACGGTTAAAATACCTTTTACAAAGCTGATGTTGTAGTTTGTGGCAATCAGGCCAGAAGGCGTAACGTCATAAGTGCCTACCGGGCTGGCAGCCGTAGCAGTAGTAGCGTAAGTTAAAGCGCCATCTAAGTTTGTAGCAGCATCGTTATTTACGAAACCAGCATAAGTAACCGCGAAGGCCGGGTTAATGGAACCGTATACTTTAGACGCTGGGTTAGCAGTTACAGTCAAAGATGCTTTGTCAACGGTGAGGGTAGCACCCGGATTAATAATAGTATAGTTGCCCAACTTGTTATCCGTATCATTTAGGGCTGCCACAATCGGATAATTGCCGGCGGCAGCAGTAGCCGCAGCACCCGTGCTGCTGTAAGTAGCTGTTATATTGTCGCTGTTCTTAATACCGCTGATGCTGCCAGTGAAATCAGTAAACGCATCACCGTACACCTTGCTCTTAGCAGCAGTAGTTACGGCTAATTCAGCTTTCTTAATCGTGAAAGTACCGTTATACTGTACTACATCGTAGTTAGCTAAAGTAGCACCGGTTACCGAAGGAACAATCGCATAAGTACCAACCGGCGAAGTAGCTGTGGCAGTAGAAGAACCACCTACCGTGAAGGTCTCCCCATTTTTGGCACCCGTGAAAGTACCCGTGAAAGCCGGATTAGGTTCGCCATATTCTCTAGCATCATCAGCAGCCGTAATAGTTAAGACAGCTGGGGTTATGGTCAGGTTAGCGCCTGTGTAAGCCAGGTTGTAGTTGTCGTTTAAAGCAAGACTTCCTTGGTTGATAGCGTAAGTACCGGCATCTTCACCAGCTACTCTGCTCAAAGTACCGGCGAATTTATCAGAACCAGCCAGCTCACCAGCTGTAATTTTATAAGTTAAGGCCGGATCAGCATTACCATAGGTTTTGCTTTGCGCATCTGCAGTTACTTTAATGTTTCGGGCTGAAATAGCGATAGCAGCAGTACCATTAGCATTATCGTAGTTTTTGTCACCAGCAAAGATCCAGGAAGCAGTACCATTTGTTACGTTGGTGAAGGTAGCACCCAGGTTCAGCAGGCTGCTCAGGTCTTCACCATTCACACCGGTAGCTGTTCCGGTTGCCCCGTGGGCTTTGGCATCATAAACACCTTCGTAACCAGCAACCACGATAGTAGCCTTTGCTTTAGCAATTTTTAGGGTGCCAGTGATAGGAGTAGCTTCGTAGTTATCATTGGTCAAAGAAGCAGTAGCCGCATATTCATCCGCATTGGTGCCGGAACCAGTTACCGTAAGTCCGCTCACGTTAGGTGTAGCCGTAGCAGTAGCCGATTTCAGCGTGCCATCGTAGGTGAAGTCCAACTCACCAAAAGCCAGGGTAACGGGAGCTTTTTTAATTGTTAAGGTTACAGAATGGCTATTAGCTTTGTAGTTATTAGTTTCCGCAGCATTTACTGTTAAAGTATGTGAACCAGCATCTAATACTGTTCCTGGTTCAGGAGAGTAAGTTAAGCCAGCACCATCCAAGGCAGTAGCATTAAGTTGAGTAGCAGATAAGGCAGTACCGTAAATGATTGCAGCAGGAGTAGACCAGGTTATTACTTGATCAGCTTTTTCTACCGTAATAGATACTTTTCCTGTAGCTGTTTTATAATTAGCAGCATCAGTTGGGGAAAAAGTTACTGTTAGTTCATGTGTACCAGCGGTCAGTTTAGTACCAGCAGCAGGATTGTAGGCGAAAGTGCCAGCTACACCAGTTGTAGCGTTTAACTGGGTAGCAGATAGTTCTGTGCCATAAACAATTTTAGCAGGATCAGACCAGGTGATAACTGGTTGTACCTGCGTTATAGTTAAAGCGTTTACATTTTCTGCATCTTGTTTGAAGGTGTAATTAGTGGCACTTAAACCAGAACCTATAATAGCATAAGATCCAACGGCAGTAGTACTGGTTGTCGTTGAGCCAAAAGTTAATGTGCCGGTAGTAGATGATGCTTGGTTTTCATTATTTACAAATCCTATAACTGTGCCTCCTAAAGTAGGGTTTTCTACACCATATAAACGGCTAACTGGATTTGCTTTGTAAGTTAATTCGGCTTTATTAACATTTATGCTTATGTTCTTAACTATTGTATTATAATTTGTTGTATTATCAGGTGTAAAAGTAACCGATAATGTTTGATTAGAACCAGCCTTTAGTATTGTCTCTAATGTAGGTGAATAAGTAAAGCTACCAGCAACATCAGCGGTGGCATTAAGCTGTATTGTACTTAATGCAGTTCCATAAGTTATATTACCCGGAGTACTCCAAGTAATTGAAGGATCTCTCTTAGCCGCAACACTATATGCAGCAGTTAAGGTTTGGGTATTTTCACCATCAGTTTTGCTATCCCAAGAAACAGTTGAAGCTGAATAAACAATTCCACCTGATGTTATTACATCATTAAAAGTCGCAGTAATTGTTTCTCCTTTATTGACAGGAACTTTTTCGGATTTTGAAGGAAAAACAAATTCTTTAAACCCAGACTTTAAAAGTGCTTTAGTGGCTGTATTTGTAATAGTATAGTTTGCGGTAATCTTAGGAGTTCCGCTTAGCCCTGTTGCAGAAAACTCAACATTTGCATCCGTAAAAACTGTTTGTGTTAAAAACCCTGTTTGAGCACCCTTAGAAGTTACTGTAAATTTAACGCCAATATGCCTTGCTTCTACCTGATAATCTATTTTCCAGTTACCATTAGCATCTACATTTACATCATAAATGTGATAGTCCGGATAATCTGGATATTCCTTAAATTCCACATGCACTTGCTGGTCTAGTGTCCAACCCGAACCAGTAATGTGCGCTATTTCACCAGGAGCATAATCATCTTTATCAGATGTAACAGTTGGAGCAGACAAACCAGCATCTAAATAAGCATCGCCTAAAGCTAAAGCGCCAATGGTGCCTAAAACGAAAAGAGAAAGCAGGAGGCCGTAGCGCCTGGAGTTTCCCTTTAAATGAGTAAGTAAGTGTTTAATCATAGAATAGCAATGAAGGGTGGTTTGTGTTTGAGGATAAAATTTTTATTTTTATTGTAACCTAATCAATCTGTTTTCGTTTTAAATAAAAAGTATAACTTGTTCTTGCGTCAATACAATAACTGCAAGAACAAAGTTCATCTTTTTAATATATATTTATAATATATTTCGATGAACCTTCTGTGTTGCCGGATGAATCTGTATGTACACAGGTTGAAATTTTATTTCTCTTCTAAATAGCTTGTTTTCACCCAGGTTATACCCGACTAAACAAATCCGCCATACCAGTTCAAAAGAGAAAACAGGGGGCTTCAGCAGCCGTTTATTTGCCCGTTTAAGCATTAATTCACAGAAAAATTCTTGTTAGCCCAGGTAAAACTTTCGGAACGCTCCTAATAAGCACCAATACGGGCTTTCCTCAATGGCATTATCGTTATCCGGTCTCTAAATCTAATCTGCGTTACTCCTATTATAATTTATTACGGGCCGGGGCCTGATAGCTGGTTGGTTATTTAAATCCGTTTATTTATGCTGGCTTGTAGCCGGCTTTTGCGGTTAGGGTAAATGGATGTGAAAACTACTTAAATTCAGGTAGAAAGCGTAATAATTAAAACCGGGCTGCCTTAAAGCCGTTTTAAAAAGTAATGCTGTAATACAGAACGAAGGACAGGTTTTTTAACTGGTCGGGATACAACAATCCGGCAGGTTTAAGTACTTCATAAACTTACGGTAAAATCAAAAACTAAATAATTCTAAATTAAACCGAATAAAACGATGAATAACGAACAAAAATATGCGCTGATTACCGGTGGTACCAACGGTATTGGCTACGAACTGGCTAAACTATTTGCCCAGGATAACTATAACCTAATAATTGTTGCCCGCAGCCCACAGGAACTGGAAAGTACAGCGGCCGAATTTAAGCAGCAATACGGTATTGAGGTCGTGACTATTGCCAAAGATTTATCTCAAAAGCAAAGTCCCTTTGAAGTGTACGACGAAGTAAAAAGCAGGGGCCTTCAGGTAGATGCGCTGGTAAACAATGCCGGGCAGGGACAATACGGCGAGTTTGTGGATACTGATATAAACCGCGAACTGGAAATTGTAGATTTAAATATTGGGGCTTACCTGGTGCTCACCAAAGCTTTCCTGAAAGAAATGGTGGCCCGGAAAGCAGGTAAAATATTAATGGTATCTTCTATTGGCGGCGAACTACCCGGCCCATTGCAAGCCGTTTATCACGCTACAAAGGCGTTTATTTCTACCTTTACCGAGGCTATTCAGGAAGAAACAAAAGAAACCGGGATAACCATTACCAAACTGTTGCCCGGCCCTACCGATACCGACTTTTTCCATAAAGCCGATATGGAAGAAGCCAAAATGGTAAAAGAAGGCAGCAAAGACGATCCGGCCAAAGTAGCTAAAGACGGTTACGAAGCCTTAATGGCCGGCGAATTAGAAATTATTTCGGGCTTTAAAAGCAAAGCCATGGTAGCGGCCAGCAAACTTATGCCCGACAGCATGGTAGCCGCCAATATGCATAAACAAGCCAAACCAAGCGACGAAAGCAGCAGTTAATCTTGGTTATTCTTTATAAAACAAAACGCCCTAACCAGATATATTCGGTTAGGGCGTTTTGTTTTTCTATCAATTATGATATCGTTAAGAAACCGCCAAACACTACCTGATTTGTGTTTTAACAAATAGAGTATTACTATTAGATATACCCCAACAGGAACACCGGCCAAGCTGCATGCCGGCTGTTCAGGTGGCCTTAAATAATTTTATATTTTTGCGGTTAGCCGTGTTAAAGCTTGTTGCAGACGGCGTACGCGGGTTTCCGGCTTTTTGGCTTGTTCCAGCCAAACTACATACTCTTTGCGGTTTGTATACGATAAGTTTTTAAAAGCTTCATTAGCTGGTTCATTCTGTTCCAGTGCCTGGGCAAAATCCAAAGGTATAACCAACTCGCGGGTTGCCTTTTTAGTTGGTGCGGGAGTTAGTTGAGCTGCTTCGCGAATGTACTGTTGCAAAAGAGCTTCGTCTATTTGAGATACATCAGAAAATTTAATGCTGCGTATGGTTGCATTATTTTCCCCTTCCGTTAATATTTTTGCTGCATCGGCTAAATAAGCCCCCTGAAAAAAGCTTAAACGGACGTGTTGCTTAAAAGCACTGTAAGCGCAAATCAGGCCGTTTTCCTCATAAACCGGCGCCGACCACTTCCAGTTTTCTTTAATGTCCGGATCGGACTGCAAAATTAAAGTGCGCAACTTAAGGCAAATAACCTGCGCAAATGGGGGCATTTGTGCCAGGTAAGCATCTACTTTTAATGAGGCTTGGGTGAGGGTAGGAGCAGAAGACATAAGTTATAATAAGTGACTGTTTTAAATTGTTAGTTATTAGTTTTAAATATCTGTTTCACAAGCCATATATTGGATATGCTATTAACTTAATTTTATCTCTTTACTTATATTGAATGATGGGAACATCTGTTTACAAACCCATATTATGCAAAAAAAGTATTAGCGCAAACTGGCAGCACCTCATCCTCCAACCCCTTCTCCTGAAAGCGAAGGGAAGCTCCGCTAATGCTTGTTTTTAAGAAAGCACTTTTAATTCTAATTGTCCGGCCATTTATCAGAAGGGTAATCCTGCTATGGCACGGAAGTTTCTTCCGTGACTTACGGATACTGCTTAGTAAGTCACGGAAGTAACTTCCGCGCCATAGAAAAAGCGTTTTCATTTTACCCTACAATATTAGAGTTTGGGTGGGGGTAAGAAAATAGCTTTTATAAGCAACAAGGCAATATTTGAACTTAACTTATTTTCTGCACCATGTAATAAGTATAGGACTAAGCTAAATGATTATTTTTTAAAAACCCGGACTTCTAACCGATCCTTACACGTCGCCAATAAATCTTTATTAGTCTGCTGTAATACCGGATGCACAAAATCTGGCGTTAGTTCGGCTAAGGGCACTATGGTAAACCGCCTTTCGTGCAGGTGCGGATGCGGAATAACCAAGTTTTCAGTTTGCAGGATTAAATCGTTGTAGTACAGAATATCTATATCTATTACCCGCGCGGCCCATTTTACTTCCCGTACCCGGCCCAGTTCTTTTTCAATCTTATTTATTTGGGTTAGTAAATCGGCCGGTAATAAAGGCGTAGAGATTTGTACTACCTGGTTCAGAAAAGCAGCCTGATCTTCTAAACCCCAGGCTGCCGTTTCGTACACCGCAGATTTTTTTATTACTTCACCTGCCAACAGGCTAATACCTTGGGTGGCTTCGGTTAAAAAATATTCCCGGTCGCCCTGGTTGCTGCCGAGTAGGAGGTAGGAGCAGGCCATTATTTTTTTCGGAACAAATTTAAAATTATATTCAGTTGAGGAATCATAGGTAAACCAATAGCAATTACAAAACCAGCGCAATTACCAAAGAATAAATTGGGCAATGGTTTTATTATAGAATTAATTTGCATGTAAGTCTGACTAATGAGCTTTACCGGAACAAAGGTAAGCGCTGTTATGAAATGTTTATGGTTAATTTGTAAAACCTTTAATGCTTACGTATTTGTTTTTTCTGGCATATTCCGGTTTTACTTACCTGCTTTCTTAGTTCTGCCAACAAGAGAAATAAATATTCTGATATAGAAAACAGGCAAATCTTCTGGCTCCATCCTAAGTCGCCTAGAATCTTAATTCTTAATAGTCGTAAATAGTAAAGAGGCAGATTTTTTGTTCGAAAACCCGACGAAAGGTATAACAATATGGTTCGTACCGGCCTGGCAGGGCAGAAGCAAAATAGCAAAAACAGCTTTTATCTCTTTTTTGCCGAAAGTCAGGTTTAAAAATGTTTGGATTCAAGGTTGTAGCGTAGTAATATTGCGGCTCTGACAACATGCGCGTAACCCTTAAAGATATCCAGGCTCCCATTGCTGCTGAAATGGCCGAATTTGAAAAAAAATTCCGGACTTCGATGCAATCGCGGGTATTGCTCCTGGATAAAATCATGAATTATATTGTGAAGCGCAAGGGCAAGCAGATGCGCCCCATGTTTGTCTTTTTCTCGGCCAAGCTCTTTGGCACCGGCATTTCCGAAGCCACTTACCGCGGTGCCGCCCTCATAGAATTATTACATACCGCCACCCTGGTGCACGACGATGTGGTAGACGATGCTAATTACCGGCGGGGTTTTTTTTCGGTAAATGCCCTCTGGAAAAATAAAATTGCGGTGCTGGTAGGCGATTATTTATTATCCAAAGGCTTGCTGCTTTCTTTGCACAACAACGATTTTGAACTGCTGAAGATTGTTTCGAATGCGGTACGGGAAATGAGCGAGGGCGAACTGATGCAGATGGAAAAAGCCCGTCGCCTGGATATTACCGAGAACGTTTACTTTGATATTATCCGCCAGAAAACAGCTTCGCTTATTGCCTCGTGTTGTGCAGTGGGCGCCTCTTCGGCGGGAGCCGATGCCGAAACCATTGAAAAAGCCCGTTTATTCGGCGAAAAAGTGGGTATTGCTTTCCAGATAAAAGACGATTTATTTGATTATGGCACGGCCGAAATTGGTAAACCGGTGGGCATCGATATCAAAGAAAAGAAAATGACTTTGCCTTTAATTTATGCCTTGCAACAGGCCGACTGGCTAACTAAACGGCAAATAATCTATAACGTAAAAAATAACAACGGCAAGAACGAGGTAGTAGCCAAAGTAATCGATTTTGTAAAAAAATCGGGTGGCCTGGAATATGCCATTCAGCAAATGAACCAATACGCCGACGAAGCGTTACAGATTTTACGTTCTTTTCAGCCTTCTCCTTCCCGTACTTCATTGGAGCAGCTCATTGCGTACACCATAGAACGGGAAAAATAATTAATTCTCTTTCCGCTCGCATTTATCTGCATTCTGATAAGCAGATGAATTAATTGTAAATAAAAATACGATCTTATTACAGAATAAACTTGGCCTAAAGTTCATCAAATGTTACGAATTGTATGATTTATCTAATTAAAATTTTAAATAAATCAATCTGTAAAGTTTAAAAGAAGATTTTAGGAGAATATACCCCATAATTTCATGTTACAAACAGGGGTACATTGTCCTTTTAATTTCATTAAAATGTAAGTAGCTTTATTAAGTAAGCTAAATAAGTCAGTTACTGGCGCCTGATCTGGAATAAAATAAATTTGTTTTATGCCATTTAAAAGAAGACTTTTCTTTGTTCTGCTTTTTATCATATCTTTTAGCACCAGTGTTCCAAACGAAAGTTTAGAAACCGTGGATAAGATACTTGACTACGCGCCCGGAACTGACGTGCCGCAAGAAGCTTTCAATCCGATAAAACCCGCGGTAGGACGAACTAAATTTGTAAAATGCAAAAAGCTCCCACAAAAGTTAAATACTGTTCTGCACGAACAAATTTTATAATTGCTTCCAACCTGTTTTCTCCGGTGTTATAATCCAGCTTACTAGTGCTTCGTCAAATTAAAAATTATGGTTACTTATTCTGTAAGCTTTAATTTATAGGTAATTGGAATTCTAATAATTATTTTGGTCGTGCACCAGTTTCAAATAAGTCTTCTAAATTGCCTGCCAGCGTTTTTTAGCTTTATACTTGTTTTATCTTCTAAGGCGCTTTCTGCATTGCTACCGTTTATTCCTGCAGTAATTTATTAATTGTGCTTTCAAAATCCTGGACAAATTCTTCGTAATATTTGCCGGTACCCGGGCCCGAAAAACCGGTATGTATTTTACGTACGGCGCCTTTTTTATCTACTATAATGGTAGTCGGGAAAGCCAGCACGTGGTTCAGCATCGGTAAGGTTTTAGCAGCGGCTTCTTTATCGCGCTGTCCGGCTACTAACAAATCATATCCAATATTAAACCGGCTTTTTAACCTTTCCAGGCGCGGCTTGGCTTTGTCAAAATCAGGACTTTGCTCATAAGCTAGGCCAATAACTTCCAGACCCCGGTTTTTATTTGCGCGGTAATAAGGAGCCAGGTAAGCGGTTTCGTCCATGCAGTTGGGGCACCAGGAGCCCATTAATTGCACCACAACTACTTTGCCTTGGTATTTAGAGTCGGCAAGCGATACGGGTTTATGGTTTAAATCCGGGAAAGTGAAACTTAGTTTGTCGTAGCCTTTCTTTAAATAAGTAAGCGTATCGGCGGCGGGCAATACGGCATTTTCGTTGCGTTGCCCGGTCCAGGGAATAATTTCGTCCGGACCATAATAATAGTTGCCGGTTATTTTGCCTTCACCGTCAGGTTTGGCCGTAAATAAGTAGCCATGCGATCCGTCGAAAGTAGATAATTTAAGTTCATTTCCGTCTACTTCCCCGTCCAGGTAACGGTAATCGCCGGTGGCGCTCAGGAAAGTGCCTTTTAAATGACTACCGTTTTGTTCAAATACCCCAATTGCTTGTTCTTTGGTGCCGTCATCGTTGTTAAATATTACATCCCACTTACCCGAGTAGTTTTGGGTAGCCACCGGGGGCTTTTCCGAAAAACGGTAATTTTTATCGTGCTTGGCCGAAAAGGGCACTACAAACGATTCTTCCAGGTTATAGCGGGTCCATTTTCCTTTTATTCCATCTTCGCTGTCGTTTATATGGGCTTTGAGGTCGGCATCAAAAATATGCAACGGAATTTTAACTGAGTCGCCGGTAATTAATATTTCATCCAGTAAAATTTTCTCTTCACCGTTTATCAGGTAAGCCATGGTTTTACCTTCTGCCGATTTGGTTACCTGCATCTGGAAAGGAATTTCGCGGTTAGCCACTCCAAGTACCCCGCGCCACATACCCGGTTTTAATTCTTTTTCTTTTTTGCTGCAGGCCGTATAAAGTAAAACTAAAAGGAGCAGCCATAAACTGCGCCATCTTATATTAAAAAGGTTAAGTTTCATAAATGATAAAAAATAGCGGTATTATTTATGTTAATAAGCAGCTTACTAAAACAAAAGTTTCCGGCAAAAGTAAACAAGTATATATTTTAAGAAAAGGAAGGGTGCGTATTGCCGCTTATTTTATACAAAACTTCTGTAACTAAAGTTATAAAGGTTTCAGGTATAGCTTGCAATAGCTTTTAATGCAGGCGCAAACCAGCTTTTAAGTAAAGTATCGAAAATAATAAGTAGTTTAGAAATATAGTTCAGCCACTAACCCGTATTAACGATGGAAAATAAACCCACTCCCAACCCAATTGCCCCCGATAGAATAACAAATTCCGACGAAAATGAGATGTTGCCGGGAGCTCAATCAGCAATTAGTGAGTTAGCCGAAAACGATGAAATAGATAAGACATACGAAGGAAGCCGGGAAGCCGGAAATGTGGCGGCTGCCGACGAAAAAGAAACTGATACCTTGGATGGCAGTAACGCCAACAATTTGCGCACGAAATAAGTAGAAATTATATAAAATTTTGTTCTTTTCTTATAAAGTAGGTACAAAATAGAATAAGGATCAATAGTTCTTTTATTCAGTGTTTTATATATTTGCGCAAAATTTTATCTTTCAGCAAACGTTGGTTTTCTGAGAGAGATTAAATAATCTTATAACATTACCTTAAATAATAAATATGGCTTTTGATATAGATATGATCAAAGCGGTTTATGCCGAACTAGGCGACAAAATAGCTGCCGCCCGTCAGGCAGTAGGCAAACCGCTCACCCAAACCGAAAAAATTCTTTACGCCCATTTATATAGTGGTAACACTACCGAAGCTTTTGAGCGCGGAAAATCTTACGTAGATTTTGCTCCGGACCGGGTGGCCATGCAGGATGCTACTGCCCAAATGGCTTTGCTGCAATTTATGCAGGCCGGAAAAGCCAAAGTATCCGTGCCGTCTACGGTACACTGCGACCACTTAATTCAGGCTCGTGATGGGGCTAACGAAGATTTAGAAGTGGCTATAAACGAAAACAAAGAAGTTTACGATTTTCTGGCTTCGGTTTCTAATAAATACGGTATTGGTTTCTGGAAACCCGGTGCAGGTATTATTCACCAGGTAGTGCTGGAAAATTATGCTTTTCCTGGCGGTATGATGATTGGGACCGACTCCCACACGCCTAATGCCGGTGGTTTAGGTATGATTGCCATTGGGGTTGGCGGTGCCGATGCTGTGGACGTAATGGCCGGAATGGCTTGGGAATTAAAATTCCCGAAAGTGATCGGTGTGAAGCTAACCGGTAAAATGAGCGGCTGGACGGCAGCCAAAGATGTTATTTTAAAAGTAGCCGGTATTTTAACCGTAAAAGGTGGTACCGGAGCCATTGTAGAATATTTTGGCGAAGGTGCCAGCAGCTTGTCCTGTACCGGTAAAGCTACCATTTGTAATATGGGGGCCGAAATTGGCGCCACTACTTCGGTTTTTGCCTACGATGAGAAAATGGCTGAATACTTAAGAGGTACCGAGCGCGGCGATATTGCTGACCTGGCCAGCCAGGTAGCGCAACATTTACGCGCCGATGAGGAAGTTTATGCCAACCCGGAAGCTTACTACGATCAATTAATTGAGATTAATCTTTCCGAATTAGAACCGCACGTAAACGGTCCGTTTACGCCGGATGCGGCCTGGCCGATTTCTCAGTTTGCCGCTGCGGTGAAAGAGCATAGCTGGCCGGAAAAACTAGAAGTAGGATTAATCGGTTCTTGTACCAATTCTTCGTACGAAGATATTACCCGTTCGGCTTCGGTGGCCAAACAAGCTGTAGCTAAAGGTTTATCGGTTAATGCCGAGTTTACCGTTACACCGGGTTCGGAATTGGTGCGTTATACTGTGCAGCGCGATGGCTTACTGGATACTTTTTCCGAAATGGGCGGGGTAGTATTAGCTAATGCCTGCGGACCATGTATTGGTCAGTGGGCACGCCACACCGACGACCCGAAACGCCGCAATTCCATTATAACTTCGTTTAACCGGAACTTCGCCAAACGGAATGACGGTAACCCTAATACCCACGCCTTTGTGGCTTCGCCGGAAATTGTAACAGCTTTTGCTATTGCCGGTGATTTAACCTTTAACCCACTTACCGATACCTTAACCAACAAAAACGGCGAAGCCGTAATGCTGGATGAGCCGCAAGGGGTAGAGCTGCCTGCTAACGGTTTTGCCGTAGAAGATGCCGGTTATGTAGCACCCGCTGCAGATCCGAGTCAGGTAGAGGTAATCGTAGATTCGGCTTCCGACCGTTTACAGTTATTGGAAGGTTTCGCAGCCTGGAACGGCGCTGATCTTGCCGGATTACGCTTATTAATTAAAGCGCAGGGTAAATGTACCACCGACCATATTTCAATGGCTGGTCCTTGGTTAAAATACCGGGGTCACCTGGATAATATATCAAACAACATGCTGATAGGAGCTACCAATGCTTTTAACGGCGAAACCAATAGCGTGCGTAACTTTATGCTGCCGGATGCACCGTACCAGGAAGTACCAACCGTAGCGCGGGCTTACAAAGCCGCCGGCATTGGTTCTATTGTAGTAGGTGACGAAAACTACGGCGAAGGTTCTTCTAGGGAGCACGCCGCGATGGAGCCGCGCCACTTAGGTGTAAGAGTAGTATTGGTAAAATCTTTTGCCCGTATTCACGAAACCAACCTGAAGAAACAAGGTATGCTGGGCTTAACCTTCGCCAATAAAGAAGATTATAACCACATCCAGGAAGGTGATTTATTTGATATTGTTGGTTTAACCAGTTTCGCTCCTGGTCAGCCGTTGCAGGTAGTACTGCATCATACCGATGGCACCACCCATACTTTTGAAGCAAACCATACGTACAACGAAGGCCAGATTAGCTGGTTTAAAGCCGGTTCGGCCCTGAACCTGATTCGGTTGCAAGGCGCTGAAGCTGCCAGCCAAGGTTTTATTCAGCAACAATAGAAATCAAAATAATATAACCGCATAAAAAAGCCCTCTTTAGAGGGCTTTTTTATGCGGTTATATTTTATAGGCCACCTACCGAGAAACTGTAGTATTGGGTATCACACTTCAACGATATGTCTTTCTAATCAGCAGCCTGTAAATAATACCAAATAACAAGAAGATGCTTCCATTGAATAGTGATTATTCCTCTTAAACCCGTCATTCTGCAAGAACCTTCTGGTTTACCTAATCAGAAGATTCTAGCAGAATGACGGTAGTAAGTACGATTAGGGTAAATGAATTGTACTTAAAATTGATATTAAACCTATGGAATTAACTTTAAACTATTTGGTATAAAATAAATTAAAAGCAAATCAGCCAGTATTGTAAACAGTTGCTTATTCCCGCAGGATAATAAATTTCTTGGTTATCGTGTTTTCTACATTCCGGATGCGCAAGAAGTAAGCCCCATTGGGTAAACCATTCAGACTTATGCTGATTTTCCCGTTCGTGTAAATAATTGGTTTTCTTAACCCAGCTCCGAGGGAGTTTAATATTTCCAGCTGCAAACCCTGGCGGGTATCTATATTTTCCGGCACAGTCAGGTAAATATGATTTTCTGTAGCCGGATTAGGCGACAACACCAAATCTGCCTGGGTCCAGTGTTGGTTATAGGTCAGGTATTTAATCGTGATGCTTTGGGAGACGGAATCTACGCAGCCGTTGGCCGTAGTGGAAATTAACTTTACGGTATACGTTCCGGGCGCGGTATATCGGATTACCGGATTTTGCTCCTGGCTTTGGGTACCGTTACCAAAATACCATTGCCATTTTACTGCCGCCGGCGTTGTATCGGTAAAGGTAACTACGCCGCCTGCCCCCGGCGTAACAGGATTGGGGCTGTACGTAAAGGCCGTCCCGGCTTTTTCGGCGGTAATGGTTACCGGCACCAGTACGCTTTCGGTGGCGAAATCATAATTGCTGATGTAATAAGTGGTAGTCTCCCGCAAAACAGGAATTTCGTAAACCGAGCCAGTATACAAGAGTTGGGTGCTGGCGGCATCGGCATAAAACCGGAAGTTATTGCCGCTTGCTGGGTTGAGACGGTAAGAAGTGCCGGCACAAATACTGGCATTTTGCACAACTGGCAGAGGAGGTAAAACCTCAATTTCTTTGGCCAGAGAATCGGAACAGCCGGCCGGACTCGTTACCACCAAAGAAATAAGGTGTTTGCCGATGGCGGAGAACGTAATAGCCGGGTTTTGTTCGGTACTTACCAGTTGCTTGTCTACGTACCATTGCCATTGCCGGCTATTAGGCGTATTATCGGAAAACCGGACTTCTTTGTTGGCATTTAGGTTAACAGGATTAGCGCCAAAGCTAAAGTCAGCGGTTATTTTTTCGGCCGTAATCGTAATAGGTACCGGCGTGCTTTCAAAGATAGAATCAGCATTGCTTACATAATACGTAGTGTTCTCTGTTAGAACCGGGCTGATGAAACTGGCCCCGCTACCGACTAACCGGGTACCGGCAGCATCGGCGTATAATTTAAAGGAAGTACCGCCCTGCGGCGAAATAGCAGTCTGGGTTCCCTCACAAATAGTTATATTTTCTGTTAGTAGTACCGGACCAGATTTTACCTGTTTATATTTTACCTGGGCAGCAGCGGCGCTGGCTTGTAAATTATTTAGGTTGTCACCGGCTAAAACGGCAAAAGCAATCAGGTAACTTTCGCCGGGCGCAAGATCGGGCAATTTACCACCTACTACATCCGATACATCCGTACCGGCTGCAGGAGTGCCAGCTTCAGCGTTATTGGTAATGGGATTAGAAAGGGCACCGTATTTTTCGGCATTGGTAAAACCATCGGCTAAACCGATTTGTTCGGCCGGACCGGAAAAGTTTTGGATAGCATAATGTGTTGGAGTAAGCGGCGACAGCAATTTCATGCCGGCGTAAAGATTGCGTCGGTCGGGGTTGTAAACGTAACCAAGGGCATTTACTGTATCCCAGCGGGCTACATTCCGGCTGGCTATGCCCACATCCCAGTCATTAAATAACCCGGCATACAGGTTGGTAAGGGGAGATGAGGTAATATTGGTGATTTTATATTCCAGGATAACGTAACGGTTATCCGGTGCATCCTGCCAGGCGTAAGCCCGGTGGGTAACCCGTACGCCCGCAGCAGTGGCATCCTGGAAAAAATCCTGCATTACCCCGCTAGCCGACATATCGCCGAATTCCGGTTTACCTTCTTTTCGTACAGGCTGCAACGCAAAAAAATCGTTATCCGATTCGCCGGTTTCATTCCGGATATTATCCGAAACGCGTTCCGGGGCGGTACCCACCATCAAACCTCCTTCGGCCGTTAAGGAATTATTGTTTTGAAATACAACTCCTTCGCCCTGGGTATAATCCAAACCATCGTAACCAATATTGCCTCGGCTGGTAACGGTTACCTGCAAATCGTTGACATTTATGATTACAAAATCCGGATTAGCTTGCATGGTAAAATATTGATAATCCTGGTAGTTGTTCCCGGAGAAGCTGTAGCGAAATTCCAGAACTTCGTTTTGCGGTATTTCGGGACTGATGTAAACGGAGAAAGGAGCGGCGGCATTCGTAGCCGTGGCCAATGTACCCAAAGCACCAACGCTAAAATTATCCTGCAAAATAGTAACGTAAGGCGAAGAGCAGGTTAACGTAATTTGCAGATTAGAAACCGGCGTTAAAATATTTTTGAAAGTAGCCGTTATTTGCAGCGTGTCGCCGCCGTAAGCCAAAGAGCTGGTATTAAAAGCACCGTTTGTAAATATATTATGGGTATTGCGAACCGATACTACATTGGTTTCGGTTAAAGCGCGGAACAGGTTCACGCGTCCCCGGCCTATTTTCTCTTTTTTATTTTGATTAGCCGGAATTTGGGATATATCGTCGGCAGTCATGCGCAATTGTTCGGCTATTTGCAGAGCGGTATAAGCCGGAAACTGTTTCCGGACCAATGCCGCACACCCGGCTACAACCGGCGCCGAAAAAGAAGTTCCGGTTGCGGGCAGGTAGGCATTATCGTTGGTACTACGGGTGCTCAGAAGCTGTATGCCAGGAGCTGCAATATCTATAGGCCGCCCGAGGGTTGCATAATAAGGTACCTGATCCTGGCGATCTACAATGGTTACTGATAAAACATTATCGTAAGAGGCCGGGAAATAATCCGGATCGGTGACTGTGTTCCCCGCTGCGGCTACAATTACTACATTTTTGTTGATGGCGGCATAATTAATAATATCCTGCTCGTATGCCGACCGGTATCCTGCTGATCCCCAGGATAAGTTAATAACCTGGCAGCCGTGGTCAGCGGCATATACAATGCCCTCATAACCACCAAACCGTAAAACTCCACCAACCGATTCAATTACTTTTATGGGTAATATATTAACATTATAACCTACACCGGCAATTCCTGTCGCGTTATTTGTACTGGCGCCAGCCACACCACTTACCAGGGCTCCGTGCTCAATATTATCCGGGCTGGGGTTATTATCGTTATTGGCGGTGTCCCAACCGTAAAAATTGTCGATAAAGCCATCCCGGTCGTTATCAATGCCATCAACCGGGTCGGCGTAGTTATATTTTATTTTATCTTTTAAATCTTCGTGGGTTAAGCGGATGCCGGTATCCAGAATACCAATCACAATGCTGCTGTCGCCTTTCTGAATTTCCCAGCCTTTGTAAGCATTTATTTGTTTCAGATGATATTGGTTTAAACCCGTAGAGTCGGCAAAAGGATCATTGGGCTGGTGTAGTAACTGCGGAATGTTAACCGGTTCTACATAAGCTACCAGGCCGCTGGCCAGCAACTGCCGTTTAATTTTATCGTAGGTTAAAGGCGCTGCGTATTCTAATTCGTAGATCAAGGTAAGATCTACTTCACCGGGTTGGAGAAGAGGAAAAGTAGTAGCCCGTGGGAATTTTTGTTTATAAACTTTGGGCCGGATAGCATTAATAGTTTCCTGTAATTGCCGGCGTTTTTCTGCGGCCACATACGAACTGTAATCGGGTTTTAACTTAAAAATAAGGGTATTGGGTTTTACCTGGGCGATAGGAGAGGCGGTACCAGATAGCTGCTGAGAATTACTCGCCACAGAAACCAAGCAGAAAGAAAATATAAAAAGAAGTTGCAGTAATCGTAAAAGAGTAAACATTAGGCCATATATTAAACGGTTTGGTTAGGTAAGCTTTCAAATATAAATTATCCGGGATAAACTTGCGAGATGTTAGAAGCTTTTATACGGCTGCTAAATTAAGGATTTAGGCTAAACATCGCTCTAAATCTAAAGGTTATTTTAATAAGGAGCGATAATTTTAATAATGATTCCGAAATACAACTTTATAATTTATTCCGGATGGTTGTTTTTGGTTGGATTTGTTTTCGGTAAACTTAGCGTTAAGTTAGAAATAAAAAATTGGGCTTGTATAATCTCTCTCCTTTGAAGAAAATCTAAACTCAATAAACAAAAATACCTGCTTCGAAATTGAAGCAGGTATTTTTTGGAGGTAATAACTTAAATTTAATTATTCAGCTACCATATCTTCACTCTTTTTTCCGGAGCTAAGTATAAAGAATCGGTTGGTTTTACATTAAACGCGGTGTAAAAAGCCGGAATATTCCGCACCACACCATTTACCCGGAACTTGGCCGGCGAGTGCGGATCGGTGCTTACCTGGTTGCGCAGGGCTTCGGCGCGGGCTTTGCTCAGCCAAGCCTGGCCCCAGCCAATAAATACCCGCTGATCGCCGGTAAATCCATCCAGCACCGGGGCCGGCTTACCGTTCAAACTGGCATGATAAGCTTTCAGGGCAATGCTCAAACCACCCAAATCGCCAATGTTTTCGCCTAAAGTAAAAGCGCCGTTTACATTTAAGTCCTCAAAAACTTTAAAACTGCTGTATTGCGATACTAACGCCGTTGTCCGGGTTTTAAATTCCTGCTGGTCTTTTTCGGTCCACCAGTTGCGCATCACGCCGTTGCCATCGAAAGTGCTGCCCTGATCATCGAAGCCGTGCCCAATTTCGTGGCCGATAACGGCGCCAATACCGCCGTAGTTAACGGCATCTTCGGCATTCAAATCAAAAAACGGCGGCTGCAGAATAGCAGCCGGGAAAACAATTTCGTTTAAAGGCGGGTTGTAGTAAGCATTTACTGTTTGCGGCGTCATGCCCCATTCAGTCCGGTCTACGGGTTTGCCCAGTTTGTTTATGTTGCGGTTGTATTCAAAAGCAGTAGCGCGTTGCATGTTGCCGTACAAGTCGTTTTTAACAATTTTCAGGTTTGAATAGTCGCGCCATTTATCAGGGTAGCCAATTTTAGGGGTAAACTTACTCAATTTATCCAAGGCCTGCTTTTTGGTATCTTCGCTCATCCAATCCAGTTCTTTAATGCTGGATTCGTACGCTTTCAGCAAATTTTTTACCAGCGCATCCATGCGCTCTTTGGCTTCCGGCGGAAAATGTTTACTTACGTACACCTTGCCCACCATTTCGCCTAAGCTGCCGTTTACCACATCAACGGCCCGGCGCCATTGCGGGCGTTGTTGCTGGGTGCCGTACAGGGTTTTGCTATAAAAATCAAAGTTTTGCTGATCTAAAGCCGAGGTTAAATAAGCAGCCGATCCGTTAATTAAGCTCCACTGTAAATAAGTTTTCCAGGTATCGAGCGGCGTATTTTTAATGATATTATTCAGGGCTTTGGTATAAGCCACCTGGGTAACAACAATGCTGTCTTCCTGCACGCCGGCTTCTTGCAATAAAGTATTCCAACCGAAATCGGGCATTAAGGTATTTACTTTATCAACGGCGTATTTATTATAAAGGCCGGCCATGTTGCGGGTTTCTTCTTTTTTCATGTGCTCCGCCGCCATTTTGGTTTCCAGAGCCATAATATGGGATGCTTTGGCTTTGCTATCGGCAATACCCGCCAGGCTCAACATTTTCTCAATGTGCGCCACGTATTTGCTCCGGATATCATTCGACTTGGCATCGTTCTGGAAATAATATTCGCGTTCGGGTAAGCCCAGGCCGCCTTGCCAGGTATACAACATGTACTGTTTCGGATTTTTGAAATCTTCCATTACGCCAATATTAAACGGCACCATATTGCCGTATTTGTTGGCATAAGCAAAATAGCGGGCTAAGTCCTGGTAATTGGTAATGGCGTCTATTTTTTTTAGTTCCGGCGCTAGTGGCTGCAGACCAATCGAATCCCGGACTTTCATATTCATATAAGCTTCGTACAAATCGCCAATTTTCTGTTCGTCGGAGCCATCGGCGAATTTACCTTGGGCCGAAGCTTCAATAATCGCTTTAACATCTTCCTGGGCTTTGTCATTTACGATAGAACCAACGCCGTAAGAAGCTTTATCGGCCGGAATAGGCGTTTTCTTCACCCAGTTGCCGTTTACATAAGCCGTAAAATTATTGCCGGGAGCAACGGTGGTATCCATGTTGGCGCGGATAATACCGGAATGCAGTTCTTTGTTTTGGGTAGCAGATTTATTGCAGCCGGTTGATACCTGTACAGCAATAGCCAGGCAGGCCAGACCCAACATTTTAGGGGAAAGTTTTAACATGGTTTTATAGCTTGAAAACAGAATTAAAAGCGAAGCAGTTAAAATTATTTTAATTTCGGAGGAAATATAGGAATAAAAGTGTGAAAAGATATATGCCGCTTCTATCTAACCTTAACACTTTCTTGTAAATGGAGAAGAAATGAATAAATTAAACCAGACAAATTGCTGCCATAAGAATAACCAAAAATGAAAAAAGCCGGTATTTTACCGGCTTTAATGACTTAAAAAATGGCTATTTTTATAAACTGCTTTGAGGATTATGCAGGAAGTAAGTTGAGCTTATTCCCAGATCTTTTTTATATCGTTGGCTAAATCCTCAATGCTGTTTTTAATGCTGCTCCAAGCGCTGGTATCATTATCATCGTTAGAAGAACCCAGTTTACCGGCAATTAAGGCTCGTTTTTTCTCTAATGCCGCAATATGTTCGTGGTATGTATGGTTAGAATCCACGGTAGTAGCCTGGGCACGGGCTTGTAAAATTTTAATTTTGCCATCTAATTCGTCCAGGCTTTGTCTGATTTCGTTCGCACTCAGGTGTTCCGGGGCGCGTACATTTTCGGGTTTTGGCGGATATGAATTCATCGGAATTTTATTTAGCTTTAAAATTTATTTTCTTTCCCAAAAGCCTCATCCGGGTTTAGGCCGAGGCAGCAGTAATAATGCTATCTTACTTATTTTAGGAAAAAAAGATTTAAACGGCCATTAAAAAGCCACTATCAATTACGAAAGTGGCTTTTTATATATTGATAATAAACTGAATATTAGGCAAAAGTACCCAAAGCAGCAATATAATCTTTACTGCCGTCGGTTACCCAGGCATCCAGCTGGGCGGGATCTTTCATTTGCTGTCCGCGTAAACGCGGCACTACCATATACCCGCATTTTATATCGCTTAAGCCCGACATATCGCTCCACAGCTTTTCTATTTGCGCTACCGGATAGATATCTTCCTGGCCGTGGCCCCAGCGGTATTTAACGTCTTTAATGGTAACGTAAGTAGGCATCCGGTGGGCCACTTTGCGTACGGCTTTGGCCAGCAATTCTTCGCCGCCGCTTAAATCCTGGCGGGTTAGGCCAAACAAAGCCAGTAACGGATCGATCTGGATCCAGGTGGTCATGGTATTGTAATAACTTAAGTTCAGCTCGTCTTCTTCGCGCGGTTGGGCTAGGCCTTCCAGTAAGCGCACGTGCCCATTTACGCGAGCCAATCCGCCGCCTCGGTCTTCAATGCGCCGCGGCACTACTTCAAAAGTTAACACATTACCCGATTCCAGGTGATAACCCAACGCAGCCGGGTTAATATCAGCCCCCAAGGTATCAATATTATGAAGCATAATGGTTTCCAGTTGCGGCTGGTCGCGCAGTAATTGGGCAAGCGTGCCGTTACGCAATAAATTAGAAACTTCGTACCAGTGCCCCAGCGGCGAAAAGCGTTGGGCAGCAATATTATCCCCGTAATCGGTGCCTTCGCCTTTGCTGCGCGCCCAGTTAATCATGGATCCGCGCACGGCTTCCCGTACTTTTTGTTTGTTTTCGTCTAAAGTTTCCTGCGGCATTTCTTCCCACATAAACCGCAAGTCGCGCTCCATGGGTACGTAGCGTTGCCCAATAGAACGGCCCGCCGATAAATAAACCGGACCGGCATAATTATAATTACCCGTTTGCGCCAGCTTCTGCCGGATGGGTTCGTGGGTAAGGTAACTGGTAGCTACCACATGCGGAATATTCGCTCCGTACTGCGCCACTACCTGTTTGGTTTTAGCCAAGTGTATTTCCAAGAAGCTACGATGGTGCCCGTTTATTTCTACAAACGGGTTTAAAGCTTTAATAACGCCAGCACCTTTGGTCCAGCGGCTGCCCACCCCGGCAGCCAGGCTCATCACAGCTACTTTTCCGCCCCGGATAGCTTCTTCGCCAATTTGTGCGCTTTTTAGGGTTTCCAACTGCACCGTATCTTCCGGCCGCACGTCTTCAATCAGGGTTTCGGCCGGCAAGCGGTTTCGCGATAAACCAATGCGGCCTTTTTGCAGTTCTTCCCGTATTTCTTCGTGCTGAATAAAGTCGAAACCGTTTTCTTTTTTAATGCGGTCGGCTTTATCGTTTTCGTCGTGGCGGTTGCTCTGGGAGCTTGGGTCGGAAACCTTAAATAAATTGCTCACGATGGTGCGCAGCAATGGATACGCGACATTGTCCTGGCCGCAAAGGGTCGTAAACAGATCGATTTCGGCCCGCCGGATGTACGAAATGGTTTGTGGGTCCTGGCGTACCAGTTCCGATACGTGAATGCCATAATAAGCTTCGGGCATTAAGGCGGCGGAAGCTTCGTGTAACGTAGACCAGGTACCTTTCTGGTTGATGCTCCAGTTATACACCACCGGTTCCATGGCAAAAGGCAAAGCGGCTGATAATTCAGCTTTGGTAGCGCGCAGCAGTTCCAGTACCCGCAATTTGTGCTCTTCGTATTTCTCCGGGTTTACAAACATGCCCATGCCGCCCCCGGACATACCGCCCAGCATCAGGAAGCCGTAGTAATCGGCCCCAAATTCTTTTTTTGCTTTGGCGATAATTTGCTCGGTAAAATAAGTAGAAGCCCACGGAATAATAGTTTTAATAGGTCCTTCCCAGTTGCGGGCGGTATTCTCGCCCAGCTGCTGCATGTTACCTTCTTTTAAGGCGCCCAATATATTATCGTAAATCTGGTTGGTTCTTTGGCGGGCTTCCCATTCTTTTTCGCCGCGAAGCAAGTATTTTTCGGTTACCATTTCCAGGATAGGGCCCACGTTAGATGCCATACCACCGTGCATCAACACCAGCGAATTGGTAATGCGTTGGGCAATTTCCGGGTGAATATCGGGCTCTTGTAATACCCGGTGCCGGGGCAATAAAGTACCGCGGCTAATACCCGCTTCCGGATCACCTTCCTGGGCAAATGTACCCATAATGGTTTTAATGCCGGGCCAAACGCCACCGGAATCCTGCCAGCCGCCGCCGGAACCGCCAATCCATTCGCCCAGAATAGCGCGGGAAGCTACCAGGCGGCGTTCGCTTTCTTCCAGACCGCCCACCAGGTTTTTGGTTTGGTTGGTGGCCCGCATCAGCACCGAAATAATAGAACCCAATAAGTTGGTAGAAACGGCAAAGCGTGAACCTTTCGGAATATCGTTTACCTTGGTTACCAACTCAATACCCATACCGGGCGCCACAATCCGGGTCAGAATTTTTTCCAGCGATTGGTTGGTGCCTTCGAAAGAAGGCGGAATAAGTCCCGAAGCAATAACCCCGGCCTTTACCAAACTCAGGTAATCATTCCCGAAATTAAATAAGTCGGCCAGGTCCGTAATATCTTTGGTAGTATTTAGGTCGATGCTGGTGAGGCGGAGCACGGGCTCCGGTATAACCCGCACGTAACTTTGCAGCGGTGGCCGAATATCTTTATCGCGGCCAAACATGCCCAGGTCGATGGAAATATTGACCACCCGGGCACCTTCGGGATAATCCATCCCCAAAAAGAATATATCGGACCAACCGCTATGGGTTAAATCCATGCGGACAGCAGTCTGCTCTTCCAAAACCGGGTACAATAAGGTATTTTCCGGGCGGTGCAATAATTTCGGGTGAATGCGAATGGGGTGTTCTTCCTGGTGGCCTACCCGGAACATCCACTGGTTACCTTTGCTGGACCGTACGCTTTTGCGCACCTGATCGGCCAGAATCTGGAAAGATAAATGATGATACGCCTCGGCTAAACCACTGAACAAAGTGGCACTGGCGCCATGCTGTTCAACTTCCTGTAAAAAAGTACTGATAGCTTGTTCGAAACGGCGGCCTAGTAAGTCTTCGAAACCCGCGTACGGAATTTTGCCGGTAGCCGGAACATCTTTGGCTTCCATCAGGAAGAACCGGTAGCCGGCGTATAAAAACAAGATAGCCCTTACTTTCTCGTATAAGTTGGGGGTGGTTTTCCGGAATTCGTCTAACTCGCGCAAGGCCCGAAATAGCTGGGGCGTACTCATATTTTGACTTAAGGCATAAAAAGATTGATTCCTTTCGGCCGGGTCGGATGAGATAATAGTATTTATAAAAATATTCATGCAGCCTTTTTCTCTATCGGCCGGAATTTTATAAAACTTTGGTTGGTAGTTTGGGTTTTATAAAATTCCGGTTCTGATTTATTCTTTATTTGTGCAAATTAGCTTCTGCTAGTAGTTCCACCATAGTGGTCAGGGTGTCGTTATGGGCATCGCCGGCTAAACCTAAAGCAATCTGGGCCTGCAGCATGCCAAACTTCTTCCCTAAATCGTAGCGGCTGCCTTTCATTTCCAGGGCCAGGTATTTATCCTGCGTAGCCAACTCTTGTAAAGCCGGCGTTAATTGCAGGTTACCGCTAGCCAATGGGAGTTGCTTTTCCAGGATAGCGAAAATAGCGGGCATTAAAACGTGCATCCCGAAAAAGCACAAATAATAACCCGACCGTAAACCCGGTGTTTGCAGTTCTAGTTCGGCGGAGCTCAGCGAAGGTTTTTCTATTATTTTATCTATCTGGTAAACGCCTGATTGATTGGGTAAATGTCTGCCGGTTAAGGTACCGTAGCGGCTTATCTGGTGCTCGATGGTGGGGTTAACGGCCGAAACGGAACAATTTTGTTCGGTGGCTAACTCTATTAACTGGCTGGCGCAACTTTTATCGCCTAAGTTAGAAACATACAAATAATCGCCGAGGAGCAGTAAAACAGGCTCATTGTTTACAAAAGACCGGGCGCAGTAAACGGCGTGGCCATAACCCAGCGGTTCGGCTTGTTCGGCAAAATGCAGGCGACTGATTAAGTAATCAATCTGGGCGGCTTCGTCGCGGGCCCACTGCACGCCTTTATAAGATTGCAGCAAATTACTGCGCAAAGAAGAAAAGGCTTCTAAATACCGCGGGCCGTCGCCGGGGGCGCACACCAGGCAAATTTCTTCGATGCCGCTGGCAAAAGCTTCTTCCGCAATTATCTGAATAACCGGTTTGTGCAATCCGTCTTTATCCACTACTGGCAACATGGCTTTTTGTACGGTATCGGCTACCGGGTAAAGCCTTTCGCCGCGGGCGGCAGCGGTTATTACTGCTTTTTTTATTTTCATGTATATTAAAATCTAATCTTATTTGAAGCAGAGTAAAGTTTTGGGTAATATAAAACCGCATTACCGCTGGCGGAAGCGCTAAATTAGCAAATTTGTCTTTAACACAATAAGCCTGGGCCGGTAGTTATTATACTTTTTCTATTTTGTCTGAATATATAGACCGAGACAAAACTTGTCGGCAACCAATCTAAGAAAAACAACCACCCCTGCCCCAATGCGGTCAATTTAAGGAAATTCATAGAACAGGCCTTTTGTTGAGGTGGAACTTGTAATTAAGTTTTCTCTTTCTGGGGTAACTCCTATTGGGCCTGATTGCCTGCTTTCGGCGCTTTATCTTTTGCTTTATGCGGTCATAGAGTTCTTCAACCGGCTGCTTTCCCAGCAGCAGGCTGGCTAAATTATCCTGGACCAGGCCCAGCGCTACGGCCCGGTTTACTTTGTAGCAGTGCTGGTGGTGTTTGTCAGCTTGCTCTTGGGCTAACTCCTGGTTGGCATCAGCCACCAACAGGGCACTTAGGTTGGCCGCTAGCAGGTGTGCCTGAAAATCTTGCTGCACCCCTAACACCGTCTTGGCTGAGAAGTTCTCCAGCTGCAATCCATTCTTATAGAAGTCCAGCCCCATCTCTACTCCCCACCGCTGGTGGTAGAGTGGCTGAAAGTCCGAAAGGGGCAACTGCTCCAAGCTGGTAAGCAAGTACTCCGTTTTTCCTGGGGCTAGTTCCACCTTCACACCTTCACTGCGCGCACCCTCAGCTTCGTTTGTCCCGGGTGCAAGAATGGCTGCAACTTCTCCTTACGCAAGCGGTTATTTACCTGTAAATCCACCTCCAGCAGCATATCAGGTGCGCTGGCTTGGGCAAAAGCACTCACCTCTGTTAGAAAGTTGGCGTTACAGCGCATGACAAAATCTAGTTGGCGGCTTTGCAGGCAGGCCAGCAGCCACAGGCTCGGATAACCCCGGTCGAAGAGCAACAGACAGCAAGCGGGCAGCGACAACTCTTGTAGGTAATCCAGATGCGCAAGCGCCATTTGCTGTTCACTGCTTACGTAGCTCTTTAGTTGGGCATGCAGCACCAGTTCATTCTTCACGTCATAAAGCAAGCTGCTCCGTCCCATGGGCATGCTCTTGCCTTTGTTCGCGGCCAGACCGAAGGCAGAAACAAGCTCTGAACTATCGGGTAACTGCAGTAGCGTGCCATCGATGGCCAGCTACAGGTAGTTTCGCCAGTTGTGGTAATCTCCGTCGGCATAATACTGACCCACCAACTCCCGGTTCAGAGCCGGAAAAACTTCGGTCTTGAGCTTGTAGCGGCGCTGGGAGTAGGCTTGCTTGCTGTAGTCTTTCTCTATACCGAAGAATTGCGCCACAAACCGGCTCACCTCCACGCTTAGGCTCTTGCTCATCAGGTTTAGCTCACTTACCACTAAACCCACAAACGTGAGAATCCGCTTACGCGTAAAGTCCTTTTCATTCTCCCGGTACTTTTCCTTGAGCGCTTGGCTGTGTATCATCTGGCGTAGATGTTCGAATATGTCGACGTTCTTTTTTTTAAATTCATAACGGCTCCTCCTTGATTGCTTTATTCTCTACGAAATTCCTCTTAAATTAACCGCATTGGGGGCAGGGATGGTAATATCCCCTACAGCTTTTAGGTAACAACGCTTATCCAATCACTTGGTAGATGAACATGGCAATACTTTCTTAATTGGTTCTGGCCGATTTGGAGAGTATTGCAACGTTCCTCATTGATAAGACTTTAGATTAATCTTCTAAACCAAACAGGATTTTGTTAGTTAAGCTTTAAACATTAAGCTATACCTGATAAATTGGTCTTAAATATTCTTGCTAGCCGATTAAAAATAAGTTAAAAACAGTCTCTTTATTACAGATAGGAACCTTATAAAAATATTATATGAAAGCTATTATACTACTAGGTACTTTAAAAAAAGAGGGCGTATCTAATACCGAAGTCTTATCAGAATTTTTAGCGGGCGTTTTACAGCAAAAGCAAATTGAATGCACCATCATAAAGTTGGTTAATTTTAATATACTACCCGGCACCTATAGCGATATGGGTTCCGGTGATGACTGGCCCAATATTTTGCAACAACTGCTGGCCGCCGATATAATTATATTTGCGACCCCAATCTGGTGGAATAATCAATCTTCCGAAATACAAAAAGTAATAGAACGGCTCGATGAATTGCATGACGAAATCTTAGCCGGCAAGCCATCGCGGCTGGACGGCAAAATGGGCGGTATTGTAATTACCGGCGACTCAGACGGCGCCCAGCATGTTATTGCCAATATAAGCAATTTCTTTAATGCCATTGGCATTGTCCTGCCTCCTTATGCCACCCTATCGGTTTTATGGGAAAAGCAGGCGAAAGGGGTTAAAACCAGCCCCGAAGAACTCATGCAAAAATATAAGGAAGAATATACCAGCACCGCTGAAAAGATGATTGGGCAAATACTTAAGTTTATGCCTAAATAAATAACGTTGGGCGGATAACCTCCATTAATCCCCAAGCAGTTAACCTAAACACCTGTAACCATCTCCCATTCTTTTAGTTCAAAGCCGAAAAATAACCATTAGTAGGAGCGGTTGCGTTTAATAACCACCAAGCCTTTCCTGATGAAAAGACTATCTTGTTGCTTTTTCTTATTTTCTCTTATTACCCAGGTCTTGGCGCAAAACACCGCGCCCGACATAAACGAAGAACTCTGGTATAAAAACTGCGTGATTTACAGCCTGGAAGTCGGCACCTTTCGCGACAGCAACGGCGATGGCACCGGCGATTTTGAAGGCCTGACCGGCCAGCTCAGTTATTTAGAAGCCTTGGGTATTGATGCCATCTGGCTGGCGCCTTTTCAGTCTTCGCCGAAGCTGGACGATGGCTATGACGTAGCCAATTATTACGATGTAGACCCGCAATACGGCAGTCCCGGCGATTTTGCCGAATTTATGTACCAGGTCCGGAAATACAATATCCGGGTAATCATGGATCTGGTATTAAACCATACATCTGACCAGCACCCGTGGTTTAAACAAGCCCGCACCGATAAAAACTCCCGTTATCGCAACTGGTACGTATGGTTGGAGGAGCGGCCCCAGGACTGGAATAAAGGCATGGCTTTCCCGGGGGTGCAAAAAGAAACCTGGACCTACGATAAAAAAGCCGGTGCTTATTATTTTCATCGGTTTTATAAGTTCCAGCCCGATCTGAATTTTGAAAACCCCGATGTACGGAACGAAGCACAACGTATTCTGGGATTTTGGCTAAACCAGGGGGTAAGCGGTTTCCGGCTGGATGCAGTACCGTTTATAATTGATTTACCCAAAACCGGCGCCGAAAAGCCCGAACACATGTACGAACTAATATCGGAATTCCGCCGGTTTGTGCAATGGCGCCAGGGCGATGCTTTAATCTTAGGCGAAGCCAACGTAATGCCCGACGAGAACAAAGAATATTTTGGCGAAAACGGCGACCGCATGCATACCATGTTTAACTTTTACGCCAATCAGTATTTGTTTTACGGGCTGGCCACGGGCGAAGTAGAACCTTTTAAAAAAGCTTTAACCGATACCAAAAAAATTCCCGGCACCGCCCAGTGGGCTTATTTTTTGCGCAACCACGACGAAATTGATTTGGGCCGCCTAACCGAAGAACAGCGTAACAAAGTATACCAGGCTTTCGGGCCCGAAAAAAACATGCAATTATACGACCGGGGAATTCGCCGGCGGCTGGCGCCTATGCTGGGCAACAATCGGCAACGCCTGGAAATGGCTTACAGCCTGGTGTTTTCTTTACCCGGAACGCCGGTAATCCGCTATGGCGATGAGCTGGGAATGGGCGATGATTTGCGCCTGCCGGAGCGTATTGCCGTACGCACCCCCATGCAATGGACCAACGAGAAAAATGCCGGCTTTACTTCCGCCGAAAAGCCTTTCCGGCCAATTATCAGCGAAGGAGAATTTGATTACCGTAAAATAAATGCCGCCGCCGAACGCCAGGACCCGCATTCGTTGCTAAACTGGACGGCCAACATGATTCGTATTCGCAAAGAGTGCCCCGAAATTGGTTTAGGCGATTGGCAAATAGTAGATGTAGGCGTGCCGGAAGTGCTGGCTATCCGGTATAATTACCAGGGCAAATCGGTAATGATGATTCACAATTTTAGCAATGAGCCGAAGCAAATCCAAATTCCGGCGCAAGCCAATACCGATAAAGAAATATTCAGCCTCATAAAAAATAATAAATTAACGGCAGCCAACGGCGTTTTTAAGGTAAGCCTGGCTGGTTACGGTTATAATTGGTTCCGGGTGGGCAGTGCCATCCGGTAAATACCGGCGCTGTTCTTGTACCAATCCCGATTAAACTTTGGATGGATTTACCGGCCAAATAAAGTAATAAGGTTGTTGGCATATAAATTTACTTACTATGCTGGACTTTGAGCTAAAGAATAACCGTAGGCATCTCAAGGTTATTCTATGATTGCCTTTTTCATCGGTCAGGCTTTGTTTATTGGCGAGTAAGTCCGTTAGTTTCTCGTCTTTTTTTGCTGCAAATTCAGGTTTACTTCGTGTAATTTCTCATCGAAATTATGCAAAATCACCAGCGATTCTTTTCTCAGCAATAATGCATGGCCAGCACCGGTGCTACCTTTGTATATTACCATCTTTTGCCCGCAACTTTAAATTCTCAGCAGGAAATATTGCTGCCTCAACTGAGCATTACTTGTTATACCAAATAGTTTAAAGTTAATTACATAGGTTTAATATCGATTTTAAGTACAGTTTTATTACCCTAATCGTACTTACTATCATCATTCTGCCAGAATCTTCTGATTAGGTAATCCAGAAGGTTCTTCTGGAATTCTTCGAATTCTGGCAGAATGACAGGTTTGAGTGGAATTATCACTATTCAATAGAAGCATCTTCTTGCTATTTAGTATTATACCGCTTATTTGGAATAAAATAAAAGCGTAAGGTGAATATAATAATTTAAGTATGAAATACTTACAGAAAATGGTGCAGGCACTTAAAATATTATTCTCCGGAAGTTTCTCTTAGCAGAAAGAAGTTTTTTAAAGACAGGCTGGGTAGCCTTAGAGTTGGAGAGCAAAACAAATTCTTTCTCTTTTAGTAAAATACAAACAAACAATATTAGATTCTATGTCTGCGAAAGAAATTACCAAAGTTGCTTCATTTAAAGGAATTCAGGTTACTGGAGTTACCATAAGTCAGAGCGGTAGATTATTTGCCAATTTCCCGCGTTGGCACGAAAACCTGCCATTTTCGGTAGTGGAAGTAATGCTGAATGGGGAATACAAACCTTACCCCAACGAAGCCTGGAATACCTGGAACGGACAACCGGAAGAAAACAAATTTACTTGTGTGCAATCGGTGGTAGCGCACGAAAACTCTTTATTTGTACTGGACCCGGCCAGTCCCATGATGAAAGGCGTAGTAGGTAACGCCATGTTGTATGAGTTTGATTTAACAACCGATGAATTGTTAAATAAATGGACCTTTGATAAAGAAATAGCCCCCGTAAAATCTTACCTCAACGATTTACGCATCGACCGGGAAGCCGGTAAAATTTATATTACCGAATCCGGGATAGGAGCAATTGTACTTTTAGACTTAAATACCGGTAAACCCCGCCGGTTATTAGATCAGCATTCCTCCACCAAGTCCGAAGATATCTGGCTGATGGTAGAAGGAGAGAAGTGGGTGAAAGAAGGCCAAAAACCCCAAATGCATGCCGATGGTATTGCCTTATCTAACGATAAAGCTTATTTGTATTATCATGCCTTAACCGGTTATGGGCTTTACCGCATTTCTACAAAAGCTCTGAATGATGAAACCTTAAATGAAAAGGCGCTGGCCGAACAGGTAGAAAGTTTAGGAGAAACATCGGCGCCGGACGGTATGATGTTTGACCGCCGGGGCAACTTGTATTTAGGTGACCTGGAAAAGAATGCTATTATGTGCCGCAATCCGGAAGGAGAATCAAAGATTTTTGTGGAGGACTCCCAGATTAAATGGCCTGATACTTTTACCATAGATGAACAGGATAATTTCTACTTTACAACTTCCCGTATTCACGAAATGGAAGGCGATATTTCCGAATTGGAGTTCAATATTTTTAAAATAGCGTTACCAGCGGTTGATTAATACTAGCATCAAACAGATTTATAGCTTATGTAGTAGCGGCGTGGCAGTGCCACGTCGCTACAAAAAACAATTGCTTCTTTTGAGGAAGGATGATTTAGTTCTGGGTAAGCGGACTAATTAAGTATTTCGGGTATAATATCTAGTGCCCGAATAAAATAAATTTTAGAATTTCAATTACCTGTAAAAGGGAGCTGAAGAGAAATAGCTATCATTTCTAATTCATAATTTCTAATTTCTAATTTGGAAAAAGAATTAGGAGTTTAATTTGAGCTGCTTACCTTTTTTCATCCAAGTTCCTAATCAGCTTTTTCTATTTCTGATTCATTCATTAAGGAATAACTTATTGTAATAATAATTTTATTTTTACACATGAATTTAAAGATTAATCTAAAATTTACAATTATACTTTTTGCAAGGCATTTGCACTAGTATTAACATTTATTTATTGTAAATACTTTAATATAGTATTTTTGGTAATATATTTGCTTTATATTTGTAAAAATTATTATATTATGTCATTATGAATAACCAAGAACAAGTAGATTTTTCATCGATGGATGTTGATGAAATTAGAAAAGTGCGACAGCAATTAACCCAATTTATACCGGCTGATGGTAGTTTAGAAGTAGTTTTTCATTTACCTAATGGGGAGAGTGTACAGGTACCGATAACTAAAAAGTCTAAAATTGAATTACTATCGAAAGAAGTGCGCAACCATCTGGCGGAAGAACAATTGATTCAGCAAGGAAAATTAAATCTTGCGTAGGATGAAGGAGAAAAGTTTTTTGTGGACGTGTAAATAAAAAAGAGGCTCTAAAAAAACAGCCTCTTTTTTATTTTAAACTAATTGCCAAAAGTTACTTTTACTTTTGTTGGTGATAAAAATCCGGTATAGGATTTAATTTCAGATTTTGCCGTTGGTGCCAATAAGGGTAAATGGTTGGTACATCACTGGCCTTGTCCAGTTTTCTCACCTGTTCTATCGTTAAATTCCAGCCCACAGCGTCTAAATTTTGTTTTAGCTGCTCTTCGTTGCGGGCCCCAATAATAATGTTGGCTACCGTTGGGCGTTGTAAGAGCCAGTTAAGGGCTACTTGCGCTACACTTTTGCCGGTTTCTTCGACAACCTCATCTAAAGTATCGGTTATGTTGTAAAAAATTGCCTCGTTTACGACGGCTTCCGGCACCGGACTGCCTCCCTGGGCTACCCGGCTATCGGTCGGCATAGGTTTATTGCGCCCGTATTTACCGCCCAATCGTCCGGCGGCTAAAGGGCTCCAGATAATACTACCCACGTTTTGGTCAATGGCTAAAGGCATTAATTCCCATTCAAATTCCCGGTTGGCCAGCGAATAATAAACCTGGTGGGCCACGTATTTATTCCAGCCATATCTTTCGGAAACCGATAATGATTTCATCAGGTGCCAGCCCGAGAAATTAGAACAGGCGATATAGCGGATTTTGCCGCTTTGTATCAGATCGTCGAGCGTACGCAAAGTTTCTTCCACGGGCGTATTGCCATCGAACCCGTGCATGTGGTAAATATCTATATAATCGGTTTGCAGGCGTTTTAAGCTACCCTCTACCTGTTTTAGTAAATGAAAGCGCGATGAGCCCTGGTTATTAGGGTCTTTACCAAAAGGAAAAGTTCCTTTGGTGGAAATGAGTACTTTATCGCGCCGCCCGCTTATAGCCTGGCCCAATATTTCTTCGGCTAAACCATCCGAATAAATATCGGCGGTATCAAAAAAGTTTACGCCGGCATCCAGGCATAAATCAACCATGCGGGTAGCTTCGTCTACCTGGGTGCTGCCCCAGGCTTTAAAGAATTCGTTGCCGCCGCCAAAAGTGGCCGTTCCAAAACTTAAAACCGGCACAAATAATCCGGAGGCGCCTAATTGTCTGTGTTCCATTTGTTTTTATTTTATTATAAAAGAATAATTCTTGCTTTAATGAAATTTAGTTGTGTACTACTGGGTTTTACTTATCAGAATAAGCAAGAGTTCCGGAATTTACCGGTTAAACTTACCCTTTCATGCAAATTCCTTTTTCTATAAACAGAAATGCCCGGAAGCCAGCTCCGAGAATTTACAACCATAATTTTCGTAAACCATCCTGATTCCCCAGCAAAGGATCGGCTGCCGGAATTGGTACCGCTGCCATATTTTTATCGGCTTGGGGCCTGTCTCCGGGTTCACCTTTCTTTAAATCTGCATTTCTACCTTCGGGGTAAGCGCCTACTACGGTAAAATCGGGACTGCTGCTCAGGTTTTTATGACCAACGCCCGCCGGAATAACCATGATATCACCAGCTTGCACATTTAGTTGTTGACCTTTTTCGCCACCCAATTGCAGCAAAGCCTTGCCGCTGAATACTCCCAATACTTCGTGGGTATTGCTGTGGTAATGATGAAACGGATACACGCCCCAACGCCAGGAATTTGTCCAGTTATGCGCCGCAAATTTTTGTTCCAGCCATTCGGCGCCGGTAATTCCGCTTTCGTTAAAAACCTGGCGGTAAAGCAAAAGCGGATATTTACTGTTAGGTATTACGCCGTCGTCTTCAAAATAAATAATTTTGGGTTCTGGATTAGGCATAGTTAAGAAAGGTCTAAAGTTTATAATAAATCCGCTAACGATAATTGTGTACGGCGGTTCTGCTATAATGCCTGCTTAAGGGCAAAAGCATATAAACCGGTAAATTAAAGTTTCGGCTGCCGGGTGTACAAAAGCAATATTGCTAGTACCCGATAATGATTGTTTTTCTGAGCGAAATAGTCTTTTCTTCAAAAGAATTTATTTTCTTGCGGCTAAATTTTAAATCTGCGTAGATTTATCATTCAAGGAACTGGGTTTAACCCGAATACCTTTTTCAGATTATTAAAACCGGTCCGGCCCTGGCGCCTGAATAAATAGATATGCAAAACCGTCGTAAATTTTTAAAAGCCTCCGCTTTAGGTTTATCCTACGCCGCCTTAAATCCACCGGCAATGGCTGCTATTACTCCCGTTCCGCAAGCAGCGCCGGCAAAACCCATTGTGATCTCTACCTGGGATTTTGGCATTGCCGCTAACCAGGCCGCCTGGCAAGTTTTATCTAAGGGCGGACGGGCGCTGGATGCCGTAGAAGCCGGAGCCAGAATACCAGAGGCTGATTTAAATAACCACAGCGTTGGCCAGGCCGGTTATCCCGACCGCGACGGCCATGTAACTTTAGATGCCTGCATTATGGACGAAGTTGGCAATTGTGGAGCAGTAGCGGCCCTGGAATACATCGAGCATCCTATATCGGTGGCCCGGCTGGTAATGGAAAAAACGCCCCACGTGATGCTGGTAGGAGAAGGAGCCATGCAGTTTGCGATGGAAAATGGTTTTCAAAAAAAGAAATTGTTAACCCCTGAATCGGAAAAAGCCTGGAAAGAATGGTTGAAAGAGGCCAAATATAAGCCAACCATTAATATCGAAAATAAATCCTACAGCCCGAATAAATTGCCCGGCAACCAGTACAACCACGATACCATTGGTATGCTGGCCCTGGATGCGAAAGGTAATTTATCGGGCGCTTGTACTACCAGCGGCATGGCTTTTAAAATGCACGGCCGGGTAGGGGATAGCCCGATTATTGGCGCCGGGCTTTTTGTAGATAACGAAGTGGGCGGCGCTACCTCAACCGGCGTAGGCGAAGAAGTAATACGCAATGTGGGTAGTTTTTTGGTAGTAGAGCTTATGCGCCAAGGGTATTCGCCGGAGGAGGCTTGTAAAGAAGCCGTTAATCGTATCATTAAGAAAAAGCCCGAAAAAGCGAAAGAGATACAAGTTGGTTTTCTGGCCTTAAATAAAAAAGGCGAATACGGTGCGTATGCCATTCAGCAAGGTTTTTCTTACGCCGTGTGCCATGCGCAAAACCAGCGGTTGCTTATTAAGGGCAAAAGCTTTTATTAATTAAGCCATTTTTTAATACCTATTCCGAAAGCAAAAATGATAAATATGGAAGTTTGTGCCAATTCGGTTGCTTCGGCCTTAGCGGCTCAGGCAGGAGGGGCGGTACGCGTAGAACTTTGTGGTAATCTGGGCGAAGGCGGCACAACGCCCTCTGTTGGACAAATTGCTCTGGCCCGTAAATTACTGCAGATTCAGCTATTTGTGATTATCCGGCCCCGGGGCGGCGATTTCTTGTATTCCGACCTGGAATTTGAAATAATGAAAGAAGATATCCGGCAATGTGTAAGATTAAACTGCGACGGAGTAGTTTTCGGAATATTGCTTCCTAACGGCCAGGTAGATAAAGCACGGTGCCGGGAACTTCTGGAATTAGCTAAGCCTTTGCCGGCTACTTTTCACCGGGCCTTCGATATGAGTGCAAATCCATTACAGGCCTTAGAAGATATTATTGATCTGGGATTTGCCCGCATACTTACTTCGGGTGGGGAAAATACGGCAATAGCTGGTGCTAACCTGATTTCGCAATTAATAGAACAAGCGCAAGGCCGCATTAGTATTATGCCCGGCAGTGGCATTAACGAACAAAACTTAACCTTGCTCTTGCAAAGCACCGGCGCGCACGAGTTTCACGCTTCGGCTAAATCCAGGGTAGAAAGTGCCATGTCGTTCCACAATCCGAAAGCCGCCATGGGCAGCCAGGCAGATGAATATAATTCTGAATTAACCGACAGCAACCGCGTGCAAAATCTGGTAATTATTGCCAACTTAGGCTTAAACCGTCATACCACAGAAATCTAATTGGCTAGGTTGGTTAGATCCTTTTTGTAATAACAGTAATAAATAGTAATAAATCAGCCTTTTACCAGCTTTGCGTAACAGCTATTAATAATATCCAATTACTTAGCCGGTACTAGCCTGATGTTTTTTAACTAATTCAAGGTATAGGCAGGTACTTTTTTGCTGCTTAAGTAAGCTTCCCTTACCCTTTGCAAGGTTTCTATCCATGAGGAAAGCCGGTAAGATTTATACTGATAATAAGGCTGGTATTTCTCTAAAATATCAATAGCTTTTTGGTACTGGTTTTTATCCAGGAAAGGCTTAATCCTAAGTTTTAAAACACTGATGGCTTGTTCGGTGGGAGCTGCCAAACGGATATACGCATCAATCTGATCTTCTTTAAAACCCCGAAAACCGGTGTTTAACATTTTTACCCCAAAATTAGAAAGCTCAATGTCATTATCTAACTGGTAAGGTTCGGCGTATTCCGGATACCGGGCCTTGAAAGCTTCGAAGACTTCCGGGGTACCGCTATCATTAAAAAGTACATACAGCTTTTCCCAGGCATCCCGGATATTACGGTTTTGCGGATATTTCCGGATAAAGTTTTCGTATTCCGAAACAGAAGGGAAAGAAGTAAAACGGGCGTAAATACTATCTTCGGCCATTTTCCGGTACTTACTGTCAGGATTAGTCTTTACAAAGGCTTCGTAGCCTTCTAACGTGTTTTCTTTTACCAGGGCCAAAAATTCCAGTTTTTCTAGCTTTTCGGAGGCTTCTTTATAAAAAGGACTATTGGGGTATTGGGCCACAAAGTTCCGGTACGAATGCAGGTTGCCGTCGGCAGTTAACGTTTCGTACAATAACTGATCGTATTTTTTGCGGGCTTCTATTACTTTATCCGATTTGGGATGCTTTTTTATATATTCTTCGTAGGCCTGATAAGTATTGGCTTGCTTCGTGCTCAGGTATTCCAGCTGTTCTTTTATGGTTAAGGCCGATTCTATTTGGGGGGAAGTTTTGTGTATTTGAACAAAAGCTTCTAAAGAATCGGGGTTGTTGGCGGCTACTGCCTTCTGAAAAGAAACCGAATCAATTTTTTGCTGTAGCGCCAGAATATTTTCTTCCTGAACTTCCGTTTTTATCAGTTTTTTCCGGGCTTTCTCGTCCAGTAATTTAAAGCCTTCGCGGGTATTAATCAGGTAAACGTAAGCTTTCTCAACATTATAATACGGCAACTCCGGCATACTGAGTAGTTTACTCATACCGTAAGAAGCAACTACATTACCCGGATCTTTTTGCAGGGTTTCTGTGAATATTTGGTAAGCTTTATCGTATTTTTTGTTTGCTAATGCTTTTAAACCTTTGTCGGCAGCCAGGCCAACTGTAAACAGCAAAAAAGAAAGAAGTATGGTAAACGCCAGGCGCTTGAATAAAATCATTGGATTTAACAGCAATATTATATGTTTTGAACGTAAAACAAGCCAGGTAAAGATATATAAATAAGAACAAAAACTTAAATACTAAGCTTTGAAACTGTACTTATTTTTCAGCGTTTCGGCCTTACAAGTATTATGGTAAGTTTTAGAACAAAGAATAAAACCTCCGAAACAAAACATGAAATTTTAATTTCTTTCTTATAAGATGATTTGAAATACCGGCTTCAGTACCAATTTTAGCTATTTCCCCGAAACAAATTATTCTGCAGGTAGTTCGGTTAACTCAATTACATAGCCGTCCGGATCTTGTATAAACAACTGCCACTTACCATCAGGCCGTTGCTGCGGGCCCATAAAAGCAACGTTTTTTTGCTGCAGCTCCGCGGCGGCTTCCGGCACCGAAGCCACTCGCAATGCAAAATGGGTGCCTTGCGGATGATTATGTACGGCGGCTTCGCGCTCACCAATTAAATGCAATTGTTGCACCGGACCTAACCGGAACCAAGCTCCCGGAAAATCGAAGGCTGGTCGGTCCATGGCCGGCAGGTTCAGTACTTCTCCATAAAACCGGCAACTAACGGCAACATCCTGCACGTGTAAGGCTACATGGTTTAAATCCAGAATTATCATTTGTTATAGATACGTTTTAAATAATATGTAAGAACCAAAAAAATACGAAAAGCTTAGCGGTTTAAAGCATTAATAATTAAGGCCTGTTCTGCCATATTTTAATTATCAAAAATTCTTCCGTGGTATTTTACAAAATCAGGTTTTACACCAACAAGTACGTTTAGCCTGCGTAAACAAGTTTTTAACTTTAGATATAAATAACATGGCAATATTAGAAGAAAATCAGCAAAATACCCCTAAAGGCACCAATAACATTGATGAAAAGGATTACCGGGAACAAACCAACGACAATCATCCGGACCCTAGTGCCAAGCGCAATATAGGCCTTAACGGGAAAACCGAACGTAGCGACCAGAAAGACAAACTGGAGAACTTGCATATTGGGGGAGGTGAAGTTTCCGGTTACGGCGCCAACGATCCGGATAGCAGGGAGTCGATTGCCCAAGGCCCCGGCTTTGAATTTGAAGGCAGCTACGAAGAAATGAACGGGACCAATAATGGTTTGCGAATGCAGGATCAGCCTTTAGGCAGCGACGATACAGAAGGTGACGAAGCGGATTATAGCCGCATTTAAGCAATATATTTTATAAAACAAAAAGGTCCGGCTATTTAGCCGGACCTTTTTGTTTGCAGCTTTTACTAAAATCAGAAAGCAACAAAATTAATCTTATTTGGAAATTAGTTTATTATTTATGTTAAACACAAATGTTGCTAAAGATAATCCTTTCTGAATTTACAGGTAATTTTTAAAGCTGGCTGGTGGGAGCGGTGATTATAAAATTAGGCCTTTAATAATGCCAATTACATCGCTTATAACAGCAAAGATACTCCTGGGTTTTCATATAAGAAGAGTGAATGCAAGTCTGCTGGTAAATTTTATCTTTGCCTTTGATAGGGGCTACCTAAGTACAATAACAGAATTAATGAAGGAGCGAATGTGTGAATTAATTTTTGATTATCATCTTTTACAAGCTTATCTAACTTAAACTAATTTGAAAGCCGGCATAGGGCTAAGCGCCCTTTCCGCGGGTTGGATATATGGCAATCAGACTGCCCACTTGCTCTATGGGTTCTGGTTTTCTGCCTTACCAGCCTTGGGTGCTTTTTTATATTTGCAGTTTAACTTGCCAAAAACAAAAAAACTGGGGTACTAACCATTGCTATTCTGGTGTTGAGGGTGAAAAGGAAACCAGTACAATATAAAGTTTCAATTAACAGTTTACTATATTGTTACATATCTTAAACTCCAGAGCGCCATGAAATACTTTACCGGGCAGAGAAAATTAAGAGAATGGACAGAGGAAGAAAGGAAATACATAGAGGAGGCTGTTCTTTTAATACAACATCCACCCCAATTAAATTTATACCAGAATATTGCTTTTTTTCTTAATAAAGCAACCAGCGCCGATTATGTTACTATTGGTAAAACAGTGACCGTTGACCAAAAAACTGTTCGGACCCTGGCTTTTACTTACAAACAAAGTGAGCTGGATAATTTGGTTTATGATACCCGGCATACACCATGTGAGTATGTATTAGGCCATAACTTTCTGTATTATCCCGAAAAGCTACAAGAGTTATTTCCTTTAGATGATTCCCTGCGCATAAAAAATGTGCATAGCTACATGGCGGTAGCCCTCAACGAACAGGAAAATAATACTATTGGCGTGCTTTCTCTCATGCACATAGAAAAACTAGCACACCCTGAAATGTCTGAACACCTGCTTTTTATGCTGGCAGCTCTCCTGGAAGAGAATGTTTTGGCAGATAATCTTTTGGTAGATAATCTTATGCAAGATAATCGCTCGGAAGAAAATTTAAATGCCTGATTATTTTACTTATATGATCAGGCTTCCTTCAAGTTTTGGAAATGAATGGAGACTTTGGATATAGGAACCCTTCTTGTCATCTAAAAAGCTTTTAGAGTTCTTCTGGAATGACTAAAACAGGGGCAAGAAAGTTAAATACCAATAATCACGCATTCATTCATTCAATCAATCATTAATTAATGCTGCCGTTACCCATATCAGGCATTGATTTTAGCGAAAATTAAACCCGCAATTACTGCTTGTATCAGGCCATACATAAACCAGCTAAAAACTATAAACAGGGTAATATCTAAAGAACTGAAGGTAATCCACATAACCGGTAGCAGGGCGACCATGGCATACACCAAACCAAATTCTAATCCTCTGACAATGAAGGCTCCATGAAACAAACCTTTAAAACGATCCCAGAACCAGGAAAGGGCAAAACTGAAAATAAAGGCATGCAGGTAAAAAAGAATATCGCGGCTGCCATTGGAATTAAACAACGGATTGTTATAATCCGTAAATAATTCCGGGAAGAACCGGATAGCTAAAAATAAACTGCCGTAGCTTAAAACAAACAGGATGATGCCAGCAATAAATCCGGATAAAATAATTCTTTTCATGGGTTAAACATTAATATAAAATCTTTGCTTTCAGGCTAAACTGGACATCTAATTCGTTACGGGTCTGAATCATGCCCCCAATTTTGCGGGGTGGGATAATATCAAAATCAGAAAAATTTACCTGCCGGGTTCCTACCAGCGTTAAAGCCTTGGCCCCGTTGGGAATAAAACGATAATCAACTTCATAGCGTTTGGTAACCCCGGCCAGTTGGATGGATACCACTCCTTTCAGGCCCCCGTTTTGGGTATAATTTGCCGGATACCGGCTTAAATTAATAAATTTAATAATGAGGTAAGGATTCTCCTTGGCTTTTAAAGTATTGCGCAGGTTCGCGGTCATTACCGGGTTCAGGCAATCAAAATTTTGCACTTCCAGCTTCAGGGTACCGGTAATCCGGGTAGGTTCGGCAACGGCATCTTTATAGAAAGTCAGGGTATCGGGTTTGTAGTAATCGGCAATTACACAACTAAATTGGTTTACGTTGGTGCTGCCAACCACTTTTAAAGAACAGCCTTTGGTAATTACCCATTTTGCCAAATAAGGCTTTTTTATTGTTTGATGAAAGCCTGATAAAAAAAACAGCAGGAATAATAAAAGCTTTAGCATGGTTGGCCGCTGGTAAAGGGTATGAACTGGTAAAGAGCATAAAAAAGCAGGTTGATTCATCAACCTGCTTTTTTTATAATATCAGTAATTTAAAAACCTACTACAGCCTGAATAACATAGCCGTTAAACTGGCCGCCATTCCGGTAATCGGTTACCGGCAGTTGTTTGTACTCTTGGTCTACATATTCCGCTTTCAGCAATAAATTCCGGGTTACAAACCAACCGGCACTAAAGGCAATGCGGTCTACTTTCATATCTTCGGTATAAGTTATGGCGGGGGTAGTTGTTGTTGCGGCTACGTCGGCTAACCGCGCATTTACCGAATTATACCGCACTCCAAAATACAGGTTTTCTTCTCTGCCAAACCGGTAGAGCGCATCTATGGCGTATTGGTTCGCTTTTCGGTTTTCGGTTTCGGTTCTGCTTCTGCCTTTAGCAGCTTCGTACGTACCAAATAATTCCAAACCTCTTGCCTTTACAAAACCGTTTAGTTGCAAAGCGTGTATTTCTTTGGTAAAGCCAGGATTTACCCGACCGGAAAATGCATTGGTAGTGGAGCTGGTGCCGGCTTTTTCCATGACCATATTGTAGTTAGAACCCGTGCGGTCGCCGCCATACAGCGTATTGCTACCAGAACTATTATTGGTATACACAGAAGCCGATAACCGTAACCGCAAGGCTTCATTTAATTGTTTATCGAAACCGCCTTTTAAATATACAGATGGTGACTTATGAATATTAGAATCTTGCGGAGTAGGCAACAGCGGATCTATACTTCCTTTAATCATACCGTTCGAAACGCCTACCATACCAAATAAAGCGTTTTTACGAACCAACAATTCGCCGCCAATTTCGGTGGTAAAGGCGTCCATAATATAGTTTTCAATAAAAGGATTATAAAGGGTATGCCCACCGTCGGAGCGCCGGAAATGCTGGTCGCCATAATTAATTTCCATGTGGCCGACTTTAATGGTGGTCACTTTCATAATATTATCCCAGATCTGCCCTTTAAAAGGAAGCTTATCGATCTGGATGTAACCGCCTTTTACCCAGGTTTCGTTGTGGTGCCGTGTTGCCAGATAGCTGGTCAGGTTTAACCGGATACCGTCGGCTAACTGCACGTCCATAAACAAATTGGCGCTGGCCAAATTAAAGCCCGGCGTCATATCATATAAGCCGCCGGCTGCATTTTCATGTTTTAAATTCTGGAAACCTTGGGTAAAGCCGGCTCCGAATTTAACCGCTACATTTTCAAAGTAGGTATTGGTATCTTTCGGTGATTCAAACACATTAATGCCGGTTTTATCGTAAGGGCGCAGGTTAGTCACCCGGGTTTGAGCATTTATCTTACCGGAACTTAAGCCGGTAAGAAGCAAAGCAGATGCTGCAAAGAATAACTTAACATTAGTTTTCATAATCTTGAGGAGTAAAAAAAGAACAATAATATTAGCGTTTAATAATGTTTATAGATTGATTGAAGTAGTTTGGGCAGGCTATAAGTAGATTGCTGATTTATAGATGAGAGCTGGTTAATCTAATTACTTAGCCGTAGATAGCTGGTCTGCTTTTTTTAGTTTTAGCAACATATCTATGGTAACCACATCGCCGGTTTTAAGCGCACCCATCATAAAGGTGGGAGCCTTTATTTTGTAGTCACTCATTTTAATAGTTTGGGTTCCTTTGCAGGTAATGCTTTCGTCGGCATTTACTACATAATTTGTTTGTAGTTCCACCGGGTTTGTAACGCCGCTTATGGTCAGGTTTCCGGTAGCTTTAATATTTTTTTGCTGCGGAATAATGGTGGCTTTGGTCAGCTTAAAAGTTATTTTATCAAACTGTTCTGCTTTTAGCGCGTTGTAGGCGCGGGTATTCAGCAGGTCTTCTTTGCTTTTAAGATTGGTAACCGGCAGTACAAAACTGAGGGCTGTAAGATCTTGCAATTGTCCGCCTGCAGTTTTGATTGTTGCCGCTAAGGTAAAGTTTGTGGCTACCATGTCCCAGTCGTGGAGGTTGGAGGTACCAGTAACTTTTATTTGGGAGCCGGCTACCTGCCGGTAAGTTGTTTGGCCCAGTACCGGGGTTAAGGTTAAAGCCAGCATACCCGGTATAGCCAATAATATTAACAAGCCTCTAAGAAAATCCATTTTCAAAGCGGTATAGGTATTAACTGTTTTCATTTTAATGGGTTTTATTTTGAACTATTTATAGAACAAAACTAGCGCATCTTACATGAATAGAACATGAGAAGTAAGCCCTGTGAATATGATCTTAATCATAAATTGAATATTCAGATAGATTACCTTCCTCGAAAGTATAAAATGGGGCCATTATAAAATAACGCGAAAGAAGCAGCTTTAAAGAATATAGGCTGCTTCTATTGCGTTATACAATAATCTTATAAAGACAAATAATGGAGAGTTGAACCAGCTATGATAATGCTGGGAATGTAATATTTTCGGGAAGAAACAATTTACTTGAAAGGTTGGCTTTTCTGCTGTGTAAATTTGCTTATTATCAACGAATTATATTTTCCCGATGTAAGTGCCCGCTGTTATCTTGGTTTATTGTGCTTGTTCCGCAACAGTATTACAAGCAAGCGCCGGTTATATTTATTGGTATCCTTTGGCCTGTAATCTAAATAGTTCGGCATACCGGCCATTTTGATTTAATAATTCCTGGTGCGATCCTATTTCGAGTAAAGTGCCGTTTTCAATTACCAAGATCCGGTCGGCCATGCGAACGGTAGAAAAGCGGTGGGAGATAAGCACGGCGGTTTTTCCCTGGGTTAATTCGGCAAAACGCTGAAATACTTCGTGCTCGGCGCGGGCATCCAGGGCGGCGGTGGGCTCATCCAGAATAAGTAATTGGGCATCGCGCATATAAGCCCGGCCTAAAGCTATTTTTTGCCATTCGCCCCCCGATAAATCCACGCCTTTCGAGAACCGGCGGCCAATCATCTGGTTATAACCTTCGGGTAATTTACTGATTACGGTATCGGCTAAACTCTGGGCAGCCGAGCTGTGGATGCGGGCGGCGTTTTCTTTTTCTTCTATCCGGCCCACGGCAATATTATGCGAAGCCGTCATCTGAAACCGGACAAAGTCCTGGAATATAACACCAATTTCTTTCCGCAGGTCAGCCGGGTTATATTCTCGCAAGTCGTAGCCATCCAGTAATATGCGGCCTTCTTTAGGGTCGTAGAGGCGGGCTAATAATTTTACCAAGGTGGTTTTTCCGGCTCCGTTTTCGCCTACCAGCGCCAGCTTTTCGCCGGCGTGTAAAGTAAAGCTCAAGTTCCGGATGGCCCATTTTTCGGAATTTTGGTATTTAAAACCAACTTTATCAAAAACAAAACCTTCCCGAATAGGCTTCGGAAATGGGCGGGCATTAGCTACCGGTAAAATATGAGGTTTTATCCGGAAAAAATCAAAAAAGTCTTCTAAATAAAGCGCACCCTCGGCAATGCCGGAAAAGCGATTTAAAATACTTTCCAGAAGCCCGCGCATCCGGGCAAACGACCCCGAATAAAAAGTTAAATCACCAATACTGATTTGTCCGTTTACCGCCCGGATAATAATAATTAAATAAGCGCTGTAATATCCGGCACTGCCCAGCGCTGCAAACAAAGTACCCCAGGAGGCCCGGCGGATGGCTAATTTGCGGTTATCTAAATAAAAACGATCGGAAAGTTCTTTGAAACGGTCGATGAGGAAACCGGATAAGCCGAATATCTTTATTTCTTTAGCGGTTTCGTCGCTGGCGCCGGTCAGGCGCAGGTAATCCAGTTCCCGGCGTTCGGGTGTCCAGCCGTGTACCAGTGAGTAGCTACGTTCATTAAAATGCGATTCGCCCAGGAAAGCCGGTATGACGGCCAGAACCAGCAGCAAAATAAGCCAAGGATTAAAAGCGAGCAGCCCCACAGCCAGGAAACCCAGGGTAATGGCATCCTGCATTTGCCCCAGCACTTGCGCCATCAGCACGGTGCGGCTCAGGGTTTGCCGGCGCGCCCGCTCCAGTTTATCGTAAAAAGCAGCGTCTTCAAATTGGTCCAGATCCAGGGTAGCGGCATGTTCCATTAGCTGCACCGACGTATTATTAGCCAGCAAATCGCCCAGTAAACTATCCAGCAAAGCTCCGGCCCGGTTAAGTAAATCGGATAAAATAGCCAAACCAAATTCCAGGCCTACCAGTGAAAACAAACGGGTATAATCATCCGGGGCGGGGTGCTGCGACAACAAAATCACTTCATCAATAATGAGGCGGGCTACCTGCAAAACGGCCAGCGGAATAGCCGCCCTAACAATCCGGATAAAAATATTGCCGAGGGCCATAGCCGGACTGGTTTGCCAGATCAGTTTCAGGAAAGCTGGAATATTGCGCAAAGCCGATACGCGGTCTTTAAAAGAAGTAGGCGGCTTGCCGTTATTATTGTTTGGTTTGGTTAACTGGAATATGCGGGACCAAAAGGACATGGATTGTTGCGTAAGAGATAAAGTTTTGGTTGTACTGGTGCCGGAAGCTAAAGGGCAACGGGCAAAAATAATCGGTTAAGTAAGTGGAAAAAATTAGTTTAAGTTAAATTAGCTTGAAACAATCTGACGATTAAAAAATTATTCACACATTCATTCATTAATTCTGTCATTTTCCTTATTAAACGGAAACCAGATAAATTACCGGTCTTCCGGTATATAATACGTAAGGTGTTTAACTTTGCATCAGCAAAACCGGTATTACTTTTATATGCTATGCTATTAATATGAACGAGCAATTTGCCCAGAGATTATTTTCGGCCCATGCCCAAGGTGGTGCTGCTATTCCCAAATCGGCCATTTGTAAATTTACAGACGATATTTTGCAGTTGTTTTTTCCGCAATTATCGGAACAGAAATTTGCTTCCGAAAAAGATATTTTGCTGCATTTAAATTTGCTGGAACAGGATTTACAAAAAATTCTGCAGGGCATGCCTTTGCCCGCAACTGCCGTGCCCGAATTGTTGGCTGCAACTTTTATAAGTCAGCTGCCTCATATTTACGAGTTGCTTTTAAAAGATGCAGAGGCCATCGCCAACGAAGATCCGGCCGCCTTAAACGTAGAAGAAGTTATCCGAACTTATCCGGGCTTTCTGGCTATTGCCATTCATCGGCTGGCCCATGCGTTGCACCAACTGCAGGTACCTTTGCTGCCCCGGATTTTATCGGAGTCGGCCCACGCCAAAACCGGCATCGATATTCACCCCGGCGCCACAATAGGTTCTTACTTCTGCATCGACCACGGCACTGGCATTGTTATCGGCGAAACCACGCACATTGGCAACAATGTTAAAATTTACCAGGGCGTAACTTTAGGCGCCATGAGCGTTGCCAAGGAAATGGCCAATATTAAGCGGCATCCTACCATAGAAGACCACGTGGTAATTTATGCCGGAGCTACTATTTTGGGAGGCAACACCGTAGTGGGCAGAAACAGCGTGATCGGGGGAAATGTCTGGTTAACTGAAACCGTGCCGGCTTATTCGCGGTTGTACCACAAAGCCCAGATAAAAGTAAGCCGCAGCGAAGATCCCGAAGACAGCATTATATTTTCGATTTAGTTATTAGTAGTTAGCTTTTAGCGGTTAGCAATTAGCTATTAGGATTTGATGAATTAAATTTTATTTAACATAAAATTTAAACTAATGGAAATATGTAATTAAGTTCTGTTTTATTTAGGTTACTATAAATTTACGAGCCAAATCTACAGTTATATTTTAATAGAACTTAGGTTGCAGAAATTAGTATGTGTTTGAGAGTAGGGCAGCTCAGCTTTGGGATGATCTGTATTATCTTCTGTTGGTTATTGCTATGGTTTGTTTTGCATCAGCTTAATTTTAAACGCAGGTGGTTAATCAAAATAACGCCAACTTATCTTCTAATTTCGGGTAAAATATTAAAATGCTAAACCGTGCGCTTGTTTGTAAAAGTGACTCGGAGATAATCGTTTGTAAACCATTATGTAAATAAAAATGAGAATTAATAATATTTTAGAACATATCGGTAATACGCCCACTGTGCGGCTGAACCGGCTTTTTGGCCCGGAAGTAGAAGTCTGGATGAAACTGGAACGTGCCAATCCGGGCGGGAGTATAAAAGACCGTATTGCGTTGTCGATGATTGAAGACGCCGAAAACAGAGGTTTGCTCCACTCAGACAGCATTATTATTGAGCCTACTTCGGGTAATACGGGCGTGGGATTAGCCATGGTGGCGGCGGTAAAAGGCTATGATTTAATATTGGTAATGCCCGAATCGATGACAATTGAGCGCCGCCGGCTAATGGCTGCTTACGGGGCCAAAATAGAATTAACGCCCCGGGAGAAAGGCATGAAAGGTGCCATTGAACGGGCCAACGAAATGGTTGCTGCTAACGCCCACGCCTGGATGCCCATGCAATTTGAAAACCCTTCCAACGTTCAGGTCCACCTGGAAACAACGGCGCGGGAAATAATAGAAGATTTTCCGGAAGGCTTCGATTACCACATTACCGGCGTAGGAACCGGGGGCCATATTACGGCCGTTACACAGGTACTAAAAGAAAAGTTTCCGCAGTTGCAAACCTTTGCCGTGGAGCCGGCTTTATCGCCGGTTATAAGTGGCGGTGCGCCCGGTCCGCATCCTATTCAGGGCATTGGTGCCGGTTTTATACCGGCCATTCTGGATACCAGTTTGCTAACAGGTACCATTCAGGTAACCCAGCAGGAGGCATTTGATTTTGCCCGCCGTGCCGCGCAGGAAGAAGGCATTTTCCTGGGTATTTCGTCGGGTGCTTCTCTGGCCGCGGTAAATAAAAAGTTACCGGAAATTCCGGCGGGTTCCCGCATTCTTACTTTCTGTTACGATACCGGCGAAAGGTATTTATCGGTAGAAGGGTTATTTGTGTAGTTAAAGTAAGCTATACCGATTACTTTTTTACTGATGTAAAAATAAACCCCGTTAACATCTGCCGTTTCCGGGCTTTATTTTTATAGAGACCAACAGCTAACTACAATCAGGCTTTTGCCGCAATTTTTATCCTTTTAAAAACTACCTTCGAATGTTTTGGATCGGGTTACTGATCATTCCGCCTTATGGCCCGGTTATTCTGTTTATCGCAAAATATTCTGTTAAAAATAAGCACCAGAAGGCGATAGAACTATATCGCATTTGGGCTATCCGCAGTAAAGATAATTTAACCTCGTATGCTATTAACACTGCCTAACTTTAAACTTTTTCTTATATCCGCTTTTCTGTATATATTTTTGTTCAGTAATATAAATAAACAAAGTGCGCGCTAAACAATAATAAAAGCTTATCAGATTGCCTGTGCTTGCATAATAATTAATATTTTAGTTGATAATGCTTTTCAAGCTGTTATCTATTCGGCTTTTAGGGAGGAGATAATATTTTTTTAATTCTGCTTAATTGTATTATATTAAGTTAGGGATGGTAATTAAAAAATTATTAAGGCTAATGTTAATTGATTGTTTCGATTCTTTCTATATTTACATAGTAAGGTGCCAGAATAAAGATATACTAAGTATTATATAGACAAAATACAATAAATGCAAAAACGTTACGATCCTTCCGATTACTTCCTGGTAGGCAATGTGAACAACGGTACCATATATGTAATCTATAACATTTACAAATTACTTTTTGAAGTAAATCAATCAACGGATACTTTTCCTTGTTACCCGTGCCGAATACACCGGGGGCAAGGGATAGTTTACTACGATAAAAAAGAATTTATTTCCCGGGAGCTATTAGACTACGCGGAAGAATTAGTTTCTTAAAGCACAATATAATCTCTGTTAATACCACCCGTTGCATTCTCTGCAAAGAGCCGGGCTGATTGCAGTAACTAGCGCCTGCCTATGTGCTTTCGGCTCTTTTTATTTTTTATCTCTTATTCTCGGGTAACGCCCCTGGGCGAGTAGGGAGAGTTCAGAGTAGTTTACTTACCAAGGTACACTAAACCAAATTCAGGGGATTTGATGCTGCGGGCATTGTGTGGCTGCAGCCAGGTAACTATGTTCTCACAACTGCCAACATTGCAGCAACTACAATATATAATTTTCTGTATTTTGTAGATATGCAAAATAATTAAACCGGTAAATCAACGTTCATGGCATAGAAGAATATATTTAAATATCCTTACAAGTAATTTTTAAAAGCTGGCTGGCGGGAGAGGAGGTTATAAAAAATAATGCCGGCAACGGTGCCGATTACATCACTTAAAATATCAAAGACATCGCCCTGGCGGCCCCAGGCTAAAGTACTTTGCAGCCACTCTATAAGTACCCCAAATAAAAAAGAAAGCAGGAAAGTGAAGCGACCGGCATTTTGCTGCAGAAAAAAGTAATGGCGCTGCTTTTTAAAACCCCACAGCATGAGCACGGCTAATAAGCTAAAAACTGCCGCATGCGCAGCCGTATGAAAGGAGATGAGTTTCCATACCGGAACTTGGGGCATAGAAGCTGCGGGCAACAGCGTTAAAAATAAAATAACTGTTGCCCACAGCAGGGTAGGAATATTATATTTTAAAAACACGCAGTAATCCTTACCGGTTAAGCCCCTACCAGATTAGCGTAATCATCCGCACTCAGCAATTCAGCCAGTTCACTTTCATCGTCAATTGACATTCTGATCATCCAGCCTTCGCCGTAAGGATCGGAGTTTACGGTTTCGGGACTAGCGTCTAATTGGGGGTTAATTTCCAGTACGGTGCCGGTTAAGGGGCTAAATAAATCCGATACTGTTTTTACCGCTTCTACAGTTCCAAATACTTCTTCGCGGCTCACTTTTTTGTCCAGCGTATCAATATCCACGTAAACTATGTCGCCTAATTCGCTTTGAGCAAAATCAGTAATACCCACATACGCTACATTGCCTTCTATGCGGACCCATTCGTGATCTTTGGTGTATTTTAGTTCCTGAGGTAAATTCATTTTGTTTTTTGATTTTGATTATTGAATTTTCTTGCGCTTCAAAATTACATTCTTTTCGTCAAAATATTTAAAACTTATTCGGATAAACTATAGCGTAACTGAATACCGCCTTCTGATACCGTGTTCCGGAAAGCACTTTCTATTTTGGGGTCTGAAATAACGCGGGTAAAATAAAACTGGATATTCAGCCGCTGGTTTAGGGTATAATCGATAGTTGGTTTTAACTGCATTTGCAGGGTACCGTTGGTAACTACGTTTCTACTGGCTTCCGTTACATTGCCTTCCTCATCGGTTTCGGTAACAATGGTGTGCTGAATGGTTTCATTATCCCGCAGGGTTAAATCTAAACGGGCATTTAACTCATTTTTTAGGGTTTTGTATTCGCCTTTTATTTTGAAAGGTATGCGGAAATTAGAAGTAGTATAGCCAATACCCACTACATAATCCCGGATGCCGTTCTGCACTACCTGGGCACTGGTAGCCATGTTCAAGGCCAGGTTTCGCTCGGTGCGGTATTCCATGCGGCCCGAAATATTGTTTTTCGTCCGGAAATTAACGCCTAATAAAGGCGCCATGCGCTCCGAAATTACTATCTGGCCGATCACATAATAAGGAATATATTCTCCCTGTTCATTTACCTGGGTTGGTAAATCATTCTGTCCCGGTTTAGACTGGTATTCCAAAGAAGTGGTGAAATTAGAAATATTGTAGCTGGCGTTATACACGTGCGATAAAGTTATGGAGCTGAAATAACGCTGTACAATTCCCAAATCAGTTAAACCATTGTAGTCGAGCCGCCAGTTAGGTAATGGAAATGCGCCGAAAGGCCGGGAAGGTTGGGCTTTGTACTTGCCGATATCTTTACCTTGGTAGGCATACAGGAAAGCCGGCATTAGCACATCCTGGGAATTGCGGGTAAAATTACCGGTTCCCTGATTAGAACTCTCCAGTTGGTTTAAAATTTCACTCCGGTTCCGCATAAAAGTTTCGAATGCTTCGGATTCAAAAGCTTCATTGCGGT
>Ga0210040_10000512_pt1 | contig 64604 bp, 60 predicted proteins | sample CryGeyCG12114_NA_FD_185462 | JGI IMG/M metagenome (GOLD analysis project Ga0210040, IMG submission 185462) | Groundwater microbial communities from aquifer - Crystal Geyser CG19_WC_8/21/14_NA (SPAdes) (version 2) | ecosystem: Environmental > Aquatic > Deep subsurface > Groundwater | place: USA...
TATCAAAGGCCAGCCCAATAAACCCGTAGTTCAGGTAAGTTATGAAGATGCGGCCGCTTATGCAAAATGGGCTGGTAAACGGTTGCCCACGGAAGCGGAATGGGAATATGCGGCTAATGGTGGCCGGTATGCACAAAAATATTATTGGGGAGACGAATTAAAACCGAATGGCAAATGAATAGCTAATATTTATCAAGGCAGTTTCCCGGATAAGAATTCGGCCGAAGATGGTTTTGTTGGCGCCGCGCCGGTAAAATCCTTTCCGGCCAACCCGTACGGGTTGTATGATATGGACGGCAACGTTTGGGAATGGTGCCAGGATTATTACCAGCCTGATTACTATCAAAATACCCCGGTAAAAAATCCACAAGGCCCTACAACTAGTTTTGATCCGGATGAGCCTGGCGTGATAAAAAGGGTACAACGAGGTGGTTCATTCCTATGCAGTGACCAGTATTGTGTGCGCTATAAACGAGGCAGTAGAGGCAAAGGTGAGTATACCAGTGCTTCTGATAATCTGGGATTTAGATGTGTGAAAAACAAAAGCTAATTGGTCTGGCTTTTTTAGTAATTTATAAAATGCTTTACCAAAACGTATTGTATTGAAAAGTACTTACATATTAATCCAAAAGACATTTTGTATACTATTCATGCCATAAGCAACTCACATTAAAAATTTATTAAACGAGAAAAGAAGTAGGCTATCATATCTTTACTTAACATGAACTGTGTTAAAAGTCCAGCGATTTAGGCGGTAATATTAGCAAAATCTGGACGGTAGGGAGTACCAGATTTCACAATAGTAAAAGCTTGTTTGAGGAGCTTATGGCAGAGTGCGATTAAAGCGAGTTTCCCATTCTTGCCTTTAACTACCAGCTGCTCGTAAAGGGCCTTACAAGCAGCATTGGATTTCTTAGCCGAGAAGCTGCACATAAACAATTTGCTTCTGATTAAGCTACCGCCCATTTTGGTAATTCTAACTTTGCCGCGCATGTTCGAACCAGATTTTTCTTCCATGGTCTTGCAAAATTAAGCAAGTCTAATGTGCCGCTTTTTTAGACCATCTCAAATTAAACTGGGCTTTAATGGCAATATTAGCAATCGCATCTACCTGGTAAGGAAAACCGGCCGGTGCTTCGCCGTTAACCGGCAAACCAGCCTGAGCAACGGCTTAGCGCTCTTTTTCTATCTGATCCATTGGGCAATCGCCGGGCATAGAAAAGAAAAACCAAAGCACCCGCCCGAATTCGCAATCAATTTTAAACTCTTTACCACGTTCTTCTACAAAGTTAATGGCCGCAGTGCGGGAAGCCACTATGGCCCGCATGGTTTTCCTCGTTATGCCTGGACTTAATGGTACTAAGTCGTTAATCGGTGGGAGCAGATAAATTACTGGTGGAAGACCCGATGATGTCGGAACCTACTTTTTGGGTTTCCAAAACGACTACGCGTTTACCGGCTTTCGCCAGATTATAAGCCGCACTAATGCCGGTAATACCGCCGCCCACTACGGCTACATCTACTTCCAGGTCGCCGTTAAGTTGCGGATAAGTTTGGAAAGCAGTAACTGTGCTCCATAATGCTTCGGCAATATGTCTTAGCCGTTACTTTTATATGTACTTTTATAGAAACGCAGCATAATAACTTAAACCTTCAGGCCCACCCAGGCCATTGCTTCCGGTTTTTGCTCCGTATCAAAAAAGTTGATTTCGGCGGTGGTAAAAGGCTTTATCATGCGGGTAATCCATTCTTCCCACTTCTTATCCCCAACTATGGCTACTTTCCGGAAGCTGTTTACATGTTTTACATCAAACTTTATATCTTGCCAGGCTGCCAACCTGTTACGCCATCCATTTCCCAATAAAGGTCTATTTTGCCGTACTGGTTTATTTTACTTTCCAGAACCGGTACCATTAGGTCATAATCTACTCGGTCTAAAGTACCGGACAGCCGGGTAGCAACCAGGTCTTCTCTTGTGGTTTCTAAGCTTGTAATCATAATAAGTTGTATTAAGTTATTAATTTATTGATAATAGTACGGGTAGCTTTCGCGGGTTGTTATACTTAAACTTGGCTTAGAAACTTGTCCTTATCCGTAATTTGATTTGATGCGGATAAGTATTATTATAGCTCACTTTCGGGGGTAACCAAAATCTATTTTATTTTGAATTTTCGCTCTTGCTTGCCTGAGTAATAGTATGTTTTAGGAGTATATCTTTATTATTTAGGGCGGGCAAGCAGGTAAAAACATCAGCCTTGTATTTCCGTTTACCTATTCAAGTATGAATACAAAGCAAATAGATCTGAACCAGCTAAATAAAATTTTAATTTCCATATTCCTGGTATCGTTATTTCTGTACTTAGGTAAAGTTTTTTTAATTCCTGTAGCCATTGCTGTTTTTTTTGCCATGCTGCTGTTTCCGGTCAGCCGCAAACTACAGGCTTATGGTTTAAAAAATTCGCCGGCCGCATTCATTTCAATTTTGCTTTTACTGGTTACCCTGGTAATTGTAGGTGCGGTGGTTTACCAGAAAATTACGGACCTGCAAAAAGATTTGCCGGAATTAGAGCAAAAAATAGCCCAAAAGACCCACCGGCTGCAATGGCTGCTTTCCAGAACCACCGATTTATCTGAATACGAACAGGATGCCATATTAGAAGCAAAAAAGCCGGATATTATAAAAGCAGTAGCCAAAGCTGTTAAAAACGTCCTGGTAGATAGTCTATATTTTTTGCTGCAGATTTTCATTGTGCTTACTTATACTTTCTTTTTTATTATTTACCGGCATAAGATTCAAAACTTCTTCGTTAAGCTGCACTTTTTCGAACATAAAGATGAATCCCGGAAAGTACTTTACCAAACGGCCGGCATTGTGCACGATTACCTGAAAGGCACCTTTATTGTAATTTCGGTTTTAGCCGTTATTTATGCGCTGGGTTTCTGGACCATGGGGATTGAACATGCATTGCTTTTTGCCCTTATTACCGCTCTGCTGCGCATTGTACCGTATTTTGGATCTTTTCTGGGAATTGCTTTTCCGATTGCTTTTGCTTTTATCACGAAAGAATCAATGTGGACCCCGGTACTCCTGATCCTTTTTTTTATGGTTACGCAATTATTGGAAGCCAACCTGCTGACTCCTTATATTACGGGCTCCCGGGTAAAACTAAATCCGTTGGCTACCATTATGGTAATTTTACTCGGCAACCTCTTGTGGGGAATACCCGGCATGATTTTGTTTGTGCCTTTGTTTGGTATCCTGAAAGTTTTATGTGATGAAATACCCTCTTTGCAGCCCTACGGCTATATGCTAGGAAAAGAAGATTAGTAATGCTGGTAAAATATCTTATTGGTTTACTTGGGATTTTATATAATAGCAAAAGGTTAGCAATAATTTATAAAACTTGGCAATAAGTTAGTTGCTACTACATATAGATTGTAGATAACGGTAGATTATGAAGTTTATCTATAGTTAACTAAATTTATTTGCCAAGTACCATTCAATAAAGCTATGATATTAAAGCACTTGGTAAATTTAAGAGATTGTTGTTATATATGGGCCGTAAAACAGTATGGAGAAGTGGTTGGAGAAGCTGAATATAAGATTAAATTTAAGGGAATCTTTGCAGGATACTATATGTCCGTGCTTACATTAGTGGCTATTCTCGAAAAAAAAGAGAAAACTCCTATATCAACTCCAACAATCCTAAAAGAAAATGTTCTTGCCCTATTAATTTTTGGTTTATTGCTGTTTTTACCTTATAACATTTTCATGAATTTTATTTTGAAGAAGATTTCATCAGTTCCGATAGACAAAAGTATGCCGCCTGATAAGTTTAAGTCTATTTTGAGTGAGGCTATTCTTCTCTTTATAATAGGAATGATCTTAATGGTACTAATTCCTTGGTCAATAGACATGCTTCTTCCTCCTTTCTATACCTGATTGGTGGCATTTTATTGTATTTCTACTTAGAATAGTACATAAATTAAAACATATACTTCGGCTAACCACAATCAAAGCACATTAAATTTGCCATATGCAGACGTTGTAAAATATAAAAGATATCAGCCTGAAAGGAATAAATTACATCTTGAACTTCCTCAAAATAGCAGTTCTGTTTGCAGTTGTAAATTTTTTATTGGGCAGATTTCTGTTTAAGAAGGAATTTAAGCCAATTGAACTTTTCTTTTGACTTTATTAGTGGCGCTATTTGCAACTTATTATGGAGAACAAAAACGTAGATATGAAAATCCAGATGATAAGCGTTAAGACATTTAAAAATAAAATTTTCATTTACAACCATGCCTATAAGGCAGCTACCCTACCCAATATCCCATTACATTAGCGGTAATGCTCCTGAAACGTCGTAAATAATAGAAAAAGGAATTGAAAAAGTTGCCGAAAATATGGTAAAAAAAGGAATTCCGATTGAGATAATGGCTGAGACTACGGGACATGCAGCAATACAAATAGAAAAGTTGCAAAAGAAGAACGAGGGATAACCTAATGTATAGGTAACCATTGCTCCGCTGCCGACTCCGCATACCCAAACCCTTGTGTTTTATTAAAAAATGAGCTCACCTAAATCGTTTGAAACAGAGAGGCTAGTTCTTAAACCCACTTCCGAAGAAGATGCTCATTTCATGTTTGAGTTACTAAATACGCCCAAATGGATAAAATATATCGGCGACAGAAATGTTAAATCTGTAGAAGATGCGCGGGAATACATCAGAAATAAAATCCAACCCCAAATAGAAAGGTTGGGGTATGCTAATTATACTGTAATTAGAAAATCAGATAAGGCAAAATTAGGGGTGTGCGGACTTTATGATCGAGCAGGAATAGAAGGCATCGACATTGGTTTTGCATTTCTGCCGGCCTACGAGAATAAAGGTTATGCTTTTGAGTCGGCCAATGAAATTAAACGGGCCGGAATAGAAGCCTTCGGAATATCCTCAATTAGAGCTATCACAACTAAAGATAATATTGCCTCGCAAAAATTATTAGAGAAACTCGGCTTAAAGTTTAACCGGATGGTGCAACTGCCCAATGAGGCAGAAGAACTTTTATTATATGCCTTCACAAAAGAAATTTAAATCTAGCTACCTGGCAGCGTAACAAGCTTGGATGAGCAAGAATTTATTAAAATACTTCTCCTCTTTTTATCTCGTTTAAAAAAAGTAAATGCACCGGAATGCCTTGCATTTTATCTTTACAATCCACCCAATAAAAAACTGTTAATCACGAAATGAGGTAAAGCTATTTACACTCTATCCCGTATACGAAAAAAGGTACAATTATCAGAATTAAATTTTGTGATTGAATTGTAGTTTATTTGCGTTACGAAAATGATTTATATCATTTTGGAAGCAAATAGCGGCTATTACTTTTGTTTCGCAACCAGAAATTATGACCAAAACCATTTATATCTCTTCTGCCGAACCTTACAGTGGCAAATCGATTATTTCTTTGGGTTTAATAAACATGCTGCTGGGAAAAGCGGCTAAAGTAAGTTACTTTAAACCAATTATCCAGGATTATCCGCAGGATAAATTAGACGTACACCTGGAAACCATTCTCAGTTACTTTCATTTACCTATTTCTTACCCCGATATGTTCGCTTTTACCCGTTCCCAAATGATGGGACTGGTGGAAGAAAACAAACAAGGCGAAATCATCGACCAAGTAATCAGCAAATGTAAACAGTTGGAAGAAAATTACGATTTCAACGTAGTGGAAGGTAGTGACTTTATTGGTGATGGAACACACATTGAATTTGAAACCAATCTCTCGATTGCCAAAAACTTAGGTGCACCGGTTATTTTGGTGGTTTCCGGCGACGGTAAAACCAATACCCAGTTATTAAATGCGGTACTTACCTTGCTGCATGGCTTTGAGGACCGGGAAGTGCACGTAATGGCAGTAGTAGCCAATAAAGTAAACCCGGAGCAAGCCGCCGATATTCAGGAATCGCTACGCAAACAAATACCTTTAAATACAATTCTGGCGGTAATTCCGGAAGACAAAAACCTGAAGAACCCAACGGTGAAAGAGATTTTTGAAAACCTGGGCGGTAAATTATTATTTGGCGGAGACTTACTATCGAATCAGGTAGATAATTTTGTTACCGGCGCCATGCAGGTACCTAATTTCCTGAATTTCTTTCAGGATAACTTATTGATTGTTACGCCCGGCGACCGTGGTGATATTATTATCTGTGCCTTGCAGGCCAACTTATCTACTAATTACCCCAAAGTAGCCGGTATTGTGCTTACGGCCGGTACAGAACCAGAAGAACCGGTTTTGCGCCTGATAGAAGGTTTGCAAACCGTAGTGCCCATTATGGCGGTAAAAACCGGCACTTTCCAGACCAGTGCCCAAATTAGCGCCATACAATCCCGGATAACGCCCGACAATACCAAAAAAATACGCCAGGCCATCCAGACTTTTGAAAAATACCTGGATCTGGAAGCCCTGGATCAGAAAATTGCTAGTTACGAATTTGCCGGCATTACGCCCCACATGTTTCAGTACCAATTGGTAAAATGGGCCAAGGGGCAGAAAAAACATATTGTTTTGCCTGAAGGAAATGACGAGCGGATTTTGCGGGCTGCTGCACGTTTATTAAACCAGGAAATTGTAGAACTCACTTTACTGGGTGATCCCGTAGAAATTACCGCTAAGATTAAACAGTTAGGTCTAAACCTGGATATAAACCGTTTGCGCATTCTGCAACCGGCCCAGTCGGAATACTACCAGGATTACGTTGAAACGCTTTACGAACTCCGCAAAAATAAAAACGTGGAGCTCGAAATGGCTTATGACCTGATGACGGATGTTTCTTATTTCGGAACCATGATGGTGTACAAAGGTCACGCCGACGGCATGGTATCGGGCGCGGTGCATACTACTTTGCATACAATCCGGCCGGCCTTACAGTTTGTAAAAACCAAACCAGGGGTTTCAGTAGTATCATCAGTATTTTTTATGTGCCTGCCCGATCGCGTTTCGGTTTTTGGTGACTGTGCTGTAAACCCGAACCCGACGGCCGAACAACTGGCCGAAATTGCTATTTCATCGGCCGAAAGCAGCCAGCGCTTTGGTATTGAGCCCCGGGTAGCGCTCCTCTCCTATTCTTCGGGCACGTCTGGCGAAGGCGAAGAAGTAGAAAAAGTACGCCGCGCCACCGAAATCGTAAAACAAAAAAAACCGGATTTGAAAGTAGAAGGCCCTATTCAGTACGATGCCGCCGTAGATCCTTTGGTAGGCAAGCAAAAGCTACCCAACTCTGAAGTAGCGGGACAAGCCAGCGTGCTCATTTTCCCGGACCTGAATACCGGTAATAACACGTATAAAGCCGTGCAACGGGAAACCGGCGCTTTGGCCATTGGCCCGATGTTGCAAGGCTTAAACAAACCGGTAAACGATTTAAGCCGCGGCTGTACCGTAGATGATATTTTCAATACCGTGGTTATTACCGCCATTCAGGCGCAGGATAAATAGAAAAATCAGTTTTAAAATTAAATACAACTAAATACTACTTGGAACAATTGAAGCAATCGCACTTGCTTTTTCTTTATATTCCGATCTAAATATTTGTTAAGCTTACATTCTGCATGAATATATTTGTTGTTAACTCCGGTAGCAGTTCTATTAAGTACCAGTTATTCAAAATGCCTTCGCCCAGCCCTATTTGCAGTGGATTAGTAGAGCGGATTGGATTGGAGAATAGTATTATTACGCATAAAGTTTATAGCAATGACCAGGAAGCGGTTTACCAGCAAACTTTAAACTTGCCCGACCACGAAGCCGGTCTGCAGGAAGTTAGGCGCTTGTTAGCGGATAAAGAAATCGGGGTTATCCAGAATCCGGATGATATTCAGGTGGTAGGGCACCGGGTGGTGCACGGCGGCGAATCCTTTGCGGCAACTACGGAAGTGACGGAAGAAGTAAAAGCCGAAATTAGAAAGTTAATTTCTTTAGCACCTTTGCATAATCCGGCTAACTTGTTAGGTATAGAAGTGGCCGAAAAGATTTTTACCCAGGCCCGGCAAGTGGTGGTGTTCGATACCGCTTTTCATCAAACTTTACCCGAAAAAGCTTTTCGCTACGCCTTGCCCGAATCTTTTTACACTGAATACCGCATCCGGGTGTATGGTTTTCATGGTACCAGCCATAAGTATGTAGCCGAACAGGTCAGCCAGTATTTAAAAAAGTCCGAAGCCAAACTCATTACCATTCACCTGGGCAACGGCTGCAGCATGGCCGCTATAGCGGAGGGCCAGGCAATAGATACCAGTATGGGCTTTGGTCCTTTAAGCGGGCTGATTATGGGAACGCGTACCGGCGATATTGATGCGTCGGTAGTATTTCACCTGGTAAACCAGTTGGGATATAGCGTGGCCGAAGTAAATAATCTGTTCAACAAGCAAAGCGGCATGCTGGGTTTAACCGGCCACAGCGATATGCGCGATATCACAAAAGCCATAGAAGCCGGCGACAAAACAGCCGCCTTGGCCTACGACATGTATGCTTATCGGATTAAAAAATATATTGGGGCTTACGCCGCCGTCCTGAACGGATTAGATGCCATTGTATTTACGGCCGGCGTAGGCGAAAATGATGCTTTGATACGGGAAATGGTTTGCCAAAACTTAGATTATTTAGGCATTCGATTAGATGCAGATAAAAATAAAATGCGGGCAAAAGGAATAAGAGAGATAAACCTGCCCGATGCCCGCGTTAAAATCCTGATTGTACCTACCAATGAAGAATTGGAGATAGCGCAACAGTGTTATGAATTACTTGCTGTGCAGCCTGATAAATCCGTTTAAAAAAGATTTTATCAGTTTATTTCTTCAATCTGAAAAATAAAATTAAAAAGGCTTGTTTCGCAAAACAAGCCTTTTTTTATGGCCAATTTACTTCTTTAGAATTTGTAAAGCGTTGCCTTTTAAATCTAATTGGGCACTATCGCTGAAAGTATAAGTCAATGCCGGAATAAACAAATCATCTAAAACCAATGAGCTTTTATTACGGATATCCAGGTTAGCTGCTTGTAATTTATAGTTTTCTTTAGGGTATTCCGCTCTTAAAGCGGTATAGTTAGCATATTTGGGGTAGTCTTGCATTGATAATCCAGAACACCTCCTTCAAATTCGAATATCTACCACCTTCAAAACTGATAACTTAAATTCGTAATAAAATATTTTTTCTCTCCCGGGCAACCCGCCCGCTTACCTTTACATCTACTGTATAAAAGAACTTATAATTTACCTACTGAATAAATTTTACCCGTACTGTGAACGAACCCGAACTTATAGCAGGATTATTAAAAGGCGAAGGAAAAGCTCAGAAGTTCGTGTACGAAAAATACGCGGGTATTATGCTGGGTATTTGTTTACGATACCTGAAAAATCAGATGGATGCGGAAGAAGTGATGCTAAACGGAATGGTAAAGATATTTCAGCATGTGGGTCAGTTTAAAAACGAAGGCAGTTTTGAAGGCTGGATGAAACGGGTAGTGATAAATGAAGCTTTGGGTTACTTACGCAAAAAAGAACCTTTGCACCTGTACATTGAAAAAGATCATATTCAATTGGCGGCCAGCAATGCATCCGTAGAAAGTGAACTGGCCGTTGAAGATTTATTACAAATGCTGCACGAGTTACCGGCCGGTTACCGCGCGGTTTTTAACCTGTACGCCATAGAAGGTTACTCCCATAAAGAAATAGCCGATATGCTGAATATAAACGAAGGTACTTCAAAATCGCAGTTGAGTAAAGCCCGGGCGCTTTTACAAAAAAAGTTAGTGGGCTCCGAACTACCAAAAAACTAAAAATATGGAACCAGAAGAAATAGATAAATTATTTAAAGACCGCCTGGGCAATTTGCCGGCCATGCCTTCGGCCGATGCCTGGATGCGGCTGCAACAAAAAATGGAGCCGCCTAAGAAAACACGCTCCATGTGGATTTATTATGCGGCGGCCTCAGTAACGCTTTTACTGGTGGCGGGCTTTTGGTTTTTTTCGCAGCCAAGCAATTTAAATAACGGAACTTTAGCAACCGCCAACAAACCCGAAACAACTTTGCCCGCTCCGGTAAAAAAGGATGCACCCCTTATAATAACGCCGCCAAAAATTAAAACTCCGGGAAACCAATTGGCCCAGGCCGAAGAAGTAAAGCCTATTGAAAAGCTAAAAACAGTTGCCCAGCCTCCGGTTAAAGTTAAAAAAACAGCCGCAGCTAATGCCCAGCTTCTGGCAGAAGCGAAAAAGCCTAAGAAAGCCAATAAAATTAAAGCAAATGAAAACGCTTTGCCGCCGGCAAATACACCAGCTTTACCGGCATCGGAACCGGAGGAATTATTAGCTCAGGTAAACCCGGAACAACCGGCAAACGCCTCTGCCTTAACCGCCAATGTGGTGGAAGTAAGAATAAAACGCGATGAAACGGATGAAGCGGCAAGATCAGACTTGCGGGAAAACCTGGCCCGGAAAACCAGTTTGCTGAAAAATATTTACAAACAAGCCCGCAACCTGAAAAACGGTGAACAAATAGAGCTGGCTGCGCTGGGCATAAATACCGAAAAGATCAGTTCCGAAACCAAAGAAATTAAAGAAAAAATAAATAAAATCATTCCACTCTAATTTAAACCAGAACCATGAAACGCTTACTCTGCTTCCTGTCCATTTATATGGCGGCTGCTATTACTTTGATTTTACGCGCCGAAAATACTTTTCCCATTAAGCCCGGCGCCAAAGATGACACCATCACGATAAAACTGCCCAACGGCACCGGCATTATGTTTACGGCAAAAAATACCGCGGAACTAAAATCGCTGCGCAACTACCAGTTGGATTCATTAATGTATTTACTGGATAAATATATTGAGCAGGCCGAAAAAATGGAAAAACTGAACGACAGTATAAAAAGCAAAGAATTAACCATGACTTTTTACCCGTCTAAAGATTTAAAAGATCCGGATGCCCCCGAAAGAGTAACCCTTATTATTTCGGCCACCAACGTACAAAGGCTGCAGAATAAAAATAAATTACAAAGTGCCGTTAATGTAATTGTAGACTATAAAAATGAGCCGGAATTTGACGATTCTGTAAAAATCAGAAAAAATGAAAAAAGAGTCGAAAAAAACAGCCGCGAAGATTCTTTCGTGGATTTGGGCGTGAACACGTTTGTCAATCAGCCGGATAATTTAGGTGACCAGTACGACTTAAAGCCACTGGGTTCCCGATATATCAGCATCAACCATTTAAGAAAAGGCAGAATTGGCGGCAGCAACAGTCCGTTTTACATTCGGGGCGGTTTAGAACTGGCTTTTAATAATTTCATGTTCGATAGAAATGTTTACCTGGCCGATGTTAACAGCATTTCTACGGTAGTACCGGAACCCGAAAACGGCCGCAACTTTCAGAAAAGTAAATTTACTTACTCCACCCTTAATGTTCCGTTAGATTTGAGTTTGCAGTTCCGCGATAAAAAAGGAAAAGAATCTTTTAAACTAAGTGCCGGCGGTTTTGCCGGTTACCGCTTAGGTGCGCATACCAAACTAAAATACCAGGACAATGGCAACACCATTAAAGATAAAGATAGAGGCAATTTTAACCTGCAAGATTTTCAATATGGTTTAAATGCTTCCATCGGGTACCGCGACATAGAGCTTTTCGGGAAATATAATTTAAACAGTTTGTTTAAAGAAAATCGTGGCCCCGACATGCAGGTAGTAAGTTTTGGGGTTCGCCTGCAATAGCTTGCGTAAAAAGGAGCCTTTCAGCTCCTTTTTTATTTATTTGCGATTACGAAAGAGTAAGTTTTAATGGTGATGCCGGAAAAAATTATCAACCATAATAGCGGTAGCCGTAGCCACATTCAACGATTCGGCGCTGCCGAAGCCGGGAATCTTTAATAAATGGTTTATCTGGGTTTCAACTTCCGGCGTAATGCCGCTGGCTTCGTTGCCCATTACCAAAATGCCTTTTGGTTCCAGAGCTAAGCAGTGAATATCTTCCCCGGACAAAGCGGCTCCGTAAACAGGCGTTTTATATTTTTGTGCTTTTAAAAAGTCCGGCAAAGAAACATAAGTAGCAGTAACCCGGCAAAAAGATCCCATGGTAGCAGCTATAACTTTGGGGTTATAAAAGTCGGCGCAGGTTTGCGAACAAAAAATATGCTGAATGCCGTACCAATCAGCCAGCCGGATGATGGTACCTAAATTACCGGGGTCCCGGATATTATCGAGGGCAATGGTAAAAGGCTGCGGTAAGTCGGTGATATTTTCTGTTTTTTTTATCCGGGCAATAGCCAGAGCCGCGTTATTAGAAGCATAAGTGCCGGCTTTTATTAATTCCTTTTCCGGTAAAATTTCGTATTTATAACCTTTATTTAAAAGCTGCGTGTTGCTTATATAAAATTCTTCCGTAATGTAGAGGTTTTCTATCTTATAATCAGAAGCTAATAATTCGCGCACGCTTTTAGCGCCTTCTACTAAAAAGGCTTGGTGAATACTACGATATTTTTTTATTTGCAGGGAGTTTATATATTTTAGTACCGCCTTCGACAACATATTTACAGCGCGTTTGAAACTTCGATTTTACATATTTGCCGCTTTAATCACAATTATTTTTTTTGGCAGCTGCGTACCTACCCGCCAATTAGGCGAGAATGAGCGTCTTTTGTATAAAATAAATCTGAACGGCGTGGAGAAAAGCGATCCGAACCGGATTACGGCTTTGTACCAACAACGGCCTAACCGGAAAGTTTTGGGTTCTACGCCTTATCTTTCTCTTTATTATTTTGGGCTGAAATTCTTTAATCCGGAGAAAAAGCAAAAACAAATAGAAGAAGCCCGCATCAAAATAGACAACCGGATTACTGCTGCCGGAAACGATTCTTCGCAGGTAAACCGCTTGTTACGGAAAAGAGAACGCAAATTAGCCCGCAAAAGCCGGCGACTGGAACAAGGCAATTTGTTTATGGCTTTAGGCGAACCGCCGGTAATTTTCGACACCACCAAAGCCAGTGCTACCCGCCAGCAAATTGCTGCTTATTTATTGGCTACTGGCTTTTTTCAAAATCATGTTACTTATACTACTACCGAGAAAAATAAAAAAGTTACTTTAAATTTCAATATAAATGAAAACGTACCTTATACTTATTCGCAGGTAAATTATGTAATTGCCGATCCGGCTATCCGGCATATTATCGACTCTACCCGCGCGCAGAGCCTGGTACGGGTAAACCAAAAATACAACGAAGAAACGTTAGCCAACGAACGGAGCCGGATTGAATTACTTTTAAAAAACCTGGGCTACTATCAATTTACAAAACAATTTATCACCGTTGAACCCGATACCAGTTTTGAACAAAACCGGGTGAGATTGGGCATTATCATTGCCAATAACAACGACAGCCTGCCTCATCAGGTATTTCGCATAAACCAGGTAAACTTTAAATTAGATGCCAACCGCGAACGCTTTGGTTTGGTGCGCGATACCATTTTATACAATAATGTTTATTACTTAGCCTACGAACACCGGCTATCGCCGCGTATCCTGGATAAAAAAATACAAATCCGGCCCGGGCAATTATATTCTTTAAACCGCACCATAGCCACGCAGCAGCAATTAACCGGCTTAGATATGTTCCGGTATATTAATGTTAGTTTTCTGCCGGCCGATTCTTCTTTAACGGCTATCATCAACAGCTCACCCAGCCGGCGCTTTCAGGAAACTACCGAAGCCGGAATTAGTTATAGTGCTGGCTTACCTGGCCCGTTTGCCAACTTCCGGTTACGGGTACGCAATTTGTTCCGGGGAGCTGAATTATTAGAAATTGGTTTGCGGGGAGCCGCCGAAGGTCAGTTTAGTGTGGAAGATAATGCTTCGGTTATAACCCGGGAATTTGGGGCTAACCTGGCTTTTATATTTCCCCAGTTTTTAATTCCTTTTCGCACCAATCAATATTTTTCCGGTTTCAATCCGCGTACCCGCTTAAATTTAAACTACACCAATATAAACCGCATTGAATTTAATCGGATAAACAACCAGTTAACGTTTGATTATATTTGGCAGAAATCGCCCCAATTGCAATATGTTTTTACGCCTTTAGATATTACCATCAACCAAACAGATATAAAATCTTCCCGCTTCCAGGAGAGTTTATACGTAACCAACTCCAACCAAGAATTAACTACTTACGGTAAAAGTTTTCAGGATGCCTTTGTGTCCAGCATGAATTTTTCGGTGCTGTATAACAGCAATAATTATAATCATACCTTAGATGCTACTTATCTGCGCTTGTATTTAGAAGAAGCAGGCCTGGTGGGCAGTATGTTTTTAAATGAAAATTATAACAACCTGCATGTATTTGAATTCGGACGTTTTATAGCTGATTACCGGCGGTATTTAAAACTGTCGCGCACTAACTTTCTGGTATCCCGTATTAATTTTGGTATTGCCCGTTCTATTAAGCAAAACGATTACTTGCCCTACGATAAATATTTTTATGCCGGTGGTGGCACCAGTTTAAGAGCTTTTTTACCGCGCCGGCTGGGTCCGGGTTCTTATTTTCCGCAGCAATACGATTCTTTGGGCGTGGGCATTATTAATGCCGATGGTAGTCCTAAACGCAATATTTATAGTGAACAGCAAGGTGAGTTGTTAATAGAAGGTAACCTGGAATACCGCTTCCATATATTTAACGTAATGAACGGCGCTCTTTTTACCGATGTGGGTAATATCTGGATGCTGACCCCAGATGAAGACCGCGGCGAAAAAGCACAATTTAAATTTAATCGTTTTTACAAAGAATTTGCGGTGGGTGCCGGCTTTGGTTTACGCTTCGATTTTACTTTTCTTATTGCCCGTGTAGATATTGCTTCCCGGATTTACGACCCTACAAACCAGCCGGGGCACCGTTTCCTCCCCACCAGCAGCGATTCCGGGGTGCCGGGCACCGCCTCCGAAAAAGCTGCTTACCGGAATTTGCGTTTGAACTTAGGCATTGGTTATCCTTTTTAATAGCCTGGTATCTGATAGCTGATTTAATAAATTATACCCACATATTGCTACCTTGTTATTTTTGGTTTAGAGAAAGCCATAATTATATCTTAATTTTGCCGCATGAAAAAGGAAGTAGAAGATTGGTTTAAAGGTTTTCAGGATAATTTGTGTTTCATGCTGGAATCTACCGATGGTGGTACCACTTTCCGGGAAGATCTGTGGCAGCATCATGCCAGTGGCGGTGGCCGCAGCCGGGTAATTGAAAACGGAAAAGTACTGGAAAAAGGCGGCGTTAATTTTTCGGCAGTATCCGGGTCTTTGCCCGATAAAGCCGCCGCGGCTTTGTTGTTGCCCGATAATGATTTTTTTGCTACCGGTGTTTCCGTGGTTTTGCATCCGTCCAGCCCCAGGGTGCCCATAACCCACATGAATGTGCGGTATTTTGAAGCTGGTAATGGCATGGCCTGGTTTGGCGGCGGCATCGACCTGACGCCTATTTATATTGATGTAAAGCAAGCGGCCGATTTTCACCGCCGCTTAAAAGAGGTATGCGATAAACACCATTCCTCCTACTATCCCGAGTTTAAAACCTGGGCCGACGAATATTTTTATATACCGCACCGCCAGGAAACCCGGGGCGTAGGTGGCATTTTCTTCGACCGTTTACAAGCAAATAATGAAATTTCGATAGCCGAGCGCTTTGCCTTTGTAAAAGATATAGCTTCTGTTTTTGGGCCGTGGTATACGGAGGTTATGGCGGAGAACCGGGATTTACCTTACAATCAGCAGCACAAAGATTGGCAGTTCCTGCGGCGGGGACGTTACGCGGAGTTTAACTTAGTGAATGACCGGGGCACCAAGTTTGGCTTGGAAACGGGCGGAAGGATTGAATCTATCCTGATGAGTTTACCTCCGCATGCCGCCTGGGTTTATAATTTTACTCCTCAGCCCGGCAGCCCCGAAGAAGAAACCTTAAGTTATCTGAAAAAAGATATTGATTGGGTAAATAAATAAACTTGTGCTGGAGATATTAAAACATTTAGATCGGGAAATATTTATCTGGATAAACCAAACGCATACGCCCTTCTGGGATAAAGTAATGGTTGTTGCATCAGATAAATATTTCTGGATTCCTTTTTATGCCGCATTATTGGTTTTCCTTTTTTTCAATTTCAAAAAGAAGACCTACCTGCTTTTGGCTGCCATAGGTCTGGCCATTGGAGCCGCCGATTCTTTTTCTTCGGCTTTCTTAAAACCGTTTGTAGCCCGGCTAAGGCCTTGCCACGATGCGGCGCTGGCCAATTATATAAATATTGTAAATGGTTGTGGCAGCAAATTTGGTTTTGTTTCGTCGCATGCTGCCAATAGTTTTGCTTTAGCTATTATTATTGCCCTGGTGCTGCCACCTAAATATACTTATCTAAAGCTAGTCTTATTTTTTTGGGCCCTAGTAGTTTCTTACAGTCGCATTTATTTAGGCGTGCATTTTCCGGGTGATGTTTTAGGCGGCGCTCTTTTAGGGTTACTTACCGGTTCTTTAGCCTGGTATCTTTTTAAAATTTTATTGCAAAGGTTTTATCCTGTCAGTTAAAAATTTATTACAAAGTGTATACGACTACCCTAATCCTCAAACAAGAGGTTGATACATACATTTTATAAAATTGAAAAAGCAAGCTTTTCCGTTGATATGGCGCCTGTCGAAAGATTTAGCGTTTACTTCTATGGCATTTAAGCGAAGCGAAAAATGCCTTTTAGGTTAATGCCTTTAACCATCTTGGAAAAATTAACCGGAAGGCTATGGTAATAATTACGTAGTCTTCCGGTTAAAGCCAATAGAAATTTCTTTACAGCTATTAAAGCAATATCAATGGTTAGATCAAGGTAAATTCAAGACTACTTTTCCCCTAGTTTTACCGGTTTCAACCTGGCGGTGTGCATCGGCTATATTTTCGAAATCAAACTGGTGCGAAACGTGCGCTTTTACATGTCCGGATTCTAATAATTGTGCCAGTTGCGCCATATCTGCTCCGCTGGACTGCACCAGGTAATTGGCGGTTCTAATTCCGGCGGCTTCGACTTTCTTTTGGATTTCTTCGTTGCAGCCGCCCAGTATACTTATTACCTGACCATTATCTTTTACTATATTTATCCCTTTCGCTACACTTTCGGCACCTAAGGTGTCAAAAAATAGATCTACATCCGGTGCCCGTTCGGTAAAATCTTGATTTATATAATCTATATGTTCGTCTAAACCTATTTCCTGCAGAAAACTGGCGTTTGCCATCGAAGCCGTGCCAATGGTATAGGCGCCAAAATGTTTGGCTATTTGCACGGCATAATGCCCAACGCCGCCCGCTGCCGCCTGAATAAATATTTTTTGCCCGGCCTTAATTCCGGCTATATGTACCAGTACTTGCCAGGCCGTAAGGGCTGCCAGTGTAGTAGCAGCAGCCTCCTGGTAAGTTATATTAGTGGGTTTTAAAGCCAGATGGCTGGCGGGAGCAGCTACGTATTCGGCGTAAGCTTTGCCATGCCCCGGGAAATTTACCATACCAAATACAGCATCGCCCGGTTTAAACTGCTTTACTTCTTTTCCAACAGTTGTTACTTCGCCCGCAATATCCCAACCCACAATAACTGGGTTCTCGTTTTTCAACTGGCCATATAAAGCTTTACCGCTACGGGTTTTTACATCTACGGGGTTAATACTAATAGCTTTTACTTTTACCAGAACTTCCGTGTCCTGCAGGTCAGGTTTAGCTATTTCAACTATTTTTAAATTTTCCGGAGCTCCGGGTTCCTGTAAAACAGCAGCTTTCATAGTTCGTGCATTTAAAACGTGAGTATTTTTGGTTATATAATTTTAAAAAAGGCTATTAAGCCTTTCCTAAAAGTTTGGCCACGTATTTACCGATTATATCAAATTCCAGGTTCACGGTATTGCCGGGCTTTAAATATTTTAAATTGGTATGCTCATACGTATACGGAATAATTGCTACTGAAAATTGATTTTCAAGAGAATTTACTACCGTTAAGCTAATGCCGTTTATACAAATAGAGCCTTTTTCTACGGTTATGTTACCCATGCCAGCTTCATACCGGAACGTATACAACCAACTTCCATTTTGGTCCTGCACTTCCAAACAGCGAGCAGTCTGATCGACGTGACCCTGCACAACGTGGCCATCAAAGCGCCCATTGGCCAGCATACACCGTTCCAGGTTTACCGTGTCTCCTATCTGCATGCTATCTAAATTGGTTTTCTTTAATGTTTCGTCAATGGCAGTTACATCGTAAGTATCGCCTTCAATTTGCACTACGGTCAAGCAAACGCCATTATGGGCCAGGCTTTGGTCGATTTTTAATTCTGAAGTAAAAGGGCAGGTAAGCCGAAAACGCTTGTTGGTGCCTTCTTGTTTTATATCGGTAATGGTGCCTTGGGCTTCTATAATTCCGGTAAACATTTTAACTGAACAAATTAAATTAACTATGATTTATAAAGGTGCGGGAGATTTCCGGCTGTTTAAGTGAAAATATTGTAAATGAGTTGTCTATAACTTCATCTTTCAATTTATTTATAAATAAATATCCTTTTACGTGGAATTTAAACCGGTATATCTCTATTTTCGCAACTTGTTTATTAAAAAAACCATCTCTGATTTTCAGATTTAGCTTTCAAAGGTACGTAATATTCGTGTCTGAATTAATTTAACCGGAAGTATAAAGAAAAATGTTACCTGATAGTTACAAACACAAAGGCATGCGTAAAGGACTGGTTAAGCTAATCCGGGAAAAAGGAATACGCGATGAACGAGTGTTAGAAGCGATTGGGACTGTTCCCCGGCATTTTTTCTTCGATAAAGCTTTCCTGGAGCACGCTTACCAGGATAAAGCTTTTCCGATTGGCGAAGGACAAACCATTTCGCAGCCTTATACGGTAGCTTACCAAACTGAGCTGTTGGAACTGAAAGAAACCGATAAGGTGCTGGAAATAGGAACCGGTTCGGGTTACCAGTGTTGGGTATTATTGCAGATTACCCCCTACGTTTATACCATCGAATACAACCAGGTTTTATACCAGAAAGCAGTAAAATTTTTCCAGACCCAGCACCTGCAACCGCATACTTTCTGGGGAGACGGTTCTTTGGGCTTACCGCAGCATGCGCCCTACGACAAAATAATAGTAACCGCCGGAGCGCCCGTTATACCCAAAAATTTATTAAATCAACTTAAAATTGGTGGTATCCTGGTTATTCCGGTGGGTGATGCCTCTGTACAGAAAATGATGCGGGTGGTACGGGTAGACCACGACGAATTTACCCGCGAAGAATTCCATAACTTTAAATTTGTACCACTATTAGGCAAATCCGGCTGGAATAGTTAAACTGAAAACGGATAGCTCCCGTTTTTAAAGTTAGAGTAAGTATACTGGCTAAGTTAATCTCTTTGTATTAAAACTGATCCCTTCAGTTTTATTTGTTTAAAATAATCGATCTTAAGATTCAGGAAAAGATCAAGGTGACTGGGTTTACTTATTAATGGCGGCACGGCATAAGCTTTTTTATTAATTATTCTTCAACTTAATCGTATCCGGCAAGACTTATCTTTAAATTCTTCCTGATATCTTATCCGCTGCCAAAGCAAAATAGCTTTATCTTTGTAGAGGATAGATTCCGATTAAAATGAAAAAACCTAAGTTTGTTAAAGATTCTTATACCATCATGACCGAATTGGTACTACCCAATGATACCAATACCCTGAATAATTTAATGGGCGGACGCATGATGCACTGGTTAGATATTGTGTCGGCTATTTCGGCACAAAAACATTCAAACCGCATTGTCGTGACGGCTTCGGTAGATAATGTTTCTTTTAAAACCAGCATTAAACTGGGTAACGTTATTAGTTTAGAAGCCCAGGTTACCCGAGCTTTTAATTCGTCGATGGAAGTGCACGTGAATGTTTGGTCGGAAGATATTCCGTCGGGCACCAAGGTAAAATCGAACGAAGCGTTTCTGACGTTTGTAGCCGTTGACCAATCCGGTAACCCCATCGATGTGCCCGAAGCCATACCGGAAACCGAAGAAGAAATAAAATTATACGATGGCGCCTTGCGGCGGCGGCAATTACGTTTGGTATTAGCGAACCGTATGAAACCCGAAGAAGCCAAAGAATTAAAGTCTCTTTTTGATTTAGAAAAAAAATAAATTTTATGCAGGAGCAGCATTTAGATTTTTACCAGCTCTTTTTTACCGAAAATCTTTTTTTGGTACCGGATCCGAATTCATCCGTGTACCCTGAAGCTGCATTGCCTCCCGCAACAGCAGAGGAAGATATAAGCGGAGACACGCTGCCGGCAAGAAATTATGATTTATTGGGCCAAAATCGTAAAGGATTAATAATTGCTGTTGCGTTACTGGAAAAAGAATTTCAAGCCTTACCCAGTAATGAATTTCTAACCAAAGTACTGGCATCCATAAAACACACGTTGAGTGATGTAGCTTTTGTAAATCTGGCTCCGAAAGAAAAACTCGATATATACCTTTTAAGCAAAGAAACCCAAGTAAACAATTTACTGGTTTTCGGACCGGGATTGCTGGATATGGATGCTAACTCTAAAGTGCATTTGTACAAGCCCGCGAGCATTGGTAATATTCCTTTGTTAATTGCCGATGTGTTAGCTACTATTGAAAATGATGTAAATAAAAAGAAATTGCTTTGGAATGGTTTACAAGCAGTTTTCCTGAAATAAAAAATGCCCTGTTGTACAGGGCATTTTTTATTTCGTTTATTTTTAAATCAGATTAAGGCAGCAAAGAAGCAATTTTCTCTTCCAGGGGCTTACCTCGCAGGTTTTTCGCAATAATTTTACCTTCTTTATCCAGTAATAAGGTTTGCGGAATGGCCTGAATGTTGTACTTCACCGCGGCGGCGCTGTTCCAGCCTTTTAAATCCGAAACGTGCGGCCACGTTAAATTATCTTTGGCAATCGCGTTTACCCATTTTTCTTTCGATTCGTCGAGCGATATACCGTATATCTCAAAACCTTTGTCTTTGTATTTCTGGTACATGCGTACCACATTCGGGTTTTCCTGCCGGCAAGGTCCGCACCAACTGGCCCAGAAATCAACTAATACGTATTTCCCTTTTAAAGAAGATAAAGCAATGGTTTGGCCATCGGGAGTAGGTAAACTTATATCCGGCGCCGGCTGGCCAACCGCTACGTTACGCAAAGCCGCTAATTTGTTGCTGAGTAAGCTAACGTATTTAGATTCCGGCACTTTTTTCTCAAAAACCACCACCATGCTGTCCATAAACTCAAAATCTTCTTCCGGGTTTAGCAAACTTAAAGTGGCATAAGTAGAAACAAAAGAACTGGGATTAGTCCGGATTATATTTTTAAGTTCGCCGGCATTTTGTTTGGGCAGGACCATATATTGGTCCTGTAAATATTGCATAGAATCTTGCTGACCGGCTTGCTGGGCGGCAACGAAGCGCTTTTCCAGGTTGGCCGCTTTCAGCTGCATTCTATCCATCTGGGCCATCAGATTTTTCAGTAACTGGGTTTCCTTAGAACCCTTTACCTCATAGGTTTTGCGCAAATCCTGGGCATCGGCCGAAACTTCAATATTTGGAGTATCAATTACCAGCAACATCATATTCTGATCGGTTATAGATACGCGGTACAGATTGGTTTCGGGCATTTTACCGGAAAACTCAAAAGTACCGTCCGGGTTTACGGTGGCGGTATCGCGGGTTACAAATTGCTGCTCACCTAATTCGCTCAGGTAAATAGGCCCTGTAGTTGGGTTCTGCAGTTTGCCTTTAATCGAATAATTGCCTTTATCAGAACCGTTTTTCGATCCCATTTTATTGCAGCCACCCAATACGGCCGATAAAAACAGGGCAACATATATTAAACTTTTTTTCATATATAATACTAGATAGCTTTCAGTTTTTCCTGGAGCAATTTATTTGTTGTTTTCGGGTCGGCTTTGCCTTTGGTTAGTTTCATTATTTCGCCCATAAACATGCCCACCAGCGAGGTTTTACCGGCTTTATATTCGGCCACCTTCTTCGGGTTATTCTGCAATACCTGGTCTATAAAGCTTTGTAAAGCATCGTCATCCGACTCCTGAATTAAATTAAGTTCTTCGGCGGACGCTAAAGCTGTTTTACCCGGATTTACAATCAGGAATTGAAATATATTACGGGATGCCGCACTGTAATTTACTTTATTATCATCCACCAAAGCGATTAATTCCGCTATTTGTTGTGGCTGCAACGGAAACTCCGAAATTGGTAAAGCCAGTTCGTTTAAGTACGATTTTACTGGTCCCATCATCCAGTTAGAGGCTGCTTTGTAGTTAGAGGTACATTGGCAAAGCGCATCCAGGTACTCGGCAATTTCTTTCGTGTCGGTTAGTACATTTGCATCGTATTCGGGCAAACCATATTCCTGGGTGAAACGGGCATACAACTCGTGCGGTAAGCTAGGCATTTCGGCTTTAATCCGGCTCAGCCATTCTTCCGATATTTTTAACGGCGTCAGATCCGGTTCCGGGAAATACCGGTAATCGTTCATGGTTTCTTTCGACCGTTGTCCAGATGTAGTACCAGTATTGGCATCAAAACCCCTGGTTTCCGATTCGATGGTTTCGCCGGCTTCCAACATAGCAATCTGGCGTTCAATTTCATGATCGATGGCCCGTTGCACGTTCCGGAAAGAGTTCATGTTCTTCACCTCCACTTTGGTTCCGAACTTCTCGGCGCCTTTCAGCATTACCGATACGTTGGCATCGCAGCGCAAAGAACCTTCTTCCATGTTGCCGTCGCAGATATCCAGGTAGCGTACCAGCTTTTTTATTTCCACCAGGTAAGCGTAAGCCTCATCGGAATTGTGAATATCCGGCTCCGACACAATTTCGATTAAAGGTACACCGGCCCGGTTAAAATCAACCAAAGTTTCGGTTTCGCCGGCTAAGTGCATCGATTTACCCGCATCTTCTTCCATGTGAATCCGGGTAATGCCCACTTTTTTCTCTTGTCCGTCGCTTACCTGAATAGCAACGTAGCCTTGGGTACAAATGGGGGTTTTGTCCTGGGTAATCTGGTAGCCTTTTGGTAAATCGGGATAAAAGTAATTTTTACGCGCAAATATATTCTGACGGGTAATGTCGCAATTGGTAGCCAAACCCATTTTAATGGCATAATCCACGGCTTTTTTATTCATGCGGGGCAAAGTACCCGGATGGCCTAAAGTAATAGCGCTGATATTGGTGTTGGGCAAAGAGCCGTACTCGGTGGTATCGGATGTAAAAGCTTTGCTCTCTGTTAATAACTGCGCGTGTACTTCTAAACCGATGATAGGTTGATATTTATCTAAAATTTCTTTATCCATAATGTAGCTGTTAGCAATTTAGCCCTAAGCTATTAGCTGCTAGCTTTTAGCTTTTATTATATAATAATTATCTCTCCTAAAACTTTACCTGAAAAACAAACAAAGGCCTTATTTTGTAAAATAAGTTCTTTAGCTGTTCACCATTTCGGTAATTAAACCAGTGGCTTTAGAAATTACTGCGTCTAATCCGTTTACATCTTTTCCGCCGGCCGTAGCATAAAACGGCTGTCCGCCGCCGCCACCTTTTATTTCTTTTGCTAATTCTTTCACCAAAGCCGTCGCATTTAAGCTTTTCTCTTTTACCAGATTATCCGATAACATAACGGCAATCTGCGGTTTTCCTTCAATTTCGGCCGCTAAAATTAAGCACAAATTCTCGGGCACCGCATTCCTGATATCAAAAGCTAATTTTTTCAGATAATCAGCATTACTTACTTCAACTCTTTCAGAAATAAAGTTTACATTATCAATAGGCTGCGCTTTGCTGATTAAAGAATTTTTTAAAGCCGTTACCTGTTTCAGTTCAAACTGCTCAACTTGCTTCCGTAAGCTGTTATTTTCTTCCAGCAAGCGTTCGATGTTTTTGGTTAAGCTGCCCTGCTGCCCCACCAGTTCCTTTAATTCTTCCAGTTGCGATACTTGTTCCTGCACGTATTCTTCGGCGCCTAGGGCGGTTACGGCTTCTATCCTTCTTACGCCGGCCGCTACCGAACTCTCGGCAATAATTTTAAAAAAACCAATTTCGCCGGTGCCGGGCACGTGAATACCCCCGCAGAGCTCCACCGAAAAGTTTTTATCAAAAGTAATTACCCGTACAAAATTACCGTATTTTTCGCCGAATAAAGCCATGGCGCCCATAGCTTTGGCGTCTTCTAAGGGTACATTGCGTTGTTCCAGAAGTGGAATATTCTGCCGGATACGTTCATTTACAATGCTTTCAATTTCCCGCAACTGATCATCCGTCACCTTGGTGAAATGCGAAAAGTCGAAACGCAATACTTTTTCGTTTACCAAAGAGCCTTTCTGGTTCACGTGACTGCCCAGTACCTGTTTTAATGCCGCATGCAGCAAGTGCGTAGCCGAATGGTTTTTCTGGATCAGGTTGCGGCGAGCGGTATCTACGCGGGCAAAAACTGAACTTCCAACATCCTGCGGTAAATCCAGGGTAATATGGATAATCAGGTCGTTTTCCTTTCTCGTATCCAAAACCCGTACCCGGCTCAGTTCAGTTTCCAGGAAACCAGTGTCGCCCACCTGGCCGCCACTTTCGGCATAAAAAGGTGTTTTGTCCAGTACAATATGATATTCGGTTTTATTTTTGGTTTTTACCTGCCGGTACTTGATAATCTGGGCCTGGCCGGTTTCGTAATCATACCCGATAAAAGCCGATTCAGCTTCATCGTTTAAAATTACCCAGTCGCTTTGTTCGGCTTGGGAAGCTTGCCGGGAGCGGTTCTTTTGCTCCTGCATTTCTTTATTAAAACCGTCTAAATCTATTTTAAGCCCTCTTTCTCTTGCAATTAATTCTGTTAAATCAAGCGGAAAACCAAATGTATCATATAATTCAAATACAGTTTTTCCTGAAATATTTATTTTTAATGATTTAGTATATGATTTAAACTGTTTTAAAGCTTCTTCATAATCTATGCTTAAATCATTAAATTGAGGATCAGATGAACTATCTAAAGGTACAGTTATATTTAAGGCTTTTTCTAAATCACGGCTATATCGATCATAAAGCAAATTTATTACTTCAACTTTATTTGCCTCAATATGTAACTGGTCGCTCCAATGATGAAAAGGAAATTTATTTATAAATTCTTCAAACAAAGTAGCAATTATGGTATGTACTCTTTTTAATCCACTTTCCAAAGTTCTAAGAAACCCTAGTTCTTCTTCTTCAATCACCCGCACCACAAATGCCTGCTGGGCTTTCAACTCCGGAAATACGGAGGCTAACTGATCGGCTAACACCGGTACCAGAGAATATAAAAACGGCTTTTTAAAGTTCAGAAAAGTAAAAGCATAGCGCACGGCCCGGCGCAGAATACGGCGAATAACATAACCGGCTTTGTTATTAGAAGGCAACTGCCCATCGGCAATGGCAAAAGCAATGGCCCGGATATGATCGGCTAAAACGCGGGTGGCAATATCTTTTTTCTCGTCCGTACCATAGGTATAACCCGCTTTGCCTGAAATAAACTGGATGAGCGGTTGGAATACATCGGTATCGTAGTTTGATTTTTTGCCCTGAATGGCCATGCACAAACGCTCGAAGCCCATGCCGGTATCTACGTGTTGCGCAGGCAGTTTCACCAGCGAACCATCGGCCAGCCGGTTAAACTCCATGAACACGTTGTTCCAGATTTCCACTACTTGCGGATGGTCATTATTGACGAGTTCATAGCCGGATTTCTGGGCAATTTCTGCTTCGGAACGTAAGTCAATGTGAATTTCGGAGCAAGGACCGCAAGGGCCAGTGTCGCCCATTTCCCAGAAATTATCTTTTTTAGAACCAAATAAAATGCGGTCTTCGCCACCTAAAATATTTTTCCAGATTTCGAAAGCTTCCGTATCCGGGGGTAAATTATCTTTTTCATCACCGCCAAAAACCGACACGTACAAGCGGTCTTGGGGTAAGCCGTAAACCTCCGTTAACAATTCCCAGGCCCAGGGCAAAGCGTCTTTCTTAAAGTAATCACCAAAACTCCAGTTACCCAGCATCTCAAACATGGTGTGGTGGTACGTATCGTAGCCCACTTCTTCCAGGTCGTTATGCTTACCCGAAACCCGCAAGCATTTTTGGGTATCAGCTACCCGGGCGTAAGGCGCCGGTTTATTGCCCAGAAAATAATCTTTAAACTGGTTCATGCCCGCATTGGTAAACATCAGCGTCGGGTCGTCTTTTACCACGATGGGCGCCGAGGGCACAATATGATGTTGTTTGGAAGCAAAAAAATCTAAAAACTTTTGTCTGATTTCCGATGAATTCATGGGTACGGTTAAAAAGCTTAACTCACTACAGCTAAGCAATATATTTTCAGTTATTTAGCGTCGGTTTCTTCAAGCAAGAACACAAGTAACGCACTATATCTAAATATTCGTTTAATCTGGCAACCGGATTATTGCATTTCCGAATAATTAAACTAATTTTTGCAAATCGTTCAGGCTGAATTGCTACCGGTTTTCTACTATCGGCAAAAGTAGCACATTTTAAAATGAAACGATAATATTGTCTTAAAATATATGCCGGAATTGCTGTTTTGGTACTTTCCTGGCTCCACATATTAACATATTAATTATGCCTTTCAAAGAAAAAGAGATTGAAAAGCAATATTATAGCATTGGCGAAGTGGCCGCTATGCTGGAAGTAGCGCCATCACTTATCCGGTTTTGGGAAACCGAATTTGAGATGCTAAAACCCCGGAAAAGCAAGAAAGGAAATCGCTTATTTACCCCGCAGGATATAGAAAATTTACGCATTGTGTACCATCTGGTAAAAGAAAGAGGATTTACTATTCAGGGAGCCCGCGAAATATTAAAAAATAAAAGCGTGCTCACGAAAGAAAAATACGAAATCATTCAATCTTTAGAAAAAGTCCGCAGTTTTCTGGTGGGTATAAAAGATCAGTTAGGCTAAGCTTTGTTTTTTATCCAATAACCTATAACCCGAAGGGCTATATAAATGAAAAATGCTAATGTATTGGGCGGTATATTCCTGGGATTACTTTTAAGTTATTGTAAACCGGAGGTAAAAACGGCGGTCAATGATAATATGCCCATAGATACCGACTTGATTAAGAAGGACCTAGTGGCTACAACCACTGACTGGAATAATGGTAATCTGGACGGTTTTGTTTCGCTTTACGATAGTTCGGCTACCTATATGACGCGTGATGGCTTGATCGGATTAGATACTTTAAAGGCGCATTACCAGAAAAGTTATTTTAAAGGTAAGCAACCCAAACAACAGTTAGCTTTCCAGGAACTGCAGGTGAAACCGCTGGGCAATACGTATGCACTGGTTACCGGGAAATTTGTTTTAACGGGTGCCGGCCAACCCGAACAAAGCGGCCGTTTTTCCCTGGTATATCATCTTACCAATGCTGGCTGGAAAATTTTACATGATCATTCCAGTTAATAAAGCCTATAAAGTGTTTAAAATTAGTTTTGATTTGCTTACATGGAACAGTTGGTTTATGAAGTAGCCTTGGGCTTGTTGCCGGGCATCGGCGATCAACTTACCCGTTTATTAATCAGTTATTGTGGTTCGGCGAAGCAGGCCTGGCTTGCGCCACCGGGAAAACTGCAAAAAATACCGGGCATTGGTCAGGCCACTATCAATAGTTTTAAGGTTAATGCTTCTGTTCTGAAACAAGCCGAAGCGATTGTACGGCAAGCCGAAAAAGAGGAAGTTAACATTCTTTTTTATACCAATCCGGCTTATCCCAACCGCCTGAAACAAATAGCAGATGCGCCCGCTTTGCTTTACTACAAAGGCATCGCCGATTTAAACCAGGCGAAAATAATCAGCATAGTGGGTACCCGGCAATGTACTGCTTACGGCAAAGAGGTTACGGAGCAAATTGTAAAGGACTTAGCTCCATATAATACTTTAATTGTAAGTGGCTTGGCCTACGGCATTGATATTGCGGCGCACCGGGCTGCCGTTAATAATCAGTTGCCTACCGTAGGCGTTATGGCCAATGGCCTGGATATTATTTATCCGGCCGTACACCGCAAAGTAGCCGAGAAAATGCTGGAAAACGGTGGTTTGCTCTCGGAGAACACCTTTGGCACCAAACCTGATGCTCCGCGTTTCCCGGCCCGTAACCGCATTATTGCCGGCATGGCCGATGCTACCATAATTGTGGAAGCGGCCATTAAAGGTGGCACCTTGATTACCGCCGATATTGCCAACAGCTACAACAAAGATATAATGGCGGTGCCCGGTCCTATTTACAGCCCGGTTTCAGAAGGTTGTAATTACCTCATCAAATCGCACAAAGCGGCCATTTATACGGGCATCAAGGATCTGGAAGAGTTGCTTAACTGGGATCAGAATACCAGTAGTGCTAATAGTTCTGCAAAATCCAAAAATTCTAAATATAATCCGGATGATTTTTCCTTGGAAGAATATACTATTATCCGATTACTGCAGGATACCAAAGAAGAAATCATTGATAATATTAGTTGGAAAACCCAGATTTCTATCAGCCAGGTAGCTTCTTTGCTTTTAGCTTTAGAATTTAGAGGGGTGGTGAAATCCTTGCCCGGTAAGAAATTCCAGTTAATATAATTAAACGGTTTAGTAAAGTTTTTTCAATTATTAGGCATGCCTGAGTATTTGATTTATAATTCACAACTTATAGAAAAACAAGACCTTGTCTTGCCTTATAACAACCGGGGCTTTCAATACAACGATGGTTTTTTTGATACTTTAATTTATACACAAGGTAATATTCGGTTTTTGTTTGATCACCTGGACCGGATAAAAAAGGCACGGCAAGCTTTAAGTCTGAATCAGCCGGAACTCCTTTTAAATACCGAGAAGTTTTCCAATACGATAAATTGTCTGATTCAGGAAAACAATATAGTAGCCGATATGATCCGGGTAAAAGTTAATATCTGGCGAAAAATTGGAGGCTTGTTTACGCCGCAGACTGATGATGCAGAAATATTAATTTCTGTGCAGGCCCAAAACGCCATATTGCCTATTATCTTAAAGGCAGGTTTTTACCAGGATATACCGAATCGCTATACGCCTTTTTCTTTTTTTAAAGGCCCTTATGCGCTGCATTATGTACAGGCTAGTTTAGCCAAGAAAAGAGCTGGTTTAGATGAAATGATTCTGCTGGATGAGAAAGGAAATATTTCGGAATGCCTGGTATCCAATATTTTCTGGATTAAAAACAACGTGTTATTTACCCCGGCTCTGGAAACCGGCTGCATTGCCGGTATTATGCGGTTAAATATCTTACGCGCCGCCCAAATGTTGCGGTTAGAGGTTCAGGAAGGCTTTTCCCGCCCATCAGATCTGTTGGCCGCCGATTTTATCTTCACTTCTAATGTTACCGGTTTACGGCCTATTCTTTCTGTTAACGAACAACAATTTGCCTCACAACATTCTTTATTGCCCCAACTGGAAAAACTGGTGCTCGCCTAATATTGCAATCATTTTACTTAGGGCACAGGCATTTTTAGTACGAGCTGATTTTATATCAATGCTCGTATAAAAGCTTAATAAAGCCAGTATATTTAACATCTCTTCGGGATAGAGAAATAATAAACCATTTTAAATCGTTTTATTTAAAGGATTACAGGTAAACGGAAGATTGTTTCTTACCCAAAGACTCAAATCGCTGAAAAGAATGTAATTCTGAATAATTTGTATTTTCTTTACAATTCTATTCTGTCTGTTATGACACGATAAAAGCCAAAATAGTGGAAATTTCCCCTTTAAAGGCCTTTTCATTTTTTTGATCAAATTAAATGGACCCAAATAAATTAAGTAAGTTAGCCGGTGAACTGGAAGGCGAATTGCACTTCGATAGCACCATGCGTACTTTGTACGCAACCGATGCATCGGCTTACCGCGAAATGCCAGCCGCGGTCGCTTTCCCAGCCTCGGTGGCGGATATAAAGAAATTAATCCGGTTTGCCCGGCAGGAAAAAACTTCTCTTATTCCGCGCACGGCCGGTACTTCTTTAGCCGGTCAGGTAGTTGGCAACGGCATTGTGGTGGATGTTTCCCGTACGTTTACCAAAATACTGGAAGTAAATCCGGAAGAACATTGGGTGCGGGTGCAGCCCGGCGTTATCCGGGATGAACTCAATATGTTCCTTAAACCTTATGGCTTGTATTTCGGACCGGAAACATCTACGGCCAACCGCGCCATGATCGGGGGCATGGTGGGAAATAACTCCTGCGGCTCCAATTCGCTGGTTTACCGGAGTACCCGGGAACATTTATTATCGGTAAAAGCTATTTTGAGTGATGGTTCCGAGACCGAATTTACCAGCTTAACGTCTGAAGAATTTGCGGCCAAGTGCCAGGGTGAAAACACGGCTTCGGATTTAGAAACGCGCATATACCAGGCTGTAAAAGCCATGCTGTCGCATCCAACAACCCAGTCCGAAATACGCCGTGAATTTCCCAAAAAAACAGTAGAACGCCGCAATACCGGTTATGCCGTTGATTTGTTACTGGAAACAAATCCGTTTACCCCGGCCGAAGAAGATTTTAATTTCTGCAAACTAATAGCAGGTTCCGAAGGTACTTTGGCATTCCTGACGGAAATAAAACTGCACGTATCGCCGCTGCCACCGAAAGAAATTGGGTTATTATGCATCCACACCAGCACCGTTGACGAAGCTTTACGCGCTAATTTAATTGCCCTGAAATATAATCCCAGTGCCTGTGAACTTATGGACCATTACGTGCTGGAATGTACCAAAGCCAACATCGAACAACGCCAGAATCGCTTTTTTGTGGAAGGAGATCCAGGCGCTATCCTGGTTGTGGAAATTGCCCGGAATACCTTAGCCGAAATACAGGAAATAACGGAAGCGTTAGTTTTAGATTTAAAAGTTAAGGGGTATGGCTATCATTTTCCACTGGTTACCGGCCCGGACACCAAACGGGTCTGGACTTTACGCAAGGCGGGTTTGGGTTTATTGTCCAATATTCCGGGCGATGCCAAGCCCGTGGCGGTAATTGAAGATACCGCAGTGGATGTGCAGGACTTGCCGGAATTTATTCAGGAATTTAACCAGGTTTTAAAAGCGAACAACCTGTATTGTGTACATTATGCCCACGCCGGTTCCGGTGAGTTGCACCTTCGCCCTATTATCAATCTAAAGACCGAAGAAGGTAACCGGTTGTTCCGGCTTATTGCCACCGAAATTGCCCGCCTGGTAAAAAAATACCAAGGATCGCTCAGCGGTGAGCACGGCGACGGCCGCTTACGAGGCGAATTTATTCCTTTTATGATCGGAGAAAAAAACTACCGGTTGCTGGAAGAAATAAAACGTACCTGGGACCCGGACAATATATTTAATCCGGGTAAAATAGTGAATACGCCGGCTATGAATACCTTTTTGCGCTATTCACCGGACCAGGAAACACCAGCTTTCGATACGGTATTCAACTTCCGGAACGAGCAGGGTATTTTGAGGGCGGCGGAATTATGTAATGGCTCCGGCGACTGCCGCAAAACCCATTTAACCGGCGGCACCATGTGCCCCAGCTACATGGTTACGCGCAACGAAAAAGACACCACCCGCGGACGCGCCAACATGCTGCGCGAATTCCTGACCAGATCCGAAAAAGCCAACCGTTTCGACCATAAAGAAATAATGGACGCCATGGATTTATGCTTGTCTTGCAAAGGCTGTAAATCCGAATGCCCTTCTAATGTAGACGTAGCCAAACTGAAAGCTGAGTTTCTGCAGCATTATTACGATGTCAATGGTATTTCTCTGCGTACCCGTTTAATTGGTAATTTTACGCGGCTAAACAAACTGGCGGCAGTGGTGCCAGGTGCTTATAATTTCCTTTTTAAAAACGATTTCACTTCTAATGCGGCAAAAAAAGCGATTGGCTTTGCGCCCCAGCGTTCTTTGCCTTTATTACACCAAACTACCCTGCGGGCCTGGTTTAAAAAGCACCAGAAAGAAGTCCGGCCTACTCCTACTAAAGGCGTTGTACAATTGTTTTGTGATGAATTTACAGATTTCAACGATACCGATATTGGTATAAAAGCGGTTTTACTGTTGGAAAAACTGGGTTATGACGTAAGAATGCCCCAACACGAAGAAAGCGGGCGGACGTATTTATCGAAAGGCTTAATGCGGGAGGCGAAAAAACTGGCTATTAAAAATGTTGAGCTGTTAAAAGATAAAGTAAGCGCCGATGCGCCTTTGGTTGGCATAGAACCTTCGGCTATCTTGACTTTACGCGATGAGTACCTGGATTTGGTAGATGAGGCGCAGTTACCGGCAGCCAAACAAATAGCGGCCAATAGCTGGCTTTTTGATGAGTTTATCGCCATGGAACGCCTGAAAGGCAACATATCTTCCGATAGCTTTATTCCGGAAAAACGCCATATAAAGCTACACGGGCATTGCCACCAGAAAGCATTATCGTCGCTGGTGCATACGCAAAAAATGCTGACTTTGCCGGCCAATTATACGGTAGATATTATCCCGTCGGGCTGCTGCGGCATGGCCGGTTCTTTTGGCTACGAAGCCGAGCATTATGACGTTTCCATGGCCGTAGGAGAATTAGTGCTGCTGCCAACCGTGCGCCAACAACCAGCCGATGTAATTATTGCGGCTCCCGGTACCAGCTGCCGGCACCAGATAAAAGACGGCACCGGTCGCCAAGCTTTACATACCCTGGAAGTTCTGTGGGATGCTTTAATAAAGTAAAATGATAAAAACATAAAAGCTCCGGAAAATCCGGAGCTTTTATGTTTTTGGTGCTTCAATTCAAACTCTACCCGCATCGTTAATCCTTCGGGTTAGTATCTTAGCTCTGATTTAATTATTAACCATTATACCGCTACCGGCGCTTTTATGGCCGGATGCGGATCATAGTTTACCAGTTTGAAGTCTTCGTATTTAAAATCAAAAATAGATTTTACTTCCGGGTTCAATATCATTTGGGGTAGTTCCCGGGGCTCGCGCGTTAACTGTAGTTCGGTTTGCTCCAGGTGGTTCAGGTATAAATGCGTATCGCCGCCCGTCCAGATAAATTCACCTAATTCTAAATCACAAACCTGGGCCATCATCATGGTGAGTAAAGCGTAAGACGCAATATTAAAAGGCACCCCCAAAAACACATCGGCACTGCGTTGGTACAACTGACACGAAAGTTTATGATCGGCCACGTAAAACTGGAAAAAAGCATGACAAGGCGGCAGTTTCATATTATTTATTTCGGCTACATTCCAGGCGCTCACAATTATCCGGCGGGAATCAGGATTATTTTTTAATTGGTTTACCACCTGCGTTATCTGGTCGATATGGCCGCCATCAGGTGTAGGCCAGCAGCGCCACTGTGAGCCGTAAACCGGACCTAAATTGCCGTCTTCATCGGCCCATTCGTCCCAGATCGAAACGCCGTTTTCTTTCAGGTAGCGGATATTGGTTTCTCCTTGCAAAAACCAGAGTAATTCGTGAATAATAGATTTCAGGTGTACTTTTTTAGTCGTCACCAAAGGAAAGCCGTTCGCCAGATCAAAACGCATCTGGTAACCAAATACACTTAAAGTACCGGTGCCGGTCCGGTCTTCTTTCCGGGCACCCTTATGTAAAACATGCTGAAGGAGCTGAAGGTACTGCTGCATAAAAACGCTATTTATTAAGATCAAAAATAAGAAGTAAAACGGGGTAAGCAAGTATATAAATACAATAACTGAATTAATGGATGAGTGAATGTGTGAATAAATATCCTATAATTAGTTTTTTATGAGCTTATTTAACTTAAACAAATTATGTCCACTAACTTAACTGGTATTTAAACTTACAAAAAATCTTGGTTTCTAAACTTCAGATCAACAACTAAACCTTTAGAAGCAGAAAATAGCAGCGGTAATTTATTTTCTCTTCCGAAATTAAATGCCTATAATGGATCGGTTTAGTATTTATGAAAAATAGTATGTGCCGAAAATTAATTTATCTTTTTTTGTTCGGGTTTCATTTAACGATAGCTTACGGCCAAAATCAGGATTCTACCCGGTTATCTCAATTATTAAAAGATAGGGAAAAAATACACCAGGAATACGTGTTTTATAATGCGCAGAACAGCAATTTTTGGGGTAAGAAATCGAAAAAAGATTTACTCAGCGTTATAGAATCGCTTAAAAATATTATCCGGAAAGACTCCGAAATTATAAAAGAAGTCAATACCGAAAGTTTGCGCCGGCACGCCCAGGTTACGATTGAAAAAGAAAGAATCCAGAACCAGGTTATTGATGACAGACGAGTAGTTAACGATAATTTTTACGAGCTGAAGTCGCAGCTAAACGGCTTGCAAAACCGGCTGAAGGTAAAAGAAAGCGCTTTACATAAAGCTACAGAACAAGCCGAAGCTTTACAAAATAGCAGGAAAAAGTACGACCTGATGCTGGTATTTTGTGGACTGGTAATATTGGGTTTGCTCTTTTACCTATTTGCGTTGCGGCGGCGGTTAAACCAAAAAAGCCAGAAGAAAAGATAATAGCAAAGATTTTAATCCGGAAACTATTTGCCTTTGTATTTCCTTATAATATATTCAGCAGTTTATATAAAAGTGACTTCCGGAATAAATTAATAATCTGGAAGTTGCCAGAACATCATCATGTTTGAGATACAGGAAGAATTAAATAAAGTAACCAAACTTTTAAAACTGGAGCAGGAAGAAGACCTGGCCCAGTATAAATTAAAAAGCACCCGCAGCAGCATTCAGGAACGGAAGCAAAGTGGTTTGTGCTGGTACCCCGTAACTATTACTAAAACCGAAATTGGTTTCGGCAACAAAGTAGTGGTGGAGATAGAGCGCCAGGGTGGCCGTGATCAGCTGCATTTATTCCAGACCGGAAAAGGGGCCGCTATTTTCAGTAACGCCAAAGGTAACCAGGGCCACGATTCGCAGCAGCTTACGGGCGTTATCATGACCCTGAAGCGCAATAAACTAACCTTGGCTACTACCAAAGAAGACCTGCCCGACTGGATCGATGAAGGAAAATTAGGCATCGACTTGACCTTTGATGAAATGAGCTACCGGGAAATGGAAATCGCGCTTAAAAAAGTGACGGAAGCTTCGGATAACCGCCTGGCCCAGTTACGAAATATATTATACGGCGCGCAACCCGCAGTTTTTTATCCTAAAAATAACTTTACTCCGGATCAAAATTTAAATGCTTCCCAAAACGAAGCCATTAAAAATATAGAAGCTGCTAAAGATGTAGCCATTATTCACGGCCCGCCGGGCACCGGCAAAACCACTACGTTGGTACAAGCTATTTTACGCACTTTGCAAAACGAGCGCCGCTTACTGGTAACGGCTCCCAGCAACACCGCCGTAGATTTACTAACCGAAAAATTAGCCGCTCAAGGCGTAAACGTTATCCGGATAGGTAATCCCTCGCGCGTATCGGATATTTTGCTGCACCATACTTTGGATGCCCAGATTATGGAGCACAAAGATTTCAAAGATGTTAAAGAGCTGCGCCGGAATGCCGAAGAATATAAAAATATGGCTTACCAGTTTAAGCGGAGTTTTGGCTGGGAAGAACGGGAACAGCGCCGGATGCTGAAAGAACAAAGCCGGGCTTTACTGGGTGAAGCCGAAATGCTGGAGCGCTATATTACCGATGATCTCTTGGACCGGGTGCAGGTAATAACTTGTACCTTGGTAGGATCGGCGAACCGGGTAATCCGGCATTTAACTTACGACACGGTATTTATAGATGAAGCCGCCCAGGCCCTGGAACCTGCCTGCTGGATTCCGATTACGCGCGCGAACCGCGTTATATTGGCCGGCGACCACCATCAGCTCCCTCCTACGGTAAAATCCTTAACGGCCGAAAAAGGCGGTTTGGAAGTAACTTTATTCGAGAAATGTATCCAGCGGCAGCCCCCTACGGCCGTAATGTTGCGCACCCAATACCGGATGCACGAAAATATTATGCAGTTTTCTAACCAGCAGTTTTACCAAGGGCAACTGGAGGCGCATGCTAGTGTAAAACAAGCAGATTTGCCAGCTTTTAACCCGGCCGCTTTCCCCACCGAACTGGCCCTAGAATTTATTGATACGGCCGGCTGTGGTTACCACGAAAAATCTTTTGCCGAAGGTGCCAGCACGTCTAACCCGGAAGAAGCTGATTTGCTGTTGCGCCACTTAACTTATTTGATCAAAGATTATAATCCGGAAACAGAAAGCGAAGCGCCGCTCAAAATAGGCGTTATATCACCTTATCGTGCCCAGATAAATTACCTGAAAGACGAAGTAGAGCACAACCCTTTGTTGTTTGATTTGCAAAACAAGCGACTTTTAAGCGTTGGAACCGTAGACAGTTTTCAGGGACAGGAACGGGATATTATTTATATCAGTTTGGTGCGCAGCAACGAAACCGGCGAAATTGGCTTTTTAAGCGATATCCGCCGCATGAATGTGGCCATGACCCGCGCCCGTAAAAAGTTGGTTATTATCGGCGATAGTGCTACTTTAACGCAACATCCTTTTTACCGGGATTTCGTTTCGTATACCGAGCGTATACAGGCTTATAAAAGCACCTGGGAGTTAATGGATGTACTAAATATTGCCCAGTAGTATAAGCTTAACAGATATTTGCCGTACCGGCTTTCATTTTAAACAAAAAATTGTTATGACAGAAATCAGTAAAAACAAAGTGGTTTCGCTCACCTACGAGCTTAAAGTTTTAAACGATAATGGTGAGAAAGAGCTGGTAGAAACAGCCGATACGAACAACCCAATGGTATTTTTGTTTGGAGCCAGCGGACTTCCCGACAAGTTTGAAGACAACCTGGAAGGAAAAAACGAAGGCGATTCATTTTCCTTTGCTTTAGAGTCGGAAGAAGGTTATGGCGATTACGACCAGAATGCTTTGGTAAATATTCCGAAGCATGTTTTTGAGATTGATGGCAAAATTGATGATGAAATGTTGATGGAAGGAAACTTTATTCCCATGTCCGACAACGAAGGAAACCACATGCAAGGCCGGGTTATGGAAGTTAAAGATGATGAAGTTATTATGGATTTTAATCATCCCTTAGCCGGCATGAAAATGTTTTTCGACGGTAAAGTAGTTAGCGTACGCGATGCTACATCCGAAGAGCTGGCTCACGGTCACGTTCACGGCGTTGGCGGCCATCATCATTAATATTTATTTTATTAAACTAAAAAGCCCGTTCTATAAAGCAAAACGGGCTTTTTAGTTTGGTAAAATGCAGCTTAAAAACAGCTGCAGAATTTAATGTTAGTAGAATATCTTTTCATCTTGTTACAGTTTTAATAACTGTTTCTGCACGTACGCCTGTAATTCCGGGAAAAACTGAAAAAACTCGGTTGCATAAAAAGCATAATTTTCTTCCAGTTCATCAGCCGCGGTTTCCATGTTAGAAATAAAAGTAGTGCGGCGGCTTAAGCCGGTTAAAGCTTTCCGGATACCGGTTAGTTCAGCATAACTTAATAACCAGTTTTGTTTGATCATGTAAGGTAAAAAGTAATTTACTTTTTCCGGCAATAAAGCCTCAAACCGGTTCACGACGGCATAAACGTGCTGGGCATACTGCGATAAAGAAAACAAGCTGAATTGCGAAAAATTAGCAGCCAGAAAATGGTCGTAAAATATATCCGTCACTACCCCGGCGTATTTGTGGTATTGAGGGCGTAGCCTTTCTTTTGATAGCTGTACTATTGGATGAGAATCGGTAAAAGCATCAATTTGCCGGTGCAACACAATGCCCTGGGCTATGCGGGTGGGAAAAAGCTGCAATTGATTGCCCCGCACCGAATCGGCAATAAAATTACCAACTAATAGTTCTTCATCCGCCCCGGATAAAAAGACATGGGCTAAGTAATTCAAGAATTTTGTTTTTAGATTGCCAAACAATCGGTAAAGGTTCTTGTTTCGAAGTTATAATACTTGGCTTTACCAAATAACTTTTGTGTAAAGAGGCCGTACTTTTTACCAAAACAGATACCTAAAACTATGGAAAAAAACGTGAATCCGGAAATGCAGAAAATTTCGGATAAAATAAAAGATATAAAAACTGCCATGCTGGTGACCGCGGAAGAAGATGGTAGTTTACATAGCCGTCCCATGCAAACCTTGCAAATAGAAGGCACCGACTTGCTTTTTTTAACAGGTTACGGATCGAACAAAACCCAGGAAATTAAAAACGACAGCCACGTAAACGTTAGTTTCGCGAACGAAAGCGACAAAGTTTATGTATCGGTGTCGGGTAAGGCAACCATAAGCAAAGACCCTAAGAAAATTGATGAGCTTTGGAATCCGGTTTTTAAAGCCTGGTTTCCGGAAGGAAAAGATGATCCGAATGTTGCTATTTTACGGGTGGCCGTTAATAGCGCTGAATATTGGGATTCTTCGGGAAGTGCGGTGGTACATGCCATTGGTTTTGTAAAAGCTACTTTAACCGGAGAACAATATAAACCCGGCGATCACGATAAAATACAAGTTGATTAAAATAACAAAGAAAAGGAGAAATAATTTCTCCTTTTCTTTTTCCTGAGTTTTCTAATTTTAAAAAGCCATCGGGCTATCTGGTTTGTCAACTCCTATCACTACCCTAACTTTATTCGGCATAAAAAAAGGCCATTGGCGCTGGGGTTTAGCCCAGATGGGCACCATGCCACCGCAGCTGAAACAGGTAGCGGGCTTACGTTTTTTTAAATTACTGGGTAGCGGCAAAGGCCGGGTTTTTTCTTTAAAGCCGGATTTTTACCTATATGGCTTGCTGGCTGTTTGGGAAACTGAAAATGCGGCTGATCTTTTTTTTCAAAACTCCCCTGTTTTGCAGGAATATGAGCAGCATTGCGACGAACAATGGACGGTAAAATTAGCTCCCATTAAAGCGCATGGACTTTGGGATGGCGTAAACCCTTTTATTCCGGCTACACCGAATATTACTAATAACAATTTGATGGCGGTTCTCACCCGGGCTTCCATTAATTTAAGTGCTTTACCCGCCTTTTGGAGATACGGCAAAGAAACCAGCCAAGCCATAGAAAAAGCTCCTGGCTTGGTAGCAGCAGTTGGTTTAGGCGAATTACCTTTTGTGCGCCAGGCAACCTTTAGTATCTGGGAAAATAAGGAAAGCATGATGGACTACGCGTATAAAACAGCTCATCATCAGCAGGTAATAAAGAAAACCCGTGCCGATAGTTGGTACAGCGAGGAATTATTTGCCCGTTTCGAAGTGTTGTCGGTTGCAGGAACCTGGAAAGGCCAAAACCCTTTAGAAAACATATTATAACCAACAAGTACTTGAAAGTTTTTATATTCCGTCACTTATATCTGTTTACATTTCTTTATCTCGATCTAAAATAAATAAAAGCAAATATAGCTTTAACAGTTTATTTCCTTGAAAAAGATATAGATAATATGTAGTTTACCCGGGTAATAATCAGCTAATGAAAATCGCCTCTTTTTCGGAAATTCAGACCTTTGCCATCCACAAGTTAACCGTTGGGTTATCCGAAAAGCTCACCTATCATCATGTAAAACATACCTTAGATGTTTTAGAACAATGCCAGGTAATTGCCGAATTAGAAGAAATAAAGACCGAAGAAGAAGTTTTTTTGTTAAAGATAAGTGCGCTTTACCACGATGTGGGCTTTTTGCAAACTTATCAGGGACACGAAGAAAAAAGTTGTGAAATTGCCGAAACTGATTTAACCCGATTTGGATTATCGGCAACCCAAAAAGAAGTGGTTTTTAACTTAATAAGAGCTACCCAGGTACCCCAAAATCCTCAATCTAAACTAGCTCAAATAATCTGCGATGCCGACTTGGATTACCTGGGCCGCCGTGATTTTTACGAAATTGGCCAAGGCCTTTTCCAGGAATTTTTGTGGCAGGGCATTGTTACAAACGAACTGGAATGGAATAAAATTCAGGTCAGGTTTTTAGAAAGCCACCAATATTTTACCGCTTCGTCCAAACAACGCCGGGAAAAACAAAAGCAGGAATATTTACAACAGGTTAAAGCAAAGGTGGTTCAGCTTGAACAACAGTTTTAGTTTCTACCAGCTTGGCATCCATGATGCGTAAACGGCGGCCCAAGGTTTTTAATATTCCTTTCAATACTTCGGCATTGGCCATCATAATGTCGTAAAAAGGCTCTTGTTCCAGCTTTAACAAAATAGTTTCTTCCAGCGTGGTGGCACTGGCCGAGCGGGTTTCAGCATCCAGAACCGATAACTCACCTAGAATTTCGTTTTCTTCCAGTATAGCCAGGGTATGGATTTCATCGTGAATCCGGATTTTACCTTTATAAACAAAGTACATGCAATCGCCGGTGTCGCCTTTTCGGAACAAACTTTCTTCCGGGTTCAGGTGCAATTCTTCCAATACCCCCGCCAATTCTACTAATTCGATTTCGGGCGTATTCTGAAAAATTTCTGAAGACCTTAACGTCAGCACTTTTTCTATTAGTAACATTAACTATAATTCTACTTGCGATAAAACAAATTCTTTGGTTTCTGTAAACAAAGGATTATTTTCCTCCGCCTGCTTTTTCTTTAACACTTCTTTAAGCGCATTATCTTGTACAGCAGGAATTAAGTAAAGCGCCACCGATTTGGTCCAAATATTAAAACCGGTACCGGGAGCAGTTAATATTTCTTTTATAATCAAGGTTAATTCCGTTCCGTTCAGAACCGCATCTTGGGTTTTGCTGCTGCTAATATCGTGTAAAAATTCCATTATGGCATCAACCGGCAAAAAATAGCGCTTCGGAATACTGAGTTCCAGCATTTCAATGGCATTGGAATGGCGCGCATCGCCGCTCGATTTATAGAGTTGCAGTACCCGTTCCAGGTGCGGACGATCGTAAATAAGGGCAAATGCTTTTAGTAAACGGCTTAAGTCTTGCTCAACTTCTGATTTTATAGCCTTAGCCAAAACTACTGCCGAAGAACTGGGAGCTAAACGGGTGTAAAAATCTATTTTACGTTTGCCCTGTGCAAGTTTTACTTCTATCCAGGAAGTTACGTGCTTTTTACCGGTATCGTCCAGGTTGGCTTTTTTATTATACAGCGCTTCCAAGGCTGTATCTTGCCATTCATTTTCTGAATTTAGCAAGAATTGCTGTAAATAAGCCGTAGCGTGAGGACCTTTTATTTTACCAGCAGTCTTAATAGTTAAAGTAGTAATATTATCGGGTAAATGTTGGGGAGATAAATAGGCGGGAGTATAAATTTCGTCTCCGAAATGCTGGATTGCCTTTTGCAAAGCACCTATTGCTTGGTGCTTAACGGCAGTTTGTATTGTTTCCGGCCATAAATTAAAAGCTTTCTTTATTCCTATCGCCTCAATGGCTTGCTTATATATTGCGGGGGCAAGTTCTTGTAATAATAATTGCAGGCTGGTGTCAAAACTACCGTGCGGCGCTTCCGCAATAATTTCCAGCGCCAGTATTTTATCTTCTGTCCGGGAGCTAACGGCTAAATGGCTTATTTCTTTTTCTACCCTATTCAGCACCGAAGTTTCGGTGCGGCTGGCTAAACCCAACAGCGCGGCCTTTTTAAATTCCGGTTCTAAATGGTGCAGATTTATAAATTCTTTGTTTGGTTCGGGGTTTAAAAAGAAAAAAGCTTTTATTAAGTCGGGCTTGAGCTCCAATTCATTGGCGGCTGTTAGTTGTTGCTGTACAAGAGGCAGCGCAACGGGTATATGCCGGTGAATAATCCGGGACAGTACATATTTTTTAACAACCACAAAAGAATTGCTTAACTCCTGTAATAATAAATTATCTAATTTCTTAAAGTTCGACCTTTCCAATAATTCCAGCGCAAACAAAACTTCCTGGGGTTTTTGGCTTTTAGCTTTAGCCAGTAACAAATCTCTTACCGGCTGATCGTTTAAAAACAACTCGGTACCGGTAAAATATCCTTTTTTCAGGGCCTGAATAAGTGTATGCAGGTATTCCTTTTTAATTAACATTACAACTGCTGACCAGATGACTAAAAGGACAATCAGCGTACTGCAAACCAAAGAAATAGAAATATCACCGGCTGTATCCCGGAAAATAAAAGCAAACACCCCTACCGCCAGCAAAGCCACGGGCATGGTATAGCCTTTGGTTATTAAATGGCCTTTTAAGCGGGAATGGGGATCTAAGGGCTGAAACAAAATAAAAAAAGCCGGATCCTGAACCGCCATTTTCAGAACTTCCGAAAACAACACCATTACGCCAAAGATCATTAAAGTTAAATTAAAACTTTTGCCCAGGATTAAAACCAAACCGGTAATGAGTAATAAAACACCCGGAGTTATAAGCAAAGAATTGGTGAGGCCCAGGCGATTGATAACCCGGCTGCTGAAAATCAATTTCAGAAATATGGCCAGAACCCGGCCAATGGCAAAAAATATTCCCAGGAATGAGGCCAGTTCGTGGCTGGATTTATACCGGACTTTGATCTCCGTTAAAAAAGTATAATCAATAAGTGTGTAAATGGTAAAACCCAGCAACGACCAAATGGCTATCACAAAAATCAGGTTGTTTTGGAAATACCGTTCTATTATGCCCGGCTGGTGAACATCATGGTGTTCGTGGTGGTGATGCCCGTGATCGGGAGCAGTAGTAATGGTGGGATGATTAAATTGGTACAGGAAATAAGAAGCTACCAAAAACGCCAGGATAGAAATAATTAAAATGTTTACCACCCCAATTACCGGTGCCAGCACTGCTACAGCGGCATAGCCCAATATTTTGGCGGGTATATCGCCGGAACCTACCACCGAAAATATTCTTTTACTTTCCCGCACATTAAAAATAATAGCGGCCATGCCCCAAAAAGCATATCCAACCAGCATATACACCACCATGTTCCAGGCCGATAAGAAAAAAGGCAGCCACGGAACCAGGAAAAAAGTAGCTTCTAACCAGGTAAATAAAATTGAGCCTAAGGAAAACAAGATAATAACCTGCAACAGCTTTTTAGCCGATAACCGGGCTTCCAGACGGGCATAAAAAAAATTGGCGGCCAGTAATAAACCTGCCGCCAGCAAAGAAACTTTAGGCAATTCTTTTATTTCGTAAGTGGCCAGAAATAAAGTAAGCGCACTCGTAAACAAAAAAGAGGTTGCTACCCCTAAAAAAAACTGCACCCAGAAAAGCTGTTTTACAACGCTTGTTTCCGAAGGCTTAATATTCAGTAAAGAAAATATCCGACTATTCATAAAAGAAAACAGCTACAGGTATTTAGATATTGCCACTAGGCTACAACTTCGTAAATAACTACCGGTTTGGCTTTATTTTTTAATTTTACTTCCCCTATTTTCTGACAACTAAACGACTCTTTGGCTTTTTCATAAGTTTCTGCCGAAATTATAATCTGGTTGGGTTGGGCCACCGATTGCAAGCGTTGGGCCAGGTTTACCCCGTCGCCAATTACTGTATAATCCAGCCGGCGTAAAGAAGCAGAGCCAATATTGCCCGAGATAACTTCTCCGGAATTAATACCAATGGAAATTTGTGGTTTAAACAAAAGTTCCGGTAAATGTACTTCTTCTTCGGCCGCAATTTTCTCTTTAATGGCCAAAGCCGCATCTATCGCCCGGTCCAGGTGATAATCGCCCCGGAAAACTGCCATCACGGCATCGCCCATAAATTTATCAACGTGGCCGTTATGCGCTATAATTTCTTTTACCATCAGGTCGAAGTATTTATTAATAAGGCTTACCACCGTATTGGCCGCTACTTTTTCGGTAATGGCAGTAAAGCCGCAAATATCAACAAACATAATGGTAGCTTCTAAGGTCTCATTAACGAGCAGGCTGTTTTCAAACTCTTTATGAGTCATAAAATTGAGCACATTCTCGTCCACGTACATTTTCAGAATGTTATTTTCTTTTATGGCCTGTAAGGTTTCGCGCAGGTGCTCTACGTGCTGTACGGTTTTATCCATGGTTAACTCCAGGTCTTCGAAATTTACGGGTTTGCACACAAAATCGAAGGCACCGCGGTTCATGGCCATCCGGATATTTTCCATGTCGCCGTACGCCGATACCATCACGGCTTTTACCACCGGATTGGCTTCCGGCAGTTTGGTCAGCAACGTAAGCCCATCCATTTCGGGCATGTTTATATCACTCAGTATAATATCCATATCCGGGTGCTGAGCCAGTTTCTCGAGGGCTTCTACCCCATTATGGGCAAAAACAAACTCGTAGGCATTCTCCCTGATTTTACGCCGGAATTTTTGTTTGATTAATAATTCTAAATCCGTCTCGTCATCAACTACTAATATTTTAGCCATTATTCTGCCAGCGTTTTAAGTTTTTCTTTTAAGATAGTAAAATCCAAAGGCTTGGTTAAAAAGTCGTTCGCGCCCAAGTGCATGGCCTGTTGGTAATTTTCCTGATCGCCGTAAGCGGTTATCATCATAATAGAGGGCGGAGCGGCTTCGTATTTTCTCCGGATGCGTTGCAGCAAATCCAAACCACTCATGCCGGGCATATTTATATCCGATAAAATCAGCACTACTTCCGAAGGATGCTGCTCTAAGTAAGCATAAGCAACTTCGCCGGACTGCGCAAAAGTAAAATTTACTTCACCGTTTCTTATTTCCCGACGGAAGCGCTGTAAAAACAAAGGCTGCACATCTGCTTCATCGTCTACTACCAGTACTTTCATGGTTTAAATTTATACTCTAATTAGTGTATTATATAGTTTTCAGGCAGGAATAGAAATAATAAATTCCGCAAACTCGCCTTCCTGCGTATTTAACTTCATGTCGCCGCCGTGTTCTTTGGTTATAATATCATAACTCAAAGACAAGCCTAAACCGGTGCCCTGGCCCGTAGGTTTGGTGGTAAAAAAAGGCTGAAATATTTTATCCAAAACTTCCTGGGGAATACCCGATCCGTTATCGCGCACGCAAATTTCTACTTTGCCCGGCAGCTTTCTGGTACTTACCTGTACGGTAGGCTGAAATGAGCCGTTTAAAAGCTTTTTTTTCTGGGCTACGGAGTAAAACGCATTATTAAATAAATTTAACAGCACCCGCCCAAAGTCCTGCGGAACAACGGATATCTTATCCACCGACTCGCCAAAATTTGTTTGCAACGCCGCATTAAAGGTTTTGTCTTTGGCCCGCAAGCCGTGGTAACTCAGGCGTAAATATTCATCGGCTAAAGCGTTAATGTCGATGAGTTCTTTCTGGCCGGTGCTGGTGCGGGAATGTTGCAGCATGCCTTTTACAATGCTATCGGCGCGTTTGCCGTGGTGGGTAATTTTTTCCAGGTTTTGCGTCAGGTCCAGAATAATTTCTTCGGCGTATTCTTTTTCTGCATTCGGTAAGCTTTGCAGGGGGCCGGTTTTCAGTTCGTCTAATAGTTCGGTGCTTACTTCCGAAAAATTATTGACAAAGTTAAGCGGGTTTTGGATTTCGTGGGCAATGCCGGCGGTAAGTTCGCCTAAAGAAGCTAGTTTTTCTTGTTGTATCAATTGTGCCTGGGTAGCTTTTAATTCTTTTACTGTTTGCTCTAATTCTTCTTTTTGTTTGGTTATTTCCGCGGTTCTTTCGGCTACTAAAACTTCTAACTGATCTTTTTGCGCCGATATATATATTTTTTGTTGTTCTTCAAACTGTCGTTGTTGCCTTTCAAATTCCAGGGCTTTTTCCTGTTTATTGTGGTTAAAACAAACCGAACAAGTCCAGATAAAACCTCCTAAGGCCGCCATTGTCAGGTATGTATCCCATCGTTCATAAAAATCAGGAAAAAGCAACCGGAAAAATGTAGTTATCATTAAAGTGCCAGCTAAAGGGTACAAAGATTGCCATAGCGGGCGGTAATTGTCAAATTCGCGTTCGTGGTAAAAGAAATAAATTACTCCGGCCAGCAATACCAAGGAAATCAGGGGCATTTGGCCTTCGCTAAAGATAGACTCAATAACAAAATATCCTCCCAAAACCGACCAGCTAATTGTATTTATTAAGTTGCCCCACTTAGTAAATAAAGGTGAAGTTTTAAGAGATTTGTGTAATCGTCTTAAAAGTATAAAAACTGCCAGGAAAGAAAATAAGGACATATTACCGGTTAACAGATCAGTTTATTAAATGCTACAATTTAGGAATTAATTTTACTTTTTTCCGGAATACTAATAATAAACTCAGCAAATTTGCCTCTTTGCTTTTAATGGTCAGGTTACCGCTCTCACCTATAGTTAATATATCATAAACTTGCGGGTGTGATAGATTTTGTTTGCATCTCCATAAATTAAATCAACCTTCAAAACCAATACCAAAGAAGAACAGGACACAAGCGGTATGTGATTGATTATAAACATAATATTATTTCAATCTGGAGGATTCTTAATTTAAGTATATATGCCTTTAGATATAGTGTTGATACATTTTAAATTTATTAATAAACAAAATGCTTTTACTAAGCCTTTATCTATAAAGCAACATGAGCTTTAATTGAATATTTCTTTAATTATACCTTATTTTGCACCTCATTAATTTCTGAGCCATTTAAGATGCCGATACTTTGAAGCATGAATTAGTTTAAATTGGCTTATACAAAATAAAACCTCATGTCAGAATACAACTTCAGCGCGATTGAGAAAAAGTGGCAGCAATACTGGGCCGACAAGCAAACTTTTAAAACGGTTACCGATACTACAACATCCAAGTATTATGTCTTGGATATGTTTCCGTATCCGTCCGGTGCCGGTTTGCACGTAGGCCATCCGCTGGGCTATATTGCTTCGGATATTATGGCCCGGTACAAGCGCTTACGGGGTTTTAACGTGTTGCACCCCATGGGTTTTGATGCGTTTGGTTTGCCGGCCGAGCAATATGCCATTCAAACCGGTCAGCACCCGGCTATTACCACTAAGCAAAACATAGCCCGCTACATCGTGCAACTGGGCAGCCTGGGTTTTTCTTACGATTGGAGCCGTGAAGTACGTACCTCTGACCCGGAGTATTATAAATGGACCCAATGGATATTTCTGCAATTATTTGGTTCCTGGTACAACCAGGAAACTGATAAAGCCGAACCAATTGCTACCTTAGTCTCTAAATTTGAAAATAATGGTACCGCTAATGTAAAAGCTGCCTGCGACGAAGACGAAATTACCCGTTTTTCGGCGGCCGATTGGAATAACTTTAGCGAGAAACAACAATCTGATATTTTACTGCAATACCGTTTGGCTTACCAGTCTGAAGCTACCGTAAACTGGTGCCCGGCTTTGGGCACGGTGCTGGCCAACGACGAAGTAAAAGACGGTGTATCGGAGCGGGGCGGCTACCCGGTAGAACGCAAAAAAATGCAACAATGGAGCCTGCGCATTACCGCTTACGCCGAGCGTTTGCTGAACGATATTGAGCAACTGGACTGGAGCGAAGCTATTAAGGAAATGCAGCGCAACTGGATTGGCAAATCTTTAGGGGCCGAATTAACCTTTCAAGTAAAAGATTCGGAAAAAGAACTTAAAGTATTTACTACCAGGGCCGATACCATTTACGGTGTTGCCTTTCTGGTAATTGCGCCGGAGCACGAATGGATTCCGGAACTGACTTCGGCGGAACAAAAAGCGGATGTTGAAGAATACGTTAACATTGCTAAAAACCGCTCCGAGCGCGACCGCATGAGCGATGTGAAAACCGTGAGCGGGGTATTTACCGGTTCTTATGTGATAAACCCCATCAGCGGGGAAGAAATACCGTTGTGGATTGCCGATTACGTATTGGCCGGTTACGGTACGGGCGTAGTTATGGCCGTACCCGCCTCCGACAGCCGGGACTTTAACTTTGCCCAGCATTTTTACCTGCCGATTATCCCGGTAATTGAAGGTTCTACTTCCGAAGAAGTGTACGAAGCCAAAGAAGGTAAAATGATGAACTCCGGTTTCCTGAACGGACTGGAAGTAAAAGAAGCCATAAAAGCGGCCGTAGCTAAGTTCGAGGAAATGGGCATAGGCAAAGGCAAAGTAAATTACCGCATGCGCGATGCTATTTTTGGCCGCCAGCGTTACTGGGGCGAACCTATTCCGATATACTATAAAGATGGTATTCCGTATCCGTTGCCGGAAAAAGAATTGCCATTGGTGTTGCCGGAAATTGATGCTTACCTGCCCACCGAAACCGGCGAACCGCCGCTGGGCCGGGCCTCCGGTTGGAAATACCAGGGACAATATGCTTACGAGCTGAGCACCATGCCGGGCTGGGCTGGATCGAGCTGGTATTATTTACGCTACATGTCGCCGGATAATAACGAACGTTTTGTTACGGCCGAAGACGAGCAATACTGGAAAAACGTAGACTTATATATTGGTGGCTCTGAGCACGCTACCGGCCATTTGCTCTACTCCCGCTTCTGGTACAAATTCCTGCACGATTTAGGTTTAGTTTCGGATATCGAGCCTTTCCATAAACTGGTAAACCAGGGTATGATTCAGGGCCGATCTAATTTTGTATACCGGGTGAATGGCAAAAATCAATATGTTTCCTCCGGATTACGTGATCAATACGAAGTTACGCCGCTACACGTGGATGTTAATATAGTGGAGAACGATATACTAGATCTGGAAGCTTTTAAAACTTGGCGAACCGAGAATGTCGATGCCGAATTCATTCTGGAAGACGGAAAATATATCTGCGGAGTAGAAATTGAGAAAATGTCAAAGCGTTGGTACAACGTGGTGAACCCGGATGTACTAGTAGAACGCGTTGGGGCCGATACCTTGCGGATGTACGAAATGTTTTTGGGCCCGCTGGAGCAGTTTAAACCCTGGAATACCAATGGCATCGATGGCGTCCATAAATTTCTGAAACGGTACTGGAAACTATTCTTCGACAACAACGGCATTTTTTCGGTCTCCGACGAAACCCCAACGCCGGCCGAACTGAAGACTTTGCATAAAACCATTAAAAAGGTAGAAGAAGATTTAGAGCGGTTATCTTTTAACACTTCGGTTAGTACTTTCATGATTGCTGTAAATGAACTTACCACGCTAAAAAGTAATAAACGCGCTATTCTGGAGCCATTAACTATTATTTTAACTCCTTACGCACCGCATATTACCGAAGAATTGTGGCAGCTTTTGGGCCATAGAGCAAGCATCGCTTATGCTGCCTTCCCGGAATGGAAAGAAGAATATTTAACCGAAAATACCTTTGAATACCCGGTATCGGTAAACGGTAAAATGCGGGGCAAAATCACTTTCCCCACCGATAAGCCCAAAGAAGAAATCGAAAAAGAAGTACTGGCTTCCGGTGTTATCGATAAATATTTAGAAAGCAAGGCACCGAAGAAAGTAATTGTGGTACCTAATAAAATTATAAACGTAGTAGTTTAATAATAAAGCCCTTCTACTTCGATTAACTATTAAACCAAAGAGCCGCTGTAAATTCAGCGGCTCTTTGGTTTAATAGTACGCTAACTAAAAATTACTGCCTTATGCTTCCGTCTTAATTAATATTTCTGCGCCTTGCATGTCGTCTAATTCATCTATTACCAAAGTGGCCAAGCCTTCTAACATTAATATTTCATCATGGTTGAAAGCTCTTGGCTTGTTATCTGCAATGGCTAAAACACCCAGCGTAAATCCATCCAGTGTTTTTATCGGAACACCGGCATAAAATTGTATGCCGTATTGCTTATGTATCAACTGGTCATCCGCTAAGCATAGTTCTTCGGTGGTATTTTCAAAAACAATAATTTCTTCGCGCTGTAGTACCATAGAGCACAGCGATATTTCCCGGAGCCATTTATGTTTACCCCTTAACCCCAGGCCGGATTCTGCAATTACGTATTTATCATCGATAAAATTTACCAGAGCAATTGGTACTTTAAAAATATGAGCAGCCATACTGGCGATATGCTTGAAAGTGCCAGTTTGTTCATATAGGTTTAGGGAATTATAACTGGTAAGTTTTGCAAGCCGTTCTTGTTCATTATCAATAATATATGGCTTATCTAAAGTAGTTGTTTTGGTCATATCTTATTTATTCAGAATAATATCCCAACAATATCATTATCTTAAGACTTTTATCATGATTCAATAATCGTTATAGCTTCACTCGTGATAGGCTTATGTAAAAAACCAACTACTTGTGGGTATGCTTTCGATTTTTCAGCATCAGCAGAATCAAGAGAAGAAGTCAGAATATAAACTTTACATACTTTATTCAGTTTATTTTCTAATGGTGAGAATGAATCCAGGAAATCCCATCCATCCATACCCGGCATGTTAATATCAAGTAGAATAGTATCCGGAATATCTGAATCTATGCTCGTATTTAAAGCCTCTAAAGCATCATCGGCAGAAAGAAAAGTGGTAATATCTGAAATGGAAGATTCTAATTCCAACATGGTTTTGGTTAAAAGAATGCTTAGTTGATCATCATCAATAATGAATAATTTCATGTAAGTTAATTTGGTAAATAAATTAAAAATTTTGTACCGGACCCTTTATTACTGGTTACTTCTATGTGGCCGTCCATTGCCTCCAAATGAGTTTTAATTAAATATAAACCTATTCCGCGGCCTCTGCTATCTGCATGGAAGCGCTTGTAGAGTTTAAAAATATTGTCTTTGGCTTTCTTAATATCAAAGCCAGAACCATTATCCTGGAAGGAAATAATCGTACCTTTTGCTGATTGTGCCAGGCACTTAACTGTTACTTTCAGTTTTCGATCTTGAGCCCGGTACTTGATGGCATTGGATAATAAATTATAGAATATACTGTATAGGTAAGCTTTACTGGCCCTGATGCAGAGGTCATCTTTAAATTCAGTTAATATACAGGCGCCGCAATTTTGGAATGGCTCCTGTAAAGATAAAAATGCCTGCTGTATTACCTTTTTCAGGTTTACAGACTCTAATTCTAAACTTCCTTTTTTATCACGTATGCTGAGTATATCATTTAAGTCTCTTAAAACCGTATCTAACTGAAATATGCTTTGCTTTACATATTTTAAAGAGGTATCATATAGTTCTGTTTGCTTATCTAATTTCGGTAGCAAGTTGGCCAAACCCAATGCATTTGCAACCGGTGATCTTAGATTATGGGATACTATATAGGCAAATTGCTGCAGGTCTTTGTTTTGCCGGTATAGGTCATTCGCTAATTTAGTAAGCTGTATTTCAGAATTTTTTAAAGCTGTAATATCCGTCTGCACTTCAATAAATCTGCTCGGAATTCCATTTTCATCATATACCGCATTTATCTCCAGAGAAACCCATACTTCTTCTCCGTTTTTTTTATAATTAATAATTTCAAAAGAAATGGGTGTTTCGTTTCGTAACCTTTGCTCTAGATGTTCGAAATGTTTCTGATCCGTTTTAGGGCCATTTAAAAGTTCAGACGGCTTTTTACCGATCGCTTCTTCTAAACTATAACCCGTTAGTTTACTAAAACCTTCATTTACCCATTCAATTCTGAAGTCTTTATCAGCTATAAGAACACTATTATTTGTTTTACTAGCTACCAACGAGAGTTTTTCCAGCTCCTGTTGTGTCTTATATCTTTCCGTAATATCCGTTTGAATGGTGATATATCTTTCAAGTTTTCCTGCTTTATTAAAAATAGGATTAACCTGAATGGAAAGCCATATCTTCTCGCCGGTTTTCCTGGTGTTTAACATTTCAAAAGAAACAGGTTCGCCTTGTAGCATTTTCTCTTTCACAGCTTCAAAGGCTTTCACATCCGAAGTATGATCATGCAAAAAATCAGAGGGAATTTTACCGGCTACTTCTTCCAGGCAATAACCGGTAAGCCTGGTAAAGCCCTCATTTACCCATTCAATTTCGCGCGCTTGATTTGTAATAATTACCCCATTATTAGTTTTACTAGCAACCAACGAAAGCTTTTCCAGTTCTTTCCGGGAATTTATTTTATCCGTTACATCATGAAAATAAACCGATAAGCCATCAGCCGATGGAAATGCTTTTACTTCAAACCATGTTGCAATAAGGGCATAAAATGCTTCAAAATGGACACATGTACCCGTATTAATAGCGTAGTTGTATTGCTGATGAAATTTCCCGTTACATTCGTGAGGAAATAATTTCCATATATTTTTTCCTATAGGTTGCTCCTGGTCGATTCTTAATATTTCTGCGGCATGCCGATTTATATAGGTTAAATTCCAATCATTGTCGAGCGTAAAGAAACAATCCGTTATGCTCTCAAATATGGTATTTAGTTTGTTTGCTTGATGTCTTATAGTTCGAAAGGATTTTACAATTGGAGTTATATCCTTAACAATAGTTTGTATACCAACTACAACCGAATTTAGGTGTATAGGTGTTTTATAAATTTCAAATATCTCATTACCCTTTTCCTTGTTAGAAAACTCGTGCGTAAAACTGATTTGGCTACCGGTTAGGGCAAACTGAAAAGTTGTGAAGTGTACGGGAATATTTTCAGGAAGCAAATAGGAAGTTAGATTCTGCTTTATTATAGCTTCTTTAGAAACACCAAAAGCGCTGCAAAAAGATTCATTTACATCTGTAATAAGACCATCAGGATTTTCTGTGTAGATTATATCAGAATTATTATTGATTATAGCTTTGTATTGGTGTTCCTTAATTTTCTGTTCAGTAATATCCCGGCCTACGGCGAAGTACTTTTGTTCTTCTTCAAACCATGTTGAAGACCATTGAATAAAAACAATACGCCCTGCTTTATGGATAAAACAATTTTCAAATCTATTACTAACAGAACCTTTAAATAAAAGAGCCCTAGTTTCTTCAGAAGTATCTACATAATCAGGATGGATAAATTTACTATAATGGCTATTGATTAGTTCTTCCTTCTCATACCCTAAAATATTTTTACCAGCATCATTAATATGTAAAATTTCACCATTAAGATTAAAGGTGCAAAATATATCAGGAGAAACTTGTGCCATTTTATCCCAGATAGATCCTCTGTGCTCTTCTAACATTGAATAATTATATTAATAACATATTCTTGATTTTGCGTTATAACAAATTTATATTATTTTAAATTATCAATCAAGGTATTATTTAATGATTTAGATCAATTGTAATCAAGATAATTACTAAATTATATTGATAAATATTTTATTATTGATGAATACTAATATTAAAATAATTATAATAATATTTTAACTTATACAGCAAAACTTACATCTGTATTGATAAACTTTGCAAATGCGATTAGAATATTGAAAATAAATAAGGTGACAGCAGAAAACTATATAAATGGTTAGAAAATTTAGCTTTAATCTTTCTGATTTAAACTTTTTAACACTAAACAAAAGAGCCGCTGAATTTTCAGCGGCTCTTTTGTTTTATCTTCCTAAGGCAATAAAGAAAAAGAACATTATAGAAATAAGAGCATTAAAGCTATAAACATAAAAGCTTACTTCTATCTTCTAATAGCTTGTATCTTTAATTGGATGCACCAATTTCTCTTTTCTGGGCGCGGGTAAGACTCTGATAAACCAAATAATAAGAATTATCTATTAACACTTTTAATAATGAATCTTTTATTTCGCTCCGCAGAAAAACAGTATTCCAATGCTTCTTATTCATGTGGTAGCCGGGCTTAATGGCTTCGTATTGTTCCCGCAGTTCTACTGCCCTCTCCGGATCGCATTTTAAATTGATACTTTCAAAGGTATTTATATCGGTTAGGGCAAAAATTTTCCCACCCACTTTAAAAACCAGGGTATCCGGTCCAAAAGGTGTTTCTTCGGTAACGCCAGATTTAGTTAAACAATACTCCCGGAATTCTTCGATATGCATTAGAATAAATGTCGGGATACTAATATTATGAGGGCAATTAAAAACATCAGCATCGACAGTTTATTAATAAAATGCATGCTGCGTAAGTTAAAATTGGTTTTCCGGTTCGGATCTTTTTTGCGGAAGAAGTAAGTTGCTACTTCCCTGAAATCAAATAATCCCATATATATAAGTTGTAAGTTTTAAGTAATAAGTTTTAAGTTAATTTCTTTATGCGTCCGGGACTGGCTTTTAGTTTTAAGTACCAGAAAGTCACGGCCTGTATCTCAAACAAATCAAGATTCCTGGTTTACTGATTCCAACTCCAGTGGTTCCAGCCAATTTCCGTCTTCCCGAATCAGCTCTATCAATTCATCTACAGCAGCTTCTTCCGGCACCGATTTTTTGATAATGGTTTGACCGCGGTACAATGCAATTTTACCTTTGCCTACGCCTACATAGCCATAATCAGCATCGGCCATTTCGCCGGGACCATTCACAATGCAGCCCATTATGCCAATTTTTATGCCTTTTAAATGATCGGTGCGCTTACGAATCATGGCGGTAGTTTCCTGTAAATCGAACAAGGTACGGCCGCAGCTGGGGCAGGAAATATATTCGGTTTTGCTCATGCGGGTACGAGCAGCCTGCAAAATACCAAAAGCTAGTTTATTTAAGCCATCCAATACGGTTAGCCATTCGGCTTTGCTCCGCTCCGTCATTTGTTCGGTGCTTAGCACCACGCCATCGCCCAGGCCGTCCAGCAGCAAACCGCCTACATCGGTAGAGGCATACAGCTGCAATTGTTCGGCGGGCATATCGGGGTACTGCCGATTAATAATAACCGGATTTGTAATATCATTATTCATCAACCGGAAAAATCCTTTGCGCAGCTCGGCCATGGCATGCTTGTTATCGGTATACAAAATTATAACCGCCGTCGGATTTGCTTTTAACAAAGCCAGGTTCTCCTGGGTCAGGGTATCTATATTCTGAAAAACAAAATTTATTTCCGGGTGGCGATTAGTGTCGGCGGCATATTCTTCCGAAGTGAGCACCGGGTAATGTTCCGGCCGTTGACCGGCCGCTACCCAGGCCGGGTAATTTACTATTTCCTTTAGCCCATTCGGTAACATAAATGTTATGGGATGATTACCGGTATAAATGTAATCAGCGCCCAAATCATTCATATTGAATTTATCCAGTAGCATCGAATACAAATGACCCACACATTTCAGATCGGCATATTGTACGGAAGTTAAGTTACTGATATCAGCTATTACCCGGGGTACATTTTGCCCGCCTATATTGTTGGTTTCGGTCGTTAAGCGGCGGTGATACTGGTAAGGATCAATAGGAATGTGGCAGATCGGTTTAATTTCTTTATGCCCGAACCGGTCTTTATACCGGTCGATGAGCATGCGGGCAACAGGTGCTTCGTATTCCGGAGCTTCTGTTAAAGATACCCGTACGGTGTCGCCAATGCCGTCTTCCAGCAAAGTGCCAATACCCACCGCCGATTTTATCCGGCCATCTTCTCCTTCTCCGGCTTCGGTAACCCCCAAATGAAACGGATAAGGCTGTAATCCTTCTTCCACCAGTTTCTGCGACAACAAACGATAAGCCTGCACCATTACCTGCGTATTGCTGGCTTTCATCGATAACACAATATCGTAATAATTCAGGTCTTCGCAGATTCGTAAAAACTCCAGCGCGCTTTCCACCATGCCCAGCGGGGTATCGCCGTAACGGCTTAAGATCCGGTCGGATAAAGAACCATGATTGGTGCCAATGCGCATGGCCGTGCCGTATTCTTTACAGATTTTTATTAAGGGAATAAAGCGTTCCCGTATTCGGTTCAGCTCCGCCTGGTAAGTAATATCGGTGTATTCTATTACTTCAAACCGCTTTTTATCGGCGTAGTTGCCGGGGTTTATCCGTACTTTTTCTACAATGCGCGCGGCCAGTTCGGCAGCATTGGGCGTAAAATGAATATCGGCAATTAAGGGAACGTTATAGCCGCGCCGGTGCAATTCGGCTTTAATATTTTTCAGGTTTTCGGCTTCTTTTACACTAGGCGCGGTTATCCGGACGTATTCGCAGCCGGCTTCCACCATCCGGATGGTTTGTTCCACCGATCCTAAAGTGTCCATGGTATCTACGGTTGTCATAGATTGTACCCGGATGGGATTATGGCCGCCTAAAGGAACTTCGCCAACGTAAACTTCGCGCGTGAGACGGCGCTTATATTCGGTTAAGCTGGGGGCATATTGCTTATTCATATTCAGTGTGCTATCTACTTCTTAACCTGTAAAGAAGCCGGTTTGTTCAAAAATTGCAGTTACCAAAATTACAACCATTTATTGAATTTCTGCACCTGCGATATTGTTCTTTAAACAGAACTTCCTATCCTAATTGTTTAATTGTATTTGGTTTTATTCAGAAAAGGAAGTTAGAATAAAATATGATACAAAGATTTACTTCTATGATCCAGCATTTTAACGGTCCTATCCGGAATAAATTAGTTTTACAAGCCGAAAAAATTGGTTTAAAAGGACAGGATGCCATTGATGTTATTACTACTACCAAAAACACCATTAAAGAAGTTTTACAAGCGGAGTTAAAAAGCGGCAAGTATAACGAAGTGCTTACCTTTCTGAAGCATGCATCGGTTAATGCGGGCAAAGATCTGATTTTCGATAAAATTATTCAACGCGTGGTAAGCCGCTTAATCCTGCGGTTTGGTTTCCCGCAAACGTTGGCGCTAACTTTAGCTACTTTATTGGTACCTTTTCTGTTAAAAAGATTAGGCAACAAAGCTTTAAAAAGCGATAAGGTACAAGACTTATTTTTATCACTTGGCGTGCGGGACCGGGTAGAAAAGTTATCTATTCTGAAAAAACAGATTATAAATAAGTTTAATTATAAACAGGCAGCTTAAATATTAGGTAAGTGGAAGCTTTTAAGTAATCAGTTGTAAATATCTAAAACTTTTACATTTTGATGCTTTACCTTGTTTTGTAGATGAAATTATTTAAACTCTTTACTTATTATCTGCTGTTAGTCAAGAAAATGAGAACTCAAGCTTATTGAGCTACCCCCTGTCATCCTGGAAATATTATTTGGTTTGCCGCAAAATAGATCTATCCAGAATAATAAACCTGAGCTCATGAACATTAAAGTCAATATATTGCTACATTTTTGTAACATCAGGTATTCAGAATTAAGTATCAATGATCAGCTTTTAATTAAGTTTAAAAACAAAAAAGGCTCCTTAAATATAGGAGCCTTTTTATTTATCTGGGTGCTGTTAGCGGGTAAATAATAATTCCCGGTATTTCACCAATGGCCAATCTTCATCGTCCACCATTAATTCCAGTTTATCAACGCTGTAGCGAATTACATCAAAGTAAGTTTTGATTTCATCGCAGTACATAATTGCCCGTTCTCTGGTATCATCTATTTTATTCGCCACTTTCCTTTTTTCAATCATATCATCTACATTTTTCTTAATAATAGCGATATGTTTCGAAATGTCACGGATAGAATCCAAAACAGCGTTTGAATATTCCGCTTCCAGGCCTAAGTCCTTTAAACCCTTATAGTTGTTAATCAGCTTGTTTTGGTAAACAACAGCGGTCGGAATTATATGATTAATAGCCAGATCACCTAATACACGGGCTTCAATCTGAATTTTCTTCATATATTCTTCCAGTAATATCTCGTGGCGGGCATGTAACTCCACTTTGGTGTATATGCCCAAGCGGGTAAATAAAGCTTCTGCTTTTTCCGATACTAAGAAATCCAAAGCTTGTGGCGTTGTTTTCACGTTCGATAATCCACGGCTGGCGGCTTCATCTTCCCATTCTTTGGAGTAACCATTGCCTTCGAAACGGATGGGCTTGGATTCGATAATATACCTACGGATAACATCGATAATCGCTACTTCTTTTTTCTTGCCTTTTTCAATAGCCGCATCCACTTCATTTTTAAACTCAATTAACTGATCTGCAACAATTGCATTTAATACAATCATGGCGTTAGAAGTGTTAGCCGAAGAACCTACGGCGCGGAATTCAAATTTATTTCCGGTAAAGGCAAAAGGAGAAGTCCGGTTACGATCGGTGTTGTCTAATAATATTTCCGGGATTTTATCGATGCCCAGCTTCAGGTACATGTTATCACCTTTGTCGATGGCCACATCCGAATTATTTTCCAACTCGTTGCAAACTTGGGTAAGCTGCGAACCAATGAAAGCGGAGATAATTGCCGGCGGTGCTTCGTTGGCTCCTAAACGGTGGTCGTTGCTGGCTGAGGCAATGCTGGCTCGCATTAAATCGGCATTTTTGTAAACAGCCATTAAAGTAGTGGCAAAGAAAGCCAGGAATTGCAGGTTTTCTTTTGGACGTTTGCCCGGACCTAACAGGTTCACACCGGTATCAGTAGACATGGCCCAGTTGTTGTGCTTGCCGCTGCCGTTTACGCCGGCAAAAGGTTTTTCGTGTAACAAGGCTTTAAATCCGTGTTTCTCCGAAATCCGCACCATTAAATCCATTAATAATTGGTTATGATCTACGGCCAGGTTGGCATCTTCAAAAGTAGGCGCACACTCAAACTGGTTAGGAGCAACTTCATTATGACGAGTACGCAACGGAATACCTAACTTATGGGCTTCCTGTTCGAAATCGACCATAAAAGCATGTACACGCGTAGGAATGGAGCCAAAATAATGATCTTCTAACTGTTGGCCTTTGGCCGGTGCATGGCCAAACAAAGTACGGCCGGTTAATAACAAATCCGGACGAGCTGCATATAAAGCTTTATCTACTAAGAAATATTCCTGCTCTATACCTAAAGTAGCGTTTACTTTGGTAACATCACGGTCGAAATACTGGCAAACTTCAACAGCAGCATTTTCCAGAACAGCTAATGTTTTTAATAAAGGCGCTTTATAATCTAAAGCTTCGCCGGTATACGAAACAAAAATAGTGGGAATACAAAGTGTTTTAGAGCCGGTTAAATCAATAATAAAAGCCGGTGAAGTCGGATCCCAGGCCGTGTAGCCGCGGGCTTCAAACGTATTCCGGATACCGCCGTTCGGGAAAGAAGAAGCGTCCGGCTCCTGCTGTACTAAGGCAGAACCTTTAAAATTTTCGATGGCCTGGCCATCCTGGTTTAAATCGAAAAAAGAATCGTGTTTTTCGGCTGTAGCGCCGGTTAAAGGTTGAAACCAGTGGGTGTAGTGGGTAGCACCGCGGGCAATGGCCCAGGTTTTCATGGCCGCTGCTACGGCATCGGCTACGTTGCGTTCTACTTTGGTTCCGTGCTTAATCGCAGAAGATAACTTCTTGAAATATTCGCTCGACATGGTGGTGCGCATGGCTTCCATGCCAAATACGTTTTGACCATAATAATCAGAAATTTTCTGACCGGGAGTAGCAACATCAACCGGCTGACGAGTTTCAGCCACTTCAAGTGCTTTAAAACGAAGTACTGCCATAGTTTTTTAGTGTTTTTATTCAGTTTGCCAAAGGTAAATATAAAAGCTATATTGTTATATTTATCCCCTGTTTTTTTGAATGGTTTTGCTAAATTTTATATTTTTTTCAATAATTCACTTTTAAATAGAAGCTTATTTAGATTTTAATACAAAAAATATCGGATTAGCCCTTTTATTTTGATTTAAAGTTCTTAAAAAACCATCAGCATGGAATTTAAATCTTATATTTTTATATAATTGCCAGCATCAACTATTTTAATATTTTGCTTTCTGTACTAACCTATTGTGTTATGGTATTATGGAGCGCTAGATAGTATTATAAATTAGGTTACCCTATATTAATCAGCATTCATCTTTTTCGGTATCCACTTTTTTCATTATTTAAAGAAAAGCTATTCTTTTTATTTATTTACTCTAACTGAATATTCGTAACTTTGCGGCCAGATGAAAAAAGTAGCATTTTATACTTTAGGCTGTAAGTTAAACTTTTCCGAAACTTCTTCTATATCCCGGTTATTTCAGGACCGAGGTTACGAGAAAGTGGCTTTTGAAGAGAAACCGGATATTTATGTAATTAATACTTGTTCGGTAACGGATAATGCAGATAAAAAATGCCGGAAAATTGTTAAGGAAGCCCTGAAGCATTCGCCGGATGCTTTTATTACGATTGTGGGTTGTTATGCCCAGCTAAAACCACAGGAAATTGCCGAAATACCGGGCGTACACGCCGTACTGGGGGCTGCCGAAAAATTCCAGTTGGTAGATATTCTGGATGGTTTTGAAAAGCCCGAGAAAGCCCGGGTGCATGCCAGCCCAATCAGCGCTGCCCAGACTTTTCATACGGCTTATTCTTTTGGCGACCGCACCCGTACTTTCCTGAAAGTACAAGATGGCTGTGATTATTCCTGTACTTTTTGCACCATACCTTTGGCACGGGGCAAAAGCCGCAGCAACAGCATTGCAGAAGTAATTAAAGCCGCCCGCGAAATCGCGCAAACCGAAGTAAAAGAAGTAGTATTAACTGGTGTTAATTTAGGTGATTTTGGTATTCAGCCGGGTTTAGGCCGCCTGGAAAATTTTTATGGATTGGTACAGGAATTAGATGAAATAGAAGGTATTAACCGCTACCGCATATCTTCCATTGAACCTAATTTACTGACCGATGATATTATCAGTTTTGTGGCGCAGTCCGGTAAATTTATGCCGCACTTTCATATACCGCTGCAATCGGGTTCTAACAAAATTTTAAAATTAATGCGCCGCCGTTACCTGCGCGAAGTTTATGCGAGCCGGGTAGAAAAAATTAAAAGCCTAATGCCACATGCCGGTATTGGCGTGGATGTAATTGTAGGTTTTCCGGGCGAAACCGAAGTTGATTTTCTGGAGACTTATAATTTCCTGAACGAATTAGACATTAGTTACCTGCATGTTTTTCCGTATTCCGAAAGGCCGAATACCCGCGCGGTTGAAATGCCTAACGCGGTACCGCAAAAAGAGCGGAACCGGCGCGCCGATATGTTACGCATTTTATCGGAAAAGAAAAAAAGGCTTTTTTACGAAAAGCATATTGGTTATGTAACCAACGTTTTATTTGAAGCCGATATTCACAATGGTTTGATGGAAGGATTTACCGAAAATTACATCCGGGTAGTAGCCAAATACGATCCCTTACTGGTAAACGAAACCAAATACCTGCGCCTGACGGAAATGAATGCCCTGGGTTTGATGGAAGCCGAAGAAGCTTACCAGTTTGAGTTACACCATTAAATATCTTGTGAATTAAATGAGTTAAGTTCAAATATTGCCTTATTACCTAAAAGCAATTGGGCTGAGCTACCTTTCTCTTCTCAACCTAATTTTTAACTGTGTATTAAGCTTAATCAATTAACCAATTATATACTTTTCGTTCCGGTATACATATTAGTGCCTTATAGGCGGATTGTTAAGAAATTTAGGCGATTCTTTTTTCTGCTTGTTCAACCAATACCGGACGCCTATTGATATGCTAATGATTTCGGGATAACCCGGCACTATGGCCGTAGATAAATCATAATGATCATTTAGGGCAACATTGTATTCCAGCTCCCCGGCGTAAGGTATAAATTTATATTGCCATTTCTGATCGGGTTTACCGTTAAAATACCCGGAATCTTTGTAGCCTTCCAGTTCGTGCCAGCTCCGCCGGTAAATAAAGGTAGGCCCCAGGCCGCCGTTCATCGAATGTTTTCCTTTTTTAAAAATAACCCATCTGACTCCCACGTGCGAAAAGCCGGAAAACCGGGCTGCACAATCAGAATAAGCGGCTTGCATTATTTTCAGAGAAAATTTATCGGGCTTAATAAAATGTTCGTACCCGATGGTTCCGCCTAAGGTAAAAACCCAATAACCTTTATTATCCAGGTTCAGCGGCATTAGTTCGGCATTTGGGTCGCCCTGGGGGTGCAGGTTTAAGCCCAAAAATTTCAGATTCAGATTATTTTGAGCCGGACAGCAAAAAGGAATTGTAAAAAGAAAAATAAGCCAGATTAGATATTTTCGCATGTATATTTTTCCTGAAGCAATCTTCAGGTAAAATTAATCATTAACTTATACAAGCTACGAACAAGATTTAGATGATGTTGTTTGAAACAACATTATTATTTCGATAAAGATCAATAATCCGGATTTGTGGTGTCCTGAAGTTTACCGGGTTTTGTGATCTCAATTAGAATAACCAACTGGATTCTTGGTATGTAGCCAAACAAAAAGCTCTTCGGCCTTATTAAATTTATTAGAAGGAAACGGAATTTTGATTTTATTTGCTGCGGTATATATCCACAAATCTAAAAATCTGTTATAAGCAAAGGATATGCGGGTTATTTCAGCATAGTTTATTTTAATCTCTTTGCTAAATAAACCCTTTATTAAAAGCAAAAAAGAATCTTGGAACACGACAACCGAACCAATCTATTTTCTGATTAAAATAAAAAAATACCAAATATAAGGTTCAAAGAAGCATGGCCATTTCTTTATCGAAATAGTTCTGGAAGAATTTGAATAAAAGATTAGAAATTAAAGGCAGTAAAACAAATGGTTTCCAATCTACTTGGGTAAACTTAAACTTTGTCATCCCTTTACACTTAACCAAATCTGTTCGCAACATCTCGGCGTGTAAATAACCTGAAAATACCAGGTTAATCCAAAAGAGCTATCATACGCCGTATTTAGTAATGAAACAGAGAGTAGATTAAAGCTCTATTATAAAAGCATTATACCCCAATTTGTTTTTTACCGGGGTTCATTACCGGCTCATCTTTCATGCGCTGCATCACGGAAGTAATACTACCTACTACGCCCGAAATATCGGCCAGATCGGTGGGTATAATCATAGTGTTGTTGGTTTTGGCCAGTTTGCCAAATTCTAGTAAATATTGTTCGGCCACGCGTAGGTTCACCGCATTCATACCGCCGGGTTCGTTTATGGCCAGCGCTATTTCCCGGATACCCTGTGCCGTTGCGGTGGCCACACGTTCAATTTCTGCCGCCCGGCCGTCCGCTTCGTTTATAACCCGGAGCTTTTCTCCTTCCGATAAAGCAATCATGTGGGCTTTTTCCCCTTCGGCCCGGTTAATTTTGGCTTGCTTCTCTCCTTCCGATTCGGCTATGATGGCACGTTTTTCCCGTTCGGCCCGCATTTGTTTTTCCATGGCATCTTTAATACTCGGCGGCGGGTTTATATTTTTCACTTCGTAACGCGTAACTTTTACTCCCCACGGATCGCTGGCAATATCTACCGCGGATACAATGGTGGCGTTAATGGTTTCGCGTTCTTCAAATGTCCGGTCCAGTTCCAGTTTACCTACCACACTTCGCATGGTAGTTTGGGCAATCTGAACGGCCGCAAAAGTATAATTATCGATACCGTAAGAAGCTTTTTGCGGATCAACTACCTGTAAATACAATATTCCATCTACTTCCACGGCTATATTGTCGCGGGTAATACAGTTTTGCGGCGGCACATCTAAGGCCTGCTCTTTTAAGGTATGCCGGTAAGTTATTTTATCGATAAAAGGAATAATAACGTGGAAGCCGGCCTCGAGGGCGCCATTGTATTTACCCAAACGCTCTACAATAAAAACAGAACGTTGGGGCACTACCTTAATAGTAGAAAGAAAAATAAATAAAATAAATATTGCTAGAGCTATTAAAATGAAAGTAGTTGGCATAAACTAGGTTAAATGTAAGGTTCTACAAATAAAATAATACTTTCTTTGTTTCTGATCCGGACTGTTTCTCCGGCCGAAATAGGTATGTTGGCTTTTGCGGTCCAGGTGGTGCCCCGAAAAGAAACTTTACCGCCAACCGGACCAGGAATGATGTTTTCGGTTACAATGCAGTTTTTACCGATAAACTCATCATTTAATTCGTTGCGGCTGTACTGCGGATAAGACCATTTATGCACAACCACACGCCGCAATAAAATCAGGTTCAGGACAGAAGTGCCGATGAAAACCACTAACTGGGCATTAAAGGAAAGATCGAATAGCAGGTAAGCCAAAGCCGTAACCCAGGCGCCCACGCCAAAGAAAAGAACGATTAAGCCAGGCAATGCTAATTCGGCCAAAAGAAAAACTAAACCTAATATAAACCACAGAATAGCCGGATTTTGAAAGAGTTGGAGTAACATAGGTAGCTATATAATTTAAAATAAATATACTCATTTTTTATTTGATAAACAAATCTACTTGTTTATCAGCATGGTAGTAAGTTCTTCTTGGAAGCTAAGTAATTTACCGATCCTAAAATGTAAAAACCTTAGTTTTGGCCCGGCAATAAAACAATTTGGTTTTTAATCGTATGAATGTTGAGTTTATCCAACAAACTATACACAATAAATTTATGACCTATACCCCTAATCCGGACCGGTACGCCCAGATGGAATACCGACGCTGCGGACATAGCGGCTTAAAACTACCGCTTATCTCTTTGGGCCTTTGGCAAAACTTTGGCCACGTTGATGTGGCGGAGAACTTCCGGAAAACTTTACACACGGCTTTTGATGCGGGTATTACGCATTTTGATCTGGCCAATAATTATGGCCCTCCTCCCGGATCGGCAGAAGAAAATTTTGGCCGGATTCTGCACCAGGACTTTCAGGGCTTGCGCGACGAATTAGTTATTTCTACCAAGGCCGGCTTTGATATGTGGGCGGGACCGTACGGAAATTTCGGCTCGAAAAAAT
>Ga0210040_10000514_pt1 | contig 64540 bp, 55 predicted proteins | sample CryGeyCG12114_NA_FD_185462 | JGI IMG/M metagenome (GOLD analysis project Ga0210040, IMG submission 185462) | Groundwater microbial communities from aquifer - Crystal Geyser CG19_WC_8/21/14_NA (SPAdes) (version 2) | ecosystem: Environmental > Aquatic > Deep subsurface > Groundwater | place: USA...
AAGCCAAAGGCACTGCACCGTCGAGCCAGTAAGGTGTTTCTTCCCAGCCGTCGCCCTTGCCGCCAAGCCAGCCGTTGTCGTTTCGCACTTTGGCGTATACTTCGTCCAGGTGGCCGGTGGTACCGTCGCGCATAATTTCCAACTGATTCCGAAGCCACCCTTTTGGCTTAATGGCTCCCAAAGGAAGTTCCATGTATACGGGCGCCACATAGGAGGCAGTGCCGGCAGCCGGCACAGGCGTTACAGTTTCCGAATTAGAAATAACCTCCGCCGGCTGTCCGGGCTTGCAAGCTATACACAACAAGACTGATAAAGATGCTGCTACTAAGTTATTTTTCATGTTGTTGAAGTTGCTGAATGAAGCAACGTAAGTATAAATCAACTTACCTGAAACATGACAGGCTATCTAAATACATTCCAGGTTTTATTTAACTGCCGACGCCTCAATCTCCACCAGTGAAGGATCATAAAGCTTGCTGTTCACTTCTCTCAACTTCTCAGCAGGCACCTTCATCACTTTTCGGTCGTAGGTCATCAATCCGTTGGTTTCTACCTCAACGTCCGTAGTCTGGGTATACACGGCTGCTGATAAACCTCTTTTAATCAGCTCTTCCAGTTTCTCAGTGAAGGATTTATACTTGTCAAACAACTCATCGGCATTCTTGAAAGTCTGGTAGCCCCAGTTGTCTTTCTGCTGCCAGGTATGGTCAGACACCGGTAAGCCCAATCCGCCAAACTCACCCAGCACGATGGCCTGATCGTTTCCGAACAAGTCAGGGCGTGGCATGGCCGGGCCAGGGTAGCGGTGTAAATCTATCATGTGGCCCACCGCGTGATAATTGCCACCACTGGCACTATTAACAAGCCGCGACGGGTCGTGCTCCATCGTCCAGTTTACAATTTCCACTGTTTTAAACTGCCCCCAGGCCTCGTTGAAGGGCACCCACACCACAATGCTCGGGAAGTTGTATAGGTCATCCATAATTTCGGTCCACTCGGTGCGATAGATTTTTTCTGACTCCGCTGTGCGGGTCATGTCTTCGCCCTCACCTTCTATGCCGGGATGGTTGCCCCAACTTGCACCTAAATCTCCGCTCGGCATGTCCTGCCACACCAACATGCCTGTTTTATCGCAATGATAGTACCAGCGGGCGGGCTCCACCTTCACGTGCTTGCGGATCATGTTGAAACCCATATCCTGTGTTTTTTCAATGTCAGAGATCAAAGCTTCTTCTGTCGGGGCAGTATAAAGGCCGTCGGGCCACCATCCCTGATCGAGCGGGCCGTACTGAAACACAAACTTATCGTTGAGTAGCAACCGCTGGATACCATCTTCGTCCGGCCCCACGCTGATTTTGCGCATGGCAAAGTAGCTTTTCGCTTCATCCACCACTTTCCCGTTTCGCACCACCGCGATGCGCAAATCATACAGAAAAGGATTTTCCGGCGACCACAGCTTCGGATTTTTTACCGGCAGCACGGCGGCAGTGTTGGCCTTTACCAACTGTTCCGCCACTTTATTTTTTCCGTCCCAGGCTGATACACGCAACTGGTCGCTGGCCTGCAGGTTCTCCACCTCTGTCGTTACGGTCAAGGTCTGCTTGTCGATATCTGGCGTCTGTCGGGTGTCGGTGATATATGTTTTTGGAACCGGCTCCAGCCATACTGTCTGCCAGATGCCGGTTACAGGCGTATACCAGATGCCTTCGGGTTTGTTTACCTGCTTGCCGCGTGGCTGCGGGCCCTCGTCCGTTGGATCCCATACCCGCACGGCAATTTCCTGCTGCGCACCTTTTTTTAGGGCAGAGGTGATGTCGAAAGTGAAGGGATCGTAGCCGCCCTGGTGAGTTCCTACTTTCTGGCCGTTCACGTATACTTCTGCATCCCAGTCTACAGCGCCAAAGTGCAGCAGCACGTTTTGTTTCCGGATTTTGGATGGAATGCTTACTGTCTTTTTATACCACAGGACGTTGTCTTTTCCAACCATTTTGCCCACCCCCGACAAAGCCGATTCTATGGGATAAGGTACCAAAATATTACCCTCGAAAGAGCCGGGGATACTTGCCTGCTGTGCTTTGGGTTGAATGCTGTACTGCCAGACACCATTCAGGTTCTGCCAGTTATCTCGCACCAGTTGCGGCCGCGGGTATTCGGGGAGCGGGTTTTCCGGGTCTACTTTCTCAGCCCAGGGCGAGGTGATTTTACCCGGCACAATTTGCCAGTCTGACTGCTGGGCGCTGGCTATACCTGCCAGAAACAGCAGGGCGAACAAAAATAGATAGTATGTTTTCTTCATCAGGGTGTGTTTAAGTAATGTGCTAATTCTTTAATGTGCTAAAGTAATAATTATCAATTTACTGTGAATTAATAACAGGTTTGATTTTGTTCAATATGCTTAATTTAAGCGTGCTTCTCTTAATTCATTCCTAATCATTTGCCAAAGCAGGATAATAAAAACTATTCTTTTCAATTACAAGCTTATCTATACCTGAGGCCTTATCCTTGGCGAAATGTGCTTTAACAATTGCCGTTATCCGTGGACCAACGGTGGTATTGGATTGGTGCGTGTGGAATACATAGTATAAATCACCTTTGCTATTTCTTACAAAATCACCATGGCCTGTTCCGTTTATACCAATATCTTTCCTGCTTAACACCGGATTGCCTTTATACTTTTGCCAGGGACCGACAGGGCTTTTACTCACCGCATAGCCCACGGCATAGTCCGGGTTACGGAAATCGTTGGCACTATACACAAGATAATAAAGCCCGTTGTGTTTAAGTATGGATGGGCCTTCCGAAACAGGCCATTCGGCTTTGGCCGTGTTTTCCCAGGGTTCTTTTGCCGAAAGAACTTCCTTCAGTGTTTCGGGCTTTATCGCCGAAAAATCATCCGTCATTTCTGCGACAAACAACCTGTTGCCTTCTGTTAACCGCACGTGGTACAGGTATTTTTTACCGTCGTTATCTATAAAAACAAAAGGGTCTATTTGCTTAACCGGCGCTGCCAGCGGCTCTTTAACCTGCTGTGTAAACGGCCCCAGCGGGCTGTCGCTTTGGGCGATGGCAATGTGTTCGTTGGCTGTGTAAGCCATGTAAAACTTGTTGTTATACTTAAAAACCTGCGGCGCCCAAAATCCCTTGTCTCCAAAAGCATCTCCTTTCATCAGTGCGTAACCATTCTTTGCCCCCTTCGGTCCTTCCCAGTTTTTCATATCCCTGGACGTATAGACCAAAAAGCCCCCGTTCGCGCCGCCTTCCACCGTGCCGTACAAGTAGTAAGTATCCTTGTAATGAAAAATGGTAGGATCGGCCAGGTTAATCCGGCTGCTGGAATCTGCTGCGTGCATTTGTGGAAAAGCTCGCCCAGCGGTAAACCAAAGTATAAACAGTGTTAGTAGAGGAAGCTTCGCACTGAATTTTTCTGAATATTTTTTCATATGACCTTCTATCAGTTTTAAATAAATACACTATCTGCTTCTGCATACTAAATGTTATCGCAGCATAAGCGTCATCCAGGTATAAGGCTGGTTTTCAACATTCGAGGAGATACTTTCTTGGTAGTCAGGTGTGCCTTTGCCTGTGTTTTCTGTTAAGATAATGTTAAATCCGATACGCGCATCTGATGCTGGTTTTCCGCCTGCCAATGCCCAGGGAATGGCAATTTCCTGCACATAACCTGTGCCGCTGATTTTGCTGTTATGCTTTATTCGCTCCACACCATTTAAAGCTACCCATTTGCCTTCATTTCCTTCTTTCACCACTAACTCGTTATCTGCCGAAAGAAAGAAATTGAACACGCCGCTGCCCGGTGCCTCATAAGATTTGTTAGTGGCATCCAGCTGTATGGTGATGCCATCGTTGTCCTCCGACATTTGGGAATCGCTTATTACTTTTCCATCTTTTATACTGCTTATCACATACAAAAACTGATTATCATAATCTACCTGACTTGCTACCTTGGTCTGGCTTTTCTGCCCGATGAATACAGGGAAATGTTCGCTCCAGACGGGCTCCTCTTGCAAACCATCCACGGTAATGATTTTTTGTGAGGCGGCCAATTCCGGTACAACATGGCCCTTTATCATCCATACTTCCGTGTTGCCTGCGGAGGAGTAAGCGTTAGTACTGGTAAGCGCCACGACAGTATTATCATCCAGCACAGCCAGGCTGTTCCAGAGTCCGGATTTATTTGCAGGTATAGAAAAAGGCGAGGTTTTGCGATTGAAGTTTTGCGCTTCGCTGTTGCCGATCGCAACATTCATTTCAGCGTTCTCCAGCTTGTTTGTCCGTCCTTCGGTGCCCTGGTAGGAAAGTATGGTTTCGCCGGTAGGAAGCTGGCGCAGGTATGGCGCTCCTGCATAAACGTGATCATTTATTTTCTCAGCCAGCGCATAATTCCGGTCAGGGCTGCCCGCGTCAACAGGGGCGCTCCAGTTGTTGGCGATGGTGCTGCGGATAGTATAAGGTTTAAAGTTACCTGAGCCGTTATCTTCAATGGATAAAACGATTTCGTTTCCATTTTGCAGTAAAAGCGGCACCGGCATTCCATCCCGATTGCCTGCCCGAAAGCTGGCAATCTCTGGATCTTTTGTCCAAGTGAGGCCATTGTCTTTGGAGCGCAGCAGGGATATGTTTTGTTCGTCTGAGTAAGTATAGGGACCTTCGTTGGCGAAGAAAAGTTGTATTTCCCCGTCGGGCAGTTGTATAGCCGAAGGTTCCCAGCAGCCATTCTCAAACTGATAACCTGCCTCGTACAGCAAACGATCTTCCTGCCAGGTTGCGCCGCCGTCATAGCTCTTTTTAGTCCGGATGGCAAATCTACGGGATGGGTTAACCTCGTAAGGCCTCGGGTTATAGCAAGCCAGCAGGCTGCCATCGCTTAACTCCAGAATATCCGGAACCGTCATGTTAAAGCCATTTTGTCTGGCCGCAACTGTTACGGGTGCGGACCAAGAGGCACCGGCATTTATACTTTTAACAGCTAGAACACTGCCATCGGCCTCATAAATACATAACAATGACTTATCCCGTAGCTGCGTTATTCTGGCATAGCCACTATAATTCGCACCCGTTCCGGCAGCAGATACTTTTCTCTGTGTGCTATAGTCCCAGGCTATCCTGATGCCGGTAACTGCAGGCTTGGCAGAAATAACTTCTGTTGCAGAAATTTCAACCTGCTTCACTTTTTTGCTACAAAAGGTACATATGCCTGCACACAGCAGCAATAATTTTATCTGTATGATTTTCCTCATCAGTCTGCTACAGATTAAGTACTTATCAATTCACTTCCAAATCATTTTTGTAAGGCAACTTTGGAAAAGGTTCAAGCGGCTCTATCTGATATCAGTGTACTACCGAACTGATGTCCGACTGCTGGGGCAGGTAGCGGTGTACGCTCCTATGCTTGGATTTACTTAAATATTTAAGCCTATCCTCAAAAGAATTTTCAAGTATAAAGCGCTTTCATAACTATACAAAGCCATACTTCATTATTGTTCTACCGGCTCGGCCACGCCTGTTAATTCACTTATAAGCTCCACTTCTTCCTGCTTGTAAGGCGTGCCGTCTTTTCTGAAGATATCGTGGAACCACAGTTCAGGCTCCTGTGTATACTGCTTCTCCCAGCTATCCCAGGCATATTTCGTCTGTGTCTTGCCATCTACCAGCCCCCAGTTATACATGCCTACATTATACTCTTTACCTATTGGCAAAGCACTTTGAAAAGTGCTACCATTAGGACGGGCCATGTATTCTGTACAGAGTATCGGCCTTTCGTACCTTTGAAGCCATTTAATGCGCTTCTCCAGCTCTTCGGGATTATCATAGTTGTGGAAAGATACGATGTCGGACTGCTCTATCTGTACTTTTTCAATTGGCTTCATACCTTCATGTGTCGACCAGTCTCCTACCCAAATAGCTGAGGTAATCGGTTGCGAAGGGTTAGCTGACCTTACCCACACAAATGTCTTCTTCAACAGAGGAAGCACATACTCCACTTTATTGGGCAACTCCACTGCGCGGTAAGATGGCCCGGTATCATTGTCAGGTTCGTTCCATACATCCCAGCCTAACACACGGTCGTCTTTGGCAAACCTCGAAACTACACCTTTTACATAGCGCTCCAGGCGCGGATATTGTGTAGAATCTTTCAGGGCATTGGCGCCGGGGCTCTGTACCCAACCTGAATTGTGTACGTGTGGCCTGGGCTCGCGCTGCTTGCCCAACTTTGGATATGGATCCCAGCAGGAGTCGAAAATAACAAACAAAGGTTTAATGTGATGGCGGTCCGCAATCGTTAGGAAGGTATCCATACGATTGAGTAAGCCTGTAGAATCCTGCTGCCACAACAGGTCATGCAGGTATACGCGGGCCGTATTCATACCTATTTCTTCGGCCCAGCCCAGTTCGCGGTCAATGGTGGCTGTATCGAAGCTAGCGGCCTGCCACATCTCCAGTTGGTTGATGGCAGTGCTCGGAATAAAATTGCTGCCTACCAGCCACTCCTGCTGCGCATACCAGTCATTGGCTTTTTCCTCTGACCAGATGTCACGTCCGGTACTCGCTTCGCTCTCCTGGGTTACATTATTTTCTTGCCGCTGCGGATTTGTACAATTCTGTAGAAACAGACATGTGATGCATAATAAGGTGGTTATTTTGGATAAAGGCATAGTATGAATTTTAGCTTATTCTTTAAGGTTCGAATTGTTAATCGCTTAAGTATATTAGCGTAAGTAGTTAGGGAGCAATATTATAGCTTACAAATAGTGATTAAATTAAAAGACCATCCTTGCTTTATAATGAAACCGGCGACAATCTATTAAGCAAACTTAATTGCCTTTCTATAATCTACTAGTTTATTAATTTAAAAGCTATTCAACCCATACAAATTGTGTGAATGCACCATTTGAAGCAACATCCCATACTTCTAATCTCACCCACTTTCTGCCCTTAAGGTCAGTCTTAAACTTGAATTTTTGTTTTCCAAAAGCTTCTGTTTGGCTTAGGTTTATCCTTTCCCGGTAAACCTGTTTTCCGTCCCCTGATATGACCTCTGCAAAGTTTAACGGGAAGGTCCAATCAATTTCCAGGTCAATAGCAGCTTTGCCATTATTATTCAGCTTGATAGTTTCACCCGAGCCTTTTCCATTCACTTTAAAAACCGGAAGCAATACTTCTCCTGTCGACACGAAAAAACGTCCGTTTTCCATTGCGTCCAGTACCGGCTGCCAACCTTCTTCAAATTTAGGGAGCTTGTCAAGCTGCAGATAATTGATGTTCATGTGCCCGTAAATTTCATAATCAGGCTCAAGCTTAAATAAGTCTGCTTCTCCAATAACATATTTCTTATTGCCCCAATTTGCCATGTCATCCATTAGGTCAAGCGCCCTTTTTCCTAATCTTGATTGCGACAAATCGGCAGGAATTGCTTTCCATGCCGCGCCCAGGAAGCGGTTAGACTGGAAAAAGGCTTCCTCTCTATATTGATCGGGAAAGCCTGTAGAGCCTTTAGTACGAGCATGCGCTGTCCATGCCAGGCCATCTTCCTGTTCCAGCAGTTGCAGCATTTCTTCTTTGTTTCCTACACGGTAGATCTTACCATATTCCGGATCATCCTGTACAAAAGGTTGGCCCTCCTGCCTCGACATAATCCAATAGACAGGTTTAGGAAACAAGTTCATCCAATGCCCACCAAAATGGATATTGGGTTCTTCGCCCGGAAGCATTAGAAAGTTACCACTTGATAACCTCGCACACTCTTCAAACATGAGTTTTAACTCTGGCAACCTTCGGGGCCCTGGATCTCTCGGGTTACCGGCTAAGTGAAACTCACCTAAATGCATGATGTTAACTCCTAAATTCCGCAAAGCTTTCACATGCCCAGGAATTTCTGGTAAAGGTTTATGTGTAAGCACATCATCGATGTGCTCGGTATGAAAATGGCTTGCCATGGTATTGTACCCTGGAAGAGGTTTATAGGAATCCCCATGCGTAAACTGCTTTACCTTTTCAAGAACTTTACCGTCTTTTTCGGTGCTTAACAGGCAAAAGAAATTCAAGCATTGCTGTGTAGTTGGTGGGGCATTAAACCAGGGCACATGGCGCCTGTCTCCCATTAAATCCTGCCGGATCCCGATACCATATTCAGGAAACATGCCGCGATAATTACTGCCAAACCAGACATATTTCAGATTATAAGCATTGTCCAGGGGATAAAAATATTGATGGGGAGGAGGAAAGACAGCTATACTCCCTTCGCTGCTTTCGCCAATGATTGTACGATATTTTACAGCTATATCCTGGCTGGCTGCTGTAGCATCAATATCGGAAGCTTGTAAATAATCTTCTGTATCAGACCAGAAAACTTCCTTCCAAACAGGCTTTTTACTTACCAATCCTGCATCATAGATAATGGCTACTGAATCTTTTTGGGTAGAAATTACTGCGGCCACATTCAACAATGGACTACCATTATATAAGGTTATTTCCAACGTACCGGAAAAGTCTCCGGCCTTTACGTCAGAAACTATGATTTTGGTCTGAGCGCCAAAACTTACTACCTGGGCACGTCGCTTTTCCAGATTGACTGCGTACGCTTTATAGGGCAAGTAGGCAGTTCTATCGAAAAATATATTCCAGCCGCTTTGCTTTGTAAGGTCTCTTTTCCCCACTGTAAGGATAAAAGCAGGATCAAGATTGCTCGCGATTTCTTTGTAGGTTCCTGCTTCACTCAATTGTATACTCTCAAATAGAGGCTTGACTTTCTCAAGATTAAAAATAATCTTCCCCTTTTCGGCCTCACTAACAGGCCAGGTAACATTTAGATGATTCTCCTTTACAGTAGCAGTAGCGTCTCCTCTCTTATAGAAATCATGCAGGTTTACAGGTGCTTGCGCTTTGGCCAGCATATTTATAAACATCAACATCATAACTATAAATCTCCGGTGCATTACTTTATAATAAGTGAAGAACAGAATTGGTTTGTGGTCTTTGAGTTATAAAAGAATGGTTAGTTAAAGTATAATAATTAGATAACTCCAGAGCCAAAAACCCATTGTTCCAATCAATATTCTTTTATATTGACAGAAGAGTTATAGGTTCGAAGCAGTTTCTTTCTACTTACCCTGGTTCGTTTTAAAGAATTGGAGCTGCCGTTGCCTGTTACTGAATGCCTCTTTTTAAGCCCGTTCTGAACTGCTGCAATTGTCGTTACTATTTATGCTGGCACATCAGCTAAATTGTCAGAGATAAGCGTTTTGCATTCTCTAAAAGGTCATCCTATTTTCTGTTAAATATACTTTATAAAGCTAGTTAGTATATCAGAGCATATTCCCATACTTAACCCTGAGGCGATCATCCTGCGCTATTATACTAAGTTTAATAACAAAAAATTTCAGGCAGGATTTTAGCGGACAAACTGTTTCTTATAAAATTCAAGACCTTCGCTTGCCAGTTCATCCGGGCTATTGGCTAATGGCCTCCATATACAAGCTGCCTTTGCGAGCTCTTTTGAGGGTGCACCAAATGTTTCGATTACAATAGCTCCTTCATATCCGATCTCGGTTAAAGCCTCATTTATACCAGCCCAATCGAGGTGCCCTGTACCTGGTGTTCCCCGATCACTCTCATTACCCTGGATATGGCACAGCAAGTCTTTACCTACTTTTCGTATTGTGGCAGGTATGTTTTTCTCTTCAATGTTGCAATGGAAAGTATCCAGAAGAATCTTGATATTTGGATTGGAAACCTCCTTTACCAATGAAATTACCTGATCAGCTGTGTTAATCATATCCGTTTCAAACCTGTTTAAAGGCTCCACACCAACCACTACGCCGCAATCTTGCGCTATCTTTCCAGCTTTGATGAGGTTTTCTATACACCAATCCCTTTCCTGCTGCTTCTGCTCGGCAGACACAATTCTGGTTTTACCTACTGCAGAATAAACAGGCCCGCCAAATACAGGGCTTTCCATATCTTCTGCGATTCTGATGCAATCTATAATATATTTTAGGCCTTGCTCCCGAATGCGGGGATCATTACTGGAAATATCCCTTTCAGGACCAAAGGCACCGCTTATGGTTACTTTTAAATCAGCCTCCTTTACAACCTCTTTCAACTTCACCCAATCTATTAAATCTTTATCCTCAACTGCTATCTCCAGTATATCATAGCCCATTTCTTTAACCTTATGAACCAGATTAAAGGAATCTGTACTGAAAGGAGATACCCAGATGAAAGTGCTTGCTCCAAATTGCATAGAAAATGTCTTTTAAACTCTATAAAAGAACATACAGGCTTTGAAAGCCTGTATGTTCCACTTTTAAAACTTAAGAATTTGCTTTTTCTGAGGCTGCATGCTCTAGCTCAAAATCCGGAATAGAAACTCTTTTACCATTATTCATGGCAGATTCGTGCGCACATATACCTGCACAAGTATAGTTAGCAGCTACATCGGCATCTACTGCGGAATTTCTACCTTCAATAATTGCGGAAACAAACTCCTGCACCAGGTGCGGATGCGAGCCACCATGCCCCGCGCCCTGCAGGAACGAAACGTGATTCGGATCATCAATTTTTTCTCTTTTTGTAAAATGTGCAATCTCTTCAATTAAAAGCGGATCGGTGTCAGGCACATCTATTCGCCTCGCACTTTCACCACCCTCAAATAGTACATGGCTCTCGTCCTGTAGTTGCTCCCACTCAAACGACATTTTAGTGCCATACACATCATAGCTTTCCCTATACTGCCTTACAACATCAAATAAGGATCTGGTTGCCTCAGCAATCACATCAGAATTCTTTAAAGTAAAGGTAGCCGTTTCTACTGCGAATGGAGAGCCATATCTTTTCGCCAGATCTTCGCCTAAACTACCTGAACCATGACAAACAACCGATTCAGCTTTTGTATTATTTATTCTTAAAAGCGGAGAAATAGCATGGGTTCCATTAAGCATCGGCGGAAAGCCCTTCCAATATTCTGCCCAGCCCTCCATACTCATATCTTGTATATGCGAGCCTCTTACAAACTGAATACGTCCTAGTTTACCGCTTTCGGCCAGTTCCAAGCCATATAGAAATTCCCTGGTGTACAAGGCCGTTTCCATCATCATGTATACTTTATTAGCTTTTCTTTTTGCCTCAACAATGGCTTTACAGTCTTCAACCGTCATAGCCATAGGTATGGTACAGGCCGTGTGCTTGTTGGCATTAAGCGAGGCAAGTGTCATTTTAGCATGTTCTGGAACCGGAGTTACGATGTGTATCGCATCAACATCGTCTCTTTTTGGAACATCCTCGAAGTTTGTAAAACACAAGTTTTCATCCAGGTTAAACTTGTTTTTGAGTTCCTCTAATGTTTTTTTATTACGGGTGCATATACCCACCGCTTTAATATTGGGGTGACTTTGATAGATGGGAATAAACTCTTTCCCAAAGCCCATACCTACAATAACTACAGTAATTTTTTTCTGACTCATAGTTTTATGTGTTGTTTAACTATTGTTATGAAAGACATTACAATTATAGTTAAAGAACCTGCTCTTTTTAAGCAGGTTCCTTAACTATGCAATTTTAGGTTTTACTCTCTGGCTGCCCATTTAATTGCATTCCGGAGGAGTTCTTGATACGCAGGTATATTATGCGATTCCGCGTCGTGGCCTAAAGCTAAACCTACTATCCTGCCCTTGCCATGTTTTACAGTAAATACAGAGGGATAAACTTTATCTGAACCAGCAACACTCGCAGTAGCAAGGACTTCAATACCAGGGCCGGCCGGATCGAGTTTATAATGATAGAGTTCATCTTTGAGCGTAAACTTCTGCTCAACATTTTGAGTAATCGGATGATTTGGATTTGTAATTGTAACATCAAAGGTACCGTATGCATCATGGCCTCTGGTTCCTCCACTTACCAATTGAAGATTGTATTCGGGCCAGTCGCTCCAGTTATACCACAAGGCAGCATGCCCCATAACTAAACCCTTGCCGGCATTTACAAAATCCATAATAGCCTGTCGTACCTTTGGATCATTTATAGGTTGATTGTTGCTCAGATAAAGTACATCCACATCAGGTAAATAGTAGGCGATAGAATCTGTGTTATCAGTATATTTTACTGTTGCCAGTCCATCTTTTCTTAATGTTGCAGCATCGGCTTGCTTGTACCAGCGATCAAAATCATGAGAAGAACCGCCACCCACAATTAATGTATTTATACTTTTCGCATTTACACTCGCACCAGCCGAATTAGCTTTACACTGGGCTAATAAAAACCCACAAAACAGTAATAGTATGACCGGTGCGCTTACTCTTGCGGACGAATTAAAAGCAGTATTTGTATTCATATAGTAACAAGTAAAAGGTTTTAAAATTCATGTAATAGCCTTTAATTAATAGATGAAGATGACACACTGGCCTAGCTACCAACTTAATCATCCTACCATTAATCTGTAAGGCAAGCCATGCGGAGCACCCATTGTTTTTTCAACTTTAGGCGTCCTTTTACAGATAACTTATTTCTCCACTTTCATAATTCCGTTCATCATCCGCCAATGCCCCGGGAAAGTACACATGAAAGGATAATCTCCTGGTGTTGCAGGAGCGGTGAAAGTTAAAGTAACAACTTCTTCCGGATTCAGCAGTTTAGTAGCATGTAGTACCTCTGGCATATCGGGAACATAATTTTTCTGCGCACCTTTAGGATCTCTGGCCAAAGCATCAGCCGCTGCTCCAACTTTTTTGGTTGTTCCTGGCTTAATGATAACCATATTATGTTGCATGCCATCCGGATTTTCTAATTCAATAATAACCTTTTGCCCTGCTTTAACAGTGATCAATTCTTGGTTAAACTGCATCATATCTGGCACAATACTCATGACAATAGTCTTCGTCTGAGTCTGATCAGTAGCATCTGTTTCAGATGTCTTAATCCTATTTGTATCTATGCTTGCACCGGCTTCGGCCTGTATGCTGATGCTCTTTTGGCTGATCTTACTATCTTTTTTTTCTGAGGCGCTGCTGCAAACCAGTAGTATGCCGAAGCAGCCGCAAAGTATAAAGTTCTTTTTCATTATCGTTTAAAATTGTGTTCGTATTATTTTCTTTCTTATAAGCTCATTTGTTGCTATGGGGCAACAACCTTGCCGTTTTATACTATACTTAGCAGCTGGGGCTTTATTATCTGTTCTGTTCTTATTAGTCTATCAATTCCAGGGAGATGTTCTGCAAATTTCCTTCAAATTGGAAAGAGCCCTCATAGTTACCAATCTTATTTTCATTATCGAAATCCTCACCTGAGCGAACGTTACCGACCAATGGCTCTGTGAATAAAGAAGATGCTTTGGCTGTTGCAAATGTTTCTCCATTTACTTTAACAGTCATCTGTCCGTTTTTCTCTAAAAGAGCTGTAACATCAAATTTTTCAGGCAATGGCTTTTTTGAAATCGCGCTGTAGATTTTACCATTCTGATTTACAATCATTCGCAGCTTTCCATCCTGAATAAATAATCCATATCCATTTTCTTTTCCGCCTTGCGCCAGAATAACTCCTTGTAAGTCTCTGGACGCCCGTTTTGCTACTGATGCTCTCATTACAATCTTCTTGCCACTAACATCGGTTGGAAACTGTAAGCTACCTCGTCTTCCTAATGTGTACACTTCATTGCTTACAGCTTGAACCATTCGCTGGCTTAAGCTTGGTTCTGGATGTTCCGGAGATGATTCGGCTATAGCTGTACTTTTATTTGCTGCTGAAAGAAAGCCATCTTCATGGGCAATAGCTGCCGCGAAGAGCGCTTTAGTAATCCAGTCGTCTTCCGCATTTTCAGGTACAAGGCTTGCCTCGTATACGAGTTGGCCTAATTCTTCTGAAGGAGAGAAAGTAGTGATAGCCAACAACGCTGACTTCCGGGTATTTAAGTCAGAGTCATTAATTATGCCACTTGCCTGAATGGCATCTATCGCTTGCTGATTCTTAGGCAAAACTTCTACAGCAGCTTTCCTAACTCCGGCGGCGGGATGTGACAGTGCCTTAATGGCTACTTGTACTGCCTCGGCATTAGAACCATCTAAAGCACCTAATCCCTGCAAAGTCCATAAAGCATGTACAGCCGGACTATTCAAACCAATTTCATCTACTTTCTGATTATCTATTATTTTATAAAGTCCAGGTATAGCCGCCTTGTTCTTTGACTCTACCAGCAACCGCTGGGCCGTCATGCGCCAGAACATATTATCACTCTCTAAGGCAGCCAGTAACCCTGGTAGATCTTCCACAGATAATTTAATTGGTGCGTCAGATTTAGCTTTTTTATAAACTACCCGATAAATTCTTCCATGATTTGTATCACGTATCGGGCTAACCATTGCATTTCCTTGCCCACGTTCTTGTGGCTGCTCTGTATTAGGCAGAATGAATTTTACAGGAGATTGACGTTCCACAAAATCATTGTGCTGAATTATAAAATTATACCAGTCAGCTATCCACACAGCACCGTCCGGCCCTACTTCGGCCTGAACTGGCCCAAACCATTCATCTGAACTGGCCATGAAATTCCATCCGTCTTTTTCTGTAAACCCTGCTCCATCGGGCTCTATAATAGCTTTATGCGTTAGCCTAACGGTAGGCTCATTAACAAAAGCAATGCGGTTCCAGTATTCTTTAGGAAAATTTCTGGCAGTGTATAGGTGGTGCCCTGCTGCTGCAGTAAATCCGCCAATCACATCAACCTGCCTTAAATTAGGCGTCATAGCATGCACATCATAATGCCCGTCTATTTTCTGAACAGGGTCTATTAAATTTTGAGTTGCTTGCTGTCCTTCTGCTGCTTGAGCAACTTGGGCAGGAAGCATACGTTGCGTGTATTTGGCTGGAATAGAATAGTAGGCGCTGTGTGTGTTATTAGCTGTAGAAATAAAGACATTGTTATCTTCTGAAAATCCTAGGCCCCAGGTATTATTACTAGTGCTTGCTAAAAACTCAAAGTCAGATCCATCTGGGTTAAAGTGGTAAACACCTTGTCCAAACCGCATAGGCTTACCGTTTATTGTACCGTTAAAACCAGAATACCCAGTAACTCCCCATATCTTGTTATCAAAGCCGTATTGAAGATTTGAAGGCCCTGCGTGGGTATCGTTTTTTCCCCAGCCAGTTATAATATCTTCACGCGTATCAGCTTTATCATCCCCGTTAGTATCCTTCAGAAAAACAAAACGAGGCGCCATAGAAACAATCACTCCTCCGTTTGTGAACACCATGCTGGTTGGTATATTCAGGCTATCAGCGAAAACGGTAAATTTATCTGCTTTCCCATCCCCATCAGTATCTTCACAGATTTTGATCCGGTCATTTGCTCTGCCGTCTGTTTCCACAAAAGTGTTAGGATAATCAACAGACTCTACTATCCATAAACGACCCCGTTCGTCCCATGCCATTGCAATGGGGTTAATTATATCAGGTTCGGATGCAAAAAGCTGAATTTCAAAATCAGCCGGAACCTGTATGAGTTTCTGAGATTGCTCTGGCGTTAAAGCCTCCTGCATTTTAGACACTTCAAACCGTTCCGTAAAACTGGATATTGCTGAGTCATATATATTTACATCAGGAATATTTAAGTTTGCTATTTGCTCCCTCACATTATCACCAATTGCCCAAAGCACACCATTTTTAACAAGTTTTAAAAAGCTACGATTCGTCCAGGTGCTGTCGTTGTGCCCATATGCAGTATAAAATACCCGCCCTTTGCCCTGATTACGTACCCATGTATAGGGCTCGCGCGTAGCACCTTCCACACGCTCCATCAATACGGTCATATCCGGATTAATTTTTTGATGAACATAGGTCTCGTCCCAAGTCTCAAATTCAGATACGCCTTGCATAACGGGATGAGACGGATTGATAATTTCAGCGGTAAAATCGCCTGTACCGTGTGTCTTAAATTGTCCGCCAATCGTTTTGATATACCACTCTGAATTTTTGAAACATCCTGTCGCCGAATGAAGAGGTATTAAACCTTTACCACCTTCTACAAAACCCTGTAAAGCTTTTTCCTGAGCCGGTGATATGGTATCATAATTAGCATAAATTATTAAGCCATCATACTTATTCAGGTTTTCGGTGTTTAAATCGTTAAGATCTACAGTATAGGTTAAGTTGATGCCACTGTTAAATAGAGAAGTAGCAAGCAACGGTGCATATTTCCCTGAATCGTGATGTGTACTCGTATGGCCTAAAAATAATACTTCTGCCCTCCTGGGACCTTTTTGGCTGATATTATCTTCTATAGAGTTGCTCCCGCTCATACGTGCTTTATCAGCACAACTATAAAATAAAAGCCCTACAAAAAGGAATAGTAAAGTTATCTTATTCATCATGATCTGGTTAGTAACAAATACTGAAAGGATTTAGCTATGACTTAAATTATGTTTGCCGTTCATTGCATTAACATAATATTGGCTCGGGTTCTGTATAAAACACCTATAGTGGGAAGGCTACTAATAAGGTAGCAACCTTCCCCTAGGTATATTTGAAATTGTACTAAAGATTGATTATAGGTCCAGCTTTTGAACTGGAGAATAAAGCATCTGCTCTATTCCTTCTAGTTTAACACCTATCCGGGCATAAATGTAACTCTGGGTTCTTACCAGGTCAGGCACATTCAGGCTTAAAGTGATATTACTCATATCCGTAATATCTCCTCCAGCAATATCTGTTCTTGCTAAATTATAATTACCACGTTCGTCCACAAACTGAGTTTTGTTTATGTAAAGTGAAACCCTCTCAACATTCCGGGCAGCTTCTCCAGTTATAATTTGCTCAAGGCTAGCTGAAGCATTAACAATATCATTACTAAGCGTTATCGTAGGATTACGAACCATGTAGTAAGGTTCTACTTCAACATCAAGCGTAGTAGTACCACTTACATTTACCATAATAGTATCAGAATTGGTGGCAGAGTTAAGCATCATTCTGAAAGGTGCCTGGTTCTGGCGGAATACGAGCTTATAGTTGGCATTAAAGAGCGATGCAGAATAACTACCATCCTGTGCAACAGGCACATTGATAGCAGTTTTTAACTGCCACCCGGGCTCCCACAATTCAAAACTAACTTGATTATCGGCCAGATTTATAGCTTCGCCCTGATACACAATGTTGCCTTGAAGCATGGCACTTGGTTCATCATAGTTATCGTACTCACAGGAGGTAAATACGAAAGAAAGCATAAGCAATACCAAATAACAATATCTAAGTTTCATATATATTTCTTTATAGGTTAAAGCTTATTGGTTAGGATTTCTTACGATCAGAGGGTTTCGGTTCCTTATATCGTTGTTGATTTCGGAGTAGTAGTTTCCTAAGCGGAACCAGTCAGTACCTGTAACCCTGTTAGGCTTTACGATATCAAATACCCACTGCCCATGATTGGCGGCACCCGGATTATAGATTTTATATGGCCACAGACCGAAAACCTGCGTTCTGGTTTTTTCAGCGTTACCTAAGTTCTGCGTAAGCATATTTACATCCATACTTTGACCATTAAACTTAATGTGCGCCAATCTCCAGCGTTTCAAGTCCCACAGTTCATGCCCTTCAAAAGCTAGTTCTACTCTTCTTTCATGCACGATTCTGTCGAAGGTGATTTGATCTGAAGTTAGATCGGTGGTAAAACCGGCTCTCCGACGTATCTGATTTATATATTCAGCCGCTAATTCTGGGTTTCCTAACTCAAATGCAGCTTCGGCAGCATTTAACAATACTTCACCATACCGGTAGCGGATATACCAAACATCACTCTGAGTTCCTATCTGCCCGGCCCCGATATTTGGATCAATATACTTGCGTACATAAAAACCAGTTTGTGCCGTACCATCAAATCCGTTGATAGGACCATCAAGGCCTACTGCCTGTACCTGTAGTTCATTATTAATTTGGCCTGGCTCGGGTGCTGAAACTATAGCACCTGTGTTAGGACGATAAAGACCAGCCCAAATATCTACTGTGTCGCCACCTGGCCTGTAAACAGAACCAGGAAGTATCACTGTTGCATAAAGTCGGGCATCTCTTCCGGCAAATATGTCAGACTGGTTTTTATACTCAACATATTTACCCGATGCATCACGTGTCTGGAATGGGGCAAAGGTGTTACCCTCAATCAACTCAAAAGACTGTACCAGATTCAGGGAGGGATTTAACCGTCCATAGGTCGTGCCTTCTTCTGACAAAGATCTGGGCTGGTTCTCTAATGTCCAGTTTTCGACTTTCCCGCTTTTCAGCTTAAAGTCATTCACGAAAATAGCCTCAGCATTTGAGTTCTTATCTCTGAAAAGATTACTAAAGTTGGCTGACAAATCATTAGGGTTCTTCATGTACAAAGCATAGCCTCCTGCATTGCCTGCTATAATTTCCTGTGCGGCTTCTAAAGCAGTAGTATAATAGGCATTTGCCATATCCGCAGGAATACCCACTTCTCCGCCAGGCAATGTTACACTAGGTGTTCTAATAGCCCCATACTTGGCAATAGATCCGGCATATAAGGCGGCTCTTGCTTTAAGAGCCAGCGCCAATCCCTGTGTTGCTCTGTCTTTAATACCGGCATCATTTGGAAGATTAGGTCGGATCGCATCCATTTCTTGGATCACAAAATCATAGATCTCATGCTCCTTCGCTCTTGGTGTCTGCAGGTAGGTGGGATCTCCACTGAAATCATAATTTAGCTGCTCTAAAATAAGCGGAACGCCTCCTACTCTTTTTACTGCATCGAAATAAACGGCTGCGCGCAACCATCTAACTTCTGCTTTAAATTTCTCTCTGGCTTCAACACTGATCTGATCGGCGGTTTCGATTTTCTCTAAGAAAAGGTTTAATTCCCGAATATAGCCATAATCCCACCAGCCCCAGTCGCCGTAGCCAAATTCGGAGTTCTGATGCCGCCCATAATCTCTGGAGGCAAACGCTTCATTTAAATCTGCATATTGGTTTACATCTCCGCCTATAGCTTGGTAATCAGGATATCGGGCATAAAGATCAGCCACAATAGACAAAACGAGTCCTTCATCGGTGAACACCTGTTCTTCAGACAGTATGTTTTTCGGTTCTCTAGCTAGAAATTCATCGTCGTCGCACCCCCAGCAGGTAATAAGTAAGGTTGCTATGATATAAAAATATCTTTTCATATGATAAGTCGATTTAACTATTTAGAAAGAAAGGTTAGTACCTATATTAATAATTCTGCTTTGAGGATACTGAAGCCCATTTGTATCTCTAACTTCCGGATCTAAGCCTACAGAGCGTAAAGGATCTATTGAGAATAAGTTATAGCTGTTGACAAAAAGCCTTGCTTTCTGGATTTTCACTTTGCTCAATAATGACTCTGGCAAAGTATATCCTACTTCTAAGGTTCTCAGGCGCAGGTAAGTCATGTTCTTTAACCAGAAGGTAGAATTTTTATTGTAGTTGCTATGTCCACTATCGTTCCATCTTAAGGCAGGGTATTTACCAGGTATCCAGGGGCTATCCAGGTTATAAGGATCCTCACGGTACCATCTGTCATCATAAAGATCCTGTAACAGGTTGCCAGTGTTCTGAAAAGGAATTCTCATTTCCCATTCCCGGTTAAAGGAATATATAGAGCCTCCAGAAAAATCAGCTGTTAAATCAAAGCCTTTCCAGGCTGCAGATATATTGAGTCCGTAATTTACAATTGGGGTAGCGTCAAGGCTGTAACCTATTGGTCTTTGGTCCATATCGTTAATCTGACCGTCACCGTTTATATCTTTATAGATAAAATCTCCTGGAAGCAAAGTTCTGTTTCCCTGTCCGTCTATGTTAACCGGATAGTCACTGATTTCATCCTGAGACTGAAACTGTCCGACTACCTCATATCCCCAATTAACGCCAGACCATCTATCCTCGGAAGAGTTACGATAGTGATCCCATGAGTTACCCCAGCGCGGCTTATATGATTCCCCACTTTTGCGCCGTGCATAAGATAGATTAGCTCCTACACTAAAGCTTAATTCTCCAATCTGATGGTTATAAGCCAACGATCCTTCACCCCCAATCACCATATCAGTATTTATATTCTCATCAGGTAAGGTATACCCTATCTCAGCAGGTGTAAGCACATCCCATCTGCTGCCACGTAATCCTTCGCGTTTTCTATTAAAATAATCCAAACTACCATTAAACTTGCCGTTTAAAAAGCTATAGTCTAAACCTATGTCTAATATAGTACTCGTAAACCAGGAAAGGTTGGTAACAGGCACTCCCGTTCTTTGAATTCTGGACCCTCTTATCAGGTTACCATCAACAATCATATTTGATGCCCCATACCTATAGCCGGTAAGATAATCAAATGGTCCAATGAATCTTGCATCATCAGAATTAATACCTTGGTTAATATTATCATCCCCAAGTTTTCCATAAGAAGCCCGCAACTTCAGGTCACTTAAAAAGTTGTCTCCTACTAATGATCTAAAGAACTCTTCGTTGGTAATTCTCCAACCTATGGAAGCAGAAGGAAAGAAACCCCATCTTTTATCCGGCGCAAACTTCCAAGAAGCATCATATCGGGCAGAGGCATCGAAGTAGTACTTATCGGCATAACTGTACGAAAACTGCCCAACGTATCCAATTCGTGCTTCCTCATCATCCCAGTCATTATAGGTGTCCACATCTGCAAACTGTATCAGGGGAAGCACATTATTTGTTGGTACCGAGTGCAGCCAGGCGCCTACATTTCTATTATCGATGCGCTCATATACAAAATTAGCTCCTATGGTGTGCTTATCAGAAAACGTATTGTTGTAGCTTAGCTGCCCCTGTAATACGTTATTGAAAACCTTACGTGTTTCCCTTTCCCGCCATGGGTTGTCCGCACCGCCTGTTCGTCTGTATTCTTCAGGAGAAGTCTCCGTAGCAGGATAATAAGTATATAAGTCGTAAGTGTATTCGTGGCCGTTCATCAGGCGATCAGCCATATAATAAGAGTACATAGCTCTCGCTTTCAGCCCTTTTATCGGCAATTCATAATCGATACTGAAGTTAGATTGTAGAACACGCCAGTCCTCTCTCCAATAGCCAGCCGTTTCTTTATTGGCATAAGCCCAGTTGGCATCGGCCTGGCCTATAAGGTTGATGTAATCAGGGTTGTCATTGGCGTATGGGTGTTCGTAAGGACGGTTACGAAACAGTGCAAAGCGTGGCAGCCAATAATCATCGCCGCCTGGTATGCCTGGCTGGTCTCTGCTCTCTATACGGCCATTAATTTGCACACCTACTTTCAGGCGATCCGTAATGTTGGCATCAAGGTTAGACTGGATGTTGGTTCGGGCAAAGGTAAACTCCCGGCCAAGCACAGAGCTCTGATCTAACCTGGTAAGTGATATGTAATAGTTAATTCGGTCTGATCCGCCTTGCGTATTTATACTAATCTGGCTTTGTGGAGCATTTTCTTTTATAATAAAATCATACCAGTCAAAATTCTGATAGCCGCGCTCTGTTCCTTGTCTCCATTTCTCTAACTCTTCTTGGGTAATATCAGTACGTGGATTTATACTGTTCATTTCAGCCTCAGCTCTTCCGCGCATCCACTCATAAGCATTTACCGTTTCAGGAAATCTGGTCCAGCTTTGTCCTCCATAATAGGCATTCAGGTTTATAGTAGGTTTCTGCCCTCTTTTTCCTCTTTTGGTTGTTACAATTATTACCCCGTTAGCGGCTCTGGACCCATAAACAGAAGCTGCAGCATCCTTCAACACAGTAATGGTTGCAATATCCTGAGGCGACAGGTTATTGAACTGGCCTTGGTCCTGCTGAATACCATCAATAACAAACAGTGGATTGCCGCCCATGTTACGGATTTGTATCTCGGCTCCGGAACCTGGTCTTCCCTCAGCCTGCCGGAAAGCCACTCCCGGAAGCTTACCTGCCAGCGTAGCACTAACTGTAGCTGCAGCTACTTTTTCTATGTCCTCGGCCTGAACGGTAGACACAGCACTTGTTACAGATTCTTTTGTTCGTGTGCCATAGCCTACCACCACCACCTCTTCCAAGGCTTTGGTATCAGTTTTCAGCTGAATGTTAACAACAGAACGATTAGCGATTTGTACTTCCTGTGATACGAAGCCAATATAGGAAACTACAAGGGTACCGTTTTCCTGTCCGTCCGGAACGTTCAGGTTAAAGTTACCATCTGCATCAGTTACAGTTCCCTGCGACGTCCCTTTTAAACCTATAGACACACCAGGAAGAGGCTCTCCAGTATCTCCTGTAATTTTACCTGTAACGGCAATGGCTACAGCTTTAATTACTTTTTTTGAGTCTCCTATCTCCTTGTTATTCTTCTGTTCAAGTGGTAAGATCAGGTATGACTCCTGGCTTACTTTTTCGAACTTCAGGTTTACCGGCTTGAGCAGGTTGGCCAGGGCCTCATCCATAGCCGCAGGATAATGATCGGCGGGTTGAGCATTGAGAAGGATGTTTCTCAACATCTCACTATCATAGTTAAAGCTTACTTTGTAGTGGCTCTCATATTCATGGAGCACCTCTGTCAGCAGTTTCAGACTTCGCTTCTCGTTTGACTTGGTTTTGCCGTGGAAGGAAGTATTTAAAGCTGTTAGCACCTGCGCCTGTACAGGCAGCTGCAGACTAGCACACAAGATGCCTGGAATGAGCAGCGGAATTTTGCGGAAATATTTCATCATATTAATGGTTTAAAATGAAAAAAATTAATGTTGCTAATTCAGCCAGCACCTAAGAAGGCTGAATAATTTTTAAAGTTTAACTAATGGTTATCTGTTTGCCCTCCCTATGTATATTTAATTGAAACAATTTCTTTAAAGAGACAAAGAGCATATCTATCTGATTTATTGGAGCAGTTCCGGTAAACCGTTTTAGCGACAAGTCAGAATTTGCAAATTTTATCTCATACCCATAGCTATCTTCCAGCACGCGTGCTACTTCTGCAAGAGAGGTATCATAAAACATAATTTTATGATAGCGGAAAGCTGCAAATGCCTCCAGGTTCGCTACTTTTCTCTTCTCTAACGCTCCTGTTTGCTTATTTACTTCTACAAGCTCTCCAGGCTTTAATGTTGCTTCTGCCCTTGTGTCAGCAACCAGCCCAAGAATATTTTCTTCAGATTGAACCATTTTTACTTTCCCTTCACTTAAAACAACCCGCTTCATGCGGGGGGAGTGCGTAACAGTAAATTGCGTTCCTAACACCTGCACTTTAAGATCATCTGACAGCTTCACTTCAAACTTTTGAAGGCTCGCTTTATGTACAACTGAAAAATATGCCTCTCCGCTAAGCTGCACTTCTCTTGTAGCCTGTTCATCCCATCCTTTCTCAAAACTTAATTTTGAGTTCGCATTCAAAACAACTTTAGAGCCATCAGGGAGCGTAATGTTTTTTACTTCACCGTACATGGTTTTGTATTCAATGACTTCTTTATTTTGCCGTGTCAGTGCCCACAAAGCTCCTATACTAAGTATAAGTATAGCTGTTAAACTGGCACCTACTCTCCAGGCCGATTGCCAGGTATTCATCTGAAACAATTTTGCAGGCTTCCTATCATCAGGTGCAACAGGCTGTTCATCAGCAGCTTTTCTCACCATGATATTAACCCACATCTCAGACTTTTCGCGCTCCCCTAACAGTTCACCATTGTCGTGTAAATCCAGCACAATGGTTCTGGCCTGCTTAACTAATGCAGCTTTTTCAGGATATTTTTCTAATTGTGCCTGCCAGTAAGCATCAGCCTCTGGCTCAGTACCGCATACCCAGTTACAGAAGTGAGTATCCATTACAAAATCCTGAAGCGTTTGATGATCTCTCATTATAGAAACCTGAAACTACAAAAGTGTTATTGTATGTATAAAGGCAAATTCATCTGTAAGTGACCCATCACTTTGAAAATATTTCTATATTTTTAGATTCTTTTTTTCTGAAATATAGAACCTTGGCTTTCCGTGCCTTTAGCTGGCAATGAGAATGGCTAATATAAAGTTGCCGGCTGAAGTTGAGAATATGAGATGTATAGCGGTGAGGCATCAGGCATAGGGGCAGGGAAGTAGCTTTTTTTAAGAATATCAATAGCTCTGTAAACCAATTTGTAAACAGCTCTTGGCGAGATTTCCATTAGCAAAGCGATGTCTTCAAAATCCATGTTCTGATAAAATCTTAGATAAATAGCCTCCCGTTGGCGTTCAGAAAGTTGCAGTAAGGCATTTTCTAAAGCATTGCTGCGGCATGAGTCTTCATTAAAACTTATCCACTGTTCTTCGGCAGAATCCTCTGAAGACGTATGGAAAACTCCTTGCTGATAAATTTTATTGTGTTTCTGCTTACGAACTAATTCTCTCCTTAAAGATCGGAAGAGGTAATATTTGATAGAGGTTGTAGGACCTAACTTGCTTCTTGTGTTCCAGATAGTTACAAAAAGGTCTTGTAAACAATCTTTCACCAGTTCTTTATCTGCATGGAGGCGGCAGCCATAACTATAAGTAACGTCAGCAAAGCGCGTGTAAAGGAGAGAAAAAGCTTCTTCGCTCCCGCTTCTGAAACTATCCCACAGTTGGGCCTCATTACATACCTCTTTTGCTTTACCTGCCATATCAGCTATCTCCTAAGAAGAAGAAATTTCCGGGATTTGCTTTTCGTTAGACCAAGCTAGGAATAAAATTTGAGTAATCAAATACACACCAGTTGAATTTAGTAATATGCCTTATTTCTACTATAATTCATGGGCAGCAGTCAAGTGAATGTATCTACTTACAGCAGATAAGCCTTAAAAAAACAATTTAGTTTCGTGTTAGCAATATAGGGGTTTATATTGTTAAAAAATATGCTTAGGAATAATGCCCGGCATTGGCGTAATTCTTGTAAAGCACTTGCCGTTGTACCAAAATCCGTAATTTGCAAGCTACAACGCATTGCTTCCAAAGGGGCAGTGATAGCAAACCGGGAACTAAACCTGCCATGAGGCGAACGCTGAAAAAGATTCTCAAATTTATCATCACCAAAATAATAGTACCTGTCGTGCGATTGGTACATGCCGAGTTGTCGACTTTCTTTCTTAGTTTAAAACCAAAGTTTACCTGGAATTACTGGCAGCAGAAATGGGCACAGTGGCAGGAAAGCATCCGCCGCTCCGATTACCGTTTTATACTCAGACCAATATATAAGCTGATTTTATCTGGCCTGCTCCTGCTTGTGTTGTTTTATTTTGCCGTATACATCGGGCTGCTCGGGGATATGCCTTCGCGGCGCGAGCTGAAGGCGGTACAAAACAACACAGCCTCGGAAGTATACGCGTCAGATGGAACCCTGCTCGGACGCTATTATATCCAGGATCGCACTAATGTAAAGTATGCCGATATTGCGCCTGCTGCCATACATGCCCTTATTGCTACCGAAGATGCTCGTTTTTACAAGCATAGCGGCATAGATGTGCGCAGCCTCGGGCGGGTAATCGTGAAAACATTACTGCTGCAACACGAAAGTTCCGGCGGCGGCAGCACCCTAAGCCAGCAACTAGCCAAAAATCTCTATCCGCGCAAAAATTACTGGTTCTGGGATATGCCTGTAAACAAACTGCGTGAGATAATTATCGCGCAGAAACTGGAGGATATTTATTCTAAAGAGGCGTTGTTGGAGCTGTACCTGAATACTGTGCCAATGGGCGGCAACCTTTACGGCATTGAGCGTGCCTCACAGCGTTTTTTCAGCACCTCTGCCGGCGCACTCAAACCGGAACAGGCGGCAGTACTGATTGGTATGCTGAAAGCAACCACTACCTATAATCCGCGCCTGGATGCGGAGCGCTCACGCCAGCGCCGCAATGTGGTGCTGGCCCAGATGGGCAAGTATAACTACCTCACCCCGGCTCAGGTCGATTCTCTGAAAAAACTACCGCTGAAGCTTAAGTATAACTACACCACCCATAACGACGGAATAGCCACCTATTTCAGAGAGCACCTGCGCCTGGAACTGGCAGCCTGGGCAGCCGGCAAAAAAAAGAAAAATGGTGATCCTTACAACCTATACACCGACGGACTGAAAATTTATACGACCATTGATGCAGGCATGCAGCGCCATGCCGAAGCTGCAGTACGCAAACAAATGACATTGTTGCAAAAGCAGTTTGATGCACACTGGCGCGGCCGCACGCCGTGGGGTCGCAATACACAGGTGTTGCAGGCGGCTATGCATCGCTCCGACCGCTACAAAAAAATGATGGCGGCTGGTAAGTCAGAGTCAGAAATTACTGCTGCCTTCCGTAAGCCGGTGCCCATGCAATTGTATGGCTGGAGCGGCAACAGCAAAAAAACGATGAGCCCGATGGATTCGCTGGCTTATTACGAGCGCTTTTTGAATACAGGCTTGTTTTCGGTGGAACCGCATTCTGGTTATGTGCGCGCCTGGGTGGGCGGCATAAACCATCACATTTTTAAGTATGACCATGTGCGGGCTAAGCGGCAGGTAGGCTCCACGTTTAAGCCGTTTGTGTATGCCGCCGCGCTGGAGCAAGGTATGCAGCCTTGCGATTATTTTCCGAACGAGCGTATAACGTACCCTGCGTATGATAACTGGTCGCCGCGCAATGCTGATGAGCAGTATGGCGGAGAGTACAGCATGCGCGGTGCGCTGGCACATTCAGTTAATACCATCTCAGCACAAATCATCATGAAAGCCGGCGTGGATAAAACCGTGGACATGGCACACCGCCTGGGTATTTCGTCCACGCTGCCGGAGGTACCGTCGCTGGCGCTGGGCACAGCCAACCTTTCGCTGCAGGAGATGGTAACCGCATACGCCACCTTTGCTAACCGCGGCTACCACATAGACCCGGTATACATCCTTAAAATAACCGACCGCAACGGCAAAGTGCTGCGGGAGCACATAAAAGATGCGCGCGCTGCAAAAGTGCTGTCGGAGAAAACGGCGGCTGTGATGCTGTACCTGATGCAGGGCGTGGTGGAAGAAGGCAGCGCCGCCAAATTACGCTCACAATTTGGCCTGCAGATGGACATTGCCGGTAAAACCGGTACCACACAGGATTATGCTGACGGCTGGTTTATCGGCATCACGCCGCAGCTGGTTACAGGTGTTTGGGTAGGCGGCGAGAGCCCGCAGGTGCGTTTCCGCTCATTGGCGCTGGGGCAGGGCGCCCACACGGCGCTGCCCATTTGGGGCGATTTCATCCGCCGTATCGCCATCGATCCCAAGTATAAAGGGTATTACAACAGCCACTTCGAGCCGCTGCCGCCACGCTTGCTGGCCAGCCTCAGTTGCGCTCCTTTTCGTGCCGAACCGCCGAAAGAGAATTTCCTGGAGCGCGTGTTGGATAAAGTAGCAGACAAAGCCGTAGAAACATTTAAAGGCTGGAAAGATGATTGGAAGAAGCGTCGGCAGGAGAAAAAGCGCAAGAAGAATAAGGAGTAGCCAGCACAGGTATACACAGGCGTAAGTATGGCAGGTATTTCCGGCCATACTTGCACTTATTGCGTTTATTAGTTACAATACTTAACGGAAGCGCCGCCATGAGTAGAACGATTAAATTGCTCATATTGCTTTCAATTGTTGCTTCTCCAACCTTGCTGCATGCGCAAAAGGGCTTCTTTATTCCCAACCCTTTGGTCATACCTGTGCATACGCAAGCAAACCAGCTACATGTATCGCTTGGTATAGGAAGAGGCTATAATCTCAATGCTTCCTATGCTGTTACCAATCATCTAGCACTGTTTGCTTCAGGATCTTTCAACAAAGGAACATCTAAAAGAAGAAGCTTAATCGGAGGAAGCAGGTTTAATTTGGAAACAGACGATCATGCTGTAACAGGTGGTTTGGGTTACTTCTTCGCCTCAAATTCTGCCTCGGGCTTAACCATTGAAACATACTTTGGCACTGGAAGGTACAAGGCTGATAACTACTGGTACTTTGTAAAGTACGGAGGAACAGAAACAGCAACACAGGCAGAATACTGGAATGTATTTGGGCAGTTGAATATACTTACAGTAAAAAGAAAATCCGAGGCCGGAATTGCCGTTAAACTTGCCTATAACCAGTATAGCCGTTTCCAGTTCTATGATTTTAACGTTGATCCACAAGCCAGGAATAGGTATGAGAATGTTTGGAGTATAAATATTGAGCCTGTGGGAAGTTATAGTTATAAATGGAGAAAACTAAAGCTAAATGCCCAGGTGGGAATTTCATTCCCCCTGCTGACAAACTATATTAGATGGTATGTCATGTACCCTGCTACACAGGAAGACAGATTAATTGATAGTGCCGAGGTAAAGCCTGGTTTGGGAGCTTTGATAGGAAGTATAAGTTTGCAATACAACTTTAATTTAAAGCCTAGAAATGAATAAAGAATATGCTGCACCTGGCACAGAGCTTTTACACCAGATGGATCATGTTAAACTGTAACAGAACATAAGTAATCCGGCAAAATAAATGACATTTCTAATCACTTCATTATAAAGTATAATGCACTGGTCATCAGATATAAATTATGTATAAGCCTTCTGTCTAACGTTTTGCTACTTGCGTACTCTTACTTAGTATAAAATTTTGAAAGAAAGAGTGATGGCATTGGTTGCGCTGCTTATCTTCTACGCTAGATGTTCGCTGTTACAGAAGCTAAATTGTAGAAGTATCCGCGCGTATAAATTACCACGGCAATATTACTCCACGGCCTTATGCGTAATCGTTTCCTTTACAGGTATGTTCACATGTTTTTTGCCCAGAATCAGGCGGTTGCCTGTATCGTAGGTAAAGTAGCTCCAAAACCAATCCATGAGCACAGCCAGGCGGTTGCGGAAACCAACCAGCGAGATCAGGTGGATAAACACCCATATTAGCCAGGCCAGAAAACCCTGCGTTTTATAATCTTTCTTCATGATTTTTAAGTCGGCTACGGCATGGTTGCGCCCCACGGTAGCCATTGAGCCCTGATCGTTATAGGTAAATGGCTCCAGCGGCTTGCCCGTCATCAGGTTATGCAGGTTTTTGCCTAGTAGGTGTCCCTGCTGTATCGCTGGCTGCGCCAGCATCGGGTAACCCTCCGGATTCTCTTCTGTTACCATGGCCGCAATGTCGCCTATGGCAAAAACATTCTCGTATCCTGCCACGCGGTTATACCTGTCAACCTGCAGCCGGTTGCCACGTAGCAGGCTTTCTTTCCGTAGCCCGGGAATGGGTGCGCCGGTTACACCTGCCGCCCATATCAGGGAGCGCGTAATAAGCTTTTCGCCCGTATCCAACGAAACTGTATAGCCGTCGTAAGACAGCACCCGGCGGTCCAGCCATACCTTTACACCAAATTTTTGCAGGTATTCCAGCGATTTTTGCGACGCCTCCTCCGACATACCTTTCAGCAGTTGCGGCCCGCTTTGGATAAGGTATATATCCATTTCCTTAAAGTTGAGCTCCCGGTAATCTTTTGGAAATACATGCCGGCGCAGCTCGCTCAGGGCACCGGCCAGTTCTACCCCGGTCGGGCCACCACCCACAATTACATAATCCATTAGGCTGTTCTGCTGCTCCGGATCGTCAAGTTGCAGGGCTTTCTCAAAGTTATAGAGAATGGTGTTCCGAAGCTCAATCGCATCCTCTACACTTTTCATAGAGAAGGCATTCTGCTCCATCTGTGCATTCCCGAAAAAGTTAGAGGTCGCGCCGGTAGCAATCACCAGATAATCATACTTAATAAGGCCAATAGACGTCTCTACCAACTGCCGCTCACTGTCCAGGAGCTTTACCTCTGCCATTCTAAAATAAAAATTGTCCTGCGCCTCAAAAATTTTACGAAACGGGTGCACAATCGAGTCTGCATCTATGCCGGCGGTTGCCACCTGATATAGCAGCGGCTGAAACGTATGGTAGTTGTTTTTGTCTAAGAGCACGACCTGCAAATCAGCGCCACGCAGCGCGTTGGCGAGTTCAAGACCTCCGAAACCTCCTCCTACAATCACAACGCGACCTTTTCCTGTTTCTGTAATTTTAGCGTAGTTTTCCATAAAAGCTGTTTTTGTAATCTGGTTGGCGCTGATTCTGATTTATCAAATGCTTCAGGTTTGGGCGCAGTTTCATATTTACATCTATTTACATAATATAAGCCGAATAGTTATGTTGCCTGCTACGCTGCCGCCTGTGTGCAGTTCATAACAGGTGCGCGCACTATTTTGAGGTTTTGGAGCTGGCCCGATAGTTTATTCTGATTTTATACTTGTTTATCATTTTCTCTTCGATACCTGCTGGTATGAAGACAATTCTACCGCATCCATACTAAACCAACACCCTTTCAGGTTTTCTACGTATCCTTTTAGAGCTATACTTATACTGACTATGAACACAAAATATAACCCTACGGAAACAAACCCTGATATAGTACTGATAGGAGCAGGAATTATGAGCGCCACTCTCGGCGTATTGCTAAAAAAGCTACAGCCAGATTTAACGATAGAGATTTTTGAGCGCCTGGAAACAGTGGCTGCCGAGAGTACTGATGCCTGGAACAATGCCGGTACCGGCCATTCTGCCTTCTGCGAGCTTAATTATACCCCTGAACGTCCCGATGGTTCCATTGATATTTCCAAAGCTGTTAAAATTGCAGATTCTTTTGAGGTGTCGAGGCAATTCTGGGCACATCTCGTGCAACAGGGATTTCTTAGCGATCCTCATTCTTTTATCAACAGCATACCGCACATGAGTTTTGTGCAGGGAACCGAAAACGTAAATTTCCTTCGGAAAAGACATGACGCCATGATAGAGTCGCCTTTGTTTAAGGGTATGGAATATTCTGAAACCCACGAACAGATGGAAGAATGGATGCCCCTGGTGATGGAAGGCCGCGATAAATCAGAAAAAGTTGCTGCAACACGCATGGCGCTGGGCACCGATGTAAATTTTGGTGCGCTCACCCGCCAACTGTTCGACAAGCTAAAGGAAATGGAGGGCGTGACGCTGCACCTGCACCATGAAGTACGCAAACTGCGCCAGGAATCAGATGGACGATGGCGCATTAAAGTAAAAAATCTGTCTACAGGCCGGAAAAGAAAGGTTCGTGCGAAATTTGTTTTTATAGGTGCCGGAGGCGGTGCACTGCCGCTGCTCCTGAAAACAGGCATCCCTGAAGCCGATGGTTTCGGCGGGTTTCCGGTGAGTGGCCAATGGCTGATTTGTCAAAACCCGGCAGTTATCGCACAGCACCAGGCCAAGGTATACGGCCTGGCATCTGTTGGCTCCCCTCCCATGTCGGTGCCGCACCTGGATAGCCGGGTGATCGGTGGCGAAAAAGCGCTGCTGTTCGGGCCATATGCAGGCTTCTCCACAAAGTTTCTGAAGAAAGGGTCTCTGCTCGACCTGCCCCGCTCCATCAAGTTCAGCAATATTGTGCCGATGATTGAAGCCGGGCTCGACAACCTGAAACTTACCAAATATCTGATTGACCAGGTGCGCCAGTCGTCCGATGACCGCATGGAGTCACTGCGGGTGTATGTTCCAAACGCTGTGAAAGCGGACTGGAAATTGCAAGTGGCCGGGCAGCGTGTTCAAATCATTAAGGAAGATCCGAAAGAAGGGGGCGTGCTGGAGTTTGGTACTGAGGTAGTTAGTTCGGCAGATAGCAGCATGTCGGCCCTGCTGGGTGCATCGCCGGGCGCATCAACATCAGTTTCTATTATGCTGGGACTACTGCAGCACTGCTTTAAAGAACAGGTAAATTCGCCGGAATGGCAGCAAAAATTAAAGCAGATGATTCCGTCATACGGCAGGTCGCTGGCCAAAGACCCGATGCTCTGCGATGAAATCCGGGCGTACACCAGCGAAACGCTCGGCCTGAAACACTTTAATTTTGCTGATAAAGCGTAAATTATACTTCTATTTACAAGTATAACTTGCTGAATGCTTTGCATACTTGAAAAACTTACTATAATTCCCAAACCTATTAAGAAGGGTTTAGGAATTATAGTAATCCGTAAACGGGTTATCATAACAGAAAAAGCTCCTTCCAAGTATAACAGGAGCTTTTTCTGCATTTAATATCAAGTATAAACAACACCTATAATTGCTGGTGAAGCCGCTCTATAAATTGCTGCATCCGCTCGTAGTGTGAGCCTTTCCAGTAGATGCGTTTGCAGCTAGGGCATTGGAAGAACTCATTAAAATAGAGCTTCGTTTTAGGAGGCAGTTTGTCCAGTATAGCTTCTTTGGGCACAGCCATAATTTTTCCGTTGCAGGCCATACATCGTTCAAAAGGCCTGAGCTTCTCCGCCAACTCATAGTAGTGTATAACTTCAGCCAATTGCTCCTCCGGGTGCTGCGATCGTAGCCAGTATCCCCATTTAATAACCTTTTGTTTGAGCAAACCAACGTCCCGCGTCAGCACAATGCAATGGTCCCGTTCGGCTATTTGCGCAATGGTTTTGTCGGAGTAATTATTTTCATAACTGGTATCGAAGCCCAGCATCCGCAGCACCCTGGCCAACTTACCAAGGTGTACATCCAACACAAATTTAACAGCAGCAGGTGTTCTGGTTTTTAACGCATATCCATCCGGCCAGCTATAATCCGGGCCAACCGGAAATACCGCTACCCGATCATCCGGAAGCAAAGGATGCAGCAAACCAACCGGATCATCATTTACCAGCACCACGTTCAACTCCGGGTGCGGCACACCCAAAGCCTCGATGGCATCTTTTACCGCAGGCGCATCCCTGAAAGTATAACACAGCCAAATATCTTTCCTGAGGCGGGGCAAAAAATCGTTGAGCGCACCATAAAAACGAAAGTCAGCTTTATGCAGCATTTAATCTTATACTTTTTATACTTGCTCTATACCTTACTGTAGCTATTCGGAGCCACCAGGCCGATGTGCTAAGAAGGAACGCTGTCCAAAGCCTTGATTTCAGATTTGTAAGCAGTGGGGAGCACGATAGCTTTCAGGAGCCACTCCAGGCGCAGTTTCCGGCTAAATTTATACAACAGCAGTACCGGGCGCAGCAGCGACAACTGCCCTAAACGCAGCAGTCGGTTTACCTGTTGCGGCACCACCAGCACCTGTGCCTCCAGCAGCAGCCTGTACCTGGCCCAGCCCAGATGTTTGCGGTACTGCTTGTACAGATCATCAGAATGCCAGCTTTTCTGCAGGTTCTGCCGCAGGTGATCTTCCCGCATCAGCAGCCATTCCTGATAATTAATTGGCAGCCCTTTGATGCCCATACGGTTGCCAACGCGGCCAAACACTTCAAAAACCTCTGCTTTTTCTATTTCTGTGAGTTTGCGCTCCAGCACCTCAAACGAACGGATAGAGTAATCGATGAGCATAAAAAGCACGTCGCGGTAAGCCCAGTCAGGTATGGCCGCTCCCCGCTTTGCCTCTACGCCGGCATGTATGGCTGCCATTTTATCAATGGCGCGGTGGGCTTCCTCCATTTCGGAAAAAACAATCTGCCGCGCATAAGCTACTGTAGAAAATAGCCGCCCCAGCGGATCAGCAGGAAGGCGGCCGGTAAAGTATAGCCAATCTACAGCCTTGTTTAGGGCAAATTCGGCGGAAGCACCGGCAAATATAAACAGAATGGTATCCCCTTTTCCCCAAATTTGCCTGACAACAGAGGCTTTGTCTACAAAAAATTCCATACCCGGTAAACAAGAAATTTATGAAAAACGTGCAGCTATATTTGATCTCTTCGCTCACAGTAAACCAGTGCCTGAACGCTGTTCCCACAAAGTAGGTGCACTTGGCGGTGAATTATACTTGCATCTTTTTCGCTATACAAGGAATGCTATTACAAAAAAATCGTTTCGACGAAAGAAGGCAGGGTTAGACATTTCATGGCTCCCTAAGTATTTAAGTTTCCAGCAGGCTCCGGATAACAAGAAATTGAAAAAGCAACAAGTGTTTATAGTTATTCCTCTGTACCTTCCAGCATCAATCAACGAATCTAACAGTTAAAGCAATCGTTTGCCTGGCATTTGAGAGATGTTTTTTATCGTTGAAATCGCAATAAAGCCGTATGAAGTCAGTTATTTGAAGAGATTCAGAGGTAAATGCTAAACAGGTAATGCTTTTGCCAGGCTGCACCATTTCTCATTTGTGGTAACAGAAAAAGGTACCAGAACATCAGAGGTAAGACGCTTGAAGTATAAACTTTACATAATCTCAGCGGACATGATTGTTTTGCCAGATTGATAATAAACTGGAAGTAAAGTTGCCGCGGCAGCAGTATTTATTTGCAAAACCAAAATTGATATACTAAATTTAAACATGATAAAGGCATTTATTATACCCCTGTTTCTCGTTTTGTTTTCCATTGCCGCTATGGCTCAGGGAACTAAAACGACAGCGGCTGCTCCTGCCTCTAATGGGTTAGCCAGCCAGTTTAATAAGTTGAAGGACAATTCTAATTCTTACCGTGAGAAAGGGGAGGCATATAAAGTTGTAAACGTAAGGGCACTGGATGCTTTCTGGGCAAATGTGCAGCGTACCATGCAGCAAAGCGAAAAGAAGTTGCTTGACGGCAGTAAGCAAACGCGGCAAGATCTGGCACAGGCACAGGTAACTATTGCGCAGCAGAAAAAGCAACTGCAGGTTTTAAAGGCAGAAAATGCGCAGAAAGACCAGGAGGTACAGAAAAGTGCCAGTGCCATTGCCAATATATCAGTGCTGGGCCTCGACATGCCAAAGCAGCTTTACGTGCTCCTGACAGCTATCATTATTATAGCGTTGCTTGTAGTGCTGGCTGTGGTGATGGCAATTTACAAAAGAAACAAGCAGGTGACGGATGCCAAACAGCGCGCTGCTGACGAAATGGAACAGGAACTGAACGAGTGCAAGAAAACTTCACGCGAAAAAGAACTGAAGCTCAAAAGGGAGCTTCAGACCGAAATGAACCGCGTAGAAGAGCTAAACAAGGAAATTGCATCGCTGCAACGGCAGCATCATTGAAAGCTAAGGAATCTGTAATTATTGAAGCCGCTTTGCCCGAAGGTAAAGCGGCTTTTGCTTTCCAAGCTTTTGGCCCCGGCATCTCTTTGCTTCCATTTTTATGAGCGGTATGCATTCCGTTAAAAAAGCAGATTAAGTTCTGCATTGTGTGTTATTGATGCATTCTGCATGCTGGCGCTGGTATTGGCCTGAAAGGCTAAGTATAAGCTTATAACCAGAAACCAATATAAATATTATCCTGCGCTAGCGGTATACGCTAAGCGAAGGATAATCTGAACCTAGAATAGTTTACTATAGTGCCTCAAACGTATACCTGGCGTCGCTCCAGAATTCGTCCAGAGAAATGATACGCGGCTTAAAGAAAGAGATGAGTGTGGGCCAATCCTCCCGATTAAAAATATTGACGGCAGCAATTTCTTTATAAACTTTACTGATGATTCTGCCTTCGTCGTCGGTGGTGTGCAAAAGCCATTTCCACTCCTCCCCCAGGCAATTGTGCAATACATTTCTGAGTTCCTGAAACTGTTCAAAAAAAAGCTCCTGCAATTCAATATCTGGGTGCGTCAGCTCAATGGCGATAGAAGCCGAATTCTTATCTGCCTGCATTCTGAAGTTCACATGCTTTACTCCTGCCCTGTAATTTAACCAGTTCGTTTTAAGGCCTTCCGCAGAAAGATGTGGCGCAATGTACTGCCCGAAAGTTGTCCAGAAAGCCTGCCGTAGCTGCGATGCCTGTTCTCGTGTATACATTGCGCCAAATTAAGAAATAGTACCCGGAACGCAAGCTAGAGAAGTATACATACCAGGAAGGCAAAGCCTGAAAATCGATTGAAAATAATTATTATTTGATACCAAAGGAGCGTAGTTCTTCATCTATACGCTTGTTCCATAGTTGCTGGGCCACTTCGTCAATACCGTGGCGGGTCTCACCGTCATACTGCTCCTGCAGGCGGTTCATCTCCCGAAACGACTCGATATACTGGTATTGCATAATGCTGTTGTAATCTTCCAGGGTAAGGTTCTCCGGCCGCATTTTCTGTTTAAACCGCTCGGCCACCAGCTTTACTATATCGAAGTGCCGCTGCTCGTGGTTCAGGCTGTAAGGATTACGGGCTACCGCCTTTACCCATGATGAACTCTTTAAAACGTACACTTTCATCGTTATATCAAGCTTGATAATACCGTTTGCAACTTCGGTCTGTCCCTCATAAGCAAAACCCGGAAAAACAGATGCGGCAAAATGACTTGTTGCACTTGGGCTCGCTTTAAAGTCGTTCCAAATCAACGGCTGGTCTATAGTATAAAATACTGTATCATCGTCTGTATTGTGAGTATAATCTTTTACAGAAACTGATAAGCCTTTCGCCAGCTTCGGATTGCGACTGGCTTCCTGGTTCATCCAGGTATTTAAGTAAGTTAACGCATCGGCCAACGATTGCCGGAGCACCGGCTCCACCACCGACAGTTGATTTGCAGGGCGGATATACCTAGCGCCGCCTTTATACGACAGGAGTTGCACCGGCTCCTCTTCGCCCTGGCGTTGCAGCTCAAAGCTCATCGCCACCGCCACATGCCCCTGCACGTGGCCCTTGGCGCCGGGTGTCTCGGTTACGCGGCATTCTTGCAGGCGTATAGCAACAGGCCGGAGCTTTGTGTTGGCAGGCATACTTTTTTGTATGTACTGACGGATAGCTTTCAGCCCGCCTCCCTGCAAATCCACTGGCTGTGCAGCACCAGGCTTTGCCGCAGCACTTGCTTCCGGCAAAAGATAAGCCACGGCAGCAGGCTCTTTCCGCTCGTCTATAACTGTTGCAATGTAAAATTCCTTTGGAGTAAACGGCAAAAGTTCGGCGCGAAGGACAATGGGATCTATTTCCGCTTCAGGCTGCGCTGCGCCGCTCAAACTTACAATAGCCAGAACTGTCAGCAGCCCAAGCCATCCCTTACGAGCTATATAGCCAGCTGACGCGCGTTGTGCTAATTTTCTGGAGAGGGTGTTTATACTTATATAAGGCATGATGCAGCTTTATTTTTGCACTAGTCTTTTGCGCATCGCCTGAAACATTGGTTTAGCAAACGCGCAAAGAACCTTCCTGTTGAACACGCTCAGGCTTGATTCAGTTCGCCGTTTAAAAGTGTCCTGCGCAATAGTCAGCTGCGTTTATTTATGATTGATGCTTATCGCCTTGCACACTTGCGATGCGTACCTGAGCCGCCAGATTGAGGTATGGCAAAAAAGCCGGAAGGTACATTTGCCTGTTTGTTGTAAAGTTACCCTGTCTTTTTTTACGCACCTATACTTCCTTCCAGGTTAGCACGCTTACATCTGATAAAGAAATATTTACTATATCACTTATACTGCCTTTTCCGCTTCATTTTCCCGGCGGCTGCCACGGTACAATTCATACTTGAGCAGGCGGCAATCAATAGGGCCGTTGTACAGCGGAATACGCCGCGATACGCGCAGACCTATACTTTTAGCGGCCTCCAGGTTGCCCGTCAGTATGTAGGCATCATAGCCCTGGTAACTGGTCTTGAGCGTATCACCGATGTTTTTATACAGCAGGTTGATGTCGTCAGACTGGATGCGCTCGTTGTAAGGCGGGTTCATCACTATCACACCCGGCGTAGCAGGTGCCTCGGATTTAAAAAAGTCTGCTTCCCCTACCTCTATCACATCGGCCAATCCTGCATTTTCAATGTTATTTCTGGCGGCGGTTATGTAGTCCGGATCGATGTCATGGCCAAGTATGGCGGCTTGCGGCGCATCCTTTGCCTTGGCTTCTGCCGTAGTCCACAACATCTCAAACAGCTTCTCATCGTAATCTTTCCATTTTTCGAAGCCATAGCCATCGCGGCGGTACAGGCCGGGCGCAATGTTCTGCGCCATCATGGCGGCTTCAATCAACAGCGTGCCTGAGCCGCACATGGGGTCAATAAAAGTAGATTTTTTGTCCCAGCCTGACAGGGCAACAATGCCTGCAGCCAGCACTTCGTTGAGCGGTGCTACGTTGGTTTGCAGGCGGTAGCCGCGGCGGTGAAGCGAGTCGCCACTCGAATCGAGCGAAAGCGTCACCATGTTTTCGTGCATGTGTAAGTTCAGGCGCAGATCGGGTCTGTTAAGGTCTACAGACGGTCGCTCGCCTGTTGCTTTCCGGAACTGGTCTACAATGGCATCTTTGGTGAGCTGTGCCACAAACAGCGAGTGCTCAAAAGTAGAGTGGCTCACAGCGGCATTTATAGCAAACGTCTGCTTCACATCCAGGTAATCAGACCACTTTATTTTCTGTACCTGTTCGTACAAATCCTGTTCATCGCGCGCCTTAAAAGTGCGGATGGGCTTTAAAACACGTATGGCAGTGCGGCACCATAAGTTGGCCTCATACATCTGGCGCATTGTGCCGGAGCAGGTTACGGCACGCACGCCTATTTTGATATAATCCATATCCAGGGCGCGAAGCTCTTCGGCCAGTACTTCTTCGAGGCCTGCCAGCGTAGTAACTGTGATATTGAAATTGCCGTTCGGGTTCTGCTTTGCCATGCTTTATACTCTATTAAGGTTACAAAGATAGCTATTTGGGAGTTAGAAAGTTAGAGAGTTGATAGTCTGAAGTATCTCTTTTAGGGTAGAAACATCATTTTTGAGGCATTCCTGAATTCTGTTTTAACCGGCCTTCCAGGTTCTTTATCTTGTTTGTATACTTAGTGCTCTCTTCCTTTTCAGAGGGTTCTAATTTGCTTTTTGCCTTTAGGTAATAATTTTTAGCTTCTTTTAAGTTGTTGGTATTTTCCAGCACTTCAGCCATAAATCCATAGGCGTTGTGCGTATTTGGGTCAATTTCAATCAATTTTTCGGCAAGCACCTGCGCCTCTTTATATTTCTTGCCTTGTAAATAAAAGTCTGCAAACTGAAAATATATAAATAAAGGGATGGGAATATCTACCTGGTAAGCCGAATTGATTTTTCCTCTTTGCAAGGCTAGGGCTTTAATGGGGTCAGTTTTTTCATAAACTATAACTGACATAGCCAAGCTGTCAGAAAAATGCCAATCATGGAATATAAATGTTAATCCTTCCGGAATACTGACTAAGGGAGTTGCCCCGTGGTTAAATCCTTTAAATTCATTAAACTTCCAATCTATACTTACCGGAAGGGTTTTTCTGAAAAGACTATCTACCTTAAATGCTCCTTTCCTAAATTCCTCATCCTGAAAACCTTCGTTTCCAACCGAGAAATAATACTTTTGGGCTTTGCCGGAATGATTGGCTAAATATTCAGACAAATTATTAAATATCTTATTTTTAAAGAACTTTTCACCGGCAGGATAGCTTAAAGCGCCACTTATGCTAATCACGGAATTAAAAATTTCCGGATAAACTGTCATCGCATTAGTTACAAAGGCTCCCCCGACAGAATGGCCAATAAAGGTTCTGTAATCCATTGCTTGATAATTTTTATTCACATAAGGGACTAATTCATCCACGATGAATTTTAAAAATAGGGTTGATGTTTCCTCATTTCTCTCAACACTTAATTCTTTGCTTCTGTCATTTTGGGCAATACCAACCAGAATTACGTCCGGAATATCATGCGTCCACATAAGCCGGTCTATCGTAGCTGAAGTATAATTATAGAGCGTCTTATCATGGGCATCAAATAAATAGACAACGGGATAAACAAGGTTCTTCTTGCCATAATCTTTAGGAACGCGGATAAATAACTCTCTATCTGTATTTTCTATCTTAGAATGTAGTATGACCTCTTTTTCATCAGCTAAATTCACCAAATGCAGTGCCTGTAGGTTAAATTGTAGCAAGAGAACCAGTAGGATGCTTAAAAATAGTTTCATTATGATATTTTGATTACAAATGATGTATGATACGAATTATTACTTTTCAGAACAGAAGGCTTGAACTATGCTACTTTAAAATTAATTACTTGCCTTTTCGAGCTACATAATAGTAGGCCAGGAATCCAAGGGAAAGGAAAATAGCTTCAACGCCTGAAGGCAAAGGAGAATCATGAAAAGAATAAGGTATGAATTCGAGAACAACCAGTCCAAGGCCCCCAAACAATAGGATTAAGCCCCATTTTAAGGCGTTAAGCTTAAATTCATCTGGTGTTTTAGTAAGGACTTTTATAGCGTTCTCATCCAGATGACCTAACTTAACCATCCTCATTTTCAATCGATGGTTTGATAAGGCTATAACTATAACAGTAATAGCTGTCGTAATAGATAAGAACATAATTGCCACTGAAAGATTACTGTCCATTTTTTTTAGATTAATTTTTAAATGCTTTTCTCCCCATTAGACAGCGGTTGCTTTTAAATGTTGCAGGCCAATAAACATTTGCAACATTAGTTCCAGGCCGGTTGTCTAATGGTTACATGCAAAATGAAGAGGAAATAATTTCCCGCATACTGGCAGGAGATATGCAGGCTTTTAAAATATTGGTTAACCAGTATGAGAAGCTGGTTATTCATATGGTAAGCAGGCTAATTCAGAACAAAGAAGATATAGAGGATATATGTCAGGACGTGTTTATTAAGGTATACAAAAATTTAGCAGGCTTTAAATTTCAGTCTAAATTGTCGACCTGGATAGCACAAATTGCCTACGGAACGGCTATTAATCACTTAAAGAAAACTTCCGGTAAAAAGAGCCGAACCTTGGCTATCGCTGACTTTGAAAATTCTCATACAACAAATGATAATCCTGAATATTTATTATCAAAGAAAAACACATCTGAATTTATTCATAAGGAGATTGAAAAACTGCCTGTACAGTATCGTACGGTCTTGGGTTTGTACCATATGAATGAGTTTTCTTATCAGGAAATAGAAGATATTACCGGAATGCCGGCTGGCACCGTAAAAAGTTACTTATTCAGGGCTAGGAAGTTATTAAAGGAGAAGCTGGAGGTTTATTTAAAATAGGGTTGGTATGAAAAAGCTAAATGATGAAGAAATACAACGATTACTGGAGCATAACTTAGCAGAAGCTGGCAGAAAGGACATACCAGCAGATGATAATGACTTGCAAATGTATCAGTTGTTATTTACTGAACTTGCCAAGGAGCCGCAAGTGCAACTAAAAATTAACCTCTCTGAAGAAGTAGTACGGCGTATCCAAATCAGGAAAGATGCTAAAGAAGCCTTCCGTTATTATGTGGCTGTTACTGCTATTATTATAATCGGGTTCATCTACGCCTGCATTGCTGCCTTTACTTTCAACCCTGACACGGTTACGATGGCTTTTACTATAATATTAAAGTATAAATGGATTCTTATTTTTACGCTGATAAGCTTTTTAATCATTCAGTTATTAGATAAAACTTTAGTAAAAAGAGTATAAACAGCGCGCCCGCTTATAAATCTACTTAGGCGTATGATTTTAGAAGGCTGAAGAAGTATAACTGCAAATAATATGATTTCCGGCTACGCACAACAAGTATAAAAGCTTTTCACCTCTCTAATTCTCTAACCCTTTAACTTTCTAACTCTTCAATGCTCTAACTTTCTAACTCCCAATCACTATATTTGCAGCAAAAACCCACGATGAAACTGCAGTCCGGCATTTCGCTGAAACCTTACAATACCTTTGGCATCGATGTAAAAGCGAAGCTTTTTGCACCGTTTGATAATGTGGTGGAATTGCAGCAGCTGTTGCAGATGCCGCAGCTGAAGAATGAGCCTAAACTTATACTTGGCGGTGGTAGCAACCTGCTTTTTACGAAAGATTTTGAGGGCGTGGTACTGCAAAACAACATCAAAGGTATAACGCAGCTGCACGAAGATGAGGCGCACACTTATGTAAAAGCCGGCGGCGGCGAAGTATGGCACGAATTTGTACAATATGCGCTCAAAAATAATCTGGGTGGCGTTGAGAACCTTTCGCTGATACCGGGTACGGTGGGCGCGTCGCCGCTGCAAAACATAGGCGCTTATGGTGTGGAGCTGAAGGATGTGTTCCATGAACTGGAAGCGGTGCATCTGGCCTCCGGCAAAATCCATACTTTCGACAACGCTGCCTGTCGGTTCGGCTACCGCGAAAGCATCTTCAAAAACGACGTGAAGGGCCAGTACATTGTAACCTCTGTTACCTTCCGGTTGCATAAACACCATAAGCTGAATACCACCTACGGCGCTATCAAAACCACGCTGGAGGAGATGCAGGTGCAGCAGCCGACAATACAAGATGTAGGCGCCGCGGTGTGCCACATCCGCCAGAGCAAATTACCGGATCCGAAACAGATAGGCAATGCCGGCAGCTTTTTCAAGAATCCAGAAATTCCTGTAATGCAATACGAAAACCTGAAAGCGCAGTTTCCTGATATTCCGTCGTACCCGGTAACGGAAACAACTGTAAAAGTGCCGGCCGGCTGGCTGATTGAAAAATGCGGCTGGAAAGGCAAAATAATCGACAACTATGGCGTGCATAAAAACCAGGCGCTTGTGCTGGTAAACTATGGCGGCGCTTCCGGCGATAAAGTGCGGCAACTGGCTCAGGACATTATTCAATCTGTTGAAGATAAATTCGGCATAAAGCTGCACCCGGAAGTAAATATCCTCTGATGATCATAGCTGGTATAAAATAAGCACTATCTTGCCCAACTTTCTGTGCTATACTACGATATATAACAATCCATCTTTAATCAGCCTATATGAAGAATTATCTCCTCCGGACAATGTTTTTGTTGGTTTGCTCCCTTGTCCTTTTCACTTCCTGTGACAAAGACACGGAAGAAACTGTTGCACCAACCCATAAAGACTTGCTTGTAGCACACGATTGGAGAGGCGACCAGGTACTTATTAACGACATCAACGTGGCCGGCCTGCCAGGTGTAGGCAGCAATGCTGCTACTTTTAAAACATTAATTTTGTCGTTCAGGGGAGACAATACCTATACGGCCAGCTTTACGGTGGGAGGCCAGCCGCAGAGCTTTGACGGCGCCTGGCAGTTTAATGCAGATGAAACCAGGATTACCTTAGAAATGCTGGGAGATTTTGATATCATAGCTTTGACCGAAAATAACTTTGACGTAGCCGGCCTGATTAGCTCCGACAATGTTGATTTTATTGCCCGGATTATGGGCATCAATACAAGTATAATCAGCATAATTACAGGCGGAGGCCCTGTCAGAACCAAGCTTCAATTTGTGAAATAACTGACTATACTTCCCGCTTAATCTGGAAGCACGTGCTCTCCAGCCATAAATTAAGGCGCCACAACCACTGCAATCCGTTTATACCATCTTTTGAGGTATAAACGGATTGCTGAATTTTAGAGGCAGGTACACTGCTGAACCAGAGGATAAAAGGGTTATATTTGTCTTCTTCCGGTTTTAACCGGAATTACTTATTGCTGTAGCCCAAGTATCTTTTAATCATATTATTTAATTTTTAAAACTTTATGAACAAGCTTCGCTTACTTACAATCCTGTTTGCCACCTTATTTCTTACAACACTTGCAAGTTGCTCAAAGGACGATGATGCAGAACCAAGTAAAACAACACTTCTCACAAGCAAAACATGGGTGGCCAATCAGGTATTAGTTGATAGTATAAACCGTACCAATGAATTTGATTTTGACATTCAAAGCATTAAATATACTTTCGAAGAAAGAGGCGTCTATCTTTATACTTATAACGGGAGTGTAAGTAACGGCACCTGGGAATTCACTGATAACGAAACAAAGATATTGTTTGATAAAGGTACATCTTATGAAGCATCTTCTGATTTAGTGAAATTAAGCAGCACCAGCCTTACTTTATCATCAAAAGTTACCAATCCGGCTAACGGGATTACTTTCATTTACGAAATCCGCTATTTAAATGAATAGCAAGTATAAAAACAAAAAAGGCTCCCGGAACAGGAGCCTTTTTTGTTTTTATACATTACTTCAACACCGCCAGCGTGGCACCATCGCCGCCGCGCTCTTCGGCTTCGCTGGCAACACTCGCTACTTCCCGAGTTGCATATAAATAATCGCGTACAATCTGCCTCAGTATGCCGTTGCCCCGGCCATGTATAATTTTAATTTCTGGGATGCCCAGCATAATGGCTTCATCAGTAAAGTTCATCAGTTTGGTCAGCGCCTCTTCCGCATATTGGCCCCGTATATCAAGGGTGTTTCCAAAATCAGCCATACGCTGCGTGATGTTCATGGCGCGGGTATAGCCTTCGGCTGCCTCAGCTGCTTTGGCTTTTTTCAGCTTCACGGCCACCTGCCCCTCCACTTTCTCCAGGTTATCTACTTTCACTATTGTTTTCAGGCCGCCAAACAGTACCTCTGCGGTTTTGCCTTTTATACTTACCAACTGCCCGATAGAATCCTGCCCTACCAGCGCCACATTATCGCCGGCCTTGATGCTTGTGGCTGCCACACGTTTGTGCGCGGGTTGCGGCGCCTCTTTGCGTACTTCAGTGGCAAAAGTTTCCAGTTCCTGGCGCGCTAGCTTAGTCTGTTCCTTTTCGGCCTGGCTCTGCTTGATTTGCTGTATCGTCGATTCTATTTTCTGGTTAGCATCCTTCAGCAGCAGTTTGGCTTTGCCTTTGGCTTCGCGCATGACGTCCTGCTTGCTCTCCTCCAGAAAGTTTTTCAGGTCGCTGTATTCCTTCACATTGCGCTTAAGCTTCTGCTCTAGGATAGCAGCCTCGCGCGATTTCTTCTCCAGCTCCTGCTTTTCGGTTTCTAATTCTTCCAGCAAACGATCGTAACGGATCTTGTCTTTACCTACCAGGCTGCTGGCCTTGTCTACAATGTGTTTGGGCAAGCCAATTTTGCGGGCAATCTCTATTGCGAACGATGAGCCCGGCTTGCCAATCTCCAGTTGATAGAGTGGCTGCAGGTTTTTGTGGTCGTAGCGCATGGCACCATTCACAATGCCGGCGTTGCGTTCGGCAAAATTTTTCAGGTTAGTGTAGTGCGTTGTAATCACGCCGTATACTTTGCTATCATTCAGGGTTTGCAAAACAGCCTCGGCAATCGCCCCCCCAAGCACCGGCTCCGTGCCCGTACCAAATTCGTCTATCAGCACCAGGCTCTTGTTATCAGCCACCGTTACAAACTTTTTCATGTTGGTGAGGTGCGAGCTATACGTACTCAGGTCGTTCTCAATGGATTGCTCATCCCCGATATCAATAAAAATATCATAAAAAATACCGGCCTCCGAACCGTCTGCCGCAGGTATGAGCATACCACATTGCAGCATATACTGCACCAGGCCTACTGTTTTCAGACTCACCGATTTACCGCCTGCGTTTGGCCCCGAAATCAGCAAAATACGCTGGTCGCGGTTCAGTTCCAGATCCATCGGTACGGTTAGTTTGCCCAGTTGCCGGTGTGCTAAGTATAAAAGCGGATGGAAAGCCTGTTTCCAGTTGATGTGCGGATATTTTTGCAGCTGCGGCATGGTCGCTTCGATGCGGCGCGCAAAAGCGGCCTTGGCCCTAATAAAATCCAGCAGGCCCAGGTATTGGTATGCTTTGCGCAGTTCCGGAATATAATTACGCAACGTGTTCGTCAGACCCATAAGGATACGCACCAGCTCCCTGTGATAAGCATTCTCAAGGTCTTTGATGTCGTTGTTGAGTTCGAAAATAGATTCAGGCTCGATGTATACCGTCTGCCCCGTGCTCGACTCATCATGTATCAGGCCTTTTACGCGGCGCTTGTGCTCGGCCAATACCGGTATCACCAGGCGCCCGCCCCGTATGGTTGGCTCCACGTCGGCAGGCGTCCAGCCTTCATTTTTGGCGTGCCTGATAACCGAACTGATTTGCTTGCGAAGTATACCTTGCTGTGCAATTAGTTCACGTTTCAGGCGCTGCAGTTCCGGTGTGGCATCGTCGCGTACGGCGCCGGCATCATCCACCACTTTGTCTAAGGCAGCAATCAAAGCACGCTCTACGGTTACGTTGGCACCCAGTGCTTTCAGGGCTTCATAAGTACCTTCCTCTGTGCCGGCAATAAAGCGCAGCGAGTCGCGGATGGTACGCAGCGACATTTTTATCTCGAAGAATTGGGGCACATCCAGGTAAGTACCTTGTATGGCTGCCCGGTCGAGGTAAGCGGTTACGTCAAAATAATGCTGCAGCGGAATCTCGGCGTCCGATTCCAGCAGTTGTTTAAATTCGTTGGTTTGTTCGAGCAGCCGCTGCACCAGGTCGTGCCGGTTCAGGAAAGCCATGCGGTTTACATACTGGCGCCCCAACGGGCTCAGGCAAAGTTCTGCGAGCATCTCGCGCACCTGTGCAAACCCGATTTTAATTTCAAAGTTATCTGGATATATCAAAGGTTATCTCTTAATTTAAGGCAAATTTAGCAATATCTATAACAAGTATAAGGGGCTGTTTTGTTCGTTTTCGCAGCTTGTATTTCGTATCAGGTATCAAGACACATATCACGATTTCATACTTCTTCAACTCGTAATTCGTAACTCATAATTCTTAACTCAGAAAAATGATTTTAGATAAACTCGCCAACGCTTCGCGCTATACTTGTATGCACCCGCTTTTTGAGGAAGCATTTCATTTTCTGCGGGAAACAGATCTACAGAGCCTGCCAACAGGCAAGCATGACCTCAAAGGCGAAGATTTATTTGCCATACTTTCGGACGCCACAGGTATAACAGAGCAGGAAGCGAAACTGGAAGTTCACCGTAAGTACATCGACATACAGTACATTATTTCGGGCACTGACCACATGGGCTGGAAAGATTTAGCGCAATGTGCCGCTCCCAATGATGCATATAACGATGCACGCGATGCTGCTTTCTTTCCTGATAAAACATCGAACTGGTTTGATGTGCCTGCCGGATCGTTTACCATCTTTTACCCCGATGATGCCCACGCAGCGATGATAACGGAAGAAAAAGTACGGAAAGTGGTGCTGAAGGTGGCGGTAGGATAGCAGATTATACTTCTATACTTCACTGAAGTATAGAAGTATAATCATTCCGAAGTATAAATATCAAACTGAAATTTACTTGCCCAGGCATACCAAGAATAAAATGAATTTAGCTAACCATTATGCTAATCTTTATCAAGATGCTATCCTGAAAATAAAATCTGACACTTATCAAACTGATAATCTTATAGATTCACCTTCGGATAAGCGGTTCGGGATTACGCTTTTAATTCGCCCGGACATCCAGGTCAAAAATAGAATTCAAAAATTTATAAGCGATTTAAAAGCAATAGCGCCTGACCAGTATTATTATCCGAGTTCAGATATTCATGTAACAGTGATGTCTGTTATATCATGTTATGATGGATTTGATGTAGCGCAGATTCGGCTTCCGGATTATGTTGAACTAATAAAGAAAAGCATTTCCACGTACAACCGTATAGAAATTGAATTCAGGGGCGTTACAGCATCTCCTTCGTGTATCATGGTTCAGGGTTTCTTAAGCGATGATACGTTGAACAGGATGCGTGATGAACTGCGAATAAATTTCAGAAACTCAAACCTGGAACAAACTATAGATAAAAGGTATTCCATACAGACAGCACATGCCACTGTAGTACGATTCAGAAAAGAACTGACAAAGAAAGATGCGTATATTAAGGTATTAGACGATTACAGGGATTCTTATTTTGGAACATCCGCCGTTGATTCCCTGGAACTGGTTTGTAATGACTGGTATCAGAGAAAGGAACATGTAAAGGAGCTTTATAGATTTGAAATCAAATAACACTTCATTCTAATAACAGGTAAGCATTAAATTTCCGCAAGCTATACTTCTATCTTTTTTCAAGTATAAGAAATTATATTGTATGGTCAGGAATAAGAAAGGATGGGCAACCTAATTAGTATTGCTTACGCGCATCCACCGGCTCTAAAAAAAATAATATAGAATTTTGTAAACCATAGAGGCACTAAAACGTTTCTTTTATCAATGTACTACAATTCTTAAACGGATATAAGATTATGGAAACGAACGATTTGAAAAACAAAGCTGAAAACAAAGCGCAGGATTTAAAAAATAAAGCAGACAGGTTTAACCCCGAGCATAATGAAGGACCTGTTGCCACTGCCATCGAAGAATATACTTCCAGAATACCATCTGATGTATTCTTATGGGCAGCTTTAGGCTCTATGGCTGTTTCGGCTACCTTGAAGATTATGAGGAAAGATACCGAAGCGCTGTTTGTAGGACAGTGGGCACCGTCTTTTTTACTGCTCGGCAATTATAACAAAATTGTGAAGTTATTGGGCCACGATTAAGTTTAAGTGGTTTTATAAATTTTAAGATTATTAAAAAAAGAGGAAGCTCATGCTTCCTCTTTTTTTATGCTCCAAGTACAAGCAAGACGATAATTTGGGTGCGGCAACTTCAGCCTGCACGTGGCATAGCGACGGCTAAAATTTTTCCTCTATCCCCAGCCCAAATAAGGCATAATCATACTTCACCGGGTCTGCCGCGTCAAACAGGCGAAGATGTGCGGTTAGTTCTTCGGCGGTTTGCCAATTCATGCCGGGTCTGGTAATCAGGCCGAGACGGCGGGCAACGCGCTCCACGTGCACATCGCAGGGGCAAATGAGGTCGTGCATCGGCATGGCGTGCCACAATCCAAAATCTACGCCGGCATTATCAGAGCGCACCATCCAGCGCAGGTACATATTCAGGCGCTTGCACGCAGATTTACGGGCCGGCGTAGCTATGTGCTTTCGGGTCCGCTGCGGGGCATCTTCCAGACTAAACACCAGGTTGTGGAAATGCTCCAGCCGCTCTTTCTGTGTTTTAAATTGGTTCTGTTCTCCCGTAAAAGCTGTTTCCAGGCTTGCATGCTGCCGGTAATACTGCCTGAAGAAGTATAGCAGGTATAGCAAGTCTGTATCGTTAAAGGTGCGGTGTTTAAACCCGAGAAAGCGCTTCAGGTCCTGTTCCTGATGATGCAGGATAAAATCGTATGGGGCATTGTCCATCAGGTCCATCAGCTTCAAACTATTGTTAATGATGGTTTTGCGCTGCCCCCAGGCCAGTATTGCCGCAAAAAAACCACTGATTTCAATGTCCTGCATTTTGGTAAAGCGGTGCGGAACAGAAACCGGATCATTGGGTATAAAAGCAGGTTGGTTGTACCTGGCTACACTATCATCAAGCAAAGCCTTAATAGCAGCAAAATTCTGTTTCATACTATAAAGTACGGATTTGATGGGATTGCACCTCTGCCCAACACTCTCTTTTATCGAGGGCCTCTATCCCCAAAACAGAAGAGGAAGCTTGTTCATCAGGAATAAAAAATGAAAGATATAAAACAAAAAGCCTGTGCATTGCTGCCCAGGCTCTGTTTATACTTGGTATATATGCCTTAGGGCATGTATGATATTTCGACATTGAATTTGGGATCGATGGCGCCCAGTTTCTGGTATGCTTTTTTTGAAACGCGCACAACTACTTTATCGTTGTCGGCTGTGTTGGGTAATTTGCCGATGACGCGCACGTATACTACCTGACTGTTTGATATATTTTTGATTTGCATAATGGTGCCAATCGGGGCCGATTTATGCAGCGCCAGGTATTTGTTCGAGTCCATTTTAGGATCTATCATCTCAGCTATACCGCTTTCCACCATTTTCTTCACACCAGCCTCTGTACTTTCAGTATTATTATCCTCTTCGCGCTCATCAGCGGCAACAGGTTCTGCTTTAGCAGGCGTAGCAGCTACGGGTGGTTCAGCTGTAGGCGGGGCAGTTATTTCATCATCCGCTTCCGGCACATAAACTGGCTTTTGCGTGGGTGTTGCTACACCTTTGCCCACTATAAGGCTGGCACCCACACTGATACTGTTATCGGGCAGGCTGTTCCAGCGTTTTAAGTCATCCACGCTCACATTATACATGCGCGAAATAGCATAAAGCGTTTGGCCGGGCTGAACCGTGTGTGTTTTATTTCCTGCCGCGCTTACAGTATAGGTGCGGCGGCTGGCTGCCGGAGCGGCTGTTGTTTTAGCTGCAGAGGCCACGGCACCCGCAGGAGTCTTAAACTTGCGCGGAATTAAAACTATCTGCCCTATTTTAATGGTGGTTTCCACGGTGGGGTTTGCCTCCACAATCTGGTTTACCGGTACGCTGTATTTTCTCGACAGCGAATAAAGTGTTTCTTTGGGATCTACCTTGTGCTGCACAAACAGCTTTCCGTTCCTGCGCTCCACTCCCACCGAATCACGGACAGCCGTAATGCGCATGGCATGGGCCGAAAAAGAAAGCAGGGGCGCCACCAGCAGGACGGTAAAAAAAGCTCTAATCATGGCTAAAATCTATACTATAAAAGAAGTGCGTATATGTGTAAACTATCCTTGTTTTGGATAAAGTATAATTTATCCTTAAAGATAAAAAAAGTATCTGAACCTATCCCACTTAATCCGGTGCCTAATGTTATATTTAGCTGTAAATTACCCTCAAAATTAAAAACAGCGAGATAATTGTTCAACTTTCCATCAGCTGCCGCGGTATAAAAACTTACCACCAGTGCTTCTCCCGTTTCAGCATATTCGATGGCGCGAACGGGTGTTTGCCCCAGCTGCGCCTCCACAAAAGTTTGTACCTGCGCAAAATATGCTTCTCCCTCGCGGTATAGTATGGGATAGGTGCATGCCCGATAGCGACTGTGGCTGAATTTTTCTGTAGCGGCTACCGCTGCTTGCTGCGTAATTTTTTCTTTTAAGATTTGCCCGGTAGTACTATCCAGCAGCACAAAATCTTCTTCAGAAGCGGCTGCGGGGTATGCCATCAAGCCTCCGTCACAGAGGCCATAAAAAGCTAGCCCGGTAGCCTCCCACTGTATTTTATCTGTAGCAGCGCTTAATGCAGTGATGCCTTTATGCTGCCCCAGTTTATGGTCGGCATAGCCGTGCAGGTATACGAGGCCTGCGGCGGCATCTTCCAGCCCCAGCCACCAGGTAAGCGCCTGCGGTACAGTCAGCGGCTGCAAGGTATGGCTCTGGCAGTCGAGGGTATAAAAAAAAGCCAGCAGCAGGTCAGCATCGCGTACCTCCAGCGCCAGCCGGTTGGCGCTGGTGTCGATACGGATGCGCCACACAGGAGCGTCAAAATCGTATGTAAACAGCAGTGGAAGTATAAGCTCGTATTTTTTTATTACCTTATCAGTTATTAGCCTGCAATGTATGAAAACTCAACCAAAACACTGGCATTTTTGGCAAAGCTGCCTCCTGTTGTGCCTCCTGTTCCTGCCTCTTGCCTCGTTTGCCCAGAAACAGCAGAAGGTGTTTGTGATGGAAGTAAAATCTGAAATAGATCCGCGCACCAACCGCTATACTGAACTCGCCCTGAACGAGGCCACGGAAGCCGGAGCCGACCATGTGCTGCTGGTGCTGGATACGTTTGGCGGTGCTTTGCAAGATGCTGATGAAATCCGGAAGCGCATTCTGGAATATCCGAAGCCCGTGTACGTGTTCGTCAACAAAAATGCTGCCTCGGCCGGAGCACTTATTTCCCTGGCCTGCGACAGCATTTATATGGCACCTGGAGCCAACATAGGCGCGGCAACTGTGGTGGGAGCTGATGGCGCTGCGGCTCCGGGCAAGTACCAGAGTTATATGCGCTCCATTATGCGCTCTACTGCCGAGGCTAACGGCCGCAACCCACACTTAGCCGAGGCCATGGTGGAGGCCAGTGTAGACAGCACACTTTCAGCTGGTCAGGTGCTCACCCTCACCACCAGCGAGGCTATCAAGTATGGTTTCTGCGATGGCGTCGCGACCAATGTGCCCGGTGTTTTAAAAGAACTGCACCTGCAGGATGCCAATGTGATTCAGTATCAGCCAAGTACCGCAGACTCGATTGTCAACTTTTTCCTGAATCCTTTTCTCAGTGGCATTTTGCTGCTGGTTATACTAGGTGGTTTATACTTTGAGTTGCAAACACCGGGTATCGGTTTCCCGTTGCTGGCGGCTGTTGTGGCAGGTATACTTTACCTGGTGCCGTATTACCTCACCGGCCTCGCCGAAAACTGGGAAGTGTTGCTGTTCATTGTCGGGTTTATACTTATTGGTCTGGAGGTTTTCGTGATTCCGGGCTTTGGCGTTACAGGCATCAGCGGCATTCTGCTGGTATTCTTGTCGCTGGTGCTTATCATGCTGAACAACCAGAACTTCGATTTCACTTTTGTAGCATCAGACGAACTGATGAAAAGCCTGCTGTCGGTGGTAGCAGGCATGGCAGGCGCTTTCATACTTATCGCCCTCACCTGGAACCGCCTTGTAAGCAGCAGGCACCTGGACGGATTGATTTTAAAAAACACCTTTAACAGCAGCGAAGGCTATCATTCGGCCAATACCACAGAACACCTGGTGGGCAGAACCGGCATCGCCCATACCCGCATGACACCTTCGGGCCGCATCATGATTGACGATACGCTGTATGACGCCCAGGCCCGCGACGGCTTTATCGAACAAGGCGAAACCGTTCAGGTTGTGGATCACAGCACTTTCGCCTTACGGGTAAAAAAAGTAGGTGCCCTGTTAGGATAGCCCATACTTTCTGAATCCGGATATTCAGGGTGAATTATTTACGAATTACTTCGACTCTTATATCCTGCTCGTCCAATCTGAGACTGTTACTTACATTTTGCCATAACAGCTCAGTTACACCGATGCAATTATTCCGCTACTATCCGGGTCATCCGTTTGAAACATATTCCTATAGCTATGCGGTTTTTATCTTCCATTTGCCCTATCCTGTTTTTTGCCTTACTGCTGCTCACCTCCTGTAAAAAGGATAACGAGGAAGACTATACGACCCGCGAAACGCTAGACGCCGTACTGATATGGAGAGGCGACCCTGCTCTGGATGGTTGCGGATTTGTACTTCGCTTCAGCAATGAAGATCATAAACCAATAAACTGGAATGAAATATCTGAAAGTTATAAAACACAAAGCAGTACAGCTGTTGAAGCAACCATCATCAACTATCATACTAAAACCTGGGCATTTTGCAGCGTAAGTACAGTAGATGATATTAATAAAATCAAGGTTATCTCACTCAGCAGTAAGTAACTGTGCTATGTGGAAGGGTAAAGCTGCTGGTATACTTACCATACTTGTATAACTTTGGGTTGGTTCCTACAAAATCAGCATTAACTTTTTCACCAAACATCAAACAATGGAAGTACTTGGAATTATACCTGCCCGCTACGCCAGCACCCGTTTTCCGGGCAAACCACTCATCGATATCAATGGCAAATCGATGATAAGGCGGGTGTACGAACAGGCCAAAAGTGCCGGCCTGGCCGAAGTGCTGGTGGCCACAGACGATGAGCGGATTCTGGCGCATGTGCAGGGCTTCGGCGGAAAAGCGGTGATGACTGCCGCACACCACCAGAGTGGCACCGATCGTTGCTTCGAGGCTTATAAACTTCATGACGAGCCTTATGAGTACATTGTTAATATTCAGGGAGATGAGCCCTTTATCAGGCCGGAGCAGATAAATCTGGTAGCTTCCTGTTTTGAAAACTCAGGCACGCAACTGGCCACACTGATAAAAAAAATAACCACTGCAGAGGAGCTGTTTAATGTAAATGCACCCAAAGTCGTTATCAACAAAGCCGGAGAGGCGCTGTACTTTAGCCGCAGCCCCATTCCCTTCTGCCGCAACGTGCCCAACGATATCTGGCACCAGCAGCATACTTATTACAAACATATTGGCATTTACGGCTACCGCGCCGACATAATGGAGCAGATTACGCAGCTACCGCCTTCACCGCTGGAGCTTGCCGAATCGCTGGAGCAGTTGCGCTGGCTGGAGAATGGCTTCCGGATAACCACCGCCCTCACCGAGTTCGAAACCATTGGAATTGATACGCCGGAAGATCTGCTGAAGGTGCAACAGTTTTCCTGAATGTGCCCCATACTACATCTGGAAATGTATGCAGCCGGGCAGGAACAACGAAGTATAAGCAGAGGTTAGATAAGGTATAAAGATTCTACTTTCATCTTTTGCCCCGCTGTCTGCACATTACGCTGCTATTCTTTATTTTAAACCTGAGCCACATATCCATCTTCAGCAGACCTTGTTTATGAAGCATTATACTTTGCAGCGGTTTGTGAAGCTAAATTTATACTTCTTTGTGCTGTACAGCCTGCTAACGGCTATCTGGTATGCTGTAACAGGCAGATTTACTGGGGGTGCCGCGCAGGTGACAAGTGAGATTTTATTCAACGCCGCCATTTTTTCGCTGTTGTTTAGTCTCAGCATACTCTTGTGGTACAGAAGAACTGAAATCAGGATTCCGGCGAAGGAGCTAAGTATAAAACAACTTAATTTACGCCTGGAGGAGCTTGGTTACCGGAAGCTGGTATCAAGAGATGTGCAACCGCAAAACAGCATCTATAAGCCTGCCCCTCCCAAAGTATCGGTGTTTGCAGGCCGCGTTTTTGTGCAAAAAATGGCCAACTTTTACCTGATAGAAGGCCCGGCAAAGTATGTTAACAGAATTGTGGAGAAAAATGATGCAATGTAAACTGCATCATTTTAAACAGACTATTATACTTTTTTGATGCTGCTTAAGCGCCAAGTTATCATTTTATACCACAAGCTACCGCTGCGCTGGCACTTGCAGCATATCCGCTTATAAGAAGTATGAATTAGCTTAAATTAGCCGCTATTCATACTTATGAATTTTTAATTAGCAGAAATCATCCTCCGACTTTTTTAACTTTGTAGCCTACGGCCTGCAACACCTGCAGTACTTTGTCGCGGAAATCGCCCTGAATCAGAATTTCGCCGTCTTTGGCGGAGCCGCCTACGCCACATTTGCTTTTAAGCAGCTTGCCCAGCTCTTTTAAATCATCATCGGTGCCTGTAAAGCCCTCTACCAACGTTACCTGCTTTCCGCCGCGCGACTTCTTATCGAGCATTACCTTCAGGTTTTGTTGCCGGGACGGAAGGGTTTCGGCTGCTTGCTCCTGCTCATAAGCATAGTTAAAATCGGTGCTGGTGGAGTATACGATGCCTTGCCTGCCTTTTTTATTTTTGTCTTTCATGTGCTTGTAATCAAAGGTTATTACTGCTCATCTTTATAAAATATAAAACACAAGTTCATCAGCAAAGAAATAAGAAAATAAGCTGATTATACCTGCCGGCATTATACTTTCCCGGCTCCTAGAAGAACTAATGTGTTTTAACTTTTTAAGCTACTATACGGATAACATCTGCTAAACCTACCGGGTTTTTCTTGCAATAGCTCTATAGGGTGATATTATGGGTGATTTACATAGTGCCGCGCTATTTCAGAGGTGTTACTACCTTCAACGAAAGGGGCTCCAGAAATACTTTAAACGCAGTGGCTTTGCCGATGTACTCGCCGTCGGCATGGTACATCATTGGCTCCTGCGTCTGTACGATTACATCTGTGGCTTTAAAATATTCAGCGCTGCCGGCATTTGCCAGCTGCTTGGTCAGCATACTGTAACTCAGGTTCAACGCCTTCCACAAGTCCAGTTGGCGCACCAGACATACATCAAGCAAACCGTCCCGGATATCGGCCATCGGTGCAATATAAGCATTGTTGCCATATTGCGCCGCGTTGGCAAAGGCCAGCACAAAGCAATCTGTTTTAACAATGCTGCCATTGATAGCTATTTCCATAGGCAGGTGCTTGTAGTTCTTCACCTCTTTCAGCACCAGTTCTACATAACTCTGGAGGCCGCGCTTTTGGTTGCCTGCAAACACGGAACTGATATAAGCATCGAATCCGATACCTGCTGTGGTAAAAAAAGCGTGGCCGTTTATATTACCACTGTCAATGTGTGTGATGTTTCCCTGGTTAATGATTTGTAAGGCTTGCTGCAGGCGCAGCGGAATTTTCAGGTGGCGGGCCAGTCCGTTTCCGGAGCCTTTGGGAAGTATAGCCAGCGCAGTCTCGGAATACAGCAAGCCCTGAGCTACCTCATTTACAGTTCCATCGCCGCCTACGGCCACTACCACGGCGCACTCCCTGGCTGCTGCCTCCCGCGCCAGTTCCGGTGCGTGTCCGGCATAGGCTGTGTACATGATATCATGGCTATACCTGGTATGGTCCAGGTATAGCTGAATGCGCATTGCCACATCCACCTTGCTTTTAGGGCCGGAGACGGGATTAACGATAAAGCGTATGTGCGGACGTTTGCTCATTGTCTGCGGCAAGTTAGCCGATGATGCAAAAATAACTTTTACGTTGGATAATAAAAAAGCCCGAGGCGTGGCAGCATCAGGCTTTACTTAACTCAAGAGCGGCGGTGCTACTTCAGGTGAATTGTGAGAACAGGGATGCTGGTGTGGTTTACCAAGTCTTCGGCTATACTTCCGCTTAGCAGGTGCGCCAGACCTGTGCGGCCATGCGTAGCCATCATGATCAGATCTGCTCTTACGTCCTGTGCAAAATGAAGAATACCATCTTCCTCGTTTACATCATTATAGGTGTTAGTAGTATAGTTCTGGAATCCATACTTGTCTGCTGTTTCCTGCAACCGGCGGCGCAAATTGCTGCTCGACTCAAATGCGCCAGGCGTGTTTACATACATCAGGTGCAGTCGCGCGCCAAATATCTCCTGAAAATATTTAAACTTTTCCATTGCTGCGCCAATCTCACGCTTAAAATCCGATGCCAGTACCACTTCCCGCACCTCGAAAGCCAGCTGCCGATGCTTTACAGTCAGCACAGGGCAATCGGCGGCACGCACCACTTTTTCGGTGTTGGAGCCAATCAGAAATTCTTCAAGCCCGCTGGATCCTTTTGAGCCCATCACTACCAAATCTATTTGCTCATCCAGCACCGTACGTTTAATGTTGCTGATAATCAGCCCAACCTCCACTTCCTGAGTCACTTCCACTCCATTGTGATCAATAGCTTCCAGCAGCCGGCCCATCTGCATCTTCGTTATTCCCAATAATTGCATGGTATACAGTTGATCCATGTTATCCCCTACCTGCACGTCGCCTGTAGCGCTGAAGTTACCGGTTTGCGGCACCTCCACCACATGTAATAGTTTAATGGCCGCGCCGGTTTTGCGGGCTATGGCCAGGGCCACTTCGAAGGCATTCCGTGATTCTTCGGAGAAATCGGTAGGAACTAAGATTTTTTTCATGGTTGCTGGGATTAAGAAGTATGATGTTTCCAATTTCAGCTAATATATGGTGTTAGAGCACCTATATTTAATTCAGCAGATAAGCAGCCAGCGTATGTCCGGCTGCTATAGTATGCTTGCCTGTTTATTGAATACGCTTAATTAAACCTGCCGGGTTTTATTTGTTCAGGTTTTGCTTTACCGTTGAAATCCGACATTACAATTTACCTCTCAGGCTCTATACCAGGCAGTAGTACAGCGCGATTATATTGCAGAATATGAATATAACTTATTTTGAAAATCTATACTTCAGCGCCCCTTTGTTCTCTTGAATATTACCCGTAAGAATACATGCCCGGGCAGAACAGCCAAAAGTTATTGCCCCATGATACTTTGTGTTGATAGTTTCGGCTATTTTTTAAAAGATAATTTATGAAACGCTACAGAAATACATTATAAAGTAAAAGCCCGCTCCTTTACAGGGAGCGGGCTTTTACTTTATAGCAGAATAATAATTTTGAGCTTATCCGATACGTGCAATGAGATCTGCTGCACGGTTAGAGTAGCCGGTTTCGTTGTCGTACCAGCCCACTACCTTCACCAGCGTTTCGTTTGCAGAAGTCATTTCGGCATCAAAAATGCAGGAGTGCGGGTTACCAACAATATCAATAGAAACTATAGGATCTTCGGTATACTCCAGAATTCCTTTCAATTCGCCTTCAGAAGCTTTCTTCATGGCAGCATTAATTTCCTCTTTGGTTGCTGCTGTTTTCAGGATGCATGTAAAATCTGTTAACGAGCCATCCGGAATAGGAACACGCATGGCCACACCGTCCAGTTTGCCTTTGAGGTGCGGCAGCACCAGACCAACCGCTTTTGCAGCGCCTGTAGAAGTAGGCACAATAGAATAAGCAGCAGCACGCGCCCTGCGTAAGTCTTTATGCGGCCCGTCCTGCAGGTTTTGGTCGGCAGTATATGCGTGAACGGTTGTAATGTAGCCTTTCTCAATGCCAAAGGCATCATCCAGCACTTTGGCCATTGGCGCAAGGCAGTTGGTGGTACAGGAAGCATTAGATATAAGCGTTTCGTCGCCTGTCAGAATATCCTCGTTCACGCCAAGCACTACCGTAGCAATATTGCCTTTGGCCGGAGCAGAGATAACCACTTTTCTGGCGCCTGCCGTAAGGTGGCCACCTGCGCCCTGCTCATCCACAAAGCGACCTGTAGACTCTAGCACCACATCCACGCCTAACGCGCCCCAAGGCAGGTTTTTCGGCTCGCGTTCTGCTGTTATCTTTATTTCTTTACCATTTACAATAATGCCATCCTTGGAGGCTTCCACAGTGCCATTAAAGCGGCCGTGCACTGAATCATACTTGAGCAGGTGCGCAAGCGTTGCTGTATCTGTCAGGTCGTTGATGGCTACTACTTCCACGTTGTCTTTTGTAAGCAGGGCCCTAAAAGTAAGCCTGCCGATACGGCCAAAGCCGTTAATTGCAACTTTTATGTTAGACATAGTTTCAAGTTTTGAGAATTTGATTAATGCTGCGAAGTTACAATTCCGATAATGGAAAACCAATTTGTTTTTTTCATACTGATACTGAAACGCTTACGAAACGCAGGAAAAAATCTCGCACATTTATTTTGCAAGTTAAAAAACCGCCGTATATTTGCACCGTCAATCGCACAGAAAGACACGCCTAACAATAACAATCAGGCCCGTTCGTCTAGGGGTTAGGACGTCAGATTTTCATTCTGGTAACAGGGGTTCGATTCCCCTACGGGCTACAACTTCAATACCGAATTCAGCAAAAAGCCTGCAAACTAAATGTTTGCAGGCTTTTTGCTTTTATTGGCTTTTCGGATCTTTTAGCTTTTCTCTAACTAAAGGGGAGCGATTCGGTGAGTCATTTGAAGTGGTTTAATTTACTCACCGAATCACACTTAACATACTGATACACAAGCAGTACAAAGCCTGTACATCTTGTCTCGGCCCGGCTGCAAGGCTATCTTGTTTAACCTTTAAAGCAGCTAAAGCCATGACAAAGCGCATCAGAGTCCTATTCTACCTCAAAAAGCCAAAAAACTATTCCTCCGGCCCTGTGCCTATTTACCTCCGCATCACTGTTGACGGCAAAAGAGCCGAGATCAGCACTGGCAGGGAGTGCGAGCCCAAAAGGTGGAACTCCTCCTCGGGAAGGTCCTCCGGTTCAAAAGAAACCGCTGTTTCCCTGAACGCCTACCTGGACACGCTGCAGGCAAAGGCCTACGAGGCCCACCGCCAACTGCTGGAGGCAGGGGAAAACATCACCGCCGAGAGCGTGAAGCTCAAGTTCATGGGCAAGCAGGAAGAAGCCCGGATGCTTGTTAAAGAGCTGGAGGAGCACAACCGAAGAATGGAGGCCCTTATCGGCCTAGAGTTCTCGCCGGGCACTCTCAAAGGCTACATGACGTCCCTGGGTCACAGCAAGGACTTCATCAGGTGGAAGTATGGCACGGGGGACGTTGACCTCAGGAAGGTGGATAGCTCCTTCGTCACAGACTATGACTTCTACCTCAAGAGCGTCTGTAAGTGCTCGGCGAACTCCGTAGCCAAGTACATCAAGCACCTCAAGAAGGTTGTCAGGACATGCCTGGCCCACGGTTGGATAGCGCGTGATCCCTTCCTGCATTACAAGGCAAAGCTCAAGCAGGTAGACCGGGTGTTCCTCTCGGAAGAAGAGATAGAGGCTATAGCAAAGAAAGAGTTCGTGACAGAAAGGCTAAGTCAGGTGCGAGATATTTTCCTCTTCAGCTGTTTTACAGGTCTAGCTTATGTGGACGTGCAGCAGCTCAGACGCTCTGACATCAGAAAAGGCGTGGACGGAGAGCAATGGGTGTTCAAGCGCCGCCAGAAAACCCACACCCCCTCCCGCATTCCCCTCCTGCCCTCAGCACTTGCCATTCTGAATAGGTACAAAGAGCACCCGCAGTGCCTGTACAAAAGCCAGCTGCTGCCGATAATGAGCAACCAGAAGATGAACGCTTACCTCAAAGAGATCATGGACGTATGCGGGATTGCAAAGCCGGTGACCTTCCATACCGCCCGCCATACCTTCGCCACCACCGTTACCCTCCTCAACGGCGTGCCCATGGAGAGCGTCTCCAAAATGCTCGGCCATACCTCCCTCAAAACCACACAGCACTACGCTAAAGTTTTGGATGTGAAGGTTAGCCAGGATATGCAACTGCTTAGAAATAGGCATACTTATAAGAACAATGGAGATCAAATAAAAAAGCATCAACATGAAAGTCGAGCTGATATTAAGAATTGATACTCTATCATCTTTATCTGGAGATGTTAAATTTTAATAAGGGAACTGAGTAGTTGTAGTGTTAAATTTATATCTTATATTAGCTTTACATAGTTATTCTTTTCGGATTCATAAATCCAAAGAATACTGAACTTCATTTGAGCGATTTTAAATTTAAAATAATTTATTAACCTTATAAATTCATAATTATGGGAGGTGGAGGAGGCTCCAGGCAAAGACGCAAGGCGCATGATTCTTACACACAATCAATTAAAACTAGTTCAGGATCGTTACCTCTGTTCAACGAAGATGAATGTGCGGATTTTACCTTAACAGTAAGGCTACTAAATCCCCGGCCTGCTCTAAACAATGTAGTAAGAGGAGATGTATTAACTGTCCAGCTTGATCCTAAAGAAACTTTAGTTGTGTTAAACAACAATGGAGAAGTGTGCGGCAATGTTGCACACCCTAAAGCACCAATGTTAATTTCATGCATTAAGAAAGGAAACAAGTTTAGTGCACCGTTCTTTCGATTATTAATAATGCCTGTGAGGTATTCATCAAGAACATTAAAAGCTAATATATGCTGTCTATTGTTGGAGGTACTTACCTTGAAGAATGTCAAGAGCCGCTAAGTATCGAACTCTATGGCTCTGGTCTGCGAGCCGCAGCAGCATTAGCAGATAAAGGGTTTGAGGTTTCTTTCAAAAGTTGTGTAGGTGATACCGAACTAGATGCAGCCACTTTAACCTGTAAAACTTTAAGTATTAACCCTTCCTTTAAAATAGTACCAGAAACAATAACGTTCTTCTATAACCATCCCTTATCACCTCCAGTTGCTTATCCTGAAATAAACTTTATTTACCAATTATCCGATACAGTAGCCGATAATATTTTATTATTTGGGCAAATAGAAGCAAAGGCTAAGGTCTCTGGGACATATGTAGTTTATGACCCTCAAAATTGGATTAGCTTTAAGGAAACTGGATCAACTGCTGAACATTTAGCGTTAGTTTTAAATAAAAAAGAAGCTTATTTGTTGTCAGGTTTGCCGGAGGAAACTGCCCTAACGGAAGTAGGTAGATCGTTGCTAAAAAATGAGCAGGCTGAAGTAGTCATCATTAAAAACGGTTCACAAGGCGCATTAGTTATTGAGCAGGGAAGCAGCTACGAAATACCTGTGTTCAATACTATGACAGTATGGCCAATAGGCTCAGGTGATATTTTTTCAGCTGCATTCGCATGGAAATGGATGATTGAGAAGTTACCAGCGGCCGATGCTGCTTTATTTGCTTCCCAATATACAGCTTACTACTGTGAAACGCGAGTTCTTCCTCTGCCCCGTGAGGCAAAGTCATATAGACCTCTCACGATAAACAAACGACGAAGTAAAATTTACTTGGCAGGGCCTTTTTTTACAATAGCCGAGCGTTGGCTTATTGAAGAACTTAGAAATGCACTTATTGACTTTAATAATTTAGTTTTCTCTCCCTTCCATGATGTTGGAGTTAATGGTACATCAGAAGAAATAGTAAAACAAGATCTTCAGGCAATACAGAACTGTGATGCGATGCTAGCTATTATAACCGGGTCCGATGTAGGAACTCTTTTCGAAATAGGGTATGCCAAGGCATTAGGTAAGAAAGTGGTGGTGTTAGCAGAAAACGTGAGAGAAAATGACCTAACAATGCTTATAGGTTCTAATTGCACTATTACCACGGATATCTCAACTGCTGTTTATAAGACCTCTTGGTAAAAGTAAAGGGCTTTGATTAAATGAGCAAAAAAGCTTTTGTTATTATTGGATTGGGTTTTGGAGATGAAGGTAAAGGGTTGGTGACTGATTATTTATGTCATAAACATCCAAATTCTCTTGTAATAAGGTTTAACGGCGGTCACCAAGCTGGTCACACTGTTGTGGCAAGTGACGGCCAAAAACATACATTATCATGTTTCGGGGCTGGCACTCTAAGGGGAGTGCCTACATATTGGTCAAATTACTGCACTTTCTCTCTCGCATATTTTCTAGAAGAGTATGAGGCCTTAAAAATTACCCCTAAACTATTCCTCTATAAATTATGCCCGATTACGACCCACTATGATGTGCTGTTTAACCGTGCCATTGAAGTAAGCAGAGGCGCATCAAGACATGGTAGACCGGAATGGGTTTCAGTTCAACAGTTAAACGTCATACTACTATAAGTCTAGTCACAGAAGACATTGTAAATCATTCCTTATTTCTTGAAAAATTAACAGCTATCAAATCCTATTATAAAAGTAAAATAGATAAAGAAACCACCTTTCCCTTTGACCAATTTGATCACGATGCAGAAGATCGGCAAATTTTAAGCTACCTTAATAAGGTTCGCAAGCTTATTGATCAGGGGATTATAATCTTGGTTAATGAGAGTGAAATTCTTTCTTCCGATAATAAAGTGTGGGATACATTCTTATTCGAAGGAGCACAAGGCATTTTACTAGATGTTAATTTTGGCTTCAAACCACATGTTACCCAAAGTAACACAACTTCAAGAAATGCCCTACAGTTACTTGAACGTAATTTTGGTGCTTCGAAGCCAGATACAGAAATCTTTTACGTAACAAGAGCTTACCAAACCAGGCATGGCGCGGGCCCCTTCTACCAAAGTAGTACACCCATAAAACTAAAAGGCTTTGAGACAGAAACAAATCAGTATAATGAGTACCAAGGTGAATTTAGGATAAGTTGCTTAAATATAGACCAGCTTAATTATGCCTTGGACTGTGACAGAAATTTTTCTGAAGGAGTACCCAAGAATTTAGTTGTGACTTGGTTAGATCAGTTAAATCCTCAGAATATATTAATTTATAAAGATGAGAAGGAGAGCTATATTAAATATAATCAAATTCCAGATTTACTGAGAAGCCAGTTTGAGCAGATAAAATACAGTTTTAGCCCTTCAGCAGAAGTTTTGGATTCTTATTGTTAGTTTACCTCCGCCTCAAAATTTGAATGAAAAAATTTATGTAAGATGAAAGCAGAGTTGATCGCTCATGCATTGTGCCTTTAAAACACTGAAAAAAACGCCTGATATTCGAAAAGGAGGTTTATAGACAGATTCTATATCAACTTGTAGTTTACTTTAACTGCTGTTAAGAATAGCGCGAACCAATACAACATTTACCAAAACTCTTGTCATGAAACCTTCCTTGCTCAAATTCACTTGGCTTCCTACTTGTTCATTTTTTCACATTCCAGCTTATACAGTTCAGCAGCCCCCATGCTTGGCCACTTCGTTTATATTGACAGTTTCAACAATCCTGTCTGAGAAAATTTCGCTTAGGAGGTTAACAACTTCTTCGTCTCTGTTCCCTTCCACTTCAAACACTGGTGCTATGATCAAGTTACCTACTTCCATGTAATTCACATAGCATCCAACGGCTGATTCGGGAAAACCTTTTACATTGTAATCCAGGAACGGTAGATTGATATAGTCTAGGCTGTAATTCTTTAACATTTTTCTTATTCCATTCTTCCAGTAACCGTATTCCGCTTCTAGGCAGTTGTCAATAAGCGAGTTTCTGTCATAAAACCTTACCAGCCCATCTGCGTGGCCTGTCATATCGGACTTTATTTGGGGAATTACGATTACCTCTGCCCCCAATAGCTTTTCCAGTTCGTCTATCAGCTGAGATTTGTTTGTATATTCAGGATTCTCCAAAAAGAACCTATCGGTGACAATGACCCTGTCCTGCCATCTCACCAAGTTTCCACCATCCAGATTGATGTTGGAGCATACTGCTTTAATTTTATTGAGCTCAAGCGTCGCTGTGGGGTCTGTCTGTAAGGCTAAATCATCTGCAAGATAAGAAGGCTCATACCTGAACTGAACGTACTCCACATCGCTTTTCTGGATGGGCATGTAGTCCCTGCACCAGATATCCTTTGTTCCCTTCAGCAGCCCGTGCTTGACCTGGTGCTTATCCAACAACACGCGCACCTTATCATAGGCAGCTGTATAGCGTGCATCTGATGCCAAGAGCCCAGAGAAGAAAACAAAGTTAATTTCTCTATTAGATATTCCGGTGATGCTGACCCCCGTTCCGGTGATGCTGACCCCTTGAGATAGGTTTTGTTTCTAGCGTCCGATGGACTGACAATTTTACTGTTTTTTTCTCAGACTTTCACCTCTCAGCTCGATTCTGTAGGAGGAGTGCACCAGGCGGTCGAGAATGGCGT